>Ga0209977_10000001_pt1 | contig 123048 bp, 137 predicted proteins | sample SumtaG_2_FD_183113 | JGI IMG/M metagenome (GOLD analysis project Ga0209977, IMG submission 183113) | Deep subsurface microbial communities from Indian Ocean to uncover new lineages of life (NeLLi) - Sumatra_00607 metaG (SPAdes) (version 2) | ecosystem: Environmental > Aquatic > Marine >...
CTACATTTACGCCTATTGGCTACGTAGCATATACAAGACCTATGCATTGGGGTTCCTGCTTAAAGACGCTGATTTCACTGTCGGAGGATATCAAGGAATCTTCCCTGTATCGGTCTTGATCTGCGTTGTTACGGTGATTTCTCTGCATTATATGCTGACAAGGACCAAGATAGGCATAGCCATGAGAGCCACAGCGGAGAGCCCGGAGCTCGCATCTGTGCTTGGCATTAACACGGATAGGATCCAAATGGTGTCTTGGTTCCTCACTGGAGGCTTGGCCTGTTTGGCTGGTTCAATGCTTCCCCTCTGGTTCATGAGTAGACCCGATACGGGTTCACTCATCATCACAAGCATAATGGCCGGCAGCATGCTTGGGGGGCTTAATACAATCTATGGGGCGATAATTGGAGGCCTCGGGGTGGGGCTCTCCGAGGTTCTAGTAACGACGTGGGCTCAGAACATCCGTATCGGTGGGGTGCGCCAACTATGGATAGGTGAATATCGCCCCCTTGTCCCGATGATAATTATGATTGCCGTCCTCTTAATTGAGCCCCAGGGACTGGGGGGTTTACTTGTTCGGTTACGGGCCTCTGATGTCTGGAAGAAGGCTAGTTCCATTTACAAGAGAGAAGGGAATCGGGGGAATTGATGTGTTAAACATGATGGGACCCATGGTATGCGCTGTGAGCAGCAGGCTCATAATCGATATCGCGATGTATTTCGGGGTATTCGTTATCGTCGCAATGGCACTAAACTTCCAGTACGGGAATGCAGGGATCCCAAACATGGGATGCGCGGTGCAGGTCATCGTCGGTGGTTTCGCCGCTAGCGTCTTCACGCTGAGGACAGCCCTCTGGCTCGCTGAACAAGCCGGGGAAGCCATTAGGTCCTATGCATCAGATTATGACTGGGTCTACAATAACCCGTACAACGTGCAATATGTGTTAAAGGACTTCCTCATGGAGAGGCCTCTAGTTGGCATCTCCCTGTTCCTACTTACGTTGGCTGTAAGCTTGATCTTCGGAGCTGCTATAGGATGGGTGATAGCTCTTCCTGCCATACGTCTGAGAGCGGAATACCTCATGATAACTTTGATCACATTCGCGGATGCCTCGCAGATAATCGCGAGGAACTGGGTACCCCTTTGCGGGGGTACGATGGGCGTTTATGTGCCAAATGTTTTCGCATGGTATCCCGGAGACAGATCAATTATACTGGCTGTGATTACCCTAGCTATAGGCCTGGTGAGCTTCTTCATTTTCAGGACCATGCTGAACTCACCCTACGGCAGACTGATGAGGGCGATAAGAGAGAACGAGATGACGGTCACAAGCGTGGGGAAGGACGTCACGAGAATTAGGAATAACATTCTTATCTTCGCCTCAGCAATCATAGCCATGACAGGCACACTCTGGGCTTTCTATGGCTCATTTGTGAAGGATAGCCTATACCAGCGCGCCTTATGGACTTATTGGCCATGGCTCATGCTTATCCTGGGTGGCCCAGGTAATAATGCAGGCACTTTTCTCGGGTGCGCGCTCGTGATATCGATGCGTCGTTTAATCATAGTCTATAAGTGGTTCTTTGACCAATACCTGTTTTTCCCCGTCTCCTACTTTGAGAACGTACTCTTAGGCTTGTTCTTAATCATCATCATGATCTTCAGACCGAATGGTCTCATACCGGAAAAGCTGCTCCGCATACCCGGCATCGACTATAAGAGACTCGTGATGGATGAGACATCTGTGGACTGGAGATCAGAACAGGACAAGGACGAGGGAGATGCCCTCCGCGGTCAGGAGGAATAGTATGATTTGGGATTCTATCCTCTTCTGGGTGATGATTGTCCTCTGGGTAATCACGCCCGCTTTCATTTTCTATGAGGAAATCTCCGAGCGTCGAATACTGAGAGCGGAGAGGGAAGAGGAAGACGAATTAGCGCAAGACTGACTTAAAATGCTCCAATCTGTATCACATTCCAAATGAAGAGGGAGAATCGTGTCAACCCCGCTATAGACCAGAACAAAAATAGGTTCCTATCATTGCCCTTCCCTCTTAGATGGCTATCCGCAGCACAGTAGGAGAAGAATATCATGAAGTCGACCAGAGAATACAGCATCGGATTCACGCTGATCATCCAGGAGACTATTGGGTTTAGCTCGATTCCACCATAATAAATTAATGCGAAAGTTGAAATTTCGTCGAGGATGTATGAGACCGCGTAGAAAATCATCGGCTTCGTTGTAAGTAGGTTATCTAACATGTTGTATTGGCGATCCTAAATAGTATGATGGGGGGAGTGTTGCCGGCCTTGGAGCAAGGTGTAAGTAAAATCCCGGGAGCAGGAACCCACCTGGCTGGGTTAGTGTAGGGTTTGGCGACCCTCTCCCTGCAACGCTTACCCGATATCCAGGATCGCAAGTCTCCATTAGGCCCCTAGCCCTCCCCACCAGAATATGGGATATATTTAATTTTTAAGATTTTCCCGCCATATCGCTTCCAATGGTGAAGGATGGCGAAAAACATAAAAAAAAGGTTTACACAATTCGTCCACCTACAAGTAGGGTAGTCTTCTTTCTACGACAAGAGCGTTTTATTTTTCGTGCGCGTATTAATTCAAAGAGAGACTCTTTCGGGTTCAGCTTCCTTGAAGGCCTCAGAGAGCATAAACAATTCTCATAGACTTCCATTATTTTTCTTTCCACGTTAACAGATTTGCGCGCTCGCTCGCATATCAGCCAATCAATGTTCCACCGACACTCTCCCTTATCTTCTCCTCTAAGGCTATTGCCAGCTCCTCGCACCTATTCCCCTCCTGCGGGGATTGGGGCTTAGTCTCCAGGTCTGCGTTATCCAGATAAGGGACACACCTCAAAATGGCGATTGACGCATCGTCCCTCCTATGGGCGATCAGCTCCAATGCCACCCTGTTCCTGGGGATGAATCCACCTATCAGAGATGTCATGAGGCTGGAGAGCATGGGCCGCCTCTTCTCATTTACGCCAAGCATCCTGAATCCTCCGTCCAAGTCCTCATCCTCATCGATTAAAATAAATCGTGCCTCATCCAGACATTTTTTGAAGATCTCTCGTAGCACCTCTATGTCGCCATTGATATCAAATCTCAGTTCCGTCAAAGCAGTACCTGCCTCTAGCAATTTATATTATAAATAATGAATCATACTTAAGTTGAGATATTATGATAATCGACGCACACACCCATTTCGCAGGAGAAGGGAGAGGACTCCCACCCAACTCAGTAGAGGAACTCCTATGCATCCTTGATATGAACAAGATTGACGCCCTGGTTACCTGCGCCCCATATTCATCCATAGGTAAAGACCGGACATACGACGAGGCTAACCAGTTCCTAGTGGAATCAATGGATAAGGCTCCCAGTAGGATCCTCCCCTTTGTCAGGGTCAATCCACACCTCAAGGAAAATGCTCTAGAGAGTATCCAAAGATTTGTAGGAGAGAAGAGATTCTATGGCGTGAAGGTCCACCCAAGAAATGAGGCTTTCGCTATCAACAGTGAGGAGATCGCATATCCTATCGCGAAGGCCACCACTAAGCTCCGGGTTCCCCTGTTGATTCACACGGGGGATCCAGATACCTACGGCTTCGCCCAGCCAGCACTCGTCGGGGACCTAGCGAACGCCTTCCCAAACCTTACACTCATCATAGGCCATATGGGGAAACGTCTCTACGAAGACGCCATCCTCGTTGCCAGATGGTTCGAGAACATCATCCTTGAGACCTCCTTCAGGAGCCCAAGGGAGATCGCCCATGCCGTTAGACATATAGGAGCCGACAGAGTAGTCTACGGATCCGATATGCCCTTCGGCATTCCCGAGATTGAGATTATGAAGATACATCTCTGCGATATATCATTAATGGAGAAGGAGATGATTCTGGGAGGCAACATTTCACGCATCCTAAATCTGGAGGAAGAAAGATGATAGACGGACACGCATTCCTAGGAAAATCAATCTATATGGAACAGAGTTCAGGTGAGCTTATCTCAAAAATGGATCATCTCGGTTTAAAGGTAACAGTTGTGATAGCCCCTCCACCAGGCCCTTTCTATGAGGATGCTAATAATTTGATCAGAGAGAGGGCTATGGAATTTCCCGACAGGCTCATTCCGATATTCAGGGCAAACCCACACCTAGAGGGGGAATCTGAAAGAGTGAGAATTGCCCTGACCGACCAAGGTTTCAGGGGAATCCAACTAGATTCTAAAAACGATGGCTATGGTGTGGGAGACAAGATAATGAATCCAATCATACAAGTCGCCAATGATCTGGGAGTCCCTGTCTATATACATTCAGGCAACTCGATATTCTGCCCCATAAAGGCTGTCGCGGATTACGCTAGTAGATTTGAAAAAGTCAACTTCATAACCAACTTCAGCCAAAGAGCCTACAAGGTGGCCATGAACCAAAAAAACCTCTACCTAATGACCAGACCCTTCCCCACATTGATGTTCAAGAGAGGGAATACGAAAAGCCTGGATATCGATAGACTAATATTCACATCGGATGCCCCGATTGGAAGTCTGGAACTGGAGCTGAAAAGGGTAGAACTATCTGGCTTGGAACAAGAGGCGAAGGATAAGATATTTGGTGGAAACCTCAAAAGGCTCATCGAGATCCACTAGACCAGATTAAAGAGCCTTTATTTTTAAATAATAAAATCTCTTATATGACAAGTGAATGACTAATGAGGATCCAGACAGAGAACGGAATTGTAGGAAGTTTAGGCCTCGGAGGAAGGGATAAATGAATTGATGAAGTTGAATAAAAATACAATCATCATGGGCACTCTCACCATTCTCTTGATCTTTTCAGTGACATTCAAGGTATTTCTAGGAGGGCCATTTTCACCATTTTTCATGACCGAAGCTGAGAAAAAGGCATGGATCGAGCAGGTGAGTGAAGAACCCTTCCTAGCTTACGACATAATGGGTGATGGACCGAACCCGCCAAAACATCTGATTGAGATGGTTAATAGAATCGGGCTTATCATGGTTATTTCAGTGATCTTTCTAATGAGTGGTGTGACGGTCTCGATGGTTAGGAGGGATATGTCATCTTGGACAATCGGGGGTTAAATGTATCTACAATGCCTATTATCACAAGTTTGTGGCATAGATTGGCCTATAATCCCTTAAATATAAAGGATAATAGAATTTTTAAACTTGTAGATCTCAGAAATATAATTGCTGTGGAGGATGTTGAATGACAATTCTGGATGTGCAGGATCTCAAGGCCTATTATTCGGTCATGAAAGGCGATGTCAGGGCGGTGGATGATGTTAGACTTCAGATGGATCGGGGAGAGGCCCTTGGCCTCGTAGGCGAGTCGGGCTGTGGGAAGACAACCTTGGCTCTGGCGATCATGCGCCTTCTCCCTTGGAACGGTAGGATCGTCGAGGGTATGATAAGGCTCGACGGCGTCGACATCGTCGGCTTGGACGATAACACTTTCGATAAAGAGTACAGATGGAAGAGGATGGCTTACGTGTTTCAGGGTGCCATGAACGCCCTGAACCCGGTCTTCAGGGTAGGGGATCAGATCGCTGAGGCGATAACGATCCACGAGGACGTGGAAAAGAGAGAGGCAATGGAGAGGGCCCGGGAGTTATTCAGTTTGGTTGGAATCGATCCCGACAGGGTGACCAGCTATCCACACGAGCTCAGCGGCGGGATGAAGCAGAGGGCGATGATCGCCATGGCCCTCGCCTGCAATCCCGATTTCATCATCGCTGACGAGCCTACAACCGCTTTGGATGTTATAGTCCAGGCTCAGACCCTACAGGTGATAAACGATCTGCGGAAGAAGTTCGGTCTAACCATGATGCTCATCACCCACGACCTCTCCGTGGTCGCCCAGACATGCACCACATGCGCCATCATGTACGCTGGGAACATTGTGGAGTATGCGGATATTGAGACTATATTCAAAGAACCTTCCCATCCCTACACCAAGGCGTTGATCAGCGCGTTCCCCAGCATAAAGGAGGACAGGAGGGAGCTAAACTCAATAGCGGGTGTCCCCCCTAACCTCCTGAACCCGCCGACGGGTTGCAGGTTTAACCCGAGGTGCCCCCACCGCATGGATATATGCACAAAGGAAAAGCCAGAGTACACGGAATTAGGGGAGAAGCATCTCGTCGCCTGCCACCTGCTTACCAAGGATGTCTCTCTATGAACGTAGATGCGGAACTAAAAGTCGTAAATCTGAGGAAATGGTTCCCTGTGAGGAAGGGCGTCTTATCGACCCTATTCTCAAGTAAAACGGAGTACGTGAGGGCAGTTGACGATGTATCATTCGAGGTGAAGAAAGGCGAGATCTTCGGCTTAGCCGGCGAGAGCGGCTGCGGTAAGACGACTACCGGAAAGACCATCTTGAGGCTCCTTGAGCCCACGAGCGGGGAGGTCTACTTCGAGGGAAAGGACATAATGGCCCTGAACAAGGTGGAGATGAAGAAAATGAGGCGGAAGATGCAGATCATCTACCAAGATCCCTATGAATCCATCAACCCGAGGATGACGGTGTTCGACATCATATCAGAGCCCATCTCGGTGCACAAACTCGCCGACTCCCTAGCAGAGAAGGAGGATATCGTTTACAAGTCCCTCGAGGAGGTAGAACTTGTGCCCGCGGAGGACTTTGTCCAGAGGTTCCCCCATGAACTTAGCGGTGGCCAGAGGCAGAGGGTAGCCATCGCCAGGACTATGGTGATGCAACCCAGTTTCATCGTTGCCGATGAGCCAATCTCCATGCTCGATGTCTCCATCAGGGCGGGAATCCTGAAAATTATGCTCCAAACTAGGGAGGCCCGGGACATCACCTACATCTTCATCACCCATGACCTCGCCTACGCCCGCCACATATGTCACAGAGGGGCGATCATGTACCTAGGCAAGATAGTTGAGATGACATCCATGGATAATCTAGTCAAAAATCCACTCCACCCCTACACCAACGCCCTGATGTTGGCGGTGCCCGTTCCCGACCCGACCTACGAGAAGGCCCGAGCCGTAATCGGGGGGGAGGTTCCCACCCCGATCAATCCGCCGCCTGGATGCAGGTTCCATCCTAGATGCTCACAGGCTTCAGATATCTGCCGTAGAGCGGAGCCTGAATTAGTAGAGGTTGGAGATGAGCATTTCGTGGCATGCCATCACACAATTTGAAAACCTTGAACCTCTCACATCAAAGTTTCAGAACTAATCAGGTGGAAGGGTTTTGGATGTCTTGAATCGGAGCAGGGTGTCGCCGAAAAGAGTATCCACGTAGCCGGATCCCGAGACCTTCCACTCCCATTTCCCCTGTTCTTCGGCATCCTCGATGGTGAACATCCTATCCTGCGGTAGACTCATCGAGCAGATGAAGGTTGCCTGAGACTCTGGAGTCACAGTCGGGATTTGCATTATGACCTGATGTTCCATGTATTTCTGGTTAAGATACACGTTGAACTCTATCTTACGAAGCTGGAGTTCTTTCTGATTCGGATTCACTATTCTCACGCTTAAGTTCAGCGTGGGCTCCCCTAGGTTGTAATCGAAATGGGTAACCTCGACATCGATTTCAGTCTTCATCAATAGGCTGTAGGTAGCGGTGTATTGATTCAGCATGTATCCGGTGAGCAGCGTTGATATCAATGCAACGGAGAATAGTACTATGTAGCCCAGCCTCAGTTTTCTGTCTTGAGACTCGTTTTCAGCGGTCAAGTCCGATACCATCTTCTTCGAGAAACTCGATAAAAATGTTCTCACTTCTCTTCCCCTGAGGCGTGAGACGGTCACCATCAACCATCTTGCCATAATATAAGACCAGACAAGAATCAATGCCAGAACCGTCATGGTTATCGAAGGAGGCATTGGTAGGCCTACTTTCAGGATGGTTATCGACACGAAGAAAAAATGTAGGAGCGCCCAGAAATAGGTGACCATATCTGAGGCATTGGCGGTCTGTAGGACTCTGGAGAATATTTCCCTCAAGATAATAGAGAGGGAGTATGTATTCGATATCAACAGTGCAAATCCGACCAAGCCTATCCATAATCTCGGAACCGCTATCTCATTGGTTAGGTCAAGGATGTCCCCGAAAGGATAGAAGGCCCCAATCATTAGGTAGACGACAGAGCTGAGATATGGCCAGAAACTCAGCCAGAATAGTGCTATAGCAGAGAACTGATTCATCTTCTTCCTGCTTATCAATAAGGCCTGACCTGAAAAGGTGGTCAGCAAGTCGAAGAGGATTCCTCCGATCGATATCAGCCCAATCTGAAGGCTAGAAGGATCCTGTAATTCCCACATCGTATATGATGTGGTGAAAGGCCACTCGACGCTAATGCTCATACCCTTCACCGTCCCCCCGAGAAGTAGCACAAACGTCGCGTGACCCATTTCGTGGATGAACTCGCTGGTGATCTTCATCAGGAACCCTAGGAATAGGAAGGACAAGAGAAAACGAGCATAATCCTTCCGTCGATCGAGTTCGCGTAGCCATTTTATAACCAAGGCTTTATAAAATTAAATAAGTCATGCGCTATATTTAATTTATCATGAAGATGATGAGAAAAATTGTGTCTCTAGGCCTCGTTCTGGCGAGTGCTTTGATCGTTAACTGTGGATATGTTGCAACTAGTCTCTATGGAGTTCCAGGCGTCCTAACGATGATATTTATTCCTAGTGCCATCGTCGTCTGCTTGGGCTGGTTTCTGAGGAGTATGAAAAGAATCATCTCATATACATTCTCATTTATTCTCCTCTCTGCGGTGTTTGCACAGCTTTCACTTTCAGCGCCAGTTTTGTTAAACATCATCGAAGATGTATATTACAAGAACCTCTTCACCTACGCAGTTTTCTTGAGGGTTTTACAATATGTCATCGCAACAACGTTCTCTTCTCTGATGACAGCATTAATAGCGGGATTAGCGTTCGAGTGAATCGTGTGTCGATAATCATATAAATATTATATTGAAAGATATATCTAATGAGTGATAAAGGAGATTTATTGGAGGGGTTCTAAAGGCAATGGCTTACATAGCAAAAAAAACAGTGTCTAGGTTCATCACCTTCTTAGTTGTGATATCCCTCTTATTCTTCTTGGCTAGGAGCGCTGGAACAGATCCATTTGCACGATACCTCTCCGAGGACCCGAGGATCCCTCTGGAGCAGATCCAGCGGTTGAGAGTCAGATTCGGTCTTGACAAACCACTGCATATACAGTATTTAGATTTCCTAAGGAATACCCTGAGCGGAGAGTTCGGATTCTCCCTATATTATAAAAGACCCGTGTTCGATGTGGTCATGGAAAGGCTACCATACACTCTTTTCCTGCTGGGCATATCCATAACCGTATCCACAATATTTTCATATGTTTTAGGAATCTATTTCGCCTATAAACGAGGCACCAGAATCGATAGCTGGGGTACCAACATCTGCATGTTCATCCGTTCCACCCCCCACTTCTGGCTCGGCATGATCCTTCTACTGGTCTTCGCATACTATATGCCGATATTTCCACTGTTCGGAGCCTTAACCCCCGGCGTACAGCATGAAAACACATTCGAGTTCATTAAAGACATCTTGTTCCACTATACGCTCCCGTTAACGACGCTGATAGTCAGGCAGACAGGGATGTACGTACTATACATGCGCAATTGTACGGTGGAGGTTCTCGGCGAGGATTATATGGTCACGGCTAAGGCGAAGGGAGTATCGAAAATATCTTTGATGTTCAAACACGCGGCTCGAAATGCGATGATCCCGATGGTTACCGTGACGGCCATACGTTTAGGGTTCATGGTGAACGGGGCCATACTGACTGAGACGGTGTTCTCACTCCCTGGGACAGGACGATTAATCTACCTAGCCATAATGAATGATGACTTCTTCCTCCTTCAGGGATCCTTCTTCATCGTCTCGATAACGGTTCTGCTTGCAAACCTACTATCCGACATAATATGCGCCCAGTTGGATCCGAGAATAAAAATATGAAGCATGTGAAATGACTTGACTGAGCAGAAGGTTCGTAGTTCTAGGATTCGGATGAGCGTCAACAAATTCATGAAAGGCGCGCAGTCATTCGCATCCATATACAGTAGAAGCAGGTCTGGCCTCCTAGGCCTAGCACTCCTGCTCTTCTTCGTACTTACGGCGATATTCGCGCCCATACTAGCGCCATACGACCCTTACAAGAGAGTTGACAGACCCATCTTAGCTCCCTCCCAGAAATACGTTCTAGGCACCAACGACATCGGTCAAGACATCTTCTCCGAGTTGATCTATGGAACCAGGGTCTCACTAACCATTGGCTTCGCGGCAGGCTTTTTCACCGTAATAATCGGGACGCTCATAGGCGTCGTCTCCGGCTTCCTCGGTGGGGCGGTTGATGAGGTTCTGATGCGCTTCACGGACGTAGTCATGATTCTCCCTAGCATACCCCTGATGATTCTTTTGATGGCTCTTTTCGGAAGACAGAGCTTCACAATCATGATATTAATGCTCTCAATAATGGGATGGACGGGAACCGCAAGACTCGTCAGATCATCTACTCTCTCAATAAAGGAGAGGATATACGTTGAGGCCGCTAAAGCAATCGGCGCAGGAGACAGACACATAATCACCCAGCATATCCTGCCCAACGTCTCTCCGTTGATCATGGCGACCATGATCTACGCGGTAGCCGGGGCGATGATGTCCGAGGCGGGATTGGCGTTCCTCGGGCTCGGCGATCCCAGCCATAAAAGCTGGGGAATGATACTGCACTACGCCCAGACATCCGGAGGATGGTACGCCAACATGGGCTACCCCGCCTGGTGGTGGATAATCCCCCCAGGGCTTTGCGTTGCCCTCACCGTGGCTTCCCTAGTTCTAATTGGTCAGGCCATGGAGGAGATTATAAACCCGAGGCTGAGAAGGCGGTAGTTTCCAAGTTTCAGTAACAATGTAAAAACTTAAGTGTTAATCAATACCATAAAATGTTAATGCGCAAGTGCGCAGAAAAAAGAAAAGGATGAATAAACTTGAAGAAACGAATACTAATCTTCTTTGCATTAATACTGTTGCTTTCTACATCTACTTTAACAGTCTTTGCACCGGTGATCGCACCGGGACCAGTGTCATGGGATCCCGATCTAACCAGCTCCGGAGTCGCGATAACAGAGCCCTTCGAGGGCTACTTGTATGACCCTAACGTAATTCACGGAGGAACATTGACTGTCGCGACCCCCTCGGACCCACCCGAAATGCATCAGTGGAACGCTGGTGCGACAGCTGCCTACGACTTCCTGGACATATTTAATGACTACCTTACGCGTACCGATCCCATTACCGGCGCGGTCGTACCCTGGATCGCTGAGAGCTGGGAAATATCAGATGATAAGCTAAGTTACGTGGTCCACCTAACCGAGGGCGTGCTGTTCCACGACGGAGTCGAGGTCACGGCTGAGGTTGTCAAGTGGAACTTTGACTTCATCATGGAGAACAACTTCACTAGGATGTCCAATGTCTGGCAGATACTGAGCCGCGACAAGCCAACGGAGATAATCGACAAGTACACCCTAAGGTTCCATGTCGCGGAGCCGTATGTGCCCTTCCCACGCAACACTTTAGGAACTGCATACATCTACCCGCAGCACATCTGGGAGCCGATAGCGGCGGATCCAAACTTTGACTGGTTTACATACGTCCCAAGCGATGACGAACAAATCGGCTGCGGACCGTACAAATTCGTGGCCTACGTACCTAATGCATGGTATAAATTCGAGGCTTTCGACGACTACTGGCACGGCAGACCCTACATCGATGAAATTGTCAGGCCGATAATCACAAGCGGTGACGCAGAGCTACTAGCCGTTAAGAGGGGCGACGTGGACATATTCACAGGCTTCCTCGCCTCCGAGGCGATTCCCGGCCTCCTCAGGGAGGAGGGCATCGGACTATACCTCTACAACAACCCCTACATGTACCACTGGGGAATGAACACAGGCAAATGGCCCTTCAGCGTGAAGGAGTTCAGGTACGCCCTAGCCCACGCAATAGACAAGCAGGACATCGTCGACACCCTACTGCTCGGGTACGGATTACCGGGTACACACGGTGTTGAAGCCCCATTCTTTAGCTACTGGTTCAACCCCAATGTGCCTGAGACATACTACTTTGACCTAGAAAAGGCAGCTGAGATACTCGACGACCTGGGCTGGGTAGACACGGATGGCGACGGAGTCCGGGAGGGCACCGGAGAACACGCAGGTGAACCTCTGGAGTTCGACATCGGACCACCGATATATGACCCGGTACGCTGCCGGGCCGCCGAGCTACTGAGCACTTGGTTCGCGGAGATAGGCGTGGACGCCACCGTCCAGTACATGGAATGGGCCACTTTGTGGGATAAGATCATTCAGCCTCTGGACTCGCCTGCCAAGATCGACACCTGGCTCCTCGGATCCTCGCAATCCCCAGAGCCCACATGGATGCACACACGTCTACACTCCGACAACATCCCCAACCCGAACTACTATGGCCTTAGAAATGCCGAGTATGATGAGCTGGCGATGCTCCAAGGCACACAGTTCGACTCCGCAGAGCGCCAGGCTACCATCTGGAGAATGCAGGAGATCCTCGCAGAGGAGATCCCACTGGTCGTGCTGTACTTCCGACAGAGCCCCAGCGTCTACAGGAACGACGAGTTCACCGGATGGGTAGAGCACTTCGGAGCCGGCATGGATCACATGTGGAACTACATAAACCTCCGACTGATAGTGGAGCTCCAATCTATGAGCGTCTCGGTGGTGAGTACGCCTCCACCTGAATGTGAGATCGGCGACGAATTCACGCTCGGAATCACGTACACCGGTCCCGAGGGACTGGTCACAACCGCAAGCGTCTCAGCCATGCTGACAGAGGATCCAAACTCATACATACTGGAACATGTTGGATCGGGGACCTACGAGTGCGACTTCGATACATCGGCCTGGCATGAAGGAGACTATACCATCAGGGTCGAGGCCAAGGCAAAGGGCTTCATCTCCGAGCTGACCACCTTCGCGATAGAATCCGTGGAACCAGCAGTAGAGGAGCCCGATGAGCGCGGATTCTGGGAGTCCTACGGGGCCGCAGTGACGGGAATTGTCATAGTCGTAGCTGCCATAGCCATATACTATGTTTACACGTCCCAACGAAAAACCTGAGCAACAAATCACCCATTTTTTTTCTATTATAATCTCTAATCATTGTTTTTTCAATGCAGTAGAGCCAAGCCATCGATTTCAATCGGAGATAGTTCATAAATACCATGAAACATATAATAGACCCCTTGACGACCAAATTTAACTGAGGGGCAAGGAAAAATGAATTGGCCGTTAATCTTCCTGGTATCCGTCCTGATTACTGGATTCCTCTTTGGGGTTGTTGTGTTTCTCGACGTCCTTACGTATATGGATCTGCAGAGGAGGCTCAGAGAGGAGAGGGGAGAGGAGAGCTGAGAATTGAGCGAGGGAGCTAAGCATGATGTTGAGATACAGAATGTGGTGGCTGTTGCTTCCCTCAGCCAGAAGTTGGACCTAAATGCAATCATGAAGGTTTTCAGAAACGTGGAGTACAGGCCCAAGAGGTTCCCCGGTCTTGTCTTCAGGATTAAGAGGCCGAAGACTGCGACCCTGATCTTCAGAACGGGGAAGATGGTCTGCACCGGGGCGAAGTCGGAGAAGATGGCCATTAGCACTGTGAAGAAGGTGGTGAGGGAGCTGAAGAAGGAGGGCTTCATAATCAGGATGAGGCCGAAGATCGAAATCGTGAACATCGTCGGAACCGCGGACGTCGGAGGAGAGGTCGACCTCGAGGCCGCATCATATATTCTGGACAACACCATGTACGAGCCGGAGCAGTTCCCCGGCCTGATCTACAGGATGAAGGAGCCCAAGGTGGTCGTATTGATATTCAGATCGGGGAAGCTTGTGTTAACGGGGGGCAAGGGGGAGAAACTGGTCCACGAAGCCGTCGATAAGATGGTCTCCATCCTCATTGAAAACGGGCTCATCTATTAGAGGTGGATCATCTGCGCGCGCTGATGCGTTTGTACAAATAGGTCTTACCGCTATCCGTGAATCTCTTCCTCTCAATAAATTGAAGTAGATTATAGCCTATTATTGCACCCACGGCGTGAGTAGTTAAACCTGTTTTGTCGGCTATTTCATTAGCCCTTACCCATTCATCGCGAGGGATGGCTTCTAGAATCAGCTTCAAGGTATTGTCCTTCATTTTTTATAAAAGGTCTCCTTCAGGATTTTGCCTTTCTCTCCAAGGATTAACATATTCTGCCATCCACGAGCGAGGATGCCGATCTCAAGGAATCTCTTTGTTACGCGAGGCGTGAGTAGATCCGTTGCATTCTCGCCTTCATCTATTCTCTTAATTTCCTCGCGATAAAAGAGGATTAGATTCTCATCGCTGGCTTTCTCAAAGAGTTCAACATCAGTTTTTGCGTGGTCCAATTGTTTTCAATTCTGGTTATTAGCATTTTGACTATTAATCCCTTCGTTCGCGCGAGAATTTCACTTATCCTTCGTGCTCACTTGAGCCTTCATGAATCCATTGGGTTAAGATTGTACAGAGATTGGGATTTATATGTCCTCCAGGGAAGCATTTGTCTATCTCATCACATGCCATGCATGGGCAATCTGAAATGGAGTTAATCGTGATGTGTTTCCTCAGAGAGACGAGCCTGTAGGTCCACCTCCCCTCGTGGAGCTCCCTCTGCCGCCTTATGAAGCCATTCTCCTCGAACCCGCGGGCGATCTTTGACCCGTATTGGTCTGAGATACCCAGCCGTCTCCACATCTCGGCCTGGAGAAACCCCTCATCCCCGGCTTCAGAGATAAGCTGAAATGCCCGCCTCTCCAGATCTCTCCTAATCGACATGTCTAGTCCTTGAACCGTTCCACGGTCACCTTATGTAGCTTATGCCATGAACGCGTCCCCGTGGAGGCGTAGAACATGTTTCCGTACTCCTTGCGTTCGAGGGCTGAGGCCTTGGCGAAGAAGGCGGTGAACTGATCGATGTCATCGTATCCATCCAGCCCCTTCAGGTGGTCCGCTTTCAGGTGTCTTGTCTGGTTTACCGTCAGCAGCCTAACGTCCTTCGGGAGGTCTGCGATCGTGCCGAATGCCTCGGTTCTGATTGAAATTTGGGCTTCGACTTCCCTCTTCTCTTCGTGGTGCCCGTCTAGGTATCTCAGGAACTCGGATTTCGGTGCCTTTTGCTCCTTGACATGAGTTTGGGTTAATCCGAACGAGGAGGCGGCTTGAAGGAAATCATCTGAGGAAGAGGGATTTTCGACCAGCTCCTCTACCAATCTATTCGTTTCCTGTGATGAACGTTTCGGTGGCTTCGTCTTTAGAGCGTTGAACATTTCAATTATGTGAATGAGGGCCCTCGCAAAAATGGCCGTCTCCCATCCTCCCTCCTCCGAGAGCCTTCTGAGGTTCTCAAAGCGTCTATCCTCTTCTATCTCGGTTGTTTCCTCCCTCTCTACGGGCTCAACCTCGTTTGTGGGCGCCTTCTCCTTCTCGAGGAGCTTGGGCTCTCTGATTGGATCTACTATGACATATTTTTCTGCTACATGATTGACGCTGCAATCGACTGACTGGTCTGGAGCGAGCGTGCTTATGTAGGGACTGTCACGGTTGAAGAGCACCATTCGTCCATCCGGAAGCTTTCCGATGATGTTGCCTTTGAACCCCCGGAAAGTTTGGACGGTGATCCTGTCTCCGAAAATTACGTTCTTCATATCACCTTCATAATCCAATACCTACACCCAACAGTGATTTTTTTAAATCGTCCCAGGCGTGCCTAATTTTTCAAGTTCCTCATAATGATGGAGGAACGTGATACCCTTATCCGTTGTCTCATAGAGTTTATCTTTAACCTCGATCAGGTCTCTTTCTAAGAGTTCTGAGAGAAATCTATCTATTATTACAAAGTTCAAGTTTGCCTGGTAGACCATAGAAGTTTTCTTGATTCCTCCTTCATTAGCTAGGTAGAGTATCTCTGCGAAGATGTCAATCTCGCTTCTTCTCTTCTTATGTTCGTTCTTTTTGTGGCCTTCTCTCTTGAATCGCCTTATGATGCCTTCCTTCATGAGTTCTCTGCTAATCCATCCGACGTTTTGCTTCCCATACTCAATCATGGTTTGGTGCTGAGTCTTATTGGGGTCCCCAAGCCATGCCTCAAAGGCCTCTTTGGATGATGGTTTCCGACCCCACCAATATCGCTCATAAGCAACCTCATCCATTATCTCGTAGCTGAATCCGCCGTAGGATTTGGGGTATACCTTTTGCATTGTAATCAAATGGAATTTCGTAATGTAGAATATAAATATAGACGAAACTGAATTAAGAAGCATTCTAATGTGGGGAGCGTTGCCGGCCCTGGAGCAAGGGGAGTAAAACCCCGGGAGCAGGAGCCCGCCTGGCCGGGCTGAGAGTAAACCTCCCTGCAACGATTACCCGATATCCAGGATCTCGCGTCTCCATTAGGCCCCTAGCCCTCCCCACCACAGAAAGGGGCGCATCACCGCTTAAAGGTTACGAGCATGCGCGGATAAAGGCGGGAGGTAGTGCTTCGTACTGCTCGATGAATTTGGCACCCTTCTCAGTCTGGAAGAACCGATCCCCGTTCTGCTCGAGGAACTCCTTCTCCAGGAGCTCGTCCAGGTACTTCTTCACCATATTGAAGTTGAGATTGGCCTGATAGACGATATGGGTTTTCTTCGTTCCTCCCTCCGAAACTCGGAGAATGTCTGCGCATATATCGAGGTTGTTCCTTCTCATCCAACGCACCTTTAGGCTAAGGAACATAGTTCAGACATAAGCCTTCTCTAACCTTTTAGGGAGAAATTATCTAATCTTGGTAAATTTTCAGCCATTTTCCCCATTTTTGGAAACGTTTCCCATTTTTGGAAGAAAAGTCTAGCGCATGAGCTTGTTCGCGTGCCTAGGGCTGCAGGATTCGCATTCATAAACTCTTCCCATATTTAGCGATTCGGCGAAGTCCAGCGCCTCGTGGTATGTGTCAAAGTAACCGTGGCATAATGTGCTGACCGTCTTGTAGTCTGGCTTCTTAGAGTGACCACAACTGGCTCTATGTATCCTAGCAAAACTCCGATTCTTGCTCAATCGCTTGCATTCGAAGACGACAAACTTCACCATCTGAGGATATCCCTAATCCGATTCTCATCTTCTTGCGTGCGCGGGGAGTGTTGCCTGCCCTGGAGCAAGGGGATCCAAAGGCTCCATTAGGCCCCTAGCCCTCCCCGCCAAACAATGGATTACATCACCGCTTAAAGTTTGCGAGCCACCGCTATGATGGTTGATACGACCATTAAGAAAATGGGGGGGACCTGCCCGCATATCCGCTTAGAGAGGATGTTCCCAGACATCTTTGCGGGCTTTGGTTACGGGGTCCCCCCCTGCCCCCGGCTTAGGGTAAGCCCATAATTTGATTTAGGGATTATGTATCGATAATCTATGGTAGGCTCAAGCTGCGATAATATCAATCTTCGTCCAGAGACGAAATACTTAACCCCCTTTACATCTAATTTTTCAGATAGGAGTTCCTGAATTGATGGGTGCTAGGGAAATGCTGGGCTGGTTGTTCGTGGGATTCACTTTAGGATTTTTCATTGGATGCATTCTGGGATATAGGGTAGGCCTGTACAAGGGAAACGGCGGCGACTGAGGGATTCATGGTCAGGATAGGTACAGGTGGAGGTTCAATATGGCCGAGCAGAGCCTTGCGGAGCCCAGCAGGATCGGGACGGCGAGCACCGCCCACCTGCCCCTGAAGGTCCATCTCCTCATGATGGTGAGGGAGATCCCCACCGTGGCCAGTAGGAGGAGGAGGTCGAATGGGAGCCAGAGTCCCTTTTCCATCAGCCATATCGTATATGGATTCGCCTCGTAGGTGTAGGGTTTCGTGAGTCCCAGCCTCGTCGATAGGTGGTCTCCGAGGATGCCCGCCGTGGCTAGCAGGTATGAGATCTTCTCGGGGATTTGCAATCTCCATCTCCTCTTCTGGAGGGTTGGGGCCCAGACATCCGGGGGATACGGAAAAGGTGGTTAGGCCTTGTTCTATTGCTGAGCCCCAATTGAACTTGATCTTACGATATTTAGGGGATATGGATGTCAACTACACTATCTCTTAAGCAGGGGGAGTAGCTCTATGATAGGCTGAAAGCGACGCAGAGCAGCCTGGCTACTCCGGCGGATGTCCAGAGGTACCAGAGATCTACTTTCCTTTTAATGAGTTGTTTATCCACACCCCAAGCGACTAGAAAAAGGGTCAAGTCACATATGGGATAGAGCAGCGGGTTGATGGATATCAGCCATGCCACCATAGGGTTCAGCTCAACGCCACCCATGGAGAGATTATAAAAAGTTACTATCTCGTCGAGGGCGGAGCATAGAAAAAGGAAGAGGATAGAGAACCTCATCAAGGAACCCAGACCACATCACTCGATTTCAGCAAAATCAAAACTATTATTTCTTTATCTAGAAGAATTGTCTCATTCTCTTTGCCAAATAACTGATAGACTGTCACACGGTATGTTCCTTTTGCAAGAACACTTATTTCATAAATTGATCTATGAGAAAGAACATCCTCGCTTATAAATTCCTCAAAAACATCAGATTCATTCTTCTTTTCCACTTGGATATGTAAACTATTCGTGGGCTGTGACATCATTACGTATATCGTATAATCATCCATAGTCCAAGTATTTGTTGTTGGATTATATTTTGGTATCCCACATATGGGTGAGAAAATATTTCCTTTATCAGTAACAGCTATTACATGATAAATGACAGATTGTGCTGGTTTAGATATATTGAGTATCACATCCCTATCGCTCATCGGAGGAATTATACAATCGAAATCGTCTCTGAGGGTGTCATTTACCCAAACACTTTTTATCCTGACAGCAAGTTCGCCTGTGTTACTAATCTTTAATGTTAGAAATGGGAATCCACCTTCCACTGTGGGTTCCAAATAGAAGTATATATCCTCCATGGCATGTTCCTCGTCGAGCCGACCAACCTCGACCTTCCTAATCTCATAGATGGTGTCAGCCTGGTTCATGACCAGGATCATCGGGATTACTGCGGTGAATATTATCCCAACGAAGATCATAACTCCATAGATGGTTGAGGTTCCCCTACGACGACAAGACGTACCTATAGTATACATCGTTGTCCCTCCTGCTCTTTACATTGATTCCCACTTCTAATACAGCACTAGATTCAAATCCGATGTCTATTCTCTTTAATTCCTTGGAGACAACCTTTTCCCAGCCATTAGTATTCTCTGGATAGGTTATATTTACCTCGATATCAACGTCTCCATAGTTATAGATCCAGATGGACAGTTCCGTTTCTGAATTATTTACATGTTCTACGATGAATCTCTCGGAGATTGTGTCCGTCATGTTTATGACGGCTTCTGCGTAGTCCTCCGCGGTTATGGTCATGGCTCCCTGGCTGAAGGCCCAGATAGCCCCTCCTACTGCGAATACGACGGCGGATATTATCACTGCCGAGATTACTTGTGAGAGCGCCCGACTTCTTGATGCGCTTGTTGTGCTCAATTTCGGGTCACCATTTAACAGATATAAAAAAGGGGTTGAGGAGAGCCTAGGTCAGCTGCACCAGTCTGATGTAGTCCATGCCAGTGGCGCTGTGTATTTTAATGTTAATCGTAGTTCCAGCGCTAAGTTTGATGTATGTACCATCTGATGCTATCCAGACAAATACAGTGTCAGAAGCACCACTATCTATTTGTTTTGGTTTAGTGGTGTACACGCTAGCTGTAATACCAGCTTCCGGAGGTGCTGCATATGTGCTGTTAGTTAGTGCAAGCACGTCGTTTACGAATACATCAGTAAGCGTTGCTGCCTTGGTTCCCGAGTTTTTCAATTTAATTTCTATTTTCCAGTAGCTTTGCTCACCAGAAGGAGCAAAGTAGTCACATAAAGCGGACTGTATCTCGACCTTCTCGAAGGAGGTGTACTGTCCTGCGATTCCGCTCATCCAGTAGGAGACGGCGACTGCGACTGTGATGGTGACGGCGACGATGATGACGGTGGCGATTACGGGGCTGACTGCTCTCCTTTTCCTTAGCGTCCTTACGTTTTTCATCTCGGCGATTATGGTATCAAACATACATAAAAACTGTTATGAAGAATTAACACTTATCAGTGATACACATCTTTATTCGACTTTCCCCGAAAACGTCGGCATTCTGGAACGAATATGTTGCGCGCGCGCAGCGTCAAGGAGGATGTCATGTCCGTATGCGAACGCAGTTATGGCTTCGGGGATGTATGCAGTCATCGCAATATTTTCCCCCACAGAAGGTACATCGTCTGAGCTTCCTGACCTCTCTGCCGCAGAACCCGCAAACGGTCATATCTTCGTCGCGCGCGCTGATAGGATTCGGGGCATGGGGCATATAATCTCATCTCTTATAGCTGTTTTCTGCTGCGCGTTCCTTATCGGTTTTGCGTTTCATAAGCATGCTGAGGTAGATCGTGTATATGGATACCAGAAGGATTGCGATTATTATCAGGATTCCGATTATGTGGTCATCCATGGTTATCGCCCTCTCGCTCGTATCTCCACTTTGGGATGGGCGCATGATGGCTTAAAAGTTGCTGATGGTTTTTGGTGTTCAAGGGAGTTCCTGGTGAACATCGCCGTCTATTCCCATTCGCTTGATCAGCTGCTGGATCCAGTCGGTCCTAATCCAGATTAGGCCGATCAGGACGACGACGGCGGCGACAGCTAGGATGATCGGGGGCCAGATGGGCTTCTTTGGCGGGAGCGATTTGACGGTGAAGCTGCCCGAAAGTTCTTCAACTTCGACTGTGTGTATCCCTTCCTCCTCAGAGGAGATGGTGAATCTGATCTCCTGTGATGTTCCTCCGGCTAGGGTCACGGATTCTGTCTCAACTGTTTCCCCGTCGAACTTGAGCTCAAGGGTGTAGCTTCCCTCCGTTTCGCCGATGTTAGTGATCTTCGCCGAGACGATTACGGTTCCTCCGGGTTCGGGCTCCGAGGGACTCAGAATCAGGTCGGAGACCTCGAACTCAGCCGGCCTCAGCGGGATCAAATATGGTTTCACCACGAAGCTTCCAGTGAGCCCGTCGACTTCAACGGCATAGGAGCCCACGCCCCTCGTCACATCGAATATGATCGGGGTGCTCTCTCCTCCTCCCAGCTTCACCATTCTCCAGTCGACATCCAAGCCATCTACCTTGAGGTCGACCGTGTGGGTGCCCTCCTGCTCCCCAATGTTCGTGACGTCGACGGTTACCTTGAATGTCCAGACATCGATCCCCTCCCAGAGTTCAACCTCTTCCGGTTCGATTGTGAGATCGGATACGACGAACTCGGCTGGTTTCAGAGGGGGCTCCGGGGGCCAGGTGCCCACCTTGAAGCTTCCGGTCAGACCGTCGACGGTGACGTTGAAGTCTCCGACCGCGTCCATGGTTATGGTGCGTGACACCGTCTTGGATTCATAGACTCCCAGATCGACGTCGACCAGAAGGGTGAGATGATAGGGGGGCCAGGTGGGGGGAGGGTCGTTGACGTTTTCTATGTGCATGGTGACTATGTATGTGAAGGATTGGCTGTCGATGTTCTCGATGTCGAGGCTTATGGTGACGTTATCCCCGCGCTCGAGCTCCGGGGGCGTGATGGTCAGGTCGGATAGTATTGGTGGCAGTGGTGGCGGAGGAATGGTCTCCAGGACCGTGATCGTGCAGTTGTCATAACCATATACCATTCTGTCGTCCCCAACGGTCAGCATGGCCGTGTAGATGCCGGGTTCCGAGTAAGCGTGCGAGACGTTCATGCCCGACGCCGTCGTTCCGTCGCCGAGGTCCCACTTGTAGTAAACTATGGTTCCGTCTGGGTCGTAGCTCCCTACCCCGCTGAAGTGGGTCATGTCGCCAACGTAGACCGTCTGGTTCGGACCGGCCTCCGCCACAGGAGGCCTGTTTGTCGGCGACGGCGGGTAGTATGGAGGCGGGGAAGGCACATATGGTTTGAGGATTGTTACCTTTTTCTGATAGACTCCTGCTATTCTTGTTTCAAAGTCCTTCCATACTCCAACGAGCAGAATGTAATCTCCCGTAGGCAGGGACGAGGTGGACAACGACATGGATCCTGTGTGGGTAGCGGTTGTGTGGTCGAAGACGAGTTCATCGGTGTCGAATGCTGTCATGAGCTTTTCTTCGATGAGATCTGTTGTTAGATCGAACTGACCTTTAGCGCCTGTGAAAAAGTCTGTGAATAGACTTCCGTCAGCCATTAGTGCTCCATTGATGTAGAGCTGTGTGACGGGGATGGTTCCGTCGGTTGTTATTTTGATCACGCCTGAGTACGCCGATTCCTTGATCAGGACTGCAGCATGGATGTAGGATCCTGTGGGTTCGGAGGCTAGCTTTGAGTTCACATTTACGGGATCGCCCTTTTCCACGGATGAGGGAGCGGATACGGTTAGGGTATCGTCGACGACTTCGATGGCTGTGGCGGAGTATACGTAGAACTTAAAGTTGATAATTTTCGCCACTACGAGGAGGTAATCGCCTGCAGCTGGTGCGGTGAAGCTGTGGGCGCCATCTCCTTCCGAATTAAGTCCGACAGCATTCATCCATACTAGGCTATCAAAGAGAGTGTCTATGATCCCTAGGAAACCCTCGTCCAAGACGTCCCTGATCTCCAAGAGGGAGGACACGTGAAGCAGCATGAAGCTAACCGATTGTCCTCCGAGGTCTGTTGAGCCCCAGAAAGTTGAGTAGACGGTCTGTCCCGCCGTGTAGACCCGATGGGTTGACAGGGGGTAGATCACCCCATGGATGAAGTCAGACTCCATCTTCACAGTGATCATGTCTTTGGTGTAATCGATGTCGGGGCCCTCGTAGACGAAGTTCAGCGAGGGCAGCTTGACGGATGTACCGCCGCCGAGTTCGATCCAGTTCCCGTCTTCTTTGCTGCTTGTATGGGTGGCGAATAACACCCTCTCGACATTATTCAGTAAAATGACGAGGGGATATTGGCTGGTCTGGCCCTGGACTACGCCGAAGCCCCCCTGAGGACCTACTAGACCCATGGACAAGGTCAGGATGATGATTGCCACGACCGTCGCTCGCGAGCGAGTTCTCAACTCATACTCCTCCTCTTATCTCCTGAACTCTTAACGTCTATAAATGGTGTTCGTTCTCATTAAAAGGTTGGCGATTAGTGAGGAGAATAACATTTTGGGCATTCAAGCCTTCTCTCGTATCCATGGGGGTAGTCCTCGACGAGTCCATGCTCAGGGCACTTGAAGGCGTAGAAGGGGAGGGGGCCGCTCCAACCTGGGCGGGTTCTATTTTCTATGAAGACCCGTCCGTTTAGTTTGAGTATTATATTCTGGAACAGGTTTAGCTTGACCATGTTTCTCACCTGCACACGCGCGCACCAATTATTGGAGTCCATAATCATTAAAAGTTTACTGATTATACTGAGCAGCGCGAAGAGTCGGGACCTATGGGAGACGGCGGAGAATGATGTTAAGAAAGCTTACGTGGGTAGTAACTCCCATCCTGGCCCTCCAGTCGATACTTGGAGCTCTCCAGCTCCTAGATGCATTCCAGGTCACCTGCTACCCCATGGTACACCGGGCCACCATGTATAGGGTCTTCAGCCTCGGTTTCAGCCTCACGCCGGCCCTGATCTTCCTCATGTTGATCAACGTCGGCTACCTTCTCACCAGAAAAACGTACGCGGCAATACTGGTCTCGGCCTACGTGTTGATTGTCCTCTATTTCTTCAAGGGGCTGGATGTATCTGTGGCCTTTACCTCGATCATGCTGGTGGGAGTGGCCCTCCTGGACTCCTGCAGGTTTCAGGACTATTTCACTTGGTTATTAGCCCTGCTCACCGTGTTTGAGGGGGCGGCACTCATACACTGGATCCTGCTGCCCCTCGGGATAGTTTCACCCCTCGCCTGGTTCGCCGACCTGGAGCTTTCCCTCTTCTATGTTGCGGCCAAACTAGCTCCTCTGCTCGTGTTGCCATTGATGTTTATGTGGACCTTGAAGCCTTTGCTTCGCTGGGGATTGGGAAGGGTGAGGGATTATGTTAAAGTCATCTAGGCCGATGGCTCTGCTTCTCTTCTCGATCTTCCTCAGCATTGCTGCGGCCGCGTATCCTCATTTACCGGCTGTGAATCCCAATAAGATCATGGTCGGGGTGGATATTCTAAATTATGTCGAGGCTGCCGAGATTGTGGATCGGGACATTTCCCAGGCCTTCAAAGTATCGAGCGGCTACAGGCCCATAATATTCCTCGTGATCTACGGTTTCCAGAGACTGCTCGGATCGGATGTCTCCACTGCGGTAAAGTTCCTACCCGTGATGCTGAACCCCCTGATGATAATGACGGCTTTCTTCCTGGCCCATGAGGCATTCAATGATGGATGGATTGCGAGCTGGGCGGCCTTCTTCACCGCATGTGGCTATCAGGTCACCGTTGGCATGTTCTCCTATTTCCTTACGAACATGCTCGCCCTGAGCCTGGCCTTCCTGTCTCTTGGATTTTTATTCAGGTTCCTACGGAGATTCGGCAAAATAGATTTGGTCTTATCATCAATTCTAGGTTTTCTGCTCTTCTTTACACACCCTTGGACTTTCTATCAATACCTTCCTGCTATGTTTCTAACTATTGCTATTTCATGGTACAGAAATCGTGATAAATTTCCGATAGTAACGACCATGTTTTTATGTGTTTTATCTTTATTGCTGGTAGGTATATTTGAAGTCCTGAATTTCAGAGGCTTCAGGTTCTTTCCGGTCTTTTCATTTGTTTTATCATTTTCTGAAGACCTTTCTGGCTTCTGGGCAGGAAATACATTTATCTTTAGGCTATTATTCGGGGGATTACTCTCATACATGATTCTGTTATCTTTGGCTTTAATTGGTATTTACCTGATGGATAGAAAAAATATTAACGAGTTATATTTAACGGTTTTTTTGGCTTTAACGTCTCTATTTTTCTTAATAGGTAATTATACTTTAAAGAGCAGGTTGTTTTACAATGTTCCCATTGGGCTTTTTGCATCCCTTGGATTCAACTCAATAATTAGATTGAATATTAGTGAAGATTTTAAGAGGATGTTAATTACATTCGTTATTTTGATTTTTACTGTATATCTATTTAGATCTTTGGCTAATCTTGTCTAACACCCTCGCGCGCGCAATATGGGTTGTAATTACGCCCTTTATGTTTGCTCCTCGGAGACAGCTCCCTCAGCAGCTCCTTGATCTCCTTCAGCTCGTTCATCATCGCCTGGAGGCCGGGGTTCACGTTGAAGGCCATGCCGGTGTCGTATCTTATCTGTTTCTTTATGTGGAGTCTGCCGAGGATTATGCTGGCGGGGATGTATAGGGATCCGAAGGCGAGGCAGAACTGGAGTAGCGTGAGGTCTCTGAATATCTTCTCGAGGAATAGGCTGTATGATATGAGTACGAAGTTGACGAAGCTGAGGATGAATCCTAGGTAGGTTCCGTGGCCTTGTCTGAACTCGAACCAGCGTTCCTGGATCCAGCCCAGGAGGCCTCCCCGGCTGTAACGGATCTCCATGTTATCTAACTCCACGCGCGCGGATAAGGGACGTAATTACGTGTGTTATAGGAGAATAAAGGACGTAATTACGCACTAAATGCTTCATCATCGGGATCCTCAGGATCCATGTACAAGTGCAGCAAGGAAGATCCAAACAATGCTAGAAACGAGGAGACAGAAAACCGGAGTGTGGAGATGCCTATGCGGAGTCCAAAGAAGGTCACGGTAGCTGGGAAGCCCATTGCTCCAATCATAGTTCCAGAGAGCTGGTATGTCAACGAATAGATTAGCCAGGCCGCCAGACAGCCCCACAAGAAATGCCACCAAGAATCCATCCACCAAACAAGACTCCATACAAGCATATGAATTAAAGTTTTACGCGCGCGTTCGCCTTTATGCGTGTATACAACATCCAAAGTTCCCTATTTTGATATATCTATTTATATCATTTTTTTTAACGAAGTCATCAAAGGCATAATTTTGTAAAATATCATGGGAACAAAGCAAGCCTCCTTCAGATAGATGGTTCCAATTAACGCTATATTCAAAACTCATATGTCTATATGAATGATGGCTATCATGATTAAAAATATCGATGTTACCGAGATCAGATAACAATTTTGGTAATATTTTTTTTGAATCTCCAAGAAAGAGACTCCAATAAACTCTTAGTTTTTCTGGCACTAACCACCCAATCTTTTTTCCGATTGGTATAACACCGCCAAAACGAGTTTCATCCTTTGATGAGATACCAATTCTTCGCAAAATATCTTTTTGATCAATAATTTCATGGTAAGGCATATCTATACTATATAAATGTCCCTTTCCCCCATTTTTCTTAATAGCAGATAAAATATAATAGGTTGAAGCACCATTTGCAACACCGGTCTCTACAATTTTATTTGCTTTGATTCCTCTTATTAAGATATATAGAATAATCGCGTCCATATCCATTGTACCCATCCTTGCCAAATTTTCTATTTTATTCTTAATATCCTCCTGTATAATCAAAGTTTCAGCATAATATTCATAAATATCTATTTTATCAATCGATAATAAATCAGATATGGTATTAATAACATTCTCTTGATCATATTCAGTAGAATCACATTGTTTCCTTTGAGTTCTGTTATAGTAAAAATCAATAATGCGATAAGGGTTCTTAATAATATTCACAATCGTTCTTAAATTAATTTCCGTGTTACTTACCTCCTATAGCGCGCGCTTTATTATGTTTATTATATTGTCCACTGAAGACAGTTCCAAATCAGGGTATAAAGGAAGACATAACACTCTATTAGAAATATTAAAAGCTTCTTTCAGGTTATATTTTTCAACCAAATTTAAACCTTTTTCTTTGAAATAATTGGAATTTACAGTTAAAGGGTAAAAATACTTCCTTGGTTTAATTCCATTTTTAAGAAGTTCTGAGTATACCTGATCTCTCTTTTTAATATTTTCAAAGCATATTGGCATATAGATATAATTATATTTAGATGCTATTATGTTTTGAAATTTCAAATTATTTTCATCTCTTAATTTCTTCTTATAGTGCTCATAAATCTTTTTTCTTAACTGGATTTTTTCGCCAATCTTTTCAAGGTTACAAAGTCCCATTATAGCTTGAAACTCGTTCATTTTTGCATTTGTTCCAGGGAGAACTACCTCCTCATCAGACTTTATGCCGTGATTCCTTAATAATTCTAATTTTCCGATCAATTCTTCATTTCTGATCGCAATAGCTCCGCCTTCGATTGTGTGAAAAGATTTTGTAGCATGGAAACTCAAAGCGGATATATCTCCATAATTTAATACAGGTTGATTTTTATATTCAACGCTGAAAGCATGTGCAGCATCGTAAATTAATTTCAAGCTATATTTATCGGCAATTTCTTGAAGCTCTTCAACATAGCAAGGATTGCCATACAAGTGTACTGCGAGTATTCCGCTGGTTTTTTCAGTAATTTTTTTCTCCACATCACTAGGGTCAATATTAAATGTTTTAGGATCAATATCAGCAAATACAGGGGTCAACCCATTCCATATTATAACATTTGTAGTAGTTACAAATGTAAAGGGCGTTGTAATGACTTCACCTTTTAAGTCAAGCACTCTTAACGCAAGTTGAAGAGCTAAAGTTCCATTGGAGAAGAGCAACAAATTCTTAATTTTCAAATATTTTTCTAGTCTTTTCTTTAACAATTGTGAAAATTCGCCATTGTTTGTTATCCATCTAGTAGACCAAATTCTCTTCAAATATTCAACATACATTTCAAGTTTAGGGAGATCCGTCTTTGTAACATTTATCATTCTTCTAACCTCTTATCTGCACGCGCGCAATGGGCATGTCTCATTTTGTCGCTAAACCTATATAGTGAATAATTCGGAGAGGGATATATGTCTTTTCTGGCTACGACTTCTTTTTATTGCTATCACTGTATAATGGATAGGCATTAGATTCCTATTTGGGGTAGCAATTGACTCAATTTTTATACTATAAAATTTTTTAAGCAATTCCCTTAGGCCATGTTCAGTAAAACGCCAACAATCTGGCAAAGGACCATGAATCCGGAAATTAAAAGGTACCGTTAAAAGCAAAATACCTGATGGTTTTAATAATCTGAAAATTTCTTTGATAGCCGATAAGGGATTTAAAGTATGCTCTAGAACTTCCGTACAGACTATTATATTAAATCTTTTATCAGGTATAACTCTGTTGTATTTAGTAATGTCTGCAATATATGTTGCTCCTGAATTTGTGTCAATGTCCAATGTTTCGATTTTAGCCTTTTTAAAATAGGCTTTTGCTCCTTCATGAATTTGAGGTGCAATATCTAATACCAAACATTCCTCGCAGTCATATTTTCCAGCGCAGTCTTTCAAAAACTTGCTAACATTATTTCTAATCTTAAGGTAACATTCTTGATCAAATTGGCTTATGATAGTACTATGAGCACTCATTTAGATTCGCTCATCAATTAATAATTCAATCATACTGCAATCGAACGTAGGTATTTTGTGCTTATGAAAAACTGATTTTCGCTCGCTAAAGCTATCATCAATAAAAATAGCACCGTTTGGATTAATAAAATCAGCTTTTGATTGATCTTTATTAAGGACAATGATTTCATCAAAGATATCTGCAAGTCTCCATTTTTTCAAAATATGTTCAATGTTTTTATTGGTTTTTGTGATTAGTATAACCTTACTACCATTATTTATGGCCTGAAACAAGAAGCCAATTAAATGTGTATTGACCTTATTATTGAAAATCAGGGTATCATCTAAATCCACGTATACTTTGTTATATTCAATATTATGTTTATATCTATTCATTAAAGCTCTATCTATCTCAACATCATAAATATTAGTCATTACATTTATTTCATAGCCATCACTTTCATATATACTTAATAAAGGGAAATTAATGCCTGTAACCCTATAAGTTGCCATTGTTCCACTAATTCTTGGAGCAATTTCCAATAATTTTAAAGTACCTAAAGAGTTTGATTTCAACTGAAAGAACCATGCGCCATGAAATTCCAATTTTTGTGAAATGATTTTTGCATATTTCTTAAAAATTTTATTCTTTTTATCATCCATTGGTTTACTGTTCATTGATATACCGCTTCTGACACGGATTCTTTCCCTTCCATTACAAAAAAGTAATCCTTTTATTCTATCCGTAAAACAGTCTATTGTATATTCTTTTCCACTCAAGTACTCTAATATAATTAAATTTGAGTTATTTTTTAACAATGCTTTAAGTGTATCTAAATCATCTACCTTATAAGCGCCTTGAGAACCTTGCCCTTCATCTGGTTTTACAAAAACAGGGAAAGAAGCTACCTCGGATAGTTTAAAGACTTTAGGTATAGGAATCAAATTTTTAAATTTGTTATATGTCTTACTTTTTGATCTAGTAATATAGCATGTAGATGGAGGAGATGAGATAATTTTAGCATTAAATTTATCAATGTTATTAGCTAAAGCTACAATTACATCATCATGAGCAGGAATTATATAATCTATCTCATACTTATTTATTATCTCACTTAAAATATTACTCCAATTATTACTATGAACATCTGGAACAATAAAATGATTTTGAAAAACATAAGACGCATGATTTGAAACATCACTCCCTGCCGAATAAATAGTTATATCTTTACAGTATCTCAATGATTTCCATATTTCTAATCCAATTTCTGTACCACCTGGAAAAACAAGTACTTTTTTCTTTTTTATTTCATTCAATTCAAACAATCAGCTCGCGCGCGCCTAAGTCAAGTTAAAGTTATACCTTTTTAAGAAGTTTCATCAAATATTGTCCATATTCCGTATTCTTCATACTCTCAGCAATTCTTTCAACGTCTTCTGAACAAATGTAACCGAGATTATATGAAATTTCCTCAAGACAGGCTATGTATAATCCTTGTCGCTTCTGTATGATCTCAATGAAGTTTGAGGCCTCACGTAAACTAACAAAGGTACCTGTATCCAGCCATGCGAAGCCTCTGCCAAGAAGTTGAAGCTTAAGTTTTTCCTTCATAAGATAAATTTTATTTAGATCGGTGATCTCAATTTCTCCACGTGAGGAAGGTTTTAACTGTTTAGCGTATTCAACGACTTTCTCGTCGTAGAAATATAGACCGGGTACTGCATAGTTTGACTTGGGTTTTTTTGGTTTTTCTTCTAGGGATAGTACTTTGCCTTGTTCATCAAATTCTACAATACCAAATCTTTTTGGATCGTTAACATAATATCCAAAAATCACGGCGCCTTCTTCTAAAGATGCTGCTTTTTGAAGAACAGGCGAAAACCCTTGACCATAAAAGATGTTGTCTCCTAATATCAAAGCCACTTTTTCACCTGCAATGAAATCTTCTCCAACTAGAAATGCATCTGCGAGTCCGCGAGGTTTTTCCTGTATCTTATAAGTAAGATTTAAGCCGATGTTTTTACCATCGCCTAGAAGCTTTTTATATAGTTCCAGATGTTCTGGTGTTGATAGAATAAGAATATCTCGTATGCCAGCCAACATTAAGACAGATAAGGGATAGTATATCATTGGTTTATCATAGATTGGGATTAGGTGTTTACTAATAGCTCTGGTTACTGGATATAGACGGGTCCCATATCCCCCGGCTAGGATTATGCCTTTCATTATATCTCCTTTAATCCTCTTTTTTCATACCATTTATTCATAAATTCTTTGTATTCTTTATCATATTCAATGATTTTTTGCCACCATTCTTGGTTTGATACGTACCAGTCTATTGTTTTGTCAAGGTCATGTTCAAAAGAGTTCGGCTGCGTGAATCCTATTTGTTCACGTATCTTTGAATCGTCTATCGAATATCTTCGGTCATGTCCAGGACGATCTGACACATACTGTATCAAGCTTTCAGGCTTATCTAATCTATGCAGAATGCGTTTTACAACCTCAATGTTCTCTTTTTCGTTTCGACCAGCGAGGTTATAGGTTTCTCCAGATTTACCATTTTTAACCACCAACTCGATGCCTTTTACTGCGTCTTCTACGTATAACCAATCTCTTATTTGTCGACCATCACCGTATACTGGAAGCTGTTCATTTCTTAATGCTTTAACAATCATCAAGGGAATGAGTTTTTCAGGGTATTGGTAAGGCCCATAATTGTTTGAGAGTCTGATGATGTTGACAGGAAGGTTATATGTTTGGTTATAGGCAAAAACAAGGCGATCTGCGGCGGCTTTACTTGCAGAATAAGGATTTCGAGGATTAATTGGATCTGATTCAATAAAACTCTTATCAAGTGTAGAACCATAGACTTCGTCAGTTGAAATTTGAACAAATTTAATGAGATTATTATTTTGTTTTGCTGCTTCAAGTAGAACATAAGTTCCATAAAAATCTGTTTTAATAAATTCATCTGGGGATAAAATTGATCTATCAACATGGGTTTCAGCCGCAAAATTTACAACAGTATCACATACGTGCATTAAACTATACACAACGTCACGGTCAACTATGTTTCCATATACAAAAGCTAGCCCATCTTCGGATATAACGCTTGATACATACTTAACCAATTCAGCTACAGGAACAACATTGGTTTCTAAATCCGAAACTTTACGTAAAAATCGTTCCTTTTCAGAAGAAAAATCATGAACATAATTAACATTTTGATTTTCATCGATTCTAACTATTGATAACCTACTTTGTTGAAAAGTTGAAATAATATTATTATCTGTGACAAATCCAGTCAAGTTATCTAAATTACCAGCATAGGTTAGCGAGTCAAGTATCACTACTTTCTCATCATTATTTAATAGATATCTAACATAATTACTTCCTATGAACCCCGCACCACCCGTAACTAAACACGTCATGCTAATACCCATCTAAGACTCGAAAACTTTTTTCCATAAACGTATGCAGTTTTCTTCGGAATAGTAAGACTGTAGTATTTCCTTATTATGTTTTCCCCAGTCATTGGACACATCGAAAATATTCTTGTTAGAATGAGTCAGTAGCTCCTCAGTGTCGAATATTTTAACTCCAAGAAGGGAAAACCACGAAAAAGTGGAAACATTTTTCCTTATATACACTTTCTTACCTGCATAAAGAAGAGCTAAAATATTACCTAACGCTTGTTGCCGTCTATGGTTCATAATCGCAACATCCACAGACACCAGTATTTTTGCGTACTCATCAGGATCTAAAAAAGTATACATTGGTTCAAACAAGTCTCCCAATTTTTTATGCCCATAGTCAGCAATTTGAGACGCATAATGCTTATCACCATATGAAAGAGGACATAATACCCTGAACGGAATATCTATACTTAATAACGAAAGAAAATCGATGACTTCAAAATGCTCATTTGTACTGGATGCTGAATTTCCAAGAAGTATTGTCTTTTTATTGTAAGAATTCTTCTCAGATTGTGCCTTATCTATAAATTCGTATTTAACTGGATTAGGATAAAACGCTTGGCGGTATTTAGCTGAAGAATTATATGCCTGCCTTGCAAAATAGTAATCACCAGGAACAAAAGAAATAATAGCATCTAACTTTTTTATTATGATTTTTTTTAAAGGCTCAAGCAAATAAGGAACAAAACGTTTCTTTCCAGGTAAAAACCAATTATATAGCTCACCCCCCCATATCACCCAACTTGATTTTTTAACCATTCTCAAGCATAAAATAAAAAATAAAACATATATTGGATAAAGCCCATGCATAATAATCATATCTGCCTTTACCGTCTCTTTAATAAATAAAGGTAATTTTTGTATTGCATAAAAAAATGTTTTTATAATATAAAGAAAGGAGTCTGTAAAAGTGTAAGTATTATCAGCATCCTTCTTTATAAAAAAGAAAACGTGTCTTAAATTGATGTTTAAATTAGCGTTTCTTTCTAAAAAATCAATAAAGGGTTTGTTGAATTTATCGGAAGAACTAAGCATAAGATGGAGAATACGTTTTTTATTGACAGATTTCAAGTCTAGAATAGCTCCACTTTAATTAATATTTTCATTCATGAACGTCATATGATAAATGCGCGCGCGATGCTAAGAATATTCATTGATTTACCATACCGCACTTGCTTTATATAATGCTAACATATAGATGAAGTGTTTTGTAGGCTTCTATTTGTTGCTCCTTATACAATAGAAACTCTAGTTTCTGATTTTCTCCTTTCTCTGTTGCTTTGAATGTGAAGAGTCTTTCCCATTTTTCGTTCTCGATCAAAAAGACATTTTCTTCATGTATCAAGTATCTATTAAAATTGACTTCTAAACGATAGGTGACGTTTTCGTATTCGTGGTTCACGATACCTATTATCACTTTTCCCTCTTCTCCGACTTTTAGATCTTTAGGATAATCTGATGCTGTTCCATTCGGTCTGAGGAGGTAAAACTCGGTGAATCTTTCAACAGTTATAGGCGTCACTGCAACGTAGACTAATGTTGCGGATGAGCCTATTATGGAAGCTATAAGAACAATGGATAGACCTTTATCCAAAACGCTTTGGCCTAAATTAAACTTTAATAGCCTCTCAAATGGAACTCTGAATCTTTCTTCGACTGATAATTTCAACCTTCTGAACAAGGCAACAAGTGAAACTGAAATTGTAAAGGCTGAGAGAACAAACAATACTGGTATTAACCGAATACCGAAAGGCGTAAAGTTCAATATTAGACCCAGTAAAGGGACAACTGCGAGGCTCAATATGAAGCTAAGAGCTACTCTTTCTATACCATCTAAATCATCTCTTTTTGGAAATAACATTGCACTTAATGAATATCCAGGAAGAAAAATAACTAAGATAAGACCGATAAAAATCCTAAATATCAAGGTTTTAAATAGCCACTGGAAGAGCCAGAATTATAGATACGAGAAAAGTTTTGATTTTCGAGCGTACTATGGAGATTGTATTTCAGCTTGAGAATGCCTTTACTAGTTTGAAATGGGTGGTTCACTATTTCTTCTCTGACTAATATCAGTATACCTTGTAGGTCTATAAAATCTCCAGCATAAAGTGAATCATCTATAGTTGTGAATTCTCGATTGAGCTGATACTTGTAAGGAAGTCTACTGTACCTATCACCACCTATCTTTCCATTCCATATTCTTGAAATAGTGTCCATTGCCTGAAATTCAGAATCAGTAAAAGCATAGCGAATTCCGCTATTTGGAGAAAACAAGTGATTATCTAAATTCGCGGTCGGACTCATTATTAGAATGAAGGATAAAGTGAAAACTGAGAGGCATATTAAAAAGCCCTTAATAATTTTATTTTTAAATATTCCGTTAATCAATAGTAATGATAGGGATAATGGGATAGCCATAAGCATTGAGCTTAAGTAAAGCCAGCGGCCCACGATAATATCCGTCTCAATTATTAGGGATAAAAAGGCAAGACAAAGAATCACTATACCACCGCTTATAGTTGCAAATCTATTGCTATTACGAAATTGCTTAGATATCATATATAAACATCCGATAAAAGAAATGCTAAAAAACAAAAACATTCCTAGATATCTGAATAGTTGTTCCCATAAAGGAACACCCGGCAAATACTGATACCCTTCATAAAGGAAAGAACCATAAAACCCCAACTTTATAAAATTTGATATAGTTATGATATGACCAGAAATATATGACCAGTACGCTAACATCCCTGTTGAGAAGAGAATGCATATTGTCCAAGTCAAAGAGTGAACATTTTTCTGGTGAAACAACCTAGTATAAACCTCAAATGATAACCAGAATACAAATAGAAATATAGCTAAACATAGAGAAGCTACTGTATGGGTTAAAATTAATGTGCCCATCAGAAATATGATAATTGAAGTTCTAATAAACGGTTTATCTCTTCTTAATTTTAAAAGTATGAAGATTATGGGTAGAATTAGAATTGCCCCCATCGTGTTAGGAATAGTCCAGTAGCCAAATTGTATATGGTCACTTGATACTTCTAAAAGCAAAGCAGCTAACAATCCAACTTTAGTACTTATAAGAAACTTCCCAAAGAGAAAGATAAATAGAGCGTCACATACAACTTGTAGAAAGCTTATGGAAAACATTGTAGCCGTCTTATAATCTAAACCAGTCAGTAAGGATGTCATTCCGATCATCAGGTGCATTAGGGGCAATTTGGAATACGAGAAACCCTCTGGAATATAACCATTATCTAATATCTTAAGTGTGAACAACTGATGCAACCACGGATCTACGCCCACAACATTTGGAAATATCAGTATCTGTGAATACTGTAAGCTTAATCCAATTATGATAACTTTGCATAGGGCAAAGCAAATGTGTGGCTTTTGGGAGGATAGAAATAATATCTCAGTTGCAACAATTGCCGTCATAAGTGCTGTTGAAATAAAATATCCTAGCGGTCTGATGTAAGGATCATGTCTCAGGTATATTGAAATTATACTGTATGAGAGGAGGAGAAAGAATAGGATATTTAACGTTATGTAAAACAGGGTGCTATATCTGAGTTCCTCTAAAGAGGGAATCGATGATGGATGGAATAATTTTCTCATGGTCAAGTATCCTATAAAAACTATGAAAAACAATATACCGACTATTACATATAAATTAGAACCTACTAGTCTCATAAAAATAATTAAAGCCAAACTGAAGATGACTCCAACTAAGGCCAGAGTCTTATCCAGTTCATCAAGTAAGTAGAACCTTATCAAGTAAATTTTATTCCTGATTGCAACTGCGCGCTACGATATTGTTTGTCAACTTCTATAGCGGATTTTAACAAAGTATTGTATGGCGATAAAAAGGATAAATAACGAATATCTTTAGGGAGACAATGCCCGCCTATTCCATCTCTTGCTTCCAATATATCTATGTTCCATTTAGTGTTACATGCTTTCCTTACCTCTTCAAAGTCTAAGCCTAATTTCTCAGATATCATTCTTAACTCTTCGGCAAAAGCTATTTGCACATAACGATAAGCATTTTCTGCTATTTTAGATATTTCAGAAACTTCAATAGATTTTGCAATATTAAGAGATATTTTTAAAGTATCCTGATATAACCTTAAACCGACTTCTAGACTATAATCATTTATTGCACCAATAACTCTTAACTGTTTTACACCACGTCTTACAGGATCACCAGCCCAATATCTATGAGGTACATGAATAAGATTCACTTTTCTATTGAAAATTTCATTATAGATTTTCCTTGAAGTTCCCGGTATTATTGTGCTTTCGATGGAAACTAGTGGCGAGGAAGATTTTTTCTCTGCTATTTTCTCACATACATCAAATATATGCGATAGATCAGGTATCCCTTCTCTAAGAAGTGTGGAAACACAAATTATGTAAGCATCTACAGGGGGGATTTCATTCCATCTAGTATCTGCTAAGATGCCAAATATCTTAGCCCTGCTAATTGTATTAGGATTGATATCGTAACCATACACCTTTAACCCTCTTTCCAAGCAATATTTAGCTGTAGGTAATCCCACTTCGCCAAGACCTATAACGCATACTTTCAAACTGTTAGGTCCCTTTTTATCTTCCAATAACTTCGCCATAGGTTTCTTCTATTTTATCTACTATTTTTTCGATGGAAAACTTCTCTTCAACCACTTTTCTAGCCTGCATACCCATGCTTATGCGGGATTCGTCGTCATTTAATAATGTAAATATGGCTGAATAGAGCTCCTTAACATCACCTGGCTTAACTAGCAACCCCGTCTTTCCATCGAAAACAATATCTTGTAAACCACCTACCCTCGTACCCACAACTGGTTTGGAGCAAGCATAACTCTCTAGTACAACATTTCCGAATATTTCATATCTTGATGGTAAAACGAAGATATCGGCATCTACATATGCTTCAAGCTTATCTTTTCCATACAATGATCCAGTTAACAAAACATCATCAGCGATATTAAGTGAACTTATCAACCACCTCAATTTATCTAGATATCCATCATCTGGCCCAACAACTACTAATAATATATTCTTAAACTTCTTAATTAAGTGGGCATAAGCTTTGACCAGAAAGTCTATCCCCTTTATTGTATGAATCCTGCCTAAGTATAACACTATTTTTGTATCCTTAGGTATGTTAAACTTCTCCTTAAATGAGCCTTTAGGCGGCAGATCGGCATACTCAGATAATTCGATTCCATTTGGTATAATCTTGATTTTCTCATCTTGCACACCCATATCCATATACTGATCGGCTTCTATTCGGCAAAGTGCAATAACCTTTGAAGCATCCCTCAACAACCTATATCCAAAGAATACATCATAAATCCACTTCAACCTCTGTTTCGCCATAATCCTAGGAAGCGAGCCACGAGCCTGCAGAACATAAGGAACACCATATTTCTTAGAATAATGTTGAACAACAATATTTTGAAACGTCCTATATCCGTGAAGATGAATTATATCAAATTCTTTAATCTCTTCTTTTACTTTTGAAATAAGTTCTGGTGTTATGAATAGATTTGACTTCTTAATAGTCATCATAGAAAGATTTCTCATATAATGCACATTAATACCATCGACTACTTTAACTGGTTCAACGGCTAACCTTGAATCTCGGTCCTTAGCATCGCTTGTCCACACCACAACCTCGTGTCCCCCCTTAACCAACTTCCTCGAAACTTGAAAAGCTGTCTTTGCTGGACCACCGAAGGCATAAGCAGGAGAAAAATAATTCACAACTTGAAGAATTTTCATATACCCTCTCCTAATTGTGCGCGCGCACTTTCATCGAGAGTTATATGATTCCCTTTTTTCCATTCTTGTTTATTAGTGTGGTTATATAAAAATGCCCTTAATTTTTTTAATATCTTTTTATTTTTATCATCTATATTGATAGATTCAGTTGGACTTTTATTTAGGTCAAAAAGCATTTCTCCAGAAATTTCGCTTAATATTAACTTATAGCCTTCACGCGTTACGATTGAATATGTTTTTTTCTCCTCTTCTACGGGAGGAGAATAAATATGTCTATTACGATTATATGCTGATGCTTCGGAAATAACGTAATCTCTTCCCTTAAGCTTAATAAGAGAATTAATAGAATAACCAAGTGGAAAAGGTGAATTATCTAAATTTAAGATATCTAAAATTATTGTTGTCAAATCTATGAGACTAACAAGGTGGGGAAAAACCTTACCTCTTAGATTCGGATGACTGATAATTAGGGGTACTCTCAAGAGTTCATCGTACATATGTGTTACATAGTCTGATCCAATATGTCCAATAGAACCATGTTCTAAAAATTCTTCACCATGATCAGCAGTTATTATAAATAATGTTTCATTCCATAAGTCTTTAGCCTTTAAATAGTTAATCAAAATGCCTATAGATTCATCTATATAACTAATTTCGATTGCATACATTTTTTTCAGGTCACAAAGGTCTTCTTCTGAAATAGATACTGAGCTATTTTCTATCTTTGAATAAAACATATTATTAAGTCTAGCATTTTTAATTACTGCATATAACTTTTTTTTCAGAGATAGATTATTTTCCAAATGTATATATGGATGATGAACGTCCATAAAGTGAGCCCAAACGAAAATTTTCTTATTGGAATGCTCACGATTGTGCTCGAATATTTTTATAATTTTTTTTACTAGGTCTTTACCTAATATATATGGAGTATATCCAGTAAAAAGTGATATCAAGAAGGAAATATATCTTAGATTTCTACTTCGCCTAAACAATTCACTGAAATGAAGTGGCAACGCTTTTATCCCTGTAATGGAGGGGGTAGTTAAATCAAGGAAATAATCGAATCCTTTATTATAACCATATTTTTTCGATAACATAGGGATATTTGGAAACCCGGCTGTAAAAAATCCTGAACCTAATTTATTTAAATGCTCTGGCAAAGTAATTTGGTTTCTTACCGATAGATATTGTCCTGTAGAAAAAGGATAAAGTGATGTCATTATAGAAAAAAAAGATGCTTTTGTATAAGGTGCTACCGAATAGCATCTTTTGAATACGAGAGATTTTTTTGCTAATTTATTTATATTTGGCGTAATTATGTGATTAGAATCACTAAAATTTAAATAATCATGACGTAATGCATCTATAGTTATTAGAAATACATACTTCACTTTATTAAAAATAACCATTTAAAATATACTCTATATAAGATGTGCTTTTACACAAACAATTGCTTTTTCGCTCATTGAAGAATCTAAATCCTGTACTTCATCTTTTGAGGATTTAATCCAAAATAGATCTGTTTTTTTAAAATATTCAACTTTTTCAATCTTAAATTTATTAAGTAGAATTTGAATTAACACATCATCGTAAACCCTATGAAGTTTTGAAATAGATTTCCTTCCAAAAGGAACAGTCATTAGTAAAGTTCCTTCATTGGTCATTATCCTTCTAATTTCTTTCATCGCATTTACATCACCTTCTTTATCAATAAGATCGCCATACCTACCAAGACCAATATGCTCTATTGTTGAGACAGCTAAGACTATATCAAAAAAAGAATCTTGAAAATTGGTTTCCCTTATATCACCTATTACACAGTTTAAATCATTAATTATACCATCATACTCATATTTCCTAACATCAATCGTCCAGACATCATACCCAAGCCCTGCAAGCATCAAAGGTAACTGAGAACCCGTTGAACCTACATCCAGTACCCTACCCTCAGAAGGTATATTTCGCAGAACCCAAGGATATTCCACTATTCTAGGAGATTCTATTAAAAGATCCATTGGCCTTGAAAAACCCAGCTTTTTCATAATAGAACGGATATGCCTGTTTCTATCGTATAATGATTGAAAAGCCTTCATTTTCTTTCCATGCGCTTACTCTCAATGTACCATTCAATAGTTTCCCTTAATCCTTTTTTAAAATTGGTTTTAGCTACGAACCCGAACTCTTTTTCAGCTTTACTGGTTTCAAGGCATCTTCTAGGTTGTCCATCCGGCTTTGAGGTATCCCATCCAATTTTACCTTCATATTCAGTAAGCTCCGCGATTAAATTAACCAGCTCTTTAATCGTGATTTCCCTTCCGGTGCCAAGATTCACGGGATCCGCTTTCTCATATTTTTCAGCGGCCAGGAGAATCCCATCCGCGGCGTCTTCGACATATAAAAATTCCCTAGAGGGTCTTCCTGTCCCCCAAACCACAACCTCCTTTTTCCCCGCTAATTTTGCGTCAATCATCCTCTTTATCAGTGCTGGAATCACATGCGAGTGTTCTGGGTGAAAGTTATCTCTTGGTCCATACAAGTTTACAGGTAGAAGGTATATCGCATTAAATCCATATTGTTTTCTATATGCTTGAGCCTGGACTATCAAAATTTTCTTCGCTATTCCATATGGAGCATTTGTCTCCTCTGGATAACCATTCCATAAATCTTCTTCCTTAAAGGGAACTGGAGTAAATTTCGGATATGCGCACACGGTTCCTATAGCAACAAATTTCTCTACATCTTCGCGTCTAGCTGCTTCCATCAGCTGAATCCCCATAATAGCGTTATCATAAAACAGAGTCGCTGGATAGTCTCGGTTAAACCCAATACCACCGACCCTGGCCGCTAAATGGATAACAATATCCATATCCTTTACAGCTTCTACACAGTTCTCCCATTTTCTCAAATCCATCTCTCTACTCCTAGGAATCCGGATATCTCTGGGATTTACCCCTCTTTCATTTATCAGCTTGTCAACTATGAAAGAACCTAAGAAGCCAGCACCACCAGTTAACAATATCTTCTTATCTGTCCAAAATCCCATATTAATCCACCTTCCACCATCTGTTCGGGAATTTCTTCTCCAAGATCTCATCTCCCTCTCCTGAAGCCGTTAACCCCATTTTGCGCATATCGGCATCCACCATTATCTTCACTAAATCTTCAAACGTGATCTTCGATTCCCAATCCAATCTATTCTTAGCCAATCTAGGATCAGCCAACAGCTCCTCAACTTCTGTTGGTCTGAAATATCTCTTATCGATCTTAACATACTTGTCAAACTTAAGGCCTACATATGAGAAAGCCTGCTCGACAAAATCTCTAACCGAATGCGATTCACCTGAGCCAAAAACGACATCCCCTGGTTCATCCAGTTGTAGGATCCTCCACATTGCCTCCACATATTCAGGGGCATAACCCCAATCTCTCTTAGATTCAAGGTTTCCCAAGTATAGAGCCTTCTGTTTTCCTGCTAAAATTTTCGCTATGGCCATAGTTACTTTTCTCGTGAGAAAAGTTTCGCCTCTCCTTGGAGACTCGTGATTAAACAGAATCCCATTACACGCAAAAATATTGTAACCCTCCCTATAATTCACCGTCATCCAATAAGCGTATAGCTTGGCTATAGCATATGGGCTTCTTGGTCTGAAGGGAGTTTCTTCATTTTGTGGAGGCGGGGAAGCTCCGAACATTTCACTGCTAGAAGCTTGATAAAATTTTATGTCGTTACCGCTTCTTTTTATGTTGTCTAAGATTCTGGTGGTGCTTAAGGCAGTGATATTACCCGTGTATTGAGGGATATCAAAGCTCACTCTGACATGGCTTTGCGCTCCAAGGTGATAAATTTCATCAGGTCTAACATTATAGATTATACCTGATATTTGTTCGGAATCCGAAAGGTCTCCATAGTGAAGGAAAAGCTTTGCATCGGTTTCATGGGGATCTACATAGATATGATCTATTCTGGAAGTATTGAAAGTACTTGCTCTTCTAATAAGGCCATGAACCTCGTAACCTTTAGATAATAATAACTCTGCTAAATAGGAACCATCTTGACCCGTTATCCCCGTGATAAGAGCTTTTTTAGACATTTTTAACGCGCTTGCTTATTATATCGAAAATTTGCGAACACCTGTCTTCATAGGTATGTTCTTTTAAAACTCTTTTTCTGGCAGCTTGTCCTAATGATTCACGAACATCAGGAGAATCAAGTAGATTAGAATATACCTCTAATGTTTCCTTCAAGTCATTGACAATAATTATCTCCTTGTTTGGTTCAAACCACTCCTCTATCCCATTATATGGGTTGGTGACGATGCAACTTCCCATACATGCTAATTCAAAAATTCTTGTTATCGATGAGCCATAAATACTGGCATGAGGCTTTCTAGCGATGTTCAGAGATATACGGCACCTGGAATAAAATTTGTTGTACCTTATTTCATCTGCATCAATATATTGTGCGTCTCCTATGCAGCTCCCAAATCCTTTTCCGGCAACTACAAAAGAGGACTTCATAGTCTTGGAAGGCTCGCCAATCATAAAATTAATACTTTCTTCCCTCAACCTGTCCCCTATACCATAAAAACCTACATCGAATTCTTTCTCAGTTTTTAATGGCGCAAATGCACTTGGGTCAACCCCCCAATATATCGTATGTACTTCCTTTGCCCCCATTTCTTTCAAACTAGATTCTGAGCCCTTTGAATTAATGAGAAATGCTTCATACCCAGAAATATCAACATTATCATAAAAACTGACTGATATACCCCCATATTCAGGTAAGCTAGTTGGCGTATCGCCATCGTAATAATAAACAGGTATACCAAATTCTTCATTAATATATTCAGGAATGCCCTCAAACTGGTTAAGAGGGATGGTAAGAACTATAATAGCATCTATATCTTTTTCTTTTTTAATTATATATTCCAGGTGTTTTTTCCATTTAGGCTTAATAAGTAAATTTATAATTTTTGTTAAGGGACCCTGATTTTTCTGCCTGAATGACATCTGATCTTTATAGAAAGGCAGATGAGTCATTATCTGCTCTAATTTCTCATACATCGAAACCTTGGTTAAGTTGGGGTTCTCGTAACAGTCCCACCATAGTGATTCAACCGCTTTACCGAAGTATGGTACTGCTATGATCTCGATGCCTTTTTCAGCTAATCCTTTTAAAATTTGCCACCAAGCGGGGGTTATCCCTAATTTTTTATTTGATAGATCTAAGGCCTGGCAAATTGCGAGTATTTTCAATTTAAATGATTTCCGCGCGCGCGCATTAATAACATTCTCTTAAAGATTGTTAATCCATGTTTAACACTTAGCTTCTTTTCTCCAATTCTAATGCGATACTCTATAGGAATTTCAACCACCTTGAATCCCTTTATCTTATTTATGAAGTGGTTAATTTCACACTCGATGTCAAATCCCTTTGACTTAGGTCTCCAGTTTTTCATTATATCATAGCGGATAATTCTCAGACCAGTGCAGGGATCCCGAATAGTGATCCCGTTTAAGATAATGTGTGCAAATCTTAAGAGATGATTTCCTAAGTGAAATCTGTCAAAGTCTCTGCTCTTGGGTCGTCTCCCACATACCATCCCAACATCTGGATTCGACTCAAGTACATCAATCATCTCAGGAATATATTTAGCTGGATAAGTATAATCCGCATCTATCATAATCACGTATTTATGATTTAACCCTCTGTGCTCTAGGAATTCCAGTGCATCCCTTATAGCGGATCCCTTTCCCCTGCTCTTCTGCGTTAATACCGTAGCGCCCAGCTTCCTTGCATTATCACCCGTGGGATCGCCAGCAGGCCTATCAATAACGAGTATGAATGGGTTAAAAATATCCCTGAGTTCTCTAATGACAAGTTTGACACCCGCCGGTTCTCTGTATGTAGGTAGTAAAACTATTGAATCGTTAAGAATTTTTTCCATAACCTAATTGACCAGAAATCTATGAAGTTAGAGGGCTTCTAGGACCTTGAATGAGACGATGAACGTGAACGAGATGAGCAGGGGCAGTATGCCTATGGTGAGAGTTCTCCCGAAAGCCACGAGGGACTTCCTCGCGTCAGCTGATACCAGTTCCTTCAAGGCCAACAGAAAGATCAGGAGAACGGTGGACATCGCACCCAGAGTGGCTCCTGCGGATAACGTTGCTACCGTTATTGTGGTGGTCACCGTGGATATCATAAAATCCCCATTCTCTGCCTTTCTAAGTATTATAAACCTATATTACACATCTATATTAGGTTTATTGCAGGCGCTACCAAGAAGAGAACGACATTAGTCAATCCATGCGAAAGCGTTACACCTATAATATTCCCCGTCCTGAGGGTCATAAACCCGTAGAATAACCCCACCGAGAAGACGAAGACCAGGTCGACCGGGGAGAGCCACCCGATGTGAAGCGAGGCGAACACCGCGGCAACACCCACCAACCCACGCCTCTCACCGAAGACCTCCACCGCCCTCGGCTGCATCAGTCCCCTGAACACAAGTTCCTCAACGAATCCAGTCGACAAGCCCAGACCCAGGGCCAGAAGCAGGACACCAGAAAGAGAAAGACCGGCAGCGATCGACTCAGGCCTCAAGATAAGGTAATCGATGAACCCAAGGGGTATACCGGTCAAGGCTATCCATCCCACCTCCAGAGGCCTCTCGAACTTGATCCCAGCGTCTTTGAGCCCGATGCCCCGAACCCTCATCATGGCCACCGCCGCCACCAAGACAGGCACGTTGACCACGATATACCAGGCATAACGCGGAAAACTAGCCAAGGGCACCGAGAGGCTGATAATCCTGATCAACGGAGCAAGCGACAGGCTGAGATAGAAACCCGAAACCGAGCCCTCCCCATGCGTTACACTGGAGACAACCAGAAGAGATAACAGAATCAGCGAATGAAGCACGAGCCCATAACTTGGATTAACAAACGAGGTCAAGACCTCAGCGAGGACAATCAACAGGATATACCCGAGGAAGACCCGAATTCCCCCAAAATCAAGGCTACTCATTTTTCAAGCTTCTCGAAAACATAGTCCCGAAGCTCCACGAACTCCTCTCGGGACAGAGACTCATGGGCCTCCGACAGGATCATCGCCGCCTTGTTCTGCCTAACATGCAGAGAGGAATTCACGAAGGCATCCCCCACTATGGCCTTGAACTTATCCAAGCTGCTACGTTCACTCAAAATGCTCTACTTTCGAGAGAGGCTTCCCACATCTCATGCATCGAACCGTCACAACCAGCCTGCCATTCATCCGCGTTCCCCAGATCTTGACGTTAGAGAGCCCACACCATTCACAGGACTCCGGGATCTCAAGCTCATGTCTTCTAATCTCAGCCGACCCGAATATGCGCTCAACTAGATCAAGGACCTGCCTCAATCCTTCTCCTTCTCCAAGGGCTCTTCCACAAAGTCTTCCAGTGGCATGGGAGGCGGCGTGGTGGCCAGCGTGTACCCTATCCAGGCAATGATAGCCAATATCGCCGCTACCGCCAGGAACGCGGAGACCTGTACGACCAGCAGAACCCAGGGGGACATGAACACGAGGTAAAAGTAGAGGCCGATGCCCACCAGGCTGCCGATGAGTATTATGTAGCCCAACGTTTTATCTTCCAACTCAGACACCCCACCCGGAAGGCGCGTTCAACTCATTGACCGTCAGGAGCCTGATGAAACCATCCTCGCGAGCCCATCCACCAGCGGCTCTGTAACCCCATCCCACCGCCGTCTTGGACATCATCCAGGCCTTCCTGATCCCGTAGTCCTCCATCATCCTCACGAACGGGCCCTTCAACGCCTCCCGGAGCTTGACTAGGATCTTCAATATTATCCGTCCCACTCGCGCGCTCCGTACCTCGTCGAGGACCCTCATCGTCAGATACATGTAGGCCCGCTCCTCCTTGTCCAGGGCGGTGAACAGGACCCTACGCCTGAGGGCCCTCCGCCACCAACGTTTAAGAAATTTCCTTGTAAACATTTCAATCCTCCCTGATCCCCTTGAGCTCCAGAAGCCTCTTCTGCTCATCCCTCACCTTCTCGAGGGTCGCCTCGCGCACGAAGGCCCCCCGGCTGGGCCAGTATCCAAGCTCCTCGATGAGCTCGTCTATGGCGTCCGCGATGCCCCTCGGGATGGAGACGGTTGCATATTTCGTGGCGCTCATCCGGGATACCTGTACCTTCAATACATATTACTAGTGCTATATGTAATTACGCATGACGCCGATTGCGTTGTTTAAATTAAGTATACCGCCATTCAACGGCCCTGAAAGGCAAATGTTGCAGTCGAGATGCAATTGTCGATATTTCATGAGACAAAATCAAGGATTTCCTCGGGCGCGCGCGCAGTTGCGCAGCACTTGAGTAACTCCCGAGCAGACCTCTAGCACTTACCACCGCGCGCACAATCACCGAGCCCCGATCCTCGGGAGATGGCATTGATCCAAGAACCTGCGCATGACGCATCGAACCAGCTCCTCACCGCTGCCATAGCCGAGGAACTCAACGGCCTCATCGATCCTCTCCATGAACTCGGGGGTAAACGACATCTCCAACCTCGACAAAGGTTCAACCTCAGTTTAGTACTCGAGGTGTCCGAAACCCAGCTTAACCTTTATGAAGCCGAGATATTATTCACCACTCCATAAAATGTTTATTAGTTCAAAGGCATCGAAAAGCAATGTCCAGTCGCAGGTCAAGGCTCGAAATCGTGCTAAGTATCCTATCGGTCATCAGGGCCGGGAATGATAAACCCACCCGCATAATGTATGCCGCCAACATGTCCTGGAGGCCATCCCAGAGGATGCTGTCCAACCTGATAGAGCAAGGCCTCCTCGAAATGAAGACAGCCTCAGGAATATCCAATAAACGATACACGATAACAGAGAAGGGCGTTGACGTGCTCGACTACTTCAAGAAAGCCAACGAGATACTGCCCAGGGGCATATATACACCGCTCGCGTACCCCAGTTAGTTTTCCTCGACTTCCTCGGCCGGCTCGTTGTACAACGGCTCCATCCCATGGAAACGGAAGAGACGCCTCAGGGCATCCCTGATCGCGTCCTGATGATCCAGGTAGAACCCCTCCTTGACGAGGCGGTTCAGAGCCTCAATGTACGGCCCGGTCAGCGTCACGCTGAAACGTCTCTTATCGGCGACCAATTTACATCCGTCTCGGATAAAGGACATGAAAGAAGATTTAAAAGACTTCTCTAGCGAAAAAAGGGAGCATTAACCCCTTTGGGGAAAAAAAGATGTCATTTTCCCCTTTTTTGGGATAAACGACTGGAAATAAAGGAGTATAATTACGAATCACAGTTCAGAAGGAGCGGGGACCTCGAGCCGGAGAGGTATCCCATGGAATTCGAAGAGATGCCTCAGACCATCTCTCACCGCTTCCGCACGGCTTATGTAAATCCCCGACTCGACGAGGCGGTCCAGGAACTCTTTTTCGTCGGATGTCAGGTAAAAATCGACACGCTTCTCAACGCTGTCCAACTATACCCCTCTCAGAGGGCTAAGATCCCAAAGTTTATAAAACTTTTCTAATAAAAAAAAAGGAAATATTATGATCAGGGAGCGGTGGCCTCGGGCACCTTCTCGGAGAACGGCTCCATCCCATGGAACTGGAAGAGCCGCCTCAGAGCATCCCTGATCGCGTCCTGATGGTCCAGATAGACCCCCACCTCAACCAGCCGGTCCAGAGCCCCCACGTAGGCGGTCGTCAGGGTCACGCTGAAACGCTTCTTATCAGCTTTTTCGGACATATGTCTTAACACCTACTTTGCCATTTGGCTTTACCTTAAGGCTATGCCATATATGTAAGGATAAATGCTAATATAAGAACTTTGCAGTTTTACAGATATGAGGCTGAGCCATGACTGAAGAAACTAAGGCCAAGATCCTCAAGGTTTTCGAGGATGCCTATCCTCAAGATCTCTCAATCAGTGAGGTCTCTAGAAGGGCTCAGTTTTCCGAGGTGACTGGTGCCACTTATGTGAGGATACTAGAGGCTGAGGGTAAAATCGAGTTCGCTAGGTTAGTTGGAAGGGCAAAGATGTTCAAGTTGAAACGTGTATAAATCTTAACGAGTCGAAGGTCGATGAGCCGTCCTAAATTCATGATCCCTCGGCCTCCATAATCGATTCCGTCTCCTTCCTCAGCGATGGCGTCGCGCGCACGCTGGGTCGAGATGTCATTAGGATTGAGGATTGGATAAGAGTTGGATCTCCACATTTAACGACCTCCCACTCACCCAAACATGGGTTCCATTTTTATCATCCCCCACTTGCGCCTTACTCGTGACCGACTCCCTCAACTGCCGTCCTTGTAGGCGTAAGGTCCTAGCTGATCTTTAAGAACTCGTATGCGTGATCTTAATGTTTTATCGGACGTACAGGTATCGGCTGTATCCAAGCAAGACTCAGACGATGATTCTGGAAGAGCAGCTGGAGCTGTGCAGGGCGGTCTATAATCTTTTACTTAATTATTGCAAGCAACAATACAAGGAGACGGAAAGAACTCCAACAGAGTTTGACTTGAATAATCTTCTCGTCACCATGAAACGGCTGAGACCTGAGATATCCCCAGTCTTTTCCCAGGTTCTCCAGAACATCGCCAAACGGATCAGGAGCGCCTACACGGGGTTCTACGCTAGGCGCAGAGCGGGATTGAAGGCTGGCCTCCCCCGATTCAAAAAGCATGGGCGATACAAGAGTATCACCTATCCTCAGCGTGGTTTCAAGATTGAAGGGAATAGGTTGATTCTCTCCAAGATAGGGAACATACGGATAAGGCAGCACAGGGAGCTCCCGGAGAAGACCAAGACCCTCACGGTCAAGCGGAATCCCTCGGGGAGGTGGTATGCCTGCTTCAGCTGCATAGTGGAAGCCCAGCTCAGGGAGAAGCCCCTCGAGGATGTGGGAATAGACGTGGGGCTCCACAGCTACGCGGTGCTCAGCGACGGAACCAAGATTGAGAACCCCCGGTTTTACAGGGAGTCGGAGAAGAGACTGGCCCACCTGCAGAGAGGGATGTCACGAAAGGAGAGGGCGAGCCGGAACTGGGTCAAGGCGAAAGCCAAGGTATCTCGGCTCCACGGGAGAATTGGGAACCGGAGAACCGACTTTCTACACAAGAAATCAAGGAAGATAATGGACACCTATGGAACCGTATACTTTGAAGATTTAAAGATCAGAAACATGGTCAGGAACCACTGTTTCGCCAAGTCGATAAGCGATGCTGGCTGGGGACGTTTCATCGGGATGATAGCCTACAAGGCTGAAAGTGCTGGAGGCAGAGTCATCCAGGTGAACCCCAGAAACACCACCCAGACATGTTCTCGATGCGGAGAACGGGTAAGTAAAACCCTATCCGATAGAATCCATGAGTGCCCATCTTGTGGGTTGGTGATGGACAGGGATCTGAATGCGGCGCTCAACATCCTCGCGAGAGGACGAGAGATACGGCGGGAACCGCCGGAATCTAGGCCTGTGGAGGACAAGGCCACTACACCATCTACAATGGTGCAAGCCTATCCAGCGAAACAGGAAGCCTCCCTACTTGTAGGGAGGTAGTTCACAGACCATTACGAAGGGCTCTACTTCAAACTCTCTGAGTTTTGAGAAGCGATGATAGTCCTGTTCATGGCTGGTGTTGAATCCGACGAGCAGATAGACCATGATCCGACCAGGGTAGACGCCGACGTCGCATTTTTTGGATGCCGCGGAGAACTCATTTCTCGTTCTCAACGAGTAGATGATTTTTCAGTCTCCAGAATCGATTCCGTCTCTTTCCTCAGTGACGGCGTCAAACGATCATAGTCAACAAAGTCGAAATTCTTGTAGAACCAGGGCCTGTTAACCCACCGGGCGAAATAGCGTATCCAGGGGTCATCCCTTCGATTGTTGTAGATCATGACGAAAGGCTCTACGTCAAGCTCCCTGAGCTTGGAGAAACGATGATAGTCCTGCTGATGGCTGGTATTGAATCCGACAAGTAAATAGACCATGATCCGCTGAGGGTGGATACCGGCATCAATCATCTTCTGGATGCCACGGAGAACTGGCTTTTCGGTCTCAACGAGATCCCATGCGAAATAATATTTTCTGGACGTGAAATGGGAATTATACGATTGGGTCTCAGCGAGAGCGGACGCCTTCTCATCATCTACGAGCCGGGCATCCAATCCCTGGTTGAAACTGACCTTAAGGCCATGATCCCGGATATACTCGAGTTTCTCCCTCCAACGAGCCGATGCCAAGAAATTGTTATCAAATAACATCAATTTATCGAAGCTCGGGTTATGAAACTCATTTATCGGGGCGTGCTCCCTGAATTTCCCCTCAATCTCCGGGACGATGCAGAACGGACAGTCCCTGATGCAGCCCCTCGTCGAGAAGCCCATACTATAATCCATATCGGGATAAAGCCCGTAATCGGGCATACTATGCTCCATCTCATCGGGAAGAAAATTTGGGCGTCCAAGGGCTGGCCCCCCAATCCTGACGTCAGCATCAGGATAGAATTTGGCCACGCCCCGAGCATTAGGCAGGTTCTCAGAAAAGATGCAGCTGATATAGACCCTGTCCGGCTTCGCCCACGCCCATCCAACCTCATCCCCCTCCCGTTTATGATAGGCACTTATCTTCATCAGAGCCAGATTCGGCATCTTCGAATCAATATCAACCAATAGCACCTTCAACCAACTCAGCTCCCGAACGGCGTGACGCCTTCCGGAGGCTCACGGTACTTGCCTCCCCGGATCCTACGCAGCGACATCTCCACGTATTCGGGCACAATGTCTATTCCGATGAAGCGCCTGCCGAGGCGTCGCGCCACCCTGAGAGCGGTCCCGCTGCCACAGAAGGGATCGAAGACAACACCTCCAACCCACGGCTCTCCACATCCGCAGTCAGACCAGCCGACCGTGACATATTCTGCATCGAGGACCTTATCGTAGCGCATGCCTCTCTTCAGGTCATCCTTATGATTATGAACGGACTTCCCGAGGCTCTCAGCATATCTAGGAGATGGCTCGGAGATCCGCGTCCTTGCCTCTCCACACTTACTGCATACCCACCTAGGACAACCAGCCTTCACCATAGGCTCAACGAGACTCGGAGGAAACGTGGAGAAATGAGCCGCGGGAAACGGCATAGTCGGGACGCTCCATAAATCCGCGGGGTTCTTCCCTCGTGGATCATGTTCCTTCACATGAAGCGGGTCGGCGTAGCTGCGATCACTCCTTCCCACCGCTATCTCATGTTTCGTCAATTCTTCCTCAACATCACCGAATTTACGGGATAGGCCTCGGGCTATGTCGATAGGCCTGTTAGCGTTACGGGATTCAGACCTCTCCCCCCTGAGAGCCAGCGTCTTAGGGCCACCCGGCTGATTTTCGATATTTTTCTGCCTGATCCTCAGCAATGTCCCTTTTGAGAGGGGCTTCCTGATCGCGTCGAGGTCGAAATAGTACCGCCTCTGCTTGACGAACAGGAAGACGTGCTCATAGGAATTGGTGAGCCTGTCTTTCACGCTTGAAGGCATGTGGTTTTTTTTGTACCAAATTAGATCATTTCTTAGGGTCCAGCCATCGTGTTGGAGGGCGATGGCTACTCGCCAGGGGATTCCGAGAAGCTGCTTGGGCTGAAGCCAGTTGGAACGAGACTTGGAGGATTGTCGATAGTGGGCTGGTTGCCCCTTGTCGGGCATGAACTTCTCATATTGCCCGCCTTTACCACCTGAGCCATAGTAAGTATCTCCGAGATTGAGCCAAAACGTGGCCCCTGGCTTCAGAACCCGTTTGATCTCCCGGCATATTCCCACCATGTGATCCACGTACATCTGTGGGTGGGGTTCGAGTCCGAGGCTGCCCCGCCAGGCCCCGCATTCAGAGCAGAGTTGGCCGGCTTCGGAGGGATGATGTTTCTCAGCGATTGTAACCTTCTTGTGTCCACCCCCGATATAGTCCTCCTTAGACCTCTCGGCGAACCCTATGTTTCTATGGTCATCTTTTGCAGCTGGGAGCGATTCCCCCCATTCATGTTCACATTCAGGGAGGCCTCCCCAAATCCGAACCGAATCGGTGCCATAGTCGCGGAGGCCCCATTCCACGAAGTGAGGATAATCCTCGACGTTATCCTCGACTTCTATATGGTGGGCTCGTGACCACGCAGTCGACGAAGTCGGCGGGCATGCGCCGCATTAGGTCTACGCAGTCTCCGCAGAGAACTTGGTTGTGCCAGTCCAGGGCCTCACCTCCTAACCTCATTTACCATGTTGTCGCTATCTCCAGACTTTGATTCCTCTTTGATGCTGTAGGTATCGTGCCATCAGCTCCGCAATGTCGCCGGCAACGAAGAGTACGCGTCGATCCTTCACGAAGATTAGGATCTCTCTTTTGGTGATCTCCTTCAGCCCTCTGGGTTCAATGTACTCATCAAGAAGTATCTGGGCTAACTCCTCGGCTACTCTATATTTTGGACTCAGTAGCTTTCGATGCAGTGTTATCGCGTCGTTGACCTGGACGATATCGGCATCAGGTACTTTGTAAACGGTGGCCCTGGGTCCTCCCTTGGAACGCATTTCACTTGGCATTCTTACTGCGGGCTCGATGATGTCCAGGTTTTTCAGTTTCGTAATATATCGATAGACCTTGGAATCATCTATTTTCAATTTTTGTTGAAGAATGAGGGAGGTCGCCGCCCCGTAGTCTAGGAAGTAGTAAAGGGTGTTTCTAAGATCTTCGAGCCCTAGGATCCCACCTAGTTGAACTACATCTAGGTTAGTTGCATTTTTTAAGATTAGCTTGTCGAGTTCCTCGTGTATTAAATTGTGGTTGATTCCGCGTAGACGTACAACTAACCTAATGAATCTAATTAGATAGTATAGAGAGTTAGTTCCAAATTTTAAAGATAACTTCCTCCTTGGTTAAATGTTCACACAATGCCTTGCCGAAGAGAATCGGTCGACCATCATCGTCTTCCATAGGCCCCTTAGGCTCATCGCGGGCTTTCATCCAGATCTGGGCGGTGTGGCATGGCTGGGTGCAGGAGTTGTATCCTCGACAGCTTATGCAGCAGACGCCGTCCGGTCCACCCATCTGGCAGAGATGGCCTGCGTTACACAGATATCTGCGATGGAATACGGGCTTCTCCATTTTTGGAGGTTCCTTGCGCGCGCGCAGGCAGCCTGGACACATGGACAGTGTCCCTGAGTACGTTGCTCCACAATGGGGACATACCGTAAATCCATCTGCTGTCTTGAATTCCACACATTCACCCCTTGAGCCTAACCTTACCATCCACGACTTCGATGTCAAGGAGATGCAGCCGAGGTCGTATCGTTTCCTTCATGTAGCCCTTTTTCCTGAGATATTCCAGGAGTTCCTCTAAGGGCATCTCACCCTCGTTGGTCTGTAAGGTCTTCTTTATGAGGCGTCTAAGGGACCCCTTGCCCCTGAGGGTGTCCCACTTACCGCGCACTTTCATCACTTCCATCCTTCAGGAGCTCTATGAGGGCGTTCGTCAGGCGTCGGGCGTCGAGAATGTCCATGCAGGTGAAGTTGACGAGCTCGTCGAGCTTGGGAATCAGGTATGTGATGGGCTCTCTACATTTTGGGCAGAGAATGGTTTTCTCGACCTGATCGGGTTTATGGTCCCATTCAAGGTTGAAATCCTCAAGGTTTTCGTAGGTCCCCCCTATCTGATGGAAGACCAGGTGTTCGCTCTCCCTTGGATAGACAATTCTCTCGTTGTCTGGAAACTTATTTCTACTAAGTAGGATCGTTGTATCCATGCCTGAGATCGTATCCTTGATAGTCAGGAACCTATTCCTTTTCTCACTCATCCCCCTCAACCGCCTCAGTCGACATTTTATCGAGAAGCTCCAGAAACTTCATTGCCACCCCTAAGCCATCCAGCGTGAAGGGCACTACGAGAGACCAGGGGCCCACGTAGATCGTCAGCTGCTCCATTCTAGTCATCATCCTCCTAACGGTCCTCGATCTCCCTCAATCTCTGGCAATTCCCCTAGGCCTTTATCCTGGAGGCGTCGGAACCTGATAGCCACATTATCCCCCGTTCGATAGACCCTTCCCTCTATTTGCCCCTCGAGGGACAGAGCCACAAGCCGACGGAAATACCAGTTATCCGTGTGGGAGATCCCCGTCGTCAGGGCGACCTCGTAGATCATCCTGAAGAATACGATGTAACCGAAGGCCGAGTTCACGTGATTCAGGATAGCCTGAGACACTGGCCCGAGCTCGCTCATAATTTTAGGCTCCCATCGACCCTCTTCAGGAGGTCGTATTTTTCGATGAGCGTCTTCCAAGCCGGATGCAGGATTTCCTCGTTCTCCTTATCTGCAAGAAGATAGGCATCAGCGAAGGCCTTCAGAAATGATCCATAGTCACCATTGTAGACGCGCACGGCGACGGTATGCAGCACTTCCTCAACCTCCAGTCTTCTCCCTCCTGAGGCGCGCCCAGCAAACCGGGCCTACACCGCGCTCAACGCTCACCGGATTGGATAGTCTACGACCACAGATTCGACAATTCGTTGAATTCATGTCAGTTCTCCTTGTAGAACTGGAGAGCCTCATTGAGCGAGTCGACGAGATGACGGGTCCCGAGTTTCACCAAGGTTATCGAACTGTATAACTTCTCATCGCCCTTATCGCGCTCATCGCGCTTTTTGTAACCTAATTCCAATCCCTGAATAACGTATTCTCGGGCGTCCTCGAACTCCTCTTGAGAGTCGTACTCTCCCTCGAGGGCCTTTATCCAAAACAAGGTCTCTCCGCCCATTGGGGTGAAGGTATCCACGAAAATCGTTAATGGCTCATGGGTGATTGGATCAGTCACCGTGAAGAGCTTGCTGTAATTTTCAGTGGCCATCTAACTTCGATAAAACGAGTTCTGGCTTTCGTACTCCCCTTTTAAGGTTTACTCTAGTTTGGTTCGTATCTGCGAACAAACCAGGCAGGCGAGACAGCCTGATATAGTACTCCAACCTTCCTCACGAGATTCACCCTAAGGAGTTCATTCAGGGTATCGCTCAGTTTCCCCTTTGAGCAACCGACGATGCGGCGGATATCGGTGTGCCTCTGGGCTCCACCGGCTTCCCATAGAACGAACCAGATCCAGGTCTCTAAACTCAGGGCGCAGAGGGAGTTGAGGAAATCCTTGGTGATCTCCTCGGGCTCGGCGTAGGACTTTAGGAGCCCGCGGAGTTTTTCAACTATAAGATCTTCCTGACCGAGGAGCAGCAACTCATCGAATCCGCTCTCCGCCATCATTTTCTCCCACTTCAGGCCGTCAGGTTCACTAATGCGAATCAACCAGGCGGGCGACACAGCCTGATATAGTACTCCAACCATCTTCACGAGACCCACCCCATGGAGTTTTTTTTTCAGGGTATCGCTCAGTTTCCCCTTTGAGCAGCCGACGACGCGGCGGATATCGGTGAATCTCTGGACTCCACCGGCTTCCCATAGGATGAACCAGATCCAGGACTCTAAACCCAGGGCGCAGAGAGACTTGAGGAAATCCTTGGTGATCTCCTCGCGGCGGTTGAATTCGGCGTAGGACTTGAGGAGCCCGTGGAGGGTTACGACTGTGAGATCTTTCTGACTGAGGATCTGCAACTTATCGAAGCCGCTCTCCGCCATCCTCTTCCTCCACTTCAGGCCTGTCCCCAGAGGCTGAGTGCGCCAGCGTAGATTTCGAGTACGCCAACAGTAGATTTCTAGTGGACTTCCAGCACCCTATTTGGTCCAAGTCGTATATTGTGCTTTGTTTACGTGGATTTGGAATTCAGCGGGCCCAGTCTACCATGAAACGTGTCCTCTTAACACGGAAATGTCAAATTAACATGAGACATTCCCAGCCTGAATGGACATTACACAAAGGAGGCAAAAAACCACAGCCTGCGCCCTCAAATTGATGCGCGCGAATATATGGGTGCATGAGCGCGCACCTAGTGTCGCATGAACGTCGCACACAGGAAAATGTTATAAGCATTATCATTTAATATTATTCACAAGTATCGTATCCGCCGTTAATTCCTGGAGATATGTAATTGGTTCGAAAAAGTTTACACGAAACGACGTTTCCCAAAGTCAAAAAATACATGTCCGAATCAGATAGAGCAGTAACACCGAAGGATGTGGCTCAATTTCTTGGGATGTCAATCTCGGGAGCCAGTAGCGTCCTGCAACTGATGGAAGTATTTAAAATCGTCCAGAAGGTGAAGAGGGGAAGAAACCATTACTTCGTCCTGAAGGATGTCTACGACGATGAGCAAATTTCAGCCATGCTTCCTCCCGAGAGAGTCGCCTATATACCTAAACGCCGACGCTCTATTTCGAGGCAATACTCACCGCCAGCTGACAACGGCCTGGAGGAATACCTGTTTGCCGTCAGATCGCAACCAGGTTCAGGTGATGGTCTCTCCGCCTTGTCGATGATCGGTTTATCCCAGCAAGAGACCGCTGAGGAGGTTACGTCGACAAAGGAATTGCCTGTGGACCTAGGTATAAGCACTCTAGATGATCTAAGCATAGACATCGAGGTCGAGGAGAGGAAGTTTGGAGTCCCAATAAGGAAGGAGGCCTTCGCTACGGTAAAGTATCTTCCCAAGGATGTGCGGTTATTGAATAGCGGTGAGGCAAGGTATCTCAAGAAACAGCTGAGGATTTTGGATGGATACGAGGATATCGAGGAGTTCAGAACAGTGTTCGCCAAATTCTCAGCCCTCGAATACGGGAGATACGGTAATGAACTGTACTTCTCCATGGGAACGAACCAATGGGACTACGTTAAGAAGGTCACGATTGATCGGTCTATATCCGATTTCATAATGTTACCCATTATCGAGAGGAAAAGATGGTCTTCATGGAACCAATTCCTGATGGGCCTCAAGGAAACTAGGGAAAAATATGGCAAAGAAGAGTACGACAAGATAATCGATCAGTTCATGGAATCTGGGCATAACCTCGTTGAGATGACTGTTGAGAACAGGAAGGCAAACTATGTCAAGAGCGTCCTTAGAAAGAGAATAAGCGAAAGAGGGCTTGAGGGACAGATCAAGGCCTCACATGTAGATGAATGGATTTACCTAGAAAGAGTTGAACAAAACTAATTTCTTCATAAAGGGGTGCGCTGACGTTACTCTAAAGCGACTTTCACGCAAATGTTATAAATGATTGGCATAACTGAAAGTGGACTCAAGATGAGCGAAATAAAGTTTGAGATGAGACGAGTCGATGAGAAGCGCAAAAAAACATACCTGAAGAAAAGCAGATACGATCCGATAATTGACCAATTCATTGCGGGTGGAGAGGAACTTGTGGAGATAACCGTTGAAGATAAGAAGGCACCTTACGTCGCAACTCAGCTAAAGAAGAGGATAGATTTGAGGGAACTTCAAACCGAGATCGATGCTTCAGCTGCTGGAGGATTCGTCTACCTGGAGAAGATAACCACCGAATCAGTTTAGGGTCAGGACGGAAGGTTAATTGGTCCATTACTACAAAGAAGACCGAGATTAAATGTTAAGCCCTGAGGACCTGGACGAGGTCAATCAGCCCGCAAACCCGAAGCTGAATGAGACAGTACACCAATTTCTCCTAAGGCAGAAGCGACTAGCCGATGAACGGAAATACCCCCCGGGAACGATTTTTCAATGTATCAGATGCGGGGACTGCTGCCGCTACAATTACTTCCACATGAACATCGAGGAAAAGAGCCTCCTGGACCAACTTCATATGCTCGGAAAAAACCCGCATGGATACTGGGCACTCATGGACGACGGCAAGCTCACCTGCTACATGCCATTATGGAATAACCATAAATCTAACATGCTCTCCTTCGAAGGACCCCTGCCCGAAAGACATATAGATTTCCTGATGCAGACGAAGAGACGCCACGGATATTGGATCCTCGCGACGGAAATAGACGAGATAATAGTCTACAATCCAACTCCCTGCATGCATCTGATCGACGGCACACTGGCATCATGCGCCATATACGACGACAGACCTGAGATATGCAGAACGTATATCTGCAGGCGGTATCCTTTAAAAAATGAACTAGATCATTCGAGATAACCCAGCTTTCGGAGGCGTTCTTTGATGATTTCCTCCTCTTCCTCGGTATAGGTGGGTTGTTCGAGTTCATGGAATCTCTGCATGACGAGAGTTTCGATGAAATCCTCCACACTCTTAAAGCTGGTTCCCTTAATGTTTGCCTGAATCTCCCTGATGAGGTTCTCGGGTAGCCTGATCTGTAGCAAACGAGTTGACATGGAAAAATCATGGATGGCGTTCTAAATTAGTTTAACCCCTCAAATTGTGATGGTATGGAGCGCGGTATGGAAAGCTTTTCATATTCGGTTGTCGTCAGTATAACCGATTGGCCTTGGTGAGAAGTTTCGTCCTGATCGAGGAAGAGAGGGAGACGATCAGGGACTACATTGAGAACCTGCCGGAGCGCATGCCGGGGAGGGTCAGACGCATGAGGCACTGGCTCTTCAAGACCGACCTTGATGAGATGGAATCGGATATCAAGCTGCTTAGAGTCTTGAAGGAGCTAGAGGTGCCCATAGGCCGGACGAAAGGGGCAGGTTGGACCGATCAGAGAGGTAAATTCGTCGTGCGTAGAACCGAGGGCGGATAGCTGATCCACTCAATGAGAGATGTTGGATTCTATCTTGGGATTGATCGTTTCCGTGGTCTGAGGTTCGACGGTTTCGACGGTCCTCAGCTTCTCTTCGAGCGTGGTGAGTTGCTCGGTTTTAACGTTAAGTTCGTCGGTCTTGACGTTGAGCTCATTTCTGAGCATCTCAACTTCCTGCAATAGAGCTTCGTCGGCTTTCAGGTAGACCTCTTCCAGGCTCCGGCGCGGGCAGTCGTTGTAACTGCAGTTTCTGCCGATCCACATGCAGAAGACTCCTCCCGGACCGGCCGCGGCACTGCAAGCCTTCTTCACTATGTTCTTCCACTGATTGAATTTCTTTATCCAGATATTAGTCTCCAATTTTGACCTCCCTCTGCCTATTCTTCCTGACGGTGACCTTCACCTTGGGCGCCTTCGTCGGGTATATCTCCTTATACTTCATTCGTTTATCTATGTCAGCTTCCGTCGTCAGCCCGCTGGCCTCGGATTCCTCGCTCATCATGATCATCAACTGCTGCTCATTTATTTACCCTTGTCTTCGAGCGGCCTAGGCCCAAGTTTCTGAGTTGCCTATCATGGGCGTCTAGGAGGGAGAACTCGGTCAGCTCTCGGCTTCGCCTGTCCCCCTCGCCGAGTAGGAGGGTGATCCTGAGGTCTAGATCGGGCCCCAGCTCGTATTGGATGTCATCGATGAATGTTGAGACGTTGTCGAAGGGATCGACGTTCAGATAAAGTTGTGAGCTGTAGCCCGCTTCAAAGCGGGGGTCCCCGTCGATGAGAGCCCTCACGGGTCTCATGGTTTCCTCCTCCTGTGCGATTATTCCTTCGGCTCGGGCTACGGCCTCGTTGAGATTCTCCATCTCCTTCGAGATCATCATTCTGTATCGGTATGGTGGGGTGGGCGCGGTGGCGCTGGGCTCGTATCTCAGTTTCCTTTCGAAGTGGAGTTGGCTGAAGCATATCGTCCAGCCCCCCTTCACGGATACTGTCGCTCCATGAGGATCGGTATAATAATCATTTATCACGCCTTTGTCGAGCTCGAGGTTATCGAGGCCCCAGAGGCCGACGACTCTGATTCGCACGTCCTCCGAGTCTCCGCTGTCCTTGAGTATGTATGTGTTTGGAAACTGAAAGGTCTTCCTCGTGCTGCCGCTGGCGAAGTATTCGGGATGTAAGACCCTCAGATATTCCTCGCCGGCGAGGGCAGGGGCTAGGAGGGGTTGGCCGGGACCATGGCCTGGATTTGATTCGTTACATGACACGAATATGGAGACCCAGTTGATATCAGTCGGATCCGGAGGCACCCAGATCCCATGTATCACGTCCCAGGCATCGTGTGCAGTCCAGCCGTTGAGATTGGTGACGTTGCCGTTTACGTCTACTTCGGGCAAGAGAAGCTCGATCTCGATCCACTCGTTGCTGTCGATGGTGTCTATCTCCTGGATGCCCCGTCCGAAGTAATATTGGTACCGATTGTTGAAGAATGCGCCTCCGGTGAGGTCCACGCCGCCAGTATGGAGCTGCAGGCGATATATGTTTCCGGTTCCGGGCTCGATCCTAGTGGCATGGCGGAATCTAAATTTGAGCTTCTGCCATTCCCTTAGGTCTAGGTGTAATTGACCGTATTGAAAGTCTCCGGATGCGTCGCGGTAAATGGATAGATTGAGATCAAAATTGTGAGCTAATTCGTTTTGAAAGCATAGGGCAGATGCGACCTCATCATCGAAAATAAGGGTGGGATCGGCGTAAATATTGTCGGCTGGATTAGCAGGGGCAGGCATTGATGCCGCCGAGTATCCCCTCGGATTATTCGACAGATCGGGCCAGGTATCGGGGTTTTCGCACCAGGCATCTATGTCTGGGGGGATCGAGGATACCGTGGCATCGGTGACTATCACGTGGGTTATCCTTTCCGTCGTGTCCCCCATCACTATCTCGGGGAGATCGCGGATATTCGTGGTGAAACGAATACTGGGGGCAGGGGGAGCCGAGGTCCTCGGGTAGAGCATGACCCGTCTCCTGTAATCTATCCGCCATTCGTATGAGGCCTCGTCGCAGATATCGGTCATCACGTTATCCGCAGCTTCCTGATTGAACTCTTTCTTCCATTCGACGCCGATGATCTGAGCTATCTTCGCGTTGTTGCCAACCCAGTAGTCGTCTATCTCCTGGATCGGCGAGCCCACAAAACCGATGTCCGTGTCGAGGGGGGGAGGAGGAAGGTCTGTTATCGTCACGATCTCACCCGGGGAGACGTCGTCCCATATGAAGGCGGGGCCCGTCCAGAAGGGCGAGTTATCCGCTACAACGCATATCGTGGCCCAGTAGCCGCAATTCTGAGTGAGGGGGGCGGTCGCTGGAAAATAGGTCGGGTGCGCCGAGTATGTCCACCCCAGAGGCTTGGTGGCTCCTGGTACAAGCAAAAAGGCATTGACGTCGTCGAGAATGTCCTCCGCTATCCAGCGGAGGTCCGTGGCCTCCGTATAATTTCTAGGCAGAGAGGGACTTCCAAATATCTGGTCTTTCCATACATCCATGTAGTCTTTCCCAATTATCGCCGCGGTGATCTTGCCGTTTGCCCCATATCGGTAATAGCGCTTGCTGATGTATCCGCCCATCAGCCATTGGCGGCCAGCGCCTTCTCCATCGCCTCCTCCCGAGGGATTCCAGGAACCGTGGGGCTCGTTGCCGCCCGGGTCTGGGCCTCGCTGGACGCCCACCCAGAATTCGTCGTTGTCCTGGATCCAGATGGTGCCTTCTCTCAGCAGCTCCATATCGACACGGCCTTCGGGATGCGTATCATCCGTGGCGTTGTCATTAATTTGGGACCGCATGACGCCGCTTTTCTCGGTAAGACCAGGCGAGAAATTGAGATCATCCAACAGGAATATGACGGGGCCTCTGTTAGTCAATCTCAGACCATTAGGGTCGATGCATAGGAGACCCCCGTAGGTATCTGCTTCGATGTCGACGGGCACCCTCCATTTGGAGATCCAGAATCGCGCCGGAAGCTCTTCTTCACTGGAGCAGTATTGGATCGTGATCGTCGTGAAGGTCTGCTGGGGAGGGTATGGTGCCATTCCCGCGAAATTCGCAGTGAGGGTATGTGATCCGACCTCGACGATCCAGCCGATGGAGGACGTTGGATCTGGGTTGGGAATCGAATAATAACCGGTTTCATCCGTCGTGTCCGTGCCGAGGGAATTCCCATTATATGTTACGTCGATCGTTGCACCAACGATCGGACCCGAGTCGATCTTGACTCCGAATTCGTCATATTGATCGTATTCCAGATATCCATAGACGGGAGGCGTGATCGCTTGGCAGGCGGGGTTGGTGCTCGGCGCGGAGATGCTGATGCGAGTTTCATACCAACCGGGCATCTTAGTAGCGGCTCCTTCCCCTTCGTCTCTGTAATTCTAGTCGGCGGATCTCCTCTCTGGCGGCTTCACCGCCCCTTCTGAGGGTGCCCTCGAGGTCTTGGACTCCGCTGATGTTGGCCCCCGCGAGGCTGATGCTGATGGAGATCTGGCCCTGGCCTCCGCCGGCCATCATCATAGCGACCTGCTCCCTCTGCATGATCACCTCACCAGCCTCCACGCCGACGATGCCTCCTCGTCTCACCTCTCCGCCGAGCTGTTGTTGTCCTACATCGGCATAGCCTGCGGCCGCGCCACGGTATTCACCTCCTCCGAACCAGACTTCTGCTGCGCTCTTCCGGACTTCGTCGATAGCCTCCCTGTAATCCTCCATGGAATCCGTGCCTTTGAGTGCTTCGTATCCTAGTTCGGCGCTTTCCCCTCGGGCGAAGGCGAGGCTCACTCCGGTATCAGCGGCCTGTGATTGTAAGGCCTTTAGTCGTGTCGTTAGCATACCTGTTGGATCCCCCGTCATCTCGATTTCGCGTTTAACCGCCGCTATCTGGGCTTGTTGCTGAGCGCTCTGGACATTCAGGGCGGCCATTTCGACGCCCAAATTCCTTATATCGCCTTGAAGCACTTGGAGCTCGAGTTTTAGATCTTTAATCTCGCTTTTCCAGCGGCTGATGGGTGTTATCTGCTCGCCGATCCATGTGCCCAATTGCAGGCCGATGATCGCGCCGACCACAACTCCGAAGACATGGCCGGCGGCCGTTCCTGTCGTTAGGGCCGTCGATAGATGTTTGAATTCCTTCGCGAGGAAGCTGGTACTATCAGTCGTAGTGGCTATGAGGCGATCCGTCAATCTCATGGCTCCTATGCCGGCGCTGAGTGCCGCGGAGAATACATAGAGTCCCATGATTGTAGAATCGAGCGCTGGGCTCAACCCGCCAAATTCTCTCTTCAGGACAGATAATCCGATCGTCATCATCCTGAGGTCGAGAGCCAGGCCTCGCATGCTCGAGGAATATCCTCGAGCTGCGTTCGTTGCCTCTTTGTTGATTACGATGTTGTTGGTCTGCTGTACGTTGATGTCCCGTATCGCCTGCTGGGTTGCATCCGTGCTCCCCCTTTCGAGGAGCTGAATTAGGATCTCAGCGTTGATGGTGAAGCGTTCACCTATTTCGGGGTTCCCCCTTTTTCTGCTTCCTTCCTCAATGTCTCCTCAACCCACGTAAGCGTCTCCAGCATCTTCGCGTCCTGCTCCCAGACGGGCTTATTCGGGTCGGGGAGCGTCGTCAGGTTTTTGCACGCCCAGAGCAGGGTTAAGTACGGGTGGCTTCGTCCTGTTCGGATTGCAGTAAAAAAATCCTCTTCTCCTTCTCCGTTAGCCCGTTGAGGACTCTACCCGCCTCGCGGAGGATGTCTCCAACATCGGGATCGAGGTCTTTTTTGATGAAGTCGAGAGACCATACTATGGACTCCGGGCATTCGCGGACGGTGACATGCAGCATTCCCGCGTAGTAATCCTCTATCAGCATCTTGATTATGCCACGTTTCTCGTCTATGACCTCAGATGATCTGGAGACGACGGCTTGTTTCTCATACCAACTCCAACGTCTGAGAGTGTATTCGCCGAGCTGCTCCTCGGGCGCGAAGGGAGCATCCTCCTTCGTTATGACGACGGTCTCCTCGCGATTGAAGGAGGGCGATTCTAGATCAGACATGCTTTCATCTCTCTCACTATGTAGGCCATGGAGGCCCTGTCGTGTCTATGGCCGTGAAGGGAAATCTTTTCGCCTGCAGGTCCTCGGGTCCAACCGGCGCCTCTAGGCGGCCCCAGCGGCAGGCATCTTGGTTGATCAGGTCCACGCTGTCGACCTCGATCGTTATGTTGAATTTAACCTGCTCAGACATGAGGTCGACCCATTCGTCGAAACTTTCGAGGTCCTTCACGATCAGCCCGGTCACGTCCCTGTGTCTTGCCTTGATGTCCCTAGTGGCACCGCTGGCGACGTTGCCGAGGCGCTGAAGATTGTTGTTGATCTCGTATCTCCAGCTCCACCACTTAGTCTCGGGATCCACCGCCGGGCCGATTGTCAGGCTGGAGTCGGACCAGCGGTAGGGCGTGACATTGTGGTCGCCCCAGCTAAACGAGACAAGGTCAGTTACGTTTTCGGCCCACAGCTCTATCGTGGCCGTTATCGCCTCGTTATGCCTCGCCTCTACGCTTACCCTGTTGAAGCGGGGCCACTCGAAAGAGAGGCCGTCGGCGCCATCATTATAGACGTAGTGGAGATATTTTGGCATGGTCTGCCCGTCCTGGTACGATTCGATGAAGTTTATGTTGGTGGGCAGAATATCCATTGTGAACTGTGGCTGCCTCATGCCGAGTAATATGTTATACAGCCCCCTCCTGCCGGTGCCCCGGATGTTGATGTTGCTTGTATCGAGGATTGGATTGAGTCTGGTCGTGATCCCGATGGCTGTGGCGGCACCAGTGTTACCGCTCGTGTAGATTACCTCTTCGAATCCACCGTATATCGAGGACAAATGGTTACACCCACCCTAACTATTTACAAGGGTGCTTAAAACGGTTACACCCACCCTAACTATTACAGGGGCGTTCACAGATTTTTTCAGGCCGTCGGAGTCGCATATCTCTGGAAGTTGATGACCTCCCATTCCCCGGCTATTCCGACATACGTCTGTCCACCATACTGCAGTAATCCGGGATCCCAACTGCGGGGCAGGGCCTTCCAGCATGTGCCGTCATGTGTAATATCGGCCATGAGCGCGTCATAGGCAGGGGACATCTCCTTCCGCAGGTCCGCGGGAGACACCCCGGTCTCCGTTGTCAGGATCAGGACGAAGATTGTAACCCGGTGCTGAAGATTTTGCATACCCACGGAGGTAATTTTATCCGTGCCCGCAATGACCATGGCCTTCGTGCCTTGTCCCTTGTATACGTTTTCTCCCTCATCTATCTCGTCGAAGAGCCCCGTATTTTCAAGCTCCTCCTTGAACTTCGCGATCACCGGCTCGAAAATGTCCTCAAGATCAGGAGAATAACTCGACATTATCCCTCGACCTCCCAGAACCAAGCGCCAGGCATATCGGGAGTATCCTCCTTCGCCTTCGCCTCCCGGAAAACTTCATCCGCGGCCTCACCCGCTTTCTCAGTGAATAAACGTATTGTCACCTGCTTCATTGCGTTGGCGGATTCGGTGATGAAGGGATGGTCCACGGTGAAGGCCTCCCGCATACCTATGAATCTCCACCTTCCCTCCATTATCTTAACGACATGATTGATCGGCGTCTGAGCTGTGAACGAGCGAGCCGCGTGACGGGCATGTTCCAGGGGACTCCCGACTCGGATCCAATATTCGCTATCGCTTAGCCGCGTCACCCCTCCATCGATTGACTGCTCGAGAGCTCCGGTGCTCTTCTCGCCGACGGAGCCTCGAATAGAATCCTTCATGCTATCGACGCCGACCTTCATCACCTGGTTGACTATCCTGCCAACCACAGGCTTCCCCATCCTCACGGGAAGTTGCGCGACGAAGTACTGAGCAGCGCCTAGGCCCTTCGACGTTATCCTAACTTCGGTTTCAGCCATTATTGCGTCCTCCTCATAAGCCACAGATACCAGGGAGTGTAATCGGTTGGCTCGGGCGGGATGTCTTCCATGCTGAATACAGGCTCCTCGTCGTCCGTGCTCGTGATCATTACGTCTCCACCCTGTGAGGTTACGTAGAATTCCAGTGCCTTATCCATTTTTTCGCGCCAGTGATTCATAGCCCTCTCCTCGTCGCCGATGGCGGTGATAGTTACTGGGGCCATGGTGGGGATCACGCGGGTGGTAAAGGTCTTGGCTTTCCGCGCGTAGAGGGCGGCAACGGTGCCGTAGGTCGTTGCGCGCCTGATAAGTTTCGGGGTGAGGACGATGTCAGTCCATTCCGAATAATCAAGCCCAGCGTTTATCAGATAGCTCTGGATGTCCTGCATGACGCCCTCGATGACGTATTCGAAGATGGCGTTCCCGATGAGGCTCTCATTCAGCTCCACGACGCCGTTGACATAGCGACGATTAGTCCACAACCGGTATGCTTGTCGGGCCCAGAATAAAGCTGGGAGGTCGAGGCTCGTAGAATGCCTCGTAATGAAGACGCCGCCCAGGTCTTCCCAGTGGCAGATCTCGACTCTCGCGTTTAGATCCCTCGAAGTGGTGTGGCGTATGACAGACCGACCGAGGATCTCCCGTGGGATCCCCGTATGCCTGATGACTGATCGATTGAAGAGCTCAACGGGGACGCCGTCGTGCCTTGTGACGCCTTTGCCGAGCAGCTCAGCGGTGGCCTGAGCCTCGAATCTGCCCAATAGCTCAGCGGTGGCCTGAGCCTCGAATCTGCCCAGTAGCTCAGCGGAGCCCTGGCCGACCTCGGCCTTGCCCAGTAGCTCAGCGGTGGCCTGAGCCTCGAATCTGCCGAGTAGCTGCCGCGAGAAGAGATTCCTGATGATCCCCCGGGCGGGGAGACCAGCCGAGTCCTGTCCCACTTCGAGTTTGGCATAGAGGTCTATGGATCCATCTGCCATCAGCCATTCCTCCTCTGAAGCCAGACTCGCCAGGAAACGAATTCCGTTACCTCCTCGGGGATGTCCTCCATGCTGAAGACCGGCTCCTCGTCCTCCGTGCTCGTGATCATTACGTCTCCGCCCTGCGAGGTGACGTAGAATTCGAGCATCTGATTCATTCGATCCTCCCAGTAATTCATGGCCTTCTCGGCGTCGCCTATGACGGTTACTGTGACGGGAGTTATGCTGGGGATCACCTGGCTTCGGAAAGTCTGGGTATGCCTCGCATAGAGGGCGGCAACGGTGCCATAGGTTACCGCACGCAGTATCTGCACGGGTACTAAGGTGATATCGGTCCACTCCGAATAGGGTAGACCAGCATTATCGAGGTAGCCCTGCGTGTCCTCCATAACGCCCTCGATGACATATTCGAGGGAGGCGTCTCCGAGGAGCTTCTCGTCGAGTTCAATGACGCCATTGACATAGCGACGGCTCGTCCAGAGTCGGCTTGGCCACCGCGCCCAGAATATGGCGGGGAGATTGAGCGTGGCCGTATGACGGATTATGGACTTGCAGTATAGATCTTTCCAATGGACGATGTTCACGTTCGCGTCTAGATCCTTCGTGGCGCTATGGCGTATGACGCACTTGCCAAGGAGTTCGATGGCAGCCTCGTGCCTGATAATGCCTTTGCCGAGTAGATCAACGGAATGGGTGATATTCGCCTTGCCAAGTAGGTAAACGGAATGGGTGATATCCGCCTTGCCAAATAGGTCGACGGAGTGTGTGATATCCGCCTTGCCAAATAGGTCGACGGAGTGTGTGATATCCACTTTGCCCAGCAGATCAACCGAATGGGTGACATCCACCTTGCCCAGCAGGTCAGCGGAATCCTGTCCTACCTCGAAGCGGGCATTGAGATCAGTCGAGGTTAGCTGCCTTACGTCGAGTACGCCCTTCAGGGACGCGATAGAGTATTCTATTAGGATGCCCCAAGCCGCTGCACAGGGCGTCGCTGGCGCTGTCTCGCCTATCCAGCATATTGGAACGGCCTCGCCACTCGGGATTGAATCAGGCGTTTGCAACTGTGCGACCGTGCTTGTGTCTATAACTGCCTCAGTGGTGGCGTCGAATGTCAAGGGGTCATTCGCGAGCAGGGGAAACCAGACCTCGGGGTCACAGCTGTGTGCCCGGTATTCAATCTCCGCGTATAAATGCCCCCAAATCGCCCAGAGCCAGTTCGAACCGTGCTCGACGATGCCAACTGCATGATGCGACGCGTGACCTGTGTGCAGCTGAACCCCAGCCGACCAAGCCGCATCGCCAGAGTCCCTCTCCTTCCATTGGATTGAGCCATCGGCGTCGACGTAGATGATGTGGCCCATATTCATCCCGGCGATGTCCCCGTGCTCGAAATCGAAGTTGCTATATCCGGGGAGCGTCGTGGTGTCGATGTCATCTATAGGGTCATCCCAGTCCCCGTCGTAGTACCGGGACTTCAACTCGACGCCTTTCTTGTAGACGACCATCACGTCGTTCTTCAGGCCGCCGGCTTCGCCCATGGACCTCACGGAGCACCCGTATATGGTGGCCGTGTTGTCTACGTCGCTGATGTCATCCTCGGGATCCCAGTTGGCGAGGTTTCCCCCGGCGCTCTGCCTCGACGCCTTCACCCATTGTTTAGTCGTGCCGTCGTCGTAGAAGACGGCGACGGCCCAGAGCCTCGGGGTGGGCGTCGTCCTGTTGGCGCCTAGGTTGACTTTCCGGTAGGTATCGCCCCCGCCGCCTGTGAAGACCGTTTTTAGATTCTGCCAGGCCCAGCCGGTGAGGCTGGCCTCGTCGCTCTCGGCGACATGGGAATTTACTCCATCTGAGTAGTGGATGGTCGCGGGTATGCCGGATTCTCCGCCTCTGACCGTGAAGTCGGCCATAATCCGATCCGCCGCCCAGCCCAAACAATCTATGGAGGCACCGACAGCAACATTTTTCGTCCATACGTTGCCTGCCAGGCCGGCTGCTGCGATGTACTCGAATATGATCTCCTGAGCTGCCGGGTCGCATCTGCCCCGCCAGTAGTAGGTGCCGTCGAACCACATTTTCCTCTGCCAGTTGTCTCCCATGCGCCTGGGGCAGGAGACGCGAAAATTGGAGAGCAGATCAGCAGAGTCTTGTTTTACGTAGAACTTGCCGAGGAGCTCAATGGAATCTTGTCTTATTTTGGCCTGGGCGAGGAGATCAACAGAGTCCTGACCCACCTCGGCTTGGGCGAGTAGCTCGACCGCTCCGGACATGTTTCTAACCCTCTATTTTCACGTTCGGGGGGAGGTTAGTTTGGTTGATATATGGTCTGACCATGTCGACGACTATGAAATCGAAGTAGGCAGCATCCCATACGCCTTCATTCTCCCACTCGAAGTTTGCGATCCAGTTGCCCAGCGTCATCGAGGCGGATAGGGCTACATCCGCGTACCAATAACCAGCGGCCCTCTCCGAGCAGGCGTATGGTCCCTTCGGGGAGTCGTAGCCGTATTCTCCCTGTTTAATTAGCGTGACAGTGCACGAATCCGGGAACCCTGGAGTTGGAGTTCCCTCAAGAGTTGTGATGTAGACCTCGAATCTCTTGAGGGTACCCCGGGTGACCTTTTGAGCCAATCTTCTTCAAGAGATTAGAACGCATCAAGGTATTAAAGAGTTAAAGGCAGAGTAACCATTTGGGTAATATCGGAGTCCGCGTCCATGGCGATATGGGGCACGTCTCGGGATCTTCTAGCACCATTCGAGGTGGGTCAAAACTCCGAAGGTCTTTATGCCCAATGTGAAGTGGGACAGGATTCCGCCGAGCTCCTCGGCAGGGCCGAAGTTCAGCAATCGGGTTCCGTTGAGCTATTCGGTGAAGCCGATGTCACCCATTCGGTCGACCTGCTCGGCAAGGCTGAGATTCAGCAATCAGGCTCCGCTGAATTCCTCGGCAAGACCGAAATCCAGCAGCCTGGTTCTTTTGAACTACTCGGTGAATGCAATATCGTACATTCGACTGAATTGTTGTGCAACGCAATCATCAAAAACGTCGGCTCGGCTGTACTTTACGCCCAGGCTGAAGTGGGGCAGAATAGCAGGGATCTTTTCGCGAAATTCGAAGCTCAAGATATTCAAGTTCTCTATGCAAAAGTTGTAGTCAGGCAAGCTGATCTCCGTGATCTCTATGCTAGAGCTGAGGTAGGGCAGGGCTCCAGTGAGCTCTTCGCCAAGGGCGAGGTAGGCCAGGGCTCAGTTGAATTACTCGGTAGGGGCATTATCAGGAACGTAGCTTCGTCCGAGCTCAAAGGCACAGTAGATATCACGCATTCGATCGACCTCCTTGGGAGGACAGTTATTGGGCATCCCGCCTTTCCCGCCTGGCTCAAGGCGATTTTCTCGATCGGCCTGACGAACACCTACCGAGATTTAGGTTCAAGTTTAGAGATAGGGAGATCAGCCTTCGCCGAATTGCTCGGCAGATTCGAGGCTCAGGCCACCGCTGAGCTCCTGAGCAATGCTGACATCAGACAGCCGGGCTTCGCTGAGCTGCTTGGCAAGGCAGTCATCAGACATGTGGGTATTCCTGAGTTACTCGGCAAGGCCGATATCAGGGGGCTGAGCTCCGCTAATTTGAAGGTTAGACTGATGATAATCGGCCTGGCGAAGGACTCGGATGCATACATTTCCTTCTTTGATCCCTCTGACTGGATAAACGAGGTAGTAGGTGTGGGGCAGGGCTTCATCGCCATCCCCTGGGTTGAAGCTGACGCCGTCGTGAAGACGTCTGGTAACTCAAGCGCTAGGTTGACGTCTACCTATACATCAAATCAGTATAAGGAAATCAGATTCGGCTGGGGTGGGATGAACTGGGGTGTCGAGGCGGCTGTGTCTCCCGAGGTGGTTCCGACGCCCATAGATACGGATGGGCGTGGCCCCAGGAGGGGATCCAGGGCTTCGCGGGACTGGAGACGGGAGGTTCCGCAGTCAAGTTATAAGGAGCTAGAGGGTATTTTCACGGTGAATGAATTGGCTGGACTAGTTAATCAGTTAAGGGACATCACGGATGCTCGCGGTTGGTGGCAGCATGCGTATGACGATGGATCTGCCTTTCTGCTGGTCCCCAATGAGGACGGCACTTTAACGGTCAGAGCTCATTTCGCTGTAGGAACCCCCGCTATAGGTGGGGGCGCCTACGGAACGAATAAGTCGTTCTTACCCACAGCGGGGAACCCCGTCACAATAGAGTGGGAGCTCCAGTGCAGCAGCCCCGTGGGCCCGGGAAGCAGCACCTTTTCGGTGCACTATTTGGGAGGCTTGACAGATGGCAGAGCAACTTCAAGCGGAAGCAATGAGATATCCCTTTATTATGATGGTGAGGCGATGGAACACGTCCTCGAGGTCTATGAGGAAGGGGTAAATAGTTACAATGCCGCCTGGACAACAGTAGATATTACAAATAAAATCAAGTTCAAGATAATATGGGAGCATCCTGATGACGTCGCTCCAGATGGCAGGATCCGAGTATACGTAGATGACGTTCTCAGATTAACCGAGACCACGGTTGTCCCAGAAACCGAGCTATGCTTCTTCTTCGGTATCATGCTCGTAAGAGCCTCTGGCACTCCAACGGCGGATGCGACCCTCCACTCAATCACAGAGTTATAATTTTTACAGACTATGGCCTCATCGACCGCTCCTCGTCCGGGGGCGGAAGCTGAATCTGGAAGAAAAGGGTTAAGGGTAGGGCAACCGTTTTTTTAAGCCCTTATCCTAATTATACATCAAGAATGGTCTCCAGGTCCGTCGTCAGAACGATCAATGAGCTTGCTTTCACGCAGTACATTGCTCGGCGAAATTGGAGGGCGGTTGGCAGGATCTGGCTCTGGTACTGGGACGGCACGAACATCGTCTATCAGTCAAGGCCAGCAGGTGGAGGGTCTTGGACGAGCCCGGAAGCCGTGAGATCCTGTAACGCCGCTCTTGAATTTGCGACCTGGTTTGATGGAACATACTTCCATTACGCATACTCCCAAGGACAATTGAGTACCCCGGATACCACCGTGTTTTACCGTCGTGGTCTGGCGAATGCAGATGGAAGTATAACATGGTCCGCAGCGGAGCAGACGGTTCAAGCTCATCTCTCTTCTTATAGGCGAAGAAACCTGTCCATCTGCGTTGACGATGGTGGCTATCCATGGATTGCATGGCATAGATCTTTGAGGACCGGCTCCGCCAACTATTATCCTTTTGTGACTACATCTTCAACCAATGACGGAACTTGGACAACTGCCACGGGTTATCCCTTTCAGGTCATAGGCAACACTGTGTCGTGGTATGTGAGCCTCGTTCCCATGACGAGCGGAAAGGTGATGCTCTTTTACGGCGGAAATTGGCGCCTCTATGGGCGGGTCCTCACCGCCGTCTCCAAAGGCAGTCAGACTCTTATCTCCGGTTATCAGGTGAGTAACCGGCAGCTTCGGCATAACGCAGTAGCAATCGGTGACATCGTTTACCTCTGCTATCAATGGGGCACAGCCGCCATCAGATTCCAAGTATATAATGGAGGCTGGGGCGCGATCTCAACTCCGGTTACACCCGCGGATCGACCGGGGCTCCTGGCGAAAAAGGACGATTCAACCCTAATGCTATTCTGGGAGAACGCTGCAAGCATCATCAAGTACAAGGAATACACGATTTCAGGGGGATCGTGGGGAAGCGAAGAGACCCTCCAAGACGAAACCACGGACACAATCCTTTCTTGGAGCGTTATGCAGGCATCCTATGATGGAGGGGGGCGCCCATTCCTGCATTACGCCACGAAGGCGGGCGCTCCCTATGACATGATCTTCGCGGAGTGGGAACCTCCCCATGCGGACCTGCTAGGCGAGTTTGTGGTCACCCAGTGGCAGGAGGACCTCCCCGCTTCATTCCACGTCGGCCAAGATTCCGCTGAGCTTCGGGGCAATGTCGGTATCAGACATGCGGGCACTCCAATTGAGCTGCTGGGCAACGCGGTCACCAGACATGTGGGCACACCAGTCGAATTACTTGGCAACGCAGTTCTCAGACAGCCGGGCTCCGCTGAGCTGCTGGGCAAGGTCGACGTGGGCCAAGACTCCGCCGAGTTACTTGGCAACGCCGCTATCAGGCAACCGGGTTCCTCTGAGCTGCTTGGGAAATTCGCGGCTCAGGTCACCGCTGAGCTGCTAGGCAACGCCGAAATCAGGCAGTCGGGCCCTAAACCCTGGATTGTCGGTTGGAACTTGCGGAAATCGCATACGATTACAGGAAGCGTTGCTGGAGCTCAAACCAATTATCCCATAGGCATAAAGTTTTATTATGGCTCGGGGACAGATGGCACCGAGACTATCGGCGGAGCCACCTTCGGGAAGGTTTACTGTGACTCAAAATGCCGGACCGACTTCGGGGATATCCGGTTCACCAAATCTGATGAAACCAGTCTACTCGACTTTTGGATAGAAGAACAAGTAAATAGTGATTATGCGATAATCTGGGTTGAGATCGATAGCATACCGGCGAGCCCGGGCACGACTGACATTTATATCTACTATGGAAACGCGGGCGCTACGACGACAAGCAACGGAGACGACACATTCCTCATCTTTAATGATTGCATAACTACAACGGGTTGGTCCATACAACTTATAGTGGGCAGCCCCGCCTGGGGGACGGCTATAATGGACGGAGCGACCACGATTTACATAGAAGCCAATAACCATAACGAGAAACTGAGAATACAATATGATACCATACTTAGCACGGGAAGAGAGAATAGGCGTGCCCTTACAAGGGTGAAACACACAAGCTGGAATGCGGATGGTTATTTCAACTGGTATACTCCTCTAATATTAGGCCCCACTCAATATGATTCTTTACGGTATTCGTCTTACTTTGATTATTACACAATATACGCATCAGTTGGTGGGGTTTCAGACACCACAAACTATAATGCGGGGCATCCAAGTGGCTGGTATAGATACGAGAAGAAAACAAATGCTGCTGGCGCGGTAACAGGGTACAGAGACGATACTGAGCTAGGAACTGCAACGGTTGACGGCGACTATTCCGGCGGGAAGGTCACATATTATGTCAATGAATGGAACGCGGGCCTCACCAAACATTACATTGACTGGTTTGCCATAGGTAAATACGTCGACCCCGAACCCACTCACTCCACGTGGGGACCGGAAACCACCGCCGTAGGTGGTGTTCTCCCCGCCCAGTTCGATGTCGGCCAAGACTCCGCTGATCTTCTCGGCAAGGTGGATATCACGCATTCCGCTGATCTTCTCGGCATAGTGGATATCACGCATTCCGCCGATTTGCTCGGCATGTTTGACGTCGGACAGAATGCGGTGGATCTCAAAGCAACCTTCGATGGCCAGGTCTCTTTGAATCTGCCTGCCCAATTCGAGGTGTATCATAGAAGAGCGAATCTTAAAGCACAGTTCACGATCCGTCACTCGATTCCGGGCCCAGTCGTTTTCGGTCCCATTCTAATCGAGGCAGCGACGTCAGACGCAGTCAGATTCTCCTTCCAGAGAAAGAGCTTTCGCGCATTGGGTAGGATATGGGTATTTTACACGGATGGCACAAATATCCGGGTCTCTTCTAGTAAGGATGGTTTTACATGGAAGGCCCCCGTCACAGTCAGAGTCGGGGATGATGGAGAGGACTTCAGTGTAGTGGAGCAGAATGGCTATGTCCATTACGCTTACGCCTCAAATGAGCTCGGGGGGGATCTATACTATCGCAGGGGCTTACTCGCACCTGATGGAAGCATAAGCTGGGATCCGGAACAGACGGCTCAGACGACCTCTAAATATATCAGAATGCCCTTCATCGGCATCGACTCTAGCGATCATCCGTGGATAGGATATCGCTACAATTTAGGCTCCGAAGGGTCTAACTATATGTATAGGTTCAGAAGTTCCTCAACGAATGACGGAACCTGGGTCACGGACGTAGATGTGGAACCTTCCGGTGCCCTGTACGCTATATGGGCTGGTTCCGTTTCCCCTATTTCCGGAGACCGGATGCACATCTTCTACGGTTATGATATTGGCAACCTATACACCAATTTATGGGATGGCTCTCTAGGCGGTATTTTACTTCTGGGGAAGATAAGAAGTCGACTTGCTCATTCCGTAACTTCAGTGGGTGACGTCGTCTACGTTGTTTACCAGAAGAGAACAACTAACGATCTGGTCTTCAGAAAGTGGGATGGAAGCTGGGGATCAGAGGTAATAATACAATCTGCTTTCCCATCTATCGGCCCAGCCATCTGTGCCATCGACGCCAACGAGCTCTACGTCTTCTACGTCGACGGTACCATGATAAAATACTTCAGGAGCGAGGATGCGGGAGCAACTTGGACAGGGCCGTTTGACCTGAAATATGTCAACGGTCTGCCTTCTTACTGGGAGTTCAATGTTTTCAGTAACTCAGGTAGCCCCATAATCGGGATCCCCGTGAATGTGGGAACCGACGCCAGCTTCATTCTCTATGACCTTGACTGGGCTCCTGAATTGCCAGCAGAATTCGAGGTTGGACAAGGAAGCGTGGAACTGCTGGCTGAATTCGTAGTCAAACAATGGTTCGGGGATTTCCTGGGTAAGTTCGATGTCGGTCAGGGCTCCGCGGAGCTCCTCAGTAAGGTGGGCATCACTCACTCAGTCGACCTGCTCGGCAAATTCGATGTCGGTCAGGACTCCGCGGAGCTCCTCAGTAAGGTGGGCATCACTCACTCAGTCGACCTGCTCGGCAAATTCGATGTCGGCCAGGGCTCCGCTGATCTGCTGGCGCTTTTTCTCATTCCCCGAGCTTACGACTTCTCCGGCGGAATGGGCATTTCGTTTGACTGGTGGGGCAGCGGAGGCGTCGATCAGAACATCGACTTCGAGATGTGGAGCCTGACGGGTGGATGGGTCGGCAGATTTCCCGATGGAGCTGCTGAATGGAGGCAGGTCCAGCTCTCGTGGGACGATCTCACCCCAGTGGATCTCGATGGCACCATGCCTGATAGGAGTCAAATCATAGGGATATACTGGACCTATCACACGCCAGGGGTCAGGCGTATCGACGGGATCCGAGCATGGATGAGGCAGGACCTCCTCTGCAAAGTCGTTATCAAAAATGCAAGTGCCTCGGATCTGCTTAGCAGGTTTGAGATTCAGGCCAGCCAAGACCTGCTCTGTAAATTCGAAACTCAGGCTACTCAAGGTTTTAATGATCTAAAGGCAGGGTTCTATGTAGAGATGGTTATCCTCCCAGGTGGGCTTTGGGACTATCAGTACGTGTGGCAAAACCTCGCCGCAGAACTCGAGGTTGGTGCTCAGCAAGGCCAGATCGAGGTAGATCCTGCAACTGGAGCTATAACGGCGAGACAGAGACACGCCATAAATGAACGAAACATTATCACGATGTGCGGTGGCTACAGAGCCTACAGCAAGGGCACCTTCATCTTCGACGCTGAGGCCAGCATCTACAGCGGCGCGAATCCCGTGTACACTCCTGCCTTTGGCCTTGTGGAAAATAAATATGATTGGTTTACAGGAGCCAGCGCCCATGCAGCAATGCTATATTCAGATGGCGCGGGAGGTTGGAATTTCTACACAGAAGATGACGGAGACACCGAGTCAACCGCCATTATAGGAATAGACTTCACGACGCAGCACACCTTCAAGATCATCTGGGAGGATGCCAGTGAATATCCGGCAGGGCCCGGAAGGGTCCGTCTCTACATAGACGACGTCCTCAAAGCCACCCACGAAACCGCGGTTCCCACACATCCTCTGCTCTTCTTCCTGCTGATGGACTCGTATATAGTGGCATATTCAACGGACAATGTATGGACGAAGCTATACTCCTTTAGCGCCACAGGAGTTGCCTGAGATATTGAAGGCAGGGATGGAACGAAGAAAAAGTATGAGAGAGCTAACCCAGAGAATTGCAGAACTACGAAGCCATAGTTCAATACCTGAGAGAGAACTGAGGCAACTAGAAGCAGAACATGAAAAACTGAAAGCTAAAGGAAAGAAACTCACCAAACACTCCACCTGATTATTTTATTCTCATTCTGCGTTTTATTCCGCCTATCACCATTTCTCGATCCAAGCCACCCAAGTCCATGCGCCTGTCACGGCCTCCTATCAGCATTTCAACCGCGGTCAGATACCAGGGGCTGACATAGAGGCTGAATTTAAGATCCGAGGATGCGGAATGTCTGATAACTCCCCTTCCCAGGAGTTCCTCGGCATCCTGGCCGACTTCAAATCTCGCGGGGAGATCGATGGAATTCTGGCCAACTTGTAAATGGCTGAGTAGATCTGCGGAATCTTGGCCAACTTCGAATTTACTTAGGAGCTCGGCGTGGTCAGAATACCTTGTGACGAATTTCCCGAGGACCTCAACGGTGCTTACATGTCTCCCCTCATGATATCTTTTACTGAATATCTGTTGTTGATCGAAGCAGAATCATATCCGAAGGTGAAGGTCAAGGCTGGATCTCAATATTAATTACGGGGACGGTTTAAAAAACGGTTGCTCTACCCTTAACCATTTTACTCTAGATTCAGCTTCCGCCCGCGCTGCCCGAATCCGAGAAGGACGTTGCTCCCCTGCACCAGTATTTCGGCCCGGACACTGGGCTCGACCAAGGTACACCCCAGGCCGCTAGGCGTCGCGAAGGTCTTCTCGATCAGAGGCGACTTGATGATCCCGTGCAAGCTGTCCGCGAACTCCCTCTGAAACACCTCGACCACCCCCCTCCTCCCACCATCGATACGGCGGGCCTTGATGCCCTCCGCCGCCTTCCTATGTACCTCGAAGAATTCGACCAGCGTGTTACATGTCCTCGGATCCATCGAGAATTGGCATTGGATGGGGGGCTCGCTGTCCTTAACATAGCACCCCAGGATCCGCTTTAGGGTCTCCGCAGCTGAACCCGACCCCGCGCCGCGGCCCATCATCATAAAGTCGACGCTCGCCTCGGTGCCGACGAAGAAGTCCTCGACAAACGGGGACTTCTTGATGGTCATCGTCCTGCCCCTGACGACGCGTTCGACGCTGGTTATCAGCTCGGAGTCCACTTCGTGGGGATAGACGTCGGCGTCAGTTAGGGTGGATCCGTCGCGCAGGTGGATCATCCATAGAGGCATGTCGAGAAGAGTAAGTTTTTTCGGCCTAATAAAGGGTCGCGCGTGCGCCACATATGCGTGGCCTGTAAGCGACGCTCGTGCGCGAAACGCTCCCATCCAGATCTCCCAGAAAGACCAGGATATGGTCCGACGGCTCGAGATCCCAGTCAAGGATCTCGGATTGATTACGGTTGGAGCGGGGACGCCGCTTCGTGCAGTTCATGTGACTGCGGAGGTAGACCATGTCGAAGATCCGCTGTCTCGTCCATTTCCGAGGTCCATTCCACGAGGTCATGGCCTTCACCTCCTCGAAGATCTGAAGGGCATATTCCCAGATCAGGAAATCTTGGTATTTTTTAGAATACCATTTTAACGGTGCGAATAGCTCGGCCAATTTGCGGCATTGCCCCACGCCACGCACGGTTAACAGTAAGGATTGGTTTCGTTTCAATCGGTTTTTTCTTTTGTATCCATCGTCGTTAAGAAGAGTTTTGACACCGTGTTTTTTGAACAGCTGCCCCATCGTCTCAAGAAGGGACCTATCCCCCTCATGCAGGGAAACAGCAAACCTCGGTCTGAGATACCATCCAGCCCGATTCCGGGTGATCGCTATGAAGAAACTCCCCTCACCCTCAAGAAAAGCCAGTGCCCACATGAGATCCATGTTGTATACTTAGCTGGGGGATGCATAAAAAAACGCTCCGGCCCTGAGCCCACGGCCGGAGGGAAAGATTCAAGCGATAGCTGGCCCTAGTTGAGGGCACCTATCCTGCGTAGTCGTCGTCGTCCCCCGTATATTGGTAGCGATGGTGAAGGTAGAAGGTGACGGCTCCTGCTGTTGCGGCTCCGCTTGGCACGATGATGTTGGTGCGGACGTGTACGGATACCTGTGAGGTTGCAACGGAGCGTCCAGCTACGACGGATCCGATTGATGCTTCGGGTCCTGTGCCGACGCTTCCTATGTGTATTGAGGTGCCTGTGAGTGCTGTTGAGACCCAGACCCAGCTTTCTTTTCTGGCTTCTGAGGCGTTTGTGCCCTCCTTGAAGGAGATGCTCATGTGGATGGCTTCGGTCATGGTGTTTGAGCGCTGTGACAAGTAGATATTGTAGGTCTCCGTGGTGGTGCTGGCGCCTACGTCTATGGTTCCGTAGTTGATGGATGTAACGGAGAAGCTGACCTGGGGTGCTGATCTGACCATGTGGTGTTGCTCCCGGGCTATTTTTGATATGAGGGGAATATAAGAGTATGGTGGGAAAGGTTTCTATACCGAGTAAAGAAAGGGGGGAGAGGGGGGTTTATTGGGCGGAGACAACGTCGCGGAGGACTTTGACTACTTGTTGTGCCTCGAGATTGATATCGAAATATTTTTCCGCTAGGTTTCGGCATCGTCGTGCGACTCCCTCGCGGTCGTCGAGGACCTCGCCGTAGACTTCCATGATCCCCTGAGCTAGATCGTCTATGTCAAAGGCCCGGGCGTACCTGTAGGGATGGCTTTCCTTGAATTGATCTGTATCCCAGCAGATCGTCGGGCAGCCACAGGCCATGGCTTCCTGGTGGACTCTGGTGACATCGCCATAGAAGCTGGGACTCACCAGCACGTCCCCTCGAGCGTAGTAATGCTCGGGGTAGTCGACTATGCCCTTCACCCCTCGTTTGCCAAGGAATTCGTCGAAGCGGAGAGCTTTTAACATGTTTGTCCAGAATGCATGTTTCATATTGCAGCCCCAGACATTCATTCGAATATCCGGGTTTTCCTTGTATATTTCGCTCACGGCATAGAAGAGGTGAAGTGGATGTTTTATGTCGCGCCATATCTCGCCGTAGAGCACGGACGGGTCACCGTCGACGTCCTGTCTGGTGCTTGTTCGCTGCCACCAGTCGAGATCTATTCCCTTGTTAACGCGGTGTACTTTCTCGCCGCTGTAATCAAATTGACTCCAAAACCTTCGGGATCTTTCATTTACGACGAAGGTTGCATCGGACTTGGCGATATATCCGCCCGCCGATGAGAAGCTGGCAAACTTGTCATTTGGGAGCAATTCGCCTTGTATGCAGCTTTCCACGGTGCCGTGTATGAAGAAGGCCCTGGGTTTGAGCTCTCCTATGTTGCTCAGACGGGTTGAGTGTATCACGTGTATGTCCGCGAATTTCATTGCCCATCCCCAGCCTTGGCTACGAAATTCGGGGTGCATGGAATCGGCTCGTCCGCCCTCGGCGCTTTGTTTGATCTGTTGTTGTGGTGCGCCCATGCCAGGGGTTTCGCAGAATCCGGCGAGTACTCCTTCGATCTTGTTTTCGGCCATGATGAGCTCTCTGGTTGTTTCATACATGCCTGAGAAGTGGGGAGCCCAGTTACACCAGTGTGCAATCCTCAGATCGATTTTCTCATCTTTTTTAGAGGGCGGGACACCTCCAGACTCGCCTTTAGCATATCTTCGTTTTGCCAAATCAAGCTACTCCGCCTATATCGGTTACTATGAAGATCTCGCTGTAATTTGCAGCCATTTATCCTCGATAAGACGGGTTCGGGTTCCAGAACTCCCCTTTTAAATTTTACGCCGGTTTGGTTCGTATCTGCGAACCGCTAACCCCTACGCTGGCTTCTATCAGACTTCGGATCTTTTTAGCTGTCTCCAGTTGATCGTACTTCTCCACGTGTTTTCTCATGAGCCGTCTTGAATGTAATTTCTCATCGTCCGAGAGTCTGCCCCACTGTATCGTCTTATCGACGAGCTCGCCGGGCGATCTGCATAGATTGGCCTGAGGGTAGAGGCGCTCAGCCCCGTAAAAGTGATTGAGGAAGGGGTAGGCGCCGGAGGCGCAAGCCTCTGCCATGCTGGCCCCGAAGCTCTCGCGTCGACTGAGGCACCAGTAAAGATCCTGGGATTGGAGGTAATTTGCCCAGTCGTTTTTGCTCAGATTCCCATCGTAATGCCTGAATCGTTTCGAGCTGAAGTTGAGCTCTTCAAGTAGCTCCTGCACGCACATTACATATTCCTGCCTCTGTGACCAATTCCAGCCGCCCTCGCCTTGGGCGATAAGTGTGAGGTGCCAAGGGTTTTCTCCGTCCTTCTCGATGAGTTCGCCGAAGCATTGAAGGGCCGTGTAGATTCCCTTCGTCTGACGGATGACGTTTGAATGCAAGATTATGTTGAATCCAGGTTTCCGTTTCGCGTTAAGCCTGAATCGATCGAGATCGATTCCCGTGTAACGTTTCAGGGTGATTGGAGGCAGGGGAAGTTTTCTCTGCGGAAATCTTTTGTGATGGATGCGTCTCAATCTCATCAACTGTTTTTCCTGTGTGGGTCCGAGAATGAGGGCTGAGATCTTCGTCCAGTTGATGTCTGCGTAATTGAGGATGTCGATGCCAAGCATACGAGCTACTACGGGTTTGTCGAGCCATTGCAATTTGGTTACCCAGGGCAGAGGATGTTGAATGAAATCGAAATAGGCTATGTCACACCAGTTGAGTAAACCCGTGAGATTCGCGTAATCTAGGGAATCGTTCTTAGTATAGTTGAAGACCTTGACGGTATGATGCGCCCGTAGCTCCTCGAGGATGCTGCCACAAAAATTCAAATTTAAGGAGAAGATTCCTATCTTCAATTCGATCTCCACCGTATGGTAACTTCAGGCTTCATGGGCCCCATCTTTTCAACGTGTCTATAATAGATGATCTTATAATCCAATAAAGCCATTCCTTCCAAGAAAGAAAAGGAGAAATATGGAATAGAGACCGTTAAATATTCACAATCAGAGGTGGATTAGAGGATGGAGCATTCTAGGGAACGAGAAGGAGGGTCGCCCGTCTATTCAATTGTAATACCAATTACGCATGGCGAAGGAAAAAGAGCATTGAACCCACGTCTGCGAAACTGCATGAAAAGCATAGAGGATCAGACATTACAACCACTTGAGATTATAGTCGCCGATTATGGCTCAACTGAGGAGGGGCACGAGGAAATTATGAAATCCCTCGAGGATTTCGATTGCTCGGTCTATTATTATCCTACAACAGATGGGGTATGGAATCTCTCCAAGGCACGCAATATGGGGATCAGGCGCTCGGATGCGCAATGCGAGATCGTCGCAGCCGTCGATGCGGATATTATCTTAGAGCCGAGGGTAATGGAGGTGCTCTCAGAGGCGCATGCCTCGAGGCCCCGGAGTTACATATCATCCTTCGTCCGCTTCCTCATGCCGGATGCATGGCCTGGGGGACCAGAGGACCTTGACTTTCCCGAGGGTTTCCTGAAACTTAGGAAAATGAAGTTCTGGGCGTCAGCTGGTTGGGGGACGCTGACAAGCGCGCCGCGCTCATGGATGTTTAAAGTCAGGGGCTTCGATGAGAGGATGAAATTCTGGGGTGCGGAGGACATCGATTTGTGGAAGAGGGCGGGTCTGGACGGGATGGATTGTTATCGCATCAACGATTTGGAGAAGGATGGTACGGAGATCTATCACCAGTTTCACGATGACTGTCTCAGCTGGGATCAGAGTAAGCTCACGAAGGAGGAAGCGGCTCAGATCGCGTGGAATAAAATGATTGCGGCTGGAGATAATACGTTAATGCGTAATAATGATAACTGGGGGCTCTGGCAGATTCGGAGTAGGGCAGGCGACGATTTCATTCATGGTCCATGAAGCCCTACCAGCGAATTTCATTGAATATATTTACTATATAGTCTAGGTGCTTCTCCTCCAGATATTGGTGATGCACTGGAAAATACGTGTTGTTTTTGGATGATGATGAATATTTAAGTTCAATGACCACTTGTTTTGTTGCGAGGCGAATACCATGAAAATTGGAGTAACTGGAGCATCAGGTTTCATCGGCAAACACCTATGCACTAAACTTGAAAGCATTGGATATTCAGTTATACGGTTAACCCACGAAAAATATGACATTACACAACCTTTCAGTCTCCCAAGTCTTGATGTTATCTTTCATTTAGCCGCGAACAGCAAAGTGTACTTAGCACGGCAACAACCATATTTTGATTTTAGAGTCAACGCTCTCGGCACACTTAACCTGTTAGAAGCAATACGCAGAGCAGGTATTCCAAAAATTATTTATGTTTCTAGCATTTACGCTGCATCTCATGGTGAACCGTATGGCTTTAGCAAATCCATCGGTGAACGGTACATCCAGTTTTACAGTGAGCTTTTCGGTTTAGAATATGTTATTTTGAGGGTTCCAAGTCCGTATGGTGTAGGAATGAGAAAAGGGGCACTCTATGATTGTATAACTGGGTTTCTAAGTGGAAAAGTGGAGTTGCACGTAAGCATAATGTCAGCATACAATTTTGTTTATATCGACGATGTTGTGGATGCACTAGTAGAATCGTTAGCATTGAGAAATGAAAGCTTCAATCTTACTGGTGAATATATTAGGTTGGATAAAGTTTATAATTTGTTGGTGAAAATAATGGGGGGAAAAGTACCGTTGGAAACCATAGAAAATCGTGCAGTTATCTCTCGGGATTTCGAGAATCATTTAAGGTTTACAATAAAAAATTGGAGAAAACCAAATAAGTCTTAAAGTAACACCCAATTGACTTCGACGCGCACGTGCGCACGCTAGCGGAGACTCTATACGAAAATCCGATATCCCAAAAAATTGAGGGTGATGAAAAATCCGAGCCAATGCGCCGTTGAAAAGAGAACGGAGACGAGAGACGATAGACTATTGCGAACACCCGAAAAAGGCGCAGGTTTATTTGAAGAATGGGAGCGTGCACTGTAGTCGATGTGGGAAGACACGCAAACAGGAAACCAAATAATTTAAGAGTTCTAATTATTCATGAATGACGGGTGAAGGGGCCGCTCCGAAGGCGAGACAGGGATGACCTTGAGCCAGGGGCGAAGCCTTCTTCCCCATCCTGTCTATTATCTGTGGACTTGCGCGCTCGAAGCCAGCGCATATGAATTGGCTGGTTCGCAGATACGAACCAAACCGGCGTAAGCCTTAAAAGGGGAGTTCTGGAACCCGAACCCGTTTTATCGAGGTAAAAATGGCTGAGGACGAGTCTGGAGAAACTCTGTCTGGGAAGAAATGCCTTGTGACGGGCTCGTCAGGATTTATCGGCAGTCATAGGATTGTCTTTGCGGTGATGGTCGCGGTAGGTACAGGTGAAAACAAAAATGAAGGAATGGTCAAGCCCATTTAACGAATTCAACTCAATGAAAGCATTATTATGGAATAACCAATGGCAACAAATAGTAAAAGGCAACTTCCCTCCACCTCTCGGCATAGACACTGACCCCTCTAACCTATGCAATTTCAATTGTATATGGTGCAACTCCGCAGGGTTCAGAAGACAGTCACCCGAAAAAATGCCTTCTGGACACTTGCTGAAACTTGCAGACTTCTATAAAGAATGGGGAGTCAAATCCACTTGTATAGCTGGCGGCGGTGAACCTTTGCTAAATCCTGATTTCTCCGCGTTTCTTTATCGGCTAAAAAAGAACGGGATAGAATCGGGAATAATAACTAACGGATCATTAATGACTCGGAAACACATGAAGGCGATAGTAACGTGTAGTCGATGGTGCGGTTTTTCTGTGGATGCAGGAACAAAAGAGATTTATTCAAAGGTGCATGGCTTAAAAGATAACGGAAAAACCTTTGAGAAGGTTCTTCGTAATATCAAGGCGTTAACCAAACTCAAAGCCAAATTAAGTTCCGACTTGGAAGTTACATTCAAATATTTATTACATCCGTTAAACGCAGAAACGATTTTAAAAGCTGCAAAAACCGCGCGGTCTATTGGCGTGAATACTTTTCATTTAAGACCGGTCTGCACCGATAACTTATATGGTTTAAATCGTGAACCCATAGATTTCACGGATTGCCTAGACATCATAGACAAGCAGATGGAACAAGCCCTTAAACTAGAAACTGAAACCTTCAAGTTTTACGGTGTACGACACAAATTTAAAAATGACTTCAGCCGCAAAGTAGCTTTCAAAAAATGTTTAGCCACTCCATTAATGAGTACATTCGGTGCGGATGGTAACGTTCACTTATGCTTTGATCTTCGAGGAAAACCCGACTGGATTCTATGCAGTCATTATCCTGACCCAGCTGAAGTATTGAAGGTTTGGGGCGGTGAAAGGCATAAGCGGATGATTGCGGAGATTGATCCGAGTAAGTGTCCACGTTGCACTTTTGGTTCATACAATGAGATCATCGAAAAAGTTATAGTTGAAGATAGAATGTACAAGAACTTTCCTTGAGGTGAGCTAGTACTCGTCGCATGTTTTACCTCCATTTTCGTATTTAGGGAAGCATTTTTTGAGCATTGGACAGCGTTCGAAGGAGCAATTCTCTCCTTCACCCAATATGCAGAGAACTATTGTATCCTTCTTGTCTTCATTGTACCTTTTATTGTTCAGTTACCTTCAACCCTAGTGCAGGTGATATTTGATGTGCAGGTCGCATATTCTTTCCTCCATTCTCGCATTTCATCCTGTAATAAATATTCTCTCCAGCAGGGATATATTCTCTGGTAGAGCTTTACGTTGTTTCCGCTGTGGTGTATCGCTTGGTTGTACCCAAGGCCGTTATGTTGCCTGTGACTCAGGTATCTGGAAACTAACGCCGACGTGGGATTGGGCGCCTAGGTTGTATATCTCGTCGGGTTTGAACAGATCTCACATCATCTACGATATCAATGTCGGATAAGTCGCCGTAGCGGAGGAATAGGCGAGCCCGACAAGTTGAGTCGAAAAAGATTTTATCCCTTAGATACTTAAACTCCTTCTGAGTCGGTTGATGTGAAGATTCTCTACGTAGCTTTAAAATACAACTATGGTCAGCCTTCGCAAGGGTATAGTTATGAACATAATAATTTATATCACGCCTTGGTCCACATGAGCCATGACATTCTCTATTTCGACATGATGCTTATGCAGCATGGGCGAGATACGATGAATCAACGATTACTAGAAATTGCTAGAAGGGAGAAGCCGGATCTTATGTTTACTGTCCTTCACACGAACGAGCTCGATCAATCGGTGGTAAGAGAGATCTCAGAGGATTCTGACACGGTTACCCTGAACTGGTTTTGTGATGATCATTGGCGCTTCGATGATTATTCTCGTTATTGGGCTCCTTGCTTCAATTGGGTAATTACTACGGCTCCAAGTGCTTTGCCAAAATATGTCCGTCTCGGATACAGTAGCGTTATCAAGAGCCAGTGGGCATGCAATCACGTTCTACATCGAAAATTGGATTTGCCGTTAAAGTATGATGTTACATTTGTCGGTCAACCACACGGTAATCGACGCGAAATTATCCAGTCGCTCCGTGATGCTGGGATCAATGTCCATGTATGGGGAAATGGCTGGGAATCAGGGTACCTTTCACAGGAGGAAATGATTCGTGTATTCAACCAGAGCCGTATTAATCTAAGTCTGACGAAGGCCTCAACTGGTAGCCAAGGCTTACAATATGCGCGCGCGCATGAGCATCGCCAGAACCCTGATCAATTAAAAGGGCGGAGTTTTGGGATTCCTGGTTGCGGGGGTTTCCAATTATCAGGATCAGTAGAGGACCTGAACGAGTATTACGAAAATGGTAAAGAAATTGTTTGCTACGAAGACGTTGACGAGCTTCTGGAAAAGATAGATTATTATTTATCCAATGAAAACGAGAGAGCTGCTATCGCACAAGCTGGCTATCAGCGGACTTTACGCGAGCATACATATGTGCATCGGTTCGCAAATATCTTCAAACGGTTAGGATTACCGTCTAAGCCTCCTCATGAAATCCTTAAGGGAGATGTGCATTTGGGTCGAACAATGGAGTTTAGTAAGCGCATAATTGGAAAAGAGCGTGAATTGGAGCGGCAAAGGAACGAATATCAATTCATTTATTGAGGATGTCGGGGCGGTCCCGAAATACGAACCAAACACACGTAAACCTTAAAAAGGGAGTTCGAAAACCTGAACCCGTTTACTGAGGTACATGAGGAATATCCTATTTATCTGCCTCGATAGCGCCCGATACGACACATTCGAGGCCTCCGATGCTGGAAATATGAAGTCTATGGGCGCCCTCAAGAAAGTGCATTCTACAGCGGGCTGCACTGCCCCGTCCATGGTCGCATACCTCTCCGGTTCTCCTCCGTTTGGGACAGGGCGTAGGGATCTTTTCCGCCGAGGAGCGGAGGGACAATATTCGTGGGCCCCGAAATTTTTCTCCGAGCTAGGCTGGGCGACGGCCTGGCTCTCCAGCAATCCGAGGATGCTAGCGCTGGATTCGGGTTTATCCGGTGGATTCAGACGTCATTTCAAGCATTTCAAATCGATAGGATATCTGAAGAGATTCGTCCGCGACGGTTTCATCGTCCATGTTGATGGCCTTGGGCCGGGACATTTTTCGGCCACGCCCGAAATCGTAGCCGATGTCGAAGAAATCATGATGATGGAAGAGGGCCGCTCCGTCTTCATGACTATTTTGGCGATGGACACGCATACCCCGTATAACTTCGCTGAGGGTTGCTGTGATATCGATCCAGAAGATCCGGATAAGAACTTCAGAAACCAGGTCAGAGCCATTGAGTACTTTGACGGTTTCTTCCCAATGATAGTAGATCAATTCAGAGGAAGGGGTAAGACGGATGTCATTATCACAGCTGATCATGGAGAATTATTCGGGCCAGGTTATTGGAGTCATGGCTCGACTGCACTCCATGTCAAATTTGACGAGAAACTGTATGAGATTCCCTTCATAGTCGGCGAGATTTCGTGATTATGGAGAGCGGTGCAAACATGTATGGCTTCTGGTAGGCACGGGCCTTCTTTGATATATATATAAAAAAAATGGGGATTATCCGATTATAGACTTGGCGATGTAGGCTTCTATTGATACACCTTGGATTATCCAGTCGGGCGCGCCTACCCTTAAATTGCAGAATAGCTCAGCGGGATGTGTGATCCCTACCTTGCCAAGCAGCTCAGCGGTGGCCTGAGCCTCGAATCTGCCCAGTAGCTCAGCGGAGCCCGACTGCTGAACCTCAGCCTTGCCCAGGAGCTCAGCGGTGGCCTGAGCCTCGAATCTGCCCAGTAGCTCAGCGGAGCCCGACTGCTGAACCTCAGCCTTGCCCAGGAGCTCAGCGGTGGCCTGAGCCTCGAATCTGCCCAGTAACTCAGCAGTGGCCTGAGCCTCGAATTTGCCGAGTAGATCCTGGCTGTTCTGGCCCACTTCGAAATAAGCGTCGAGGTTTTCTGATCCGGAGGCCAACTATACCATCTCCCCTATCTCGGCTATTTTGAAGAGTACGTGGAAGTCGCTGGCGGTGCCTCCGGTCTCATTGACGAGGGCGCAGTGCAAGTTGTATTCATGGTCCTCGCCGGGGTCTTTCCTATCTTTGTAGAGTATCAGGTTGTTGACGAGGCTCTCCCCATACCAGCCGCCCTGGATGCTGGTGAGGACTATGTTGCGCCTTATGACGTTTTTATACATCTCGATCCGGTTTCCCTCGTAGACGGGCAGCTCCTCCCAGACCTCGAAGGTGATCTCCATACTTCCCGCTGCCAGCTGCACGATCTTGATCTGGGCGATCTTGCACCAGCGGCTCTTGATGGGTATGTCGAATTCTACGCGTTCGCCCAGCGTGAGGTTTGCCTGGTAGAGGTTTCCGCTGAGCTGCCCCTTGTAGCTGTTTGTCAGGCCGGCGTCTAGGACTAGGGTGGTCGCTGTCTTGCTGTTTATCGTGATGGTCTCGGTATTCCCGCGGAGCCCCGTGTCCGGATCGATGCCCGCGGTATCGTCGTAGATTTCCGCGGTCGCGCCCGCCGCGGTGAAGTGGGTCGTATCCGCCACGTAGAGGATCAGGGCGTCGACTGCAGCATCCTGAGTGAGATAGCTGCCCTTGACGTAGTCCTTCTCAACGATGTACGGCAACTTGGGGGCCTCCTAGATGGTGAACTTGCAATATAGATCCACAGAGGGCCAAGCGATTCTTGCGACTCGGGTGCCGCCGATCAGCCATCCGATGAGTTTTATGGTATAGTCGAGGGTGTTAGCTCCGGAAGCTGTTGCTTTGTAGACTATGCTGAAGTCCGTGCTCATCTCCACCGTGATGAGGCGGGAGCTTATACGATCATTCACATCACCGCAGTAGACAATTTCCGTGTGTCCTACGAGGATTCCTGGCTCCGCGGCTCCATGCTCAGGTGCGGCGAATTCAAGTTGACCGTCGGTTGGGGTAGAGATGTCTGAGTCGTTGACTGCGACGTCGAGGATCACGGCGATGGCGTCTTGGGGGATGGTGTGGCCTGCGGTTGTCACGAGAGGGGCGAGTTTCAGTGGGGTCCAGTTGGTTGTGCTGAGGCCGGTCCCAACGCTCCCTGAGGTTAGCACGGCGTCGAGGGTCATAAGATGGATTCCTAGGATGTCAAGCTGCTGGCTGCCCATGAAGAGGCCTTTCTCGATCCGCTCCGGGTGATGTCGATATCTTGTTTCCTTCTCCACCATTTTTTTTCCTCCTAATCATGGTGAAGGTTAGCGGACGAAGAGTTTGCCGAGTAGATCTTCAGCTATGGGTGTAATCTTGGATACGCGGGTGCCGCCGATCAGCCATCCGAGGAGACGTATGTTGTAGTTTAAACCGGTCTGTGCTGCAATTTTATAGTAGATGCTGTCATTCGTGGTGAGCTCCACGATGACTATTCGGGAGAAGACGCGTTCATTTACGTTGGCGCAGTAGACGAAGCTGACTTTACCGGAGGTCTCGGGAGTAAGAGCGGTGAATGAGCCGGTGGGGCAGAAAGCTATGTAGCACTGCCCAACAGATGAGGTATCGTCGTCGATGTCGACATCAAGGATAACCGCTATAGCATCGTCGGGGACGGTGACTAGGTTGCTTAGAGTCAGCTCTTTCCATTCTGTAGTGGTAGCTACGGCTGTTTCTGTTACTATAAGGGCGTCTTGCAGATCAGCGCGGTATCCTAGGATGTCGAGCTGTTGAGAGCCCATGTAGAGCCCATTCTCTATCCTAACTGGGTGATGTCGGAACTTGGTTTCCTTAAACATTTCTCTTTTTTTTCCTCCTAACCTTTTCTGTTTCTCCCCCATTTATTCTCCGGGGAAGCGTCCAGAGAGGTCCGTAACCGTCTTAAGGGGCGGTCTCCGGGCCCATTGTCCCTCCAACCGTTTTTAATAAAAGTGGCGGGTTGGCCGCCATTTCAAGGGGGATTAGAACGTGATCGTATCCGGACTATCGTAGGTTGCGTCTGCTGTGATTTCCATTGCCGCTCCCGCGCCTCGGTGGCATACGGCCATGTCGAAGCGGTGGGAGTAGTAGGCTTCCTGCAGGGGATAGGCCGAGTATGGGCCTTCCCAGAGCTTGAGTCCCTGAGCCGTTTTGTTGAGGGGCAGTCGCATGGTGATGGGTCTGATCTTCGCCTCGATGGCGAGCAGGTAATTCTCGGGGATCCAGTCGTCCTGGATTACCGTGAAGCCCTGGAACTGCTTGATCGCTTCGAAGCCCTGTGTCGCGACGGTCTCGACGATGGTGTTGGGGGTCATGGCGGTGGTCCAGCCTGCGAGGTCTTCGCATTCCTGGACCTGGAGCGAATTCATGAAGAGGAACAGCGGTCCCGAGTAGCCGTGCTCTCGGATATTCCTCTTCAGTGATGTGAGGTCGTTGAGGGCGATGTCCGCGGCCCCGGATGTGGTGTAGTGTTGGTGGGTTACTGTGAATGAGTTGCCCTTCCATGAGGGCGGTGCGGCGCCGTCTCCCGCTGCCATGTTGGCGTCCCACCAGCCCACTGACGCGGTAGCTCTCAGGGCCCCCGTGCCTGGGATCAGGCTTCTGAAGAAGAACCTCTTGGCAAGGAGCCTCTGGTCGGCGCGTAGCGCCTCGGCCTGTGTCTCCTTCAGCTCGCCGGCCGTCGAGTCCTGAATCGCCTTCTTGGTGAAGGCGAAGCCGATCTCGAATTCCTCGAGCGGAAGCATTATCTCGGTGGCCCTGATCTTCTGCCAGGTCTCAAGGTAGCCCTCGGCTGCGGTCACGAACTCCATGTTTCGCTGCCAGATGCGCACGCTTTCCTTCGATGTTTCCCTCACGAATCTCTTGAGCAGGCCCCACTCGACCTCGTTGTACATCTGGACGCCCTGCTGGAACTCCTTGTAGAGCATCCGGCTGTCCACGTCGTCGGAGGTGAGGAGCCCGTAGGTGGGGGCAACTAGTCTGTCGTATCCCGCTGTCCCTGTTACGTCGGTTAGATATTCAGGCATTTCATATCACTCCGCTGCGCTCAGGTTGTCGATGTGGATGAAGAGTAGATATTCCTCGATAGCCCATCCACATGGGTTTCCTGTGAGAATAGTGTCTGGAGTGCAGCCATCGGCGTCCGTTCCACCATAGGCTAGATCACCTATGGTATCCTGGGCGTGCACCGTTTTGAGGCGTCCATGTGTGACGATCACGAGCTTATCGCCGGGGTTGGCGTCGGTGAGGGCGAGGCCGTGTACTCTGTCGTCTCCGCTGAGGTCGACGATGATTTCACCGCTGGAGTTGATCTGGCAGGCGTAGCCTTTGTAGACCTTGACCACATCGGCATTGACCGTTGCCTTTATGGTCATTCTGGGGTCGTACATGTCCCAGCCTACTGATTTGTAGTTGGCCATTAGCTAGCCCTCCTCTTTGTGCCCTTTTCGAAGATGAGATCGTCGATTCCGTGCTCTTTTAGAAGTCTCATTCTGGTTCCCTCGTCTAATTCCGGGAGCTCGCCGGGTCGTCTCACATCGGTCTGTCCGACATCCTCAAAACCTCTGAATTTCTGCGTCGCGAAGGTGCTCAGGAGCTCGTCGTGGTAGGTCTCAGGAAGTTTGGCCATCAATTTGATCACGTGATCCCTCTGCTTGGGGGCTAGATGCTTCTCATCGATCTGCTCATCGACTCTCTGAGCGATCTCGGCGAGGCGTCTCTCCTCCTTGAGGCGTGTAAGTTCAAGTTTCAGTTCGTCTAATTCCTCGCGGCCCTTGGAGAGCTCACTTGCCTTTTCCCTCAGTTCGTCTAATTCCTCGCGGACCTTGGAGAGCTCACTTGCCTTTTCCTTCAGCTCGTCGAATTCCTTGCGGAGCTCGGGGGCGAGCTCGCTTGCCTTCTTCTCGGGGTACTCGTATTCGTCCTTTTTCTTTTTCTTGGCCAGCTCGATCTCGTCCTTCCACTCGGATTCAGCCAGTTGCTCAACCTCGGATTCCTCCTCCTTCTTGGGTGCGGGGTATTTTTCCTTGTATTCCTTGGCGCACTCGCCCATGGATTTGCCAGCCTTCATGCATTTATCCATGAAGTCTTTGTAGGAGGGGCCTGCGGCCTTCTCCTCCTCTTCCTCGAGTTCCGCGACCTTCTCGGAGGCCTTCTTCTCCTCCTCCTCTTCCTCGTCTTCCTCGGCCTTCTTCTTGGCGGCCTTCTTCTCCTCCTCCTCTTCCTCCTCTTCCTCGTCTTTCTTCTTCAGGAGGAGCGTGACGGCTTCGAGGAGTTCGACGTTGGACATGTCGTCGCTGATTCCGAGGATCTTCATGGCTTCGGAGTACTTGTCTGGCTTTAGGGATTCTTTCAGGAAGCTCTGTAGCTCTGTTATCGTGTTGGAGCCCGATGTATCTTCATCGAGATCCAGAGTGTCAAATTCGATTATGTCTTCTGCGTTACCTTTTCCATTTTCGGACAAGGTGTTTCTCCCACCGTAGAAAACGGTTAAGCTGTATTTAACCAATACCGACAGGGCTACCGACAGGACTGTTATCGTGCGCGACTATCTGGCCTTGATCTTGAATGGATCTTCAGAGTAGAAGGGTATATCCTCCAAGCTGAAGACAGCCTCCTCGTCCTCGGTATCCACAATCATGAGCCTGCGGCCCCCGCTAGTCAGGTACAAGCTCATCATTTTTTCCATACGAGATTCCCAGTAGTCCATCGCCCTCTCCTGGGCTGACCTAATCTCGGCAGCTCGAATCCTCATGGGTCTCAGGCCTAAGACTATGCGGCGATTGGGGTCGTTAATATCTCGAGAGTAGAGGCTTGCTACCGTCCCATAGGTCGTGGCTCTCCTGATCAGCTTCGGGGTCTCGGTTATATCCGTCCAGGAATCGTAGACCAGCAAGTTTTCGTTGATCAGCCAGGATTTGATATCATCCATGACCCCCTGGATGACATATTCGAGCAGGGCGTCACTTAATTCGGTCTCGTTAAGCTCCACGACTCCATTGAGGTAATGCCGATTTGTCCATAGTCGGTAGGGGTGTCTGATCCATAGCTTGGTGAAGAGGCGTTCCGAGTGTGTGACCTGGAATTTCGCCGACAGATCCGTCGCTGTCGAGTGGCGAACGGTGAATGTGCTGAGGAGTCTCTCCCAATGTAGTACCCTGAGTCTACCAAGCAGGTCCCTCCAGTGGCATACACTCACGTAAGCGTCAAGGTCCCAGACAGCGGAGTGCCTTACCACGAATTTACCGGGGAGAACCACTGAATGCGCGCGCGGCTGTCTGATATCCGCTCTACTGGGCAGTTCTACGGGGATACCCACATGTCTGATATTGGTCTTTCCGAGCAGCTCTACTGGGATCCCAGCGTGCCTGATGATGCATCTCCCGAGAAGATCGACGCTCGTCGAGTGCCTGATCCTCGATCTCGCGAGGAGCTCGGTGAGGCTTGAGTGCCTAATGCCTGCCTTCCCGAGTAGATTGGAGGATGTGGAATGTCTGACGGTGAACTTACAGAGGGGGGCGAAGGTGGCGATATGCCTTACAGAGAAACTTCCAAGCAGATCCGCGCTCGCCAGATTACTGATCTCTGATGTCGAGAGGAGATCGACGCTATCGGTATGTCTTATGATCGATTTCGCGAGCATGCCGGCGCTCGCGGAGTACTTAACGGTCAGTTTTCCGAGGAGCTCCGTTGATCCTAGATTTCGTATCTCCCCATGGCAGAGGAGTTCCACGGAGGAGGATGATCTTACGACAAGCGTTCCGAGGATCTCGATAGAGCCCGAGTGCCTAATCTCAGTTTTAGCCGAAATCTCAGTGGATCCCGGTTGCCTAATATCGCCCCTACCGAGCAATTCGGCCGTGGTTGAATGTCTGGCCTCGAATTCCCCAAGTAGCTCAGTGGAGGAGGAGAGTACCCCGACCGTGAGTTTGCCGAGCAGATTCACTGAGGTTTCATGTCTGACGAAGAATTTTCCGTGTAGGTCCACCGAGCTAGAGGAGAGTACCCCGACCGTGAGTTTGCCGAGCAGATTCACTGAGGTTTCATGTCTGACGAAGAATTTTCCGTGTAGGTCCACCGAGCTAGAGGAGAGAAGTCGATCCTCCGCTGAAATCAGGACTAGGTTTGTGCTTACCGAGACCTCCCCTTTATCCACATCGGAGCGAAGATACAGATCCAGTTCCGGTCGTCCCGGTTGTCGTGAAATAAAATTGGCCAGCAGCTCCTGTGAGCCATCACGCCTGATAATAAATTCTCCAAGAAGCTCTTGGCTGCCGGACGGTCCTACAACTTCGAATTCTGCGAGTAAATCCGCGGTGCCCATCTGCCTGACGATGAACTCTCCAAGAAGATCTTGGCTGCCGGACGGTAAAGTATAGTAGACAGTTATCTCAACGAAGTCTACGTACATGGTGTTTGCTTTGCCGGTACTCGCGTACTGGATCGCGCACTGGAAGTTCGCGGAGTTAATGTGAGCGGCTGTATATGTTCCGAACCAAAGATCCCCGTCCCCTCCCGCAGAGGCCAGTGAGGCGTCGGCGCAGCCGTGAACAGGCGGTGCTCCCTGATATCCATCAAGAACTCCAAAAACGTCTTTCAGGGCAATTTTAAATATGTCGCCGCCATCCCCACCATATCTAAAAAGGGCGTAAAGCCCGGTAATAGTCGCCCCGTCGGGTATGGTGAAGGGATTGTTAGTGAAGTTATAGGTGTTAACGTCAGTGTCCGTACTCGTGGATGTGCATGCATCGTCATCCACGAAGGCGTTATCGGGGTTAGCCCATTCTGAATCGACTGTATTGTTGACGAATCTCGTCTGTGAGGCCATCACCCGACACCGACCATTCGATAGCCGCAGCCCTCAAGGAGCTCATGCCTAGGAGGACAGTGAGCCGGGTCATCCGGGTTCGGATAGTTCAGGCACTCCCGAAGATAGTACTCCCGAACACGCTGCGTCAAACCGTCTAGGTCAAACTCGCCAGACCTGATGAGACACTCGTAGCGGCCATCGGGCAGTTCAGAGAGATATAAACATCCAAAGGTTCTAGGTCCCTTCATGGGGTCGTAGCCTGTCATGAACCATTCTGAGACGAAGGTCTTACAGCACTCCCCGCAGCGCTTGCAGTCACCCGTTTTTCGCCATCGAGCCGACATCGCGGAATCATCCATAAATTGGTTCACCAAATCCTTTGGGGCAGACATCATGATGCCTCTAAGCTGATTCCACTTCATTATCAGTTGTATCGAAGACATTGGGGCTTCCGTCTTTCTGAGCTCGCACGAAGTACTTTGTCTTGATCAGATTCGTGAAAGAGTAGTCGCCGTTGCCGTCGCTCATACCCGATTCTATGAAGAGATAAGTGGGAGGACTGCCAATCATCATCCTGAAGAGCGCGACCTCACAATTGCCCAATCTGTTTCCGGCCCTATCCTTCGTTATCCCGGTGATGCTGTAGATGGCGGGGATGACGAATTCGCCGAGCAGATCGGCAGTTCCATCTTCGAGGGGCGGTTCTATGTAGCAGACGAGGCCCCAGTAGGCGTCACGGATAGTAGGTGAAGAATCTGGATCGACCTCTAAACTCACATACTCGTCGAGAGCCACAGTGTCCTCAAGCGCCCCCGAATTCCCAGTGGTGGCAGCCTCAGCGATAGTTGTGACCACATTACTATCTGCGCCAGCCAGCCTGATGGTGAAGTCATATTTGTTCCCAGCCCCGGGGGAACCAGCCAGTAAAACATAGAACTTCTTAAGGGTGCAGACTTGGCCGAGCTGGTAGCACTCATTCTCGTTGGCGATCCAGAGCTGAAGATCTTGTCCTGGTAAGATGGAGTTGTACTCTGTGTCAACCTGGGGAAGGTTGTTAGAGGTCGCTCCGAGTATGATGCTCTCGCCATCGGTGTCGGCGACGAATGTCATACCCCAGATAGCGGGGGGTGACACCGAAGGCCCGTTAAGAGGCTCGATCATCATGGTGAGAATGTCGTCCGCAACAACAACCAGATTATGGACAAGGTCGTTCCCAGTGGTGTCATTCGCTGTGATTGTGACGATTAAACTCTGGGCAACCGTCGCCCCGTTTAGCCTCACCGTGAATCTGTAGGCATCTGGATCCGTCCCAGGGTCAAGCTGAATCCAAACATAGAAATTCTTGATCGTCCCTGAAGTAGGGACAACCTGACGATAATTAAGCTCGGTGATGCCGTAATTACTTCCGCCCATTACCTGACAGTATTCAGTAGCTGAATTGCTTAAGGCAAACCCCGATCCTCCCTGTATGAGACTTTCCGCAGCCGTATCACCCTCAAACACACAGCTCCAAGTAGCATACACTGGGGTAGGTGTATCTGTAGGAATGCACCGAAGAGAAACGAGATCGCTACCGGTGACGGTGATCTCATTAACCATGTTGCTGCCAGTGGTGGCGGCACCAACAATATCAAAGGTTAAAGCAGTTGGGTTCTCATTGAGCATCAGAGTGAAAGTATATTTATCGGTACCCCCAGGGGCACCACTCAGTTTCACTCGAAGGTGCTTGATTACACCATCGGTGCTAACAATTTTAGCACGCCAGGTCTCCGTTGCGGTCCAAAGATACCCGCCGACTAGCGAATTATACTCAGTGTCAGTGTCATTTAGAAGGTCATAGTAGCCGCCGAAAAGCACTTGCTCCAACTAGAACATCCTCCTGTACCTAATCCGGGATATTAATTGCGGGGTGTTTTAAAAAACGGTTGCCTTGTGCTTAACTATTCGAAGTTTGCCTTGACATCGTGAATGAATGGGGTTTTGGTTTCGGGTGGATCGTATTTACTAGCGGGGTCGGCTTTCTTGATGATTCGTGGTTTGTAGATCCATACTTTCTCGGCGTCGCCGATTTGATTTTGCCATTCTTCGTCACTCATCCCGTGCTCGCTACGCATCTCCGTCTTGACTTTGGCAGCGTCATAGGGACCCTCGGGGTATCCTTCCACGTAGAGACCGAGGACATCGGTCTCGCTGAGGAGGTAGATAGCCTGTTTCGCATATTCCGAATAGGGCTTAGCCCGCACTATCATTATCCGTTTTCCCTCGAGCAGATCCTTGGCCACGGGGGTGGGATGTCTCGCCCCTGGGGCGGAGCCTCCTAAACTTATCTCGGCCCCATCGAAGAGTGCCTGGGCATTGGGCGCCATCTCTCGGAGGACATCGTCGAGGTCTGCGTGAGTCTTTCCTACGTGGCCTATCTGCGTGAAGTAGATCCGTGGGATCTCGGTTTCCTGCGCCCACTTGATCTGTTTCTCGATACTGGTATGACCGAAGGGAGTTTTCCCTCCACGTTTCTGCACGATCTCGCGTTTCAGCGAGGCCCCGTCTCCAATGAATATGTCGACGTCCTTGAGCACCTTCTTATAGTTGGGGATCCTGTAGACATCGCTACAATGCCAGAGGACCTTGGAGCCCATATTGATCCTGAAGCCGAGGGCCTTCGGATCTCCGGGTTTCGCGTGCTGTACCTTCACGCCCTTCACCGTAAAGGGTCCCAACCGGAAAGGTCGATCTTTGATAACGTATCGCTTGAAGGGATAGATATCCTCGAATCTGCCCTTCTCGCCACTTAAATCTCTATAGTGCCTCCTTAGGTAATCCCATGCCGGCTTCGTTGCGAAGACCACGGGATTCAGTGGCCTTAGCTCGTGAAGGCCTCCCATGACATCGTCGTGCACATGCTCGAGCAGGACGTAATTTGGCTTGACCTTCTTCAGACCAAGCATTCCAGATATGCCCTTTGGAGCGTTAACGAGCAGGTGCTCATTTCCGATGCTGAGGAGCGTCGCCGTGTGGTTGCGCTTGCTCTTTCCACCCGCTCTGGCCTCCTTGCACTGGGGGCAATCGTCCCTCGGTATGTCGGTAAATGCTCCTGTGCCAAGGGCGGTTATGGTGGCGCGACCCCCAAACTTCCTGACCTGATCATCCCTTATCATGCGGAGCTGACGGGCCTCCTCGAGGCTTCTTCTGGGGATATCCGCTTTTTCCATCCACATTTCTACAGTGCTGCGTGGGCGGCCTATTTCATCGGCTAGATCTTGGGTACTCCTGCCTATCCTCCAGTATTCCTGGTTTAGGTACTCCTCGAGGGGTAGGCCGAATTTGAAAACTTGTCCGGGCGAGACCTTGATCTGACCCATGACAGCTGCGTCGATGTTGCAGGTGGCGCAGGCTCCCTTTGGCACTGCGCTCAGGCCAATGCACTTCCCGCCGATGACGTGATCATGTTTGTGCTCGGCATCCCATATGGTTTCGGGTATGACCTCGATGCTGAAGTCGGGGAGCTTCTTCTCGAGTATGAGCTTGATTCCCATCGGATGCCAGATGATCCCCTGATCTATGACGCCCCAGCCCTTCCCCTCGTCGTAATGAAGTTTGTTGACGAAGCCAATCACGTCGCCCTTCAGGTCGCCGTGCATAGCCACGATCGGCTGTCTGTGCATGGAGGGCCAGAATTTCTTTATACCACTGGCGGTGAAATAGGCGGGCTTGCCGTCCATGCCTATGACCTCACCCGGCTTGATGCCCACGCCACCAATGAATAGGAGCTCCCCGACAAGCTTGGAGCTAATGTCTGCGGCTGCGAGATGTATAATATTTGGCGAGCTGAGAAGCATCTCTTTCTTTGGTTTCGGTAGCTCCGACTTCTGGAAGATCCACATTTCACCGCTTGGATCTTCCTTCATGAAGACGTAGAGGCCCTTCAGTCTCTTGCCGTCTAGCTTGGATCGGACGAAGTTATTGCTATCAGCTATGATCTGAACGCTACCCGAGTCGCTGGTATCAAAGTGGTTTTTCAATCGCTTCGTTAGGCTGGCTGGGTGGCCGGCGGGTATATCTCCTGTAGTCGCTATCAGATCCTCAAGCCCTCGTCCGCTCTTTCTCCTAGCAGTTATCCGGTCTTCCTCAGTAGGATCGTGGCTCTGACCGAAGTCCCATGCATCGAGCACTTTTTTCCCATCATGGATTATGATCCAGTATCGGACTATGGGGACTCCCCGCACCACTTCGGGGCCTTTGTGCCAAACTCGTTTGACGGCGAATCTCAGACCTCTCCGTAGTTTGATCGGGACCTGGCGTTTCCTCATCGCCTCGACGAGGTCGTCCCTCACTTTCTTGGAATTGAGTTTTTGCCAGTACTGATATTCCTCAGGAATCTGTTGCCTGATCTCCTTCGGTATCGCCGATATTCCCTTCGGCGGCATCCAGCCCCTGTCCACGGCACGCTTCGATATAGTATATGGTCTCTCCATCGGCTTGCCCCTGAAGGTCATCCATGCGAAGGGCTGCTTAATCTGCCACTTCGGCCTAGTCGCTAGGCGCCTAACGAAGAATCTTCCGTTGAGATGCTTGCCGTGGAGGAAGTACTCATGATAATACGTTTTCTGTGCGCCGTATTCGATTGTGCCCTCATCCATTATCACGAATTGGCCTTCGAGCTCCGCGGTGGCTCCGACTGCTCCCGCCGGGATCTCGCCTTCGTAATCCAGCCATTCATGAGGCTCCGGAGCCTTCCTCTGGGTGAGAATCTTCCTTTTTGGATCTTTGAGTATGGGTTCGACTTCCTCGCGCCAGAGTTCCCAGCACATCGTCCTCAGCTGTTTCGGGGTGAGGTCCTGGGTTTTCAGTGAGAGGGCCTTCCTGAGCTTCTTGCCCTCAGTGGTGGAATTCAGCTTTGCCGAAATTTCGCTGATCGTCATTGAGCCGATCTGCTGTTTCGTCAGTCCGACCTGGGCGAGGATTGCGGGCTTTACCCTTCTCAGCATCGGCTTTATGAGGCTCTTGCCGAGGTCCCATGTCCATCCGATCAATTGGGTCTTACTTATCTCTGCTCTGAAGTCCGCGTGAACGCTCAATCCCCTGATGTGGAACTGAAGGACGAATTTCCAAATCTTGTTCTCATCCGGGTAAGTGAGGTAAGGATCGCCAAGAAGCATCGGCTTCTCTAAATGTATGAGGGCGCCGCAGTCCAGTTTCAGATGAGGAATTGGTTTGCATCTAATTGAAGCGTAGAACGCTCTCAGCTCGCTAACATTGACAGCGATCTCCGAGGGCAGATCCGGCTCTTCCAAGAACGCTGATGTCCCTCCCTCTATCGTAGCGCCCTCTTCGCAATGGAAGATCATGCCCTCCTCGATCAGGCCCTCTAATAGCTCGCGGGTTATGCTCGTGCCAGTGATCGATTCTACGCCCTCTTCCCTGAGTTTCACCCAAGGGGACTCATTGTTGAGGAAATAGTCCCAGCCTCCTGCCTTCGAGAGGGCAATCCAAGATGACGAAGAGGAGGAGAGCGTCGATTCGAACCCATAGCGAGTGTCCACGAAGTAAGCCTGGGGCTCCGCCATCCGCTTCAAGCCCGTCTTTCGGATCGTCTCGGCGGTCCGGAGGGAATCTGGCGTCGTCTTATCCTCCCTGACTTCGAGGACTGAAGGGTGGAACCAATGATAGACATTGGGGGCTATTTTCCGGATGTTAGCCACCTTCACGCGGAGAATGTCGCCGAGGCCCGCCTTCAACTTCGTGTTGAAGGTCTTCCCGAGGACGCTGTAGGTCTTGCCCTTGTATTTCACGAATTTCTTGCCCTTCGCCGTCTCAAGAGGTGCAGATTCGGCCTCCTTCACGCCACTGACTGGCCCTATGGCGCAAATGTAATTCACGACATCGGGCGGTAGCTTGGGAGGCTTGATGATACCGACAACGATCGGATCTATTTCGAATGTCCTCTTCATCTTGGACCACAGCGGGGTTCTTCCGCTGAGCCTGTACTTTGAATCTGCCTGTTTGTACATGGCACCCTCGCTGCCACGGACGTTGGCTACCTGATTCGAGGCCTTCACCATCTGCTCCGCGCTGGTCGCCCAGTGGATGTTGTTTTCCCATAGGTGATTGCGGAAATCGTCCTTCTTCTTGGGTAAATCTCTAACGGGGAGCTCTACTCCTCGGAGCCGCTGTCTTCGCTCCTCATATGGAAGGTCGTGGATATCCTCTCCGTCAATGTACAGGAGGTCGAAGACATGGGCAACCCAGAGGCTGTCGTCAACGGGTTTCTTAGCTCCCTTCGCGAAGGCCGGTGCCGCGAGGGCGGGGGCTGCGCCGGGTCTTCCGAGGGTGCGAAGTTCCTCGTCGTAGGGTGTTATCTCCGAGTCGAAAACTGCTTCCTTGACGGGCAGACTTTTGACGGAGGCTGTGATTCCAGGAATCCTCTCCTCGACGGAATGTCCACCTTCCGTGAAGATCTTTACTTCGTCGCCTTTCCTGTGAATCTGGACTCGGAAACCGTCGAATTTCACCTCAATAGCCTGCTTGTTGGGTACCTTGAAGATGCCTTTGGCTAGGGCAGGCACTGACTTTAGACCGAAGACCTCGCGCTCGGCGTAGCCCTTCTTGGTTGTCTTGAGCTGGGCGAAGGGATACAGGACATCGACACGCTTACGCTTCGTCATAAGCTTGAAGCGAGTATCAGCCTTCATATCCTCCCATTCGCCGGAATCAACTAGTTTCTTTATCTCCTCATCGGAACCTGCGGTGAGTTCCAGTTTCTCCACATTGAAAAGATTCCAATTGGGCTCATCTGAAACCATGTAATGTGAGGATCCCGGGATTACAATATAGTCGCGATCTCCGCCCCGAAGGAAGTCAACTGTGTCCCGTCTGTCGTTGAAGAATCGGTATAGGGATGGTCTGAGGTGGGGGCTCTCGGGCAACTTTAGCATAAAGACGCGCCGGGTTTCCGCTGATAACTGGATCAGCTCTGTGCCCCGCCACCAGGGCATATCAATCATGTGGAATACCGGTCGATCATCGACTTTAGAAAGAAAGCCGTCGATTATGAAGGATTTCGGATCTTCTATGGATCCAACGGCTTCGATTACCGGATCGGGGAGGGCATACTCATCGCCGTCCTTGTCGAACGCGGTGACTTCGGGTCCGTCACGGTGAATTGCTAACCTCACGCCCCTGATCGGCTCGATAAAATAGGTATCCTCGGCCAGATCGCAAACGTCATCCAGGCTCGTGGCCGTTGGCAATGGGAAACCCGCGAGGGGACTGAGCTTGTATTCCGGCTGCTTCACCGAGAGATCTTTCTTCGGGATCGCCCACAGCTCATATCCGGGTATATAGGGTCCAGTGGGGCCGATCTTCGACCATATGATGCTATGCTTATCCCTCAGCTCCAGGGGCATCGTACTGAGATAGTTATCATCCCATACGCCTACTCCGCCACTGCGGAAAACCACATCCACATCTCGGGGTGCCTGCTTATCGGATACGGAGCTTCCGACGTAGTCGATGAATTCAGGATCAATCAGGAAGGCCTTTCGGCTCTTAAGGACCTCCTGGAAGGTTGGGCTCATCAGCTGCATGACGCTGAATGCAAGGGGGCTCTTATGGTCGAGACCACGCCGACCAAATTCCTCTACATAGATTTTATGGAGTTTTTCGAGTTGCTCGCGGCTCAAGAAGAGCTTCTTTTTGTCCACGAGAGCCTTCGCCCACAAGTGGATCCACCGATGATCGTCGATGATGGACGAATCTGAATCTTTTCTGATCGTTGCAGGCGTCTTCAGGATGGCGTTTGCATGTTGCTTGGTAAGCAACCTCAGGACAGGCATGAGTGCTTTTGAGCCAAATTTAAGGGGGGTATTATGTTTGAGGCCGCGTTCCTTGAATTCACTGACATAAATGCTGTGAAGGGTTCTCAATTGACGCCTCGAGAGCGGGGGCTTCTCGGCTTTGACCCACGCATGGGTCCATCTGTGATCGTCGACGACCCGGTCCCTCGAATCACTTTTCAAGAGCTCGGGGTTATCGAGGAGATTCAATGCATGTTCCTCGGTGAGAAGGCTCATGATACCCGTCGTCTCACCCAGATAGAGGGCGAAGAGAGCTTCCTCGTTGCCCGCAAACATGGAGATTGAGGGATCCTCACCCTCGATCTTCTCCTCAATCCATTTGCAATAGGCATGTGGATCTGTGGGGGGGTTCTTCCTGTGGCTAACCACTCTGACGCAGTGTGAATGACTCTTATACGGTCCAAACGGCATTATCATTCCTCCATATTATTCGAATTTGAATCCAGGACGACCCGCTTTATGTATACTCGAACACCTTCGGGGGTGTCGTAATCTAACGGTGGGTCGAATCTCTTCACGATCTTAGGCTGCCAGACCCAGAATTGGGTTGTCTCCGGCCACCAAGCATCCCATTCTGATGAGGAAATCCTGTGAAGGTTACGATATTTTTCCCGCACGCGACTAGTGAGGGGCCCCTCCGCCTCGCCTTCAACCATGATCCCGTGGATCCCATCCTCGCCCACTATGTGGATCTGCTGGTCGCTGTATTTTCCGTATGGCTTCGTCCCGACGATGATCTTCTTATGCCCACTTGCCAGCCATTCCGCGTGTTTACCGGCTAGGCATCGGCCTGGCAGCGGGACCATCATTTTCTTGATCTCCTTCAAGGGGAAGCCGAGCTCATCTCTTATCCAGGTCTCATCCGGTGAGACGATCCCCTTGTCTATGGATTCCATTATCGTACTCCGGATCGCGGCCATGTCCATGGTAGTAAGAGGCGCAAAGGTGAGCTTCGGAGGGATTTCAAGCTCCCAGTTTAATCCGGCCACGAATGCGAGCATCTGGTTGAGAACGTCGGTCAGCTCAAGTCTGAAATCCTCGAAGCGCATGAGAATTATGTCGAAAGGTACTTTGGGTCCATAGACACCCCCGCCACCCTCGAAGAGCTTCTGGCCTATGAGCATGCGCCGCAAGATCATTTCGTCCTGGTATCGGATGTAGCCGTCATAGGGCATTTGCCTGCGCCTCGATTCGATGACCTCGATTGCGGTGGGATCTTTTTCATGTCGTTTCAGAAGGACGCCCTGGCTTCGGGCATAGAGATGCTCTATGGTATCGAGTACATTATCCATATCTCCCGGCGTGGGCGCGATTCCCAAGAGAATGGGGCTTCCAAACCTCTCATAACCAATGTTGGCGAATTTGAGCATGGCGTCCTTAATAAACCAATTTTTGTAACACGCGTTCAGGAGTGATTGACCATACCAATTACCGAATTCGCTGTTATGACTCCAAATCAGCATCCGATCTAGGGGCAGATCTATTCTGCTTCCGCCTATGCGCTCCTCTATTTTCTTCAAGTTTCCAAATGGATCGCTGAAGAATTTGATATATTCTGGATTGAGCGTTTTCAAACCATTTGAGGTTCGAATGAGCCATTTCCCCTTATAATCCTCGAAGACAATCTCGGTCACGCTGAATCCATAGGAAATGGCGCTGATCATCCCCTTCATGGCATTTCTGAAGCTTGGATAGATGAGTCCGTCAAGATTTCTTGTGAGCGTCTCCACGACTTCCTTGTCAGGATGCCGGATTTTCCAGGGCTTCATAAGCACGCCCATCACTATGAGATCGAAGCCGGCTCTTACCTGGGCGTCATTCAACATCTTCGCGTATTCTGAGAAATCAATGAGGTCTGGGTTCATATCCCCGACCGCTAGGTAAGCCCATTGGTCGCCCTTGTAGAGCCCCACGTCCTGGGTCAGTTTGTCTCGTTGCTGTGTGACGCGCTGAAGTCTGAGCGCTAAATCAGTGTAATTATCCAGTGCCTCGGTCATGCCGGGGAACAGTAGCTTGGCTGCCCTTTCCCGCGCCGATCGGAGGATGGATACTCTCGGCTGATCTATTTCTCCCATGGTAAACGGGTCAACTCCTCTTTTCTATTCCGCCAGCTGATCGGCATCCACGCATTGCCCTCAGATCGGAAGGATTCCCAATCCGTCGCTGGAGATTTTGGGGTCGTTTCCGGTCTGGGCGCTCGAGCGGCTCTCCTCGATTCCTCATAATAGATCGGATCCCATCCGCCTAGTAGGAGAAGGAACCCGTCAACTGCGTGATCGAATTTTTTGACGGGCTTTCCGTCCGCGCCTCGGCGATACGCGAGTATCTGACTTTTAAGAGGCGCGAAATCCGGGGTATCTGGGATTGTGATCATGTCATTTTGAAGCCAATAATATGTGACCCCGATCAGCCACTCCTTTCCCTCGGTTTTACTCTGGAAGGCGCGACGCATCACTCGTAGACCGCGGTCTTCAAGTTCCCTGTTTTCAAAAGCTCCGGCGGCGTCGCAGTGCCATTCGAAGATATTATATTTTTTCCAGTCCTCTTCAGCGCGATTAGACCAATCTGTAGCGCTCGTATTATTCTCGATCAGGAGCTTCATCACGACGATCTTCTTATTGGTCCCTCGATAGCCCTCGATCATAGCCGTGTCATGATCGAAACCCCAATCAAACGCTCCTTTGGATTCGCCCCTGAACTCTAGATTTTCAGGATCATAGGGGGTCCCGTCTATGAGGAAGCCCGGATTATTGGGATCGGGGGCTTTGAATGCCCTTCTTATGAGGGTCTTGGGAAAAATTCGTCCCGCTCCGCGGGGAAGTGTTCCCACGTATTGAGTGCGAAACATTTCGTCGCTGAGGAAGAGTTGGGCGATCTCCGAGTCCCTCTTGGCTGTATCGGTCTGTAGGAAAGGGCAGTCCTTCGCGAGCCATTCGAATTTCTCGAACCCCCATTTCTTGGCATCGTCTAAAATATCGAGAAAGGATTCGGTGCCCTCTTTTCCTGGCACCGCAGTGCTGAGGAGGAAACGTCTTGGATCCTCGCTTCCACGGATCATGGGCCACGCCTCCTCCCTGATCCCCATGGGAATGAGGACGTATTCATCCATCAGAAGCGCATCCGCGGTCGGAGCGTTGACCTGCTTAGAGCTTGCAGCACTATACCTTATCCACCCTCCAGCCTTGTACAGGGTCCTAGTCTTCATTGGCTCCCCAGACAGGAACTGGGAGAAGAAATCCCGCGTGGCTTTTCCCTCAGGCCCGGAGGGCCAGAGGATCTTCCTGCAGTAATCGTAGAGCCATTCAGCCTGAATTTGGCTGCCGGAGAGGATGAAGACCCGGTATCGTTGATCCCTCAGCGTGAGCCATACTGCTATGATAGCGACACAGATTGTTTTCCCACCTTTTCGGGGAGCCCTTATAACGAAGTACCTCTTTCCGTCCTGCACCGCCTTGAATAATTTGAGCTGTTGGGGCGAGGCCTTATCCAAGTCGAAGAGTCGTCTCGGGACGAAATGGCGGATGAAGGCGAGAATGTTCTTGAGGGATTTCTGCCACTGAAGGTCATTAATCAGGGTCTGACCTTGGATCTTGAACTTATCAAGTTCCCTGAGAAGCGCTCCTCTTTGCAAGGCCTGTTCGAATTAAGAATAAGCTAACAACGATAAAAAGAGTTTAGGTTAGCGTAACCGTTTTTACTTGGTGCGACCCCCTCCCCGTCCTATTCTCGTTTGTGGCTGATCCGGTCAATACTCTTCTTTGATACCCAGGAGATCGAGATATATCTTAAATATGGCCTTAGTATCATCACTGAATCCCTCCGCTTCTACAGCCGCTATGAAATCGGCGAATGAGGATCTCCCGCGATCAAGGGTCAAATCCATTACTATCTCATTCAACTTATCCCTGTCTTCGAGCGTGTCTTCCGCTGTAAGCGCGATCTGCTGTGATATAAGAGAAAGGATAATGTACCTGTTTATGAGATTCTGACGCTCAACCATCTGCCCTATTCCAAAGCGATCTCTACTCACCTGAAATCGCCCTTCCTGTCACGAACATGTTGATCAATAAAACGGGTTTGGGTTCCCGAACTCCCCTTTTAAATTTTACGCCGGTTTGGTTCGTATCTGCGAACCAGTTAACCCTTTTTTTTCAAGCTTCGGTCCGCGCGTATCTACACGTCTGCGATTAATCTCTTGTGTTGACTTTTGGCCTCGTATTCGTTGTTTCGAGGGCAGAGATAAAGTCCTATCTTCGCCTCCCCGTCGGGCTCAAGGTGCTTCGGACACCTGAATTTACAGAGCAACGCATCGCAGACATGGTTTTTGCCAAGAGCGAAGCTACAACCAGATAAATCGACGACGGTCCCGAAGCCCGAGATACGGGCCCTCCATGGCTCTCTCTCCCCCGGCAATCTGCACCTCTCCAGTCGCAACACGCAGAGTATGGAACGCGGTCTATATTATCTTGTCGGTTGGTGAAAAAAGGGACTATCCAAGGATATTTTTCAGCAGGTATTCCACGAGCAGAAGCGCGATGGGTCCAGATATGCCGGCAATTGCGGCGACGTAGGCGATCAATCTCTTGGTACTCAGCTGGTTGGAGGCGGCTATCACCTCTTGCTTCTCCTTGAGAGATTTCTCGATGGAGGCGAGGGCTGAGCTCATCTTGGATATGTCTCTTTGTATACCTCCACGTCCGTCCTCCCCGTAGAGGGCAAGCCCGTGCCTCGCCAGTTCATCGAAGATCCGACCAGAGGTGGCGGCGCATTCGGCTCTGGTCACGTAGTTGTCACCGTTATCCTTGTTCGACATCTGAATACCTCATTCCGTTGGCGGCAAATCCCGGTGTCGAATGTTATCGATCGGCCTGTTCATTATGTGATTCAGCATGAAGCCCAGGGCAAGACTGGATGCGAAGACATAGCCTTGGGATCCGGTGGGCATATTCTGATAGAGGGAGGGAAGGGATACGAGACCCACAATGATGGAGATTGCAATAGAAGCTATCATCGTCAGGAGGTAGCGCCTATCGAATACATCGGGATTATCCCTTATAGTCCAGAAGAAATCATAGAGAGTCCTTGCGACAGGACCGCAGAGAAAACCGATGATCGCGATCGTTTCCGTCGATAGCATGTACTATCATTCACACAAAGAATTTAAAAAGGATTCCACTCAGATTAACCAATGGAGGACCTTTGACCTAAATAACGGCGTCCCTGAACCTATCCGAATTCTTTTTAAGGCAACACATACAATTTCTGTATGGTTTTATGTATGGTAGATCTCCACGTTGAGATGACCGTTGAGGAGAGGGAGCTCCTTAGGAAGTGGAAGGGGAGAAAAAAATGGAAGGAATGGTTGCTCTCCATCCCGCGACTGCTCAGGGAAGCCGCCGACGCGAGGGAGATTGCGGAATTAAAGCTGGAAAAAGCGATGAGAGATATCAAGGAGTTGGAGGAGCGGTGCCAACATCTTCAAAAGGAGCTGGGGAAATATGAGCGAGATTCGACTCCCATTTAGCGCGCTCATACCCTTTTTCCCTCCGATGCGGCTCACGAGAGACGCGGACGAAGATCGGGACTTTCAGGAATCACTGCGGGAACATGGAATTCGCCGACCACTACTCGTCCGCCCGCATCCCATTCACGAGGGGAAATTCGAGGTCGTGGACGGCAATCGGCGTCTGGCACACGGCCAGGTAGTTGGACTTGAGGATGCTTCCTGCGAGGTCAGGGAGATGAGCGACGAAGAGGCGTTCACGGTCGCCCTGGTCTTAAACGTGCAGAGATCGAATGTGCCAAGCATCGGAATCGGAAACTGGTTACAGCTGATGCAGATGAAGTTCGGTTATTCTCAGGAGAAGTTAGCTGAGAAGGTGGGCAAGAGTCAGTCCTGGGTCTCCAGACACCTGAAGCTCGTGAAATCGGAGATTGAGGAAACGAACTCTTATGAGAAAAGGGGTGATATTCCTGGAGAAATTATGTCCCGGGGCATAATCTTTGAGAGCGAGAGACAAATGCGCGCCCTCAGATCAGCCCCGGAAGATGTCAGACGGAGCATCCTGGAGGGAGCCAGTGAGACGGGCGAGCTTCCATCAGGTCGCGAAATCGAGCGGAGGGCAACGGCTGAGATGTCCGCGGGTGAAGTCCTTGAGATATATTCTCCGAATCGTTATGACGAAGAATTCGTCGAGCATCAACTTCAGAAATTGTCCGGCGTCACTCTGACGGAGGCGAAGGAAATTCTTTGGAATTTTGGAAATCGGCGCATCAAGCCACGAGGGAAGAGAGACACCGTGGATAGGAATGACGCGGCTGTACGCGTATTTCAGCAGCTTACTCGCTATTATCCCACGAACCTGATAGATATCGTCGGGAAGCATACGAGAAGCACAAACTTGGAAACCTTGATCAGGTACTGCAGGATGTTGACGCAGCGGATGTTTGAGATTGCACCCGAAGATTTGAAACAATCTGCCTTGCAGGACTTCATCTGAGATGGAAAAACGATCAGTATTTCATTCATGAAGCATTCTTTCCTCATGGAGGGAGGAAGATCCCAAAGAAATGGAAAGAGACGGCATGCCCGCTATTTCTTGTGGCGTTGATAATGTGCGGAGGGGAGATTAAGGTCCTCTTGGAGGAGAGAGAGGCGCTATGTATCGGCCCCGAATGCCAGATGTACTCTTCCGGAACCAGATCGTGTGGATTGAGATTCAGATGAGTGGGATTGAAGCGGGAGGAACGATCAACGAGGACAATATGAAACGGATAAGGAGCCTCGCTGATACAAGACCGGAGATAATCCTATTCATTCTTGAGGATCTCATGTCACACCTCCTGAATGAGGAGGAGAAAGGACAAATAATTCGGGGAGCACTCATTCGATGGAGAGAGGCGGGGAAGGAAACATAAGCATCGAGGCCAGACTCAGGGAAGCTCAGGAGCTTGCCGCGAAACCCATCGACCTCAGCGAACCCGAGAAGGAGAGATTGACCCAGATAATCGAGCTGATGAAGGACAGCTTAGATAAAGTGCTTGAGGATGCGTTGTCGAAACCCAGAGACGAGGCCTTCAAGACCGTCAATGGATATCTAATTGCGATGCAAGAAGGCGGGAAGGTCGGAGGGGAGGCCAAATCGGAGATGAAACCGCCGGCCAAACCTATCATCCATCCTAAACTCGAGGACATATTCGCTGTTCTACCCGAGAATATATGCGCAGGGGCTCGTAAACGTCTCAGCTGCGTGAAGAGCTACATGAGGCTGGAGAAGGAGGGCGAGGATGGGAGCCAAGTTCTCTGCCTTGATTGCAGTCCGGAAAAAATGATCATCTGCCTCCGCGTTGAGGATCCGACGATAGTCGATGAGCTGGATGATGAGCTCAGGAAGGCCGGTGTGATACGGTAACAGAGGAGCCCAACCTCTTGGGCTTAGCGATTAAACAGCTGCTCCAAGGGGGCGTGAAATACGAGCGTGAGATGAGGCCTCGCAGGACGGTGCATGGAATTATGATGAGACAGCACCTTCAGCCCTTCATACTCATAACGAAAACGGGCGAATTCGGAAGTTCAGCTGAAACCGATTTTGCGAGGGCACATCGCTTTCTGGTCGAAACAAGTCTCACGCATGAGCAGCCTATCGTCCTCGCCTATAAACGGAATACGCGAATCAAATTTTATGCCCTCGATCCATGGAATATCAAGAAGGAATCCAGCTTAGTCCGAATCGAAGATTACATTATGATGCGCTTCCCGCTGAAATTGGGCTGGAGATGGTATCCTTCGAGAGACCTTGCGGTTCTCTGGACAAGAATGAAGGCGTCTAGATATAGCAAAACGAAACTCGAATATTTTCATACATTCAGTCAATGTACTGAGGTCTGATGGCATATAGAATTCTGAGATCCGGTTTCCCCCCTGAGCGATCCTCGATGATGGTGTACTTGTTTGCACGGCACTTCTTTTTCATGATCCTGTAAAGCTGGATTGAATGCGTCTCTATGAGATATTCGGGAATCCGTGAAAATATCTCATTGGGAATTTGGAAGAGAAAGGCCTCGCAACCCTCGCAATCTATTTGCATTAGATCAGGCGACCACCGTTTTATGAGATCTATAAAGTCGTCCGGATGTCGTATTGGGAGGAAGATGGGAATCATATCTGGCAGGAGTTTCGCATTTTCTTTGAGTTTTTCGTAAAAGACGGGATCCCCTTCGATCGCGATAACTCCCTTCGCGCCTTTTTGGAGGAAATAATCGGCAGTACGGCCCCAATCCGCGCCCACATCCATTACCTTCTTGCCTTCGTAATCGACGAAGCCGTATTCAGCCTCCCAGGAATCGAGGGGCACGAAAGCCCAGCCCAATGGTCGGAGGTGATTAATCCTATACTTCACGCCCAGACCCTCAGCTTCTAAATCGGGCTTGCCTTTATGAAGGTCATTAAAAGTCTCCTTCCCTCCACAATGAAGCGCCTCCACTGTTTCGTGATATGTGGTTTAACGGGAGAGGGAAGGATTTCGCAGCATAACTCGGCTTCTTCTACTTTGAAGAAGGGATCGAGCATTTCGAATGCTTCATCATGAGTCCATCTGCTGAGAACGTTTGCATTGTCTCTGTAAGCGCTGGCGATAAACATCACTAGTAGTACTCCATTTGGCTTTAGGACGCGCTTGAATTCAGCTAGGGCTGATCTGTGATTGGATAAGTAGTATAGAAGCCAGTAAGCGATTATACAGTCCTCGCTATCAGTCGGGATCTGCGGCATATTCTGCACATCGGCGATTATGACATCCCTCCGCTTTCCAGGCCATTGTTCTGGAGTTTTCAAGTCTAATAGCCGATATCTGCTACAGTTCGAGAAAAAGCGCCAATAGCCATATAGATCATTATTACTCCCACAATTTAAGACGCTGCCTGTGATATCCTCCCCATGTCTATATAGGAACTCCATTGAGGTCTCCCTGTGTCCAATATCGGGATGCCTTCGATGAAGTAATCCCTCGGTCCATTTCTGCGAAAATTCTTCATCCAGAAGTCGGACCTTGAAGGGGATCATCAAGAAAATGTAGCAAGCCTCACGGATATAAAAATTTCCGCGCCGTACTGTGGCGCTCGCGTCGCTCGTGCGCGCGGTTTAAGTGAGAGCCATTGATATTATATTGAACGCCATGAAGGTAGCTAAACTTGCGGCTCCCGGGAAGATGGAGTTCTTCGAGGAGCCCCTTCCCGAGTTGAGGAAAAAAGGGGAAATCCTGATCCAACCCAGATTTATGGGCATATGCGGGACCGATCTCCACTATTTCCGCCATGGTGGCCTCGGTTCTCATATGCAGGAATTACCGATGTCGATAGGACATGAAGTCTCCGGCACCGTCTCGGATAGCCTCAGTGAAGATTATGAGATCGGAGACAAGCTGGCAATCGAGCCGGGTCTGCACTGCGGGAATTGTAAATATTGCGAAAGTGGAATGCAGAATCTATGTCAGAGCCCTAGGTTTATTGGCTCTAATGTAGAGGGCGCTTTTCGTGAATGGATGGTTGTAGATGAGAAGCAAGTATTGAGAATACCTAAATCCATGAGCCTAACAGATGCTGTAATGATCGAGCCATTGAGCGTGGCAATTCACGCTGTAAGGAGGAGCCGGCTCCAACTGGGCGACAGTGTGGCCATCTACGGAGTTGGACCGATCGGGTTACTAATCCTCCAAGTCTGTAAGGCAATGGGATGTGGGGCGAGTTACGTCTATGATAAATTGGATTATAGGGTTTCATTTGCAAAGCGGTTTGGTGCAGAACCAATATGTAAAGAGGAGCCTCCGACGGTCGATATCGCATTTGATGCTGCAGGCGCGCAGGAGACGATTGACCTCTGTTTCAAGGGAACGGGTAAAGGTGGGACAGTTGTGCTCGTCGGCGTGCCCGAAACCGATTTTGTAAGTTATAATCCTCACATTAGTAGGATAAAAGAGCTCAACGTCTATAACTGCAGGCGCGCCAACAGGGCGCTCAGTTTGGCCCTCGAACTTTTCTTGTCCGATAAAGTATCTTTCGAGGGGATGGTAACCCATACGTTTTCACTTGAGAATATACAAGAAGCTTTCGAGACCGCCGCCGATTATCGGGATCAAGTGATCAAGGCAGTCATTCAGAGGGGCTGATGATATGGGTGTTATAATCATCGGGGGAGCTGCGGGCTCGCAGATTGCCCAAGAGATATATCAGCTTCAGAGGATCCCAATTATCGGTTTCATGAATAATTTCGTCCCAGAGGAGATGCAAGAAGAGCGGCTCATGGCGCCCGTATTGGGAGACTACCAGGAAGAGGCAAATCTTGCTGTGCTGAGGAAGCCGAATATCAATTATTTCGTGGCTACCGGCAACAACAGAATAAGAAAGGAGATCGTCGAGGACCTTCTAGAACTTACTGGGAAATACCCGATCAACGCCATTCATCCCATGGCCTTTGTCTCCCCCTCTGCGGAGATAGGATGGGGTAACTTAATCGTCGTCTTCGCCTATGTCCGAAACGGCTGCATAGTTGGTAACTGTGTGATCCTCAACGGAGGAGTGCAATTAGGGCAGGACAATATTATTGAAGACTATGTGCAGATAGCGCCTGGCGCCTCAATTGGGGGTTATTCCATCGTGAAGAAGCTTGCGTTCGTTGGGATAGGTGCGCAGACGGATACCCGAATCACGATAGGGGAAGGCGCCTTAGTCGCGGGTGGAGCCTTCGTGAAAGAAGACGTTGCTCCTTGGACGATGGTCGCCGGAACTCCCGCTGTCTATAAGAAGGACATAGAGGGCATCGACGCGGTCTATAAATGAGATCGAGGCCACCGCAAAAGTTAGCGGTCCGCAGATACGAACCAAACCAGAGTAAGCCTTAAAAAGGGAGTTCGGGGACCCGAACCCGTTTTATTGAGGATGAGAGTCCGAAAATTCGACCTTAAATTCGACGAATATCAGATCGAGGCATTCAAGGCTATCTGTGAAGATATCCTTACCGCGCCCAGGCCCATCAGTAATGGATACTATGTGAAGGAATTCGAGAAGGCATTCATCAAGACAACGGGATCGAAATATGGCACGGCCGTCATGAATGGTACAGGCGCCCTCGAGGTCGCTTTGAGGGCTTTAGAGCTGGAAAATGAAACCATAATCATACCCACGAACACCTTCATTTCGACTGCCTTAACGGTCGAGAACATAGGAGCCATGATTCATCCCGTTGATATTGAGAATGAGACATTCGGCCTTGATCCAAGGAAACTCGAGGAGGCTCTTGACCAGTTAGATGTCGGGGCAGTGATCCTCGTCCATATAGGGGGTCAGATCTCGAAACATGTTGATGAGATCATCCGTATCTGTTATGAATATGAAGTGCCGCTGATCGAAGATGCATCGCAGGCTCATTGCGCAGAATATAAATATAAGGCAGGCTCATTCGGTGAAGTCGGCACCTTTAGCTTCATGTCAACAAAGGCCATGACCACGGCTGAGGGCGGTATGATCGTTACCGACAACGAGAAGCTTGATAGTAGGATGAAGCAAATCCGCAGTTATGGGGCTCCACCCGAAGATTCACAGATTCACACGATTATCGGGGGCAACTACAAAATGACTGAATTTCAAGCAGGCCTCGGACTCCTTGAGCTGAAGCGCGTCGAAAGGCGGATCGAGGAGAGAAGGAAACTGTCCGAGGAGTACATTAAACGTCTGAAGGGGAATCCCGCTTATACACCAGCGGAACATTATGGCCACGCATCCTATTATAAGCAGATCATCCAATTCACGGGCGACGTGATCGAACTTAGACGGTATTGCAAGCAAAGAGAAGTTGATATGACGGGGGAGGTTTATTACAATCCCATACACTCGCAGCCGATATATAGGGGCAGATTCACTGGCCAGGATTTCCCCGTGGCTGATTATTATTGCAAGCACCACATATGCCCTCCAAACTATCCAGAATTGTCTCTTGAGCAGGTGAAGTACGTCTGCGACGTCCTCGATGAATTCACGAAGAAGACTTGAGAAGGGATGATCGAATTGACTGAGATGGCGCTGATAACAACGACGATCAATACCGCCGAGGTACTCAAACTTTATAGAAGGATGAACCCGGATATTCCCTTCTTCATTACGGGGGACAGGAAATCTCCACACGAAAAGCTGAAACAACTGGCTAAGGACCTAGGCAACGTCCACTACTACGATGTTGAGGACCAGAAAAAACTTGGGTACAAGTCCTCGGAGATCATCGGGTGGAATACGATCAGACGGCGTAATATTGCCCTTCTGGAAGCCTTGAGATACGGGGCGGATAAGATTGTCACGCTAGACGATGACAATATCCCCTTATCTTCCTCATATTTTCAAGATTTCAACATTCTGCTCTCTCAAGGTTTTGACGGTTTGATGGCTTCAACCTTGAAAGGCTGGTTTAATGTCGGAGACTATTTCAGCCCCAAGATCTACCATAGAGGCTTCCCCCTCGAATATCGACAGATGGAACGTGAAGTACAGTTTATTCCCGTCGTGGACAAGAAGATCGGGGTAGCCGCGGGGCTGTGGTTTGGAGATCCGGATATCGATGCGATGGACCGAATAACAAATCAGCCCATAGTCCATCAGATCTCCCAGATTCTCCATGAGGGAGTCGTAGTCGAAGAGGGAATTTTCTCACCCTTTGATTCGCAGAATACCGCATTCGTGAGGCAGCTTGCACCCCTGATGATGATGCTTGAAGTGGGTCGGTATGATGATATCTGGGCCTCCTACCTGACGCAGAGAGTTATGCATGAGAAGGGTTTCCACGTCCATTACGGGCCTCCTTTCGTATGGCAGGAAAGAAATAGGCAGAATCTCCTCGGGAACCTTGAAGCTGAGATCTTTGGGATGAAGCATACGCCTCGATTCTGCGAAGACTTGAGGCGGGTGGAGCTTGATAAGGGGAGCGTTATAGACAATCTTCAAACAATTTATGGTGAACTCGCTCAGCATGGAAAGGATTATTTGCCTGAAGCAATGCTCAAGCAATTCGATCCTTGGTTAGAGGATCTAGAACGGGTAATGTAAATGAGAGGCGTGAGAAAAATGAAGGGATCGAGGCCAGAGCAAAAGGTTATTGGTCCGCAGATCCGAACCAAACTAGGGTAAACTTTAAAAGGGAGTTCTGGAACCCGAACCCGTCTTATCGAGGATAAATGGCTGAGGACAAAACTGGAGAAGCTCCGTCTAGGGAAAAATGCCTTGTGACGGGCTCGTCAGGATTTATCGGCAGTCATATGGTGAACTTCCTTAAGAATCGAGGATATTGGGTGCGCGGAGTCGACGTGAGGCACAAGTCTGAATGTCACCTGAAGACGTTTGAAGATGAGTTTTATCAGTTGGATTTGAGAGTGGCTGAAAATGCGGTCTACATGGTTAAAGACATAGATTATGTGTTTCATTTAGCCGCCAACATGGGGGGTGTAGGATACATTATGGAGATCCACTCCCCGGTGCTCTATGATAATCTCATGATTAACCTTAATATGCTGGAAGCCGCTCGCTTCGAGGGGGTTGAAAGATTCTTCTTCAGCAGCTCGGCATGCGTCTATAACCGAGAACTTCAGACTATGCCGGACGTGACGCCTCTAAGGGAAAGCGATGTATACCCGGCTTGGCCCGATTCGGTCTACGGGTGGGAGAAACTCATCGCCGAGATAGCATGTGAAAATTATGAGAAGGACTATGGGCTCCCCGTCAGAATCGCACGTTTCCACAACGTAATGGGACCCTATGGCACCTACAAGGGCGGAAGAGAGAAAGTGCCAGCCGCGCTCTGCCGAAAGGTTGCGGAGGCCCATGACGGAGATAAAATCGAGATCTGGGGAGACGGGAAACAGACGCGAAGCTTCCTCTATATAGATGACTGTTGTGAGGCATTCTATCAGCTCGTGCTCAGCAACTACAACAAACCCGTTAACATCGGCACGGACCGCCTGATCTCGATAGACGACCTTGCCTGCCTCATACTCGAAATCGCCGATAAAGACTGTGACTTGTATCATGATATGAGCCGTTGGCAGGGGGTTAGAGGTCGAAATGCCGATCTCACACTGGTCAAGAGCGCGATTGGTTGGGAGCCGAAGACCAGCCTAGAGGAGGGCCTACTGCGCACCTACGAATGGATAAAGAAGATGGTACAGGAAGATGCAGTCTCATAGTGAACGCGGTGAGGACAAAGCGGGCGCTGGAGGAAATCCAACCCTTGAAAGTCCAATTAAAATCTACGTTATCGCCCCATGGACTGTGACCGAGAATGAACATGCTTTTCTGAGAGCTCACTCGCCCCTCGATTCCGGGAGATGGGCTAATATTGAATTCTGTGATTGTTTCGATGACACTGATCTGTATATAGTCTTCTGGGGCGGTGGGCCAAATCCCTATCGTAGGATGAAACGATGCCCTGCTCATTCAGTGCTCAATTTTACTAGAGAGAGCAGTCGAAGGATTGCGCCTGAATGGACGTTTGGCGAAGAAACGATTTACTGTCAATGGCCATCCGATACACTCAATCTTCAGATTTGGGGTGGAGATGGAGCTCCTAATCCTCACGAAAGGGTGAAGCATTATTCAGATCTCAACGGCGCCCCTTTTCCAAAGAAATCAGGTCTTCTCTCGTGGATAACCACCGGAGATTACTCCCTTCCTAGTGAGCGGGATCGAATAGATTTCATGAGGAAATTTACAAACGAGTACCCTGGCGTGCTGGATCTATATGGCAGGAACACGGGCGAATTCGATTTGAGTTCGATTGACACCTATAAGGGACCTCTAGAGAACAATCGGGGTGCGCTGGATCCATATGAATATACTTTTACCTTCGAGAATATCCGTGAGCCCAATTACATGTCGGAGAAGTTTAACGATGCTATCCTAGCGGGATGCATTCCCATCTACCGGGGCATGACAAACATAGCCAATTATTACCCGAAGGGCTCATTCATTGAGGTAGACATAACTAGGGAAGACGCACCTCAAAAGGTCATGAAAATATTAGAGAGCGATCATAGGGAACAAAATATAGAAGCTCTGTATAAGGCGAAAGATTTACTGCTCAACAAATATCAATTCTGGCCGGCTCTATTCGGGCTCATTCATCGGCTTATAGAGAACGGCACGATTGACCTAAATAAGCTGGAATGGCGAAGGAATAAAAATCGATATATTTACTGACCTGGGCTTGTGTAGGGGATCACAAGGGCACGGCTTGGATCCTTTGGAGGGATCGAAATTTAATGAGAAAATGGGAAAAATGGTGGGCGAACGTGCCCGACGACTACATGCTGGTTGAGGTGCAGCGGACCCACCCGATCAGGAGCCTGATGGCCGAGGAAGCGAAGATAGGGGAAAACGTCCTAGACGTCGCCTGTGGCCAATGCATAAGTTATCCCTTTTTCAGAATAGCGGGCCTCAGATACGTCGGACTGGACCTCACGAAGAAATTCATTGAATCCTCCAGGGAAATGCATCCCGGCATCGAGCTCCACGAAGCCAACGCGCTGAACATGCCCTATGCCGACGCTTCCTTCGATACCGTCTGCTGTAAAGACCTCCTCGAGCACCTCAGCCCCGAGGATGTCCAAACCCTCATCAGAGAAATGTGGAGGGTCACGAAGCTGAAGATGATGATAGCCTTCTTCCTACCACCATGGGACAAACCCGCCTCCATCGTTCTCATCGACGGCCTCCATGGCCCATATTATCATAATCAGTATAACAAACACGAAATAATGGCCATGATCAAAGACCTTGAGGATCTCGATAAGGTGGACATCCAATGGGTCCGCAGCGATGCCGCGATAAAACTCAGACCGCCCCTCGGCGAGAAACCATACACGCATGCCCCCCTTTACATAATCACGAAAAAAACATCCTAGACAGATGGGGAAGAAGGCTTCGCCCCTGGCTCAAGGTCATCCCTGTCTCGCCTTCGGAGCGGCCCCTTCACCCGATCATGGATGATTGGATTCTCTAGAGTCTCCATGCGCGCGAAATACAGATAAACGCGGGGGCGCGTCGCGTATGAAGTCAATTGAGTGTTGAGCGATGAGATCAGTGTAGAACTGAACAAGTCGGTAGATGTTGTTCTCAATCGTAAATTCATATCTTTTCCTGAGTACAATTTCTTTTAATTCATTACTTTCACTAAGTTGTTCCTTCATATCGTCAAAGCTGTTGATGACAAGACCGACTTTATGTTCCTCGACGAACTCGCTGAGGGTCTTGTGGGGAAGAGTCAAGACTGGAAGACCGCATGCGATATATTCAATAGCCTTGTTGGGCAGGGCAACATCGAGATGCTCTTTATTCATCACATCGTTGAAGCCAGCCCACCCAAAATCATATTTATGTAACTCATTGTGCATCAGTGCCTTCTGGGGGAAATGTCCGTGATAATGGACAAGGTCCTCCCCCTCAGCCAGTAAAGAATACGCCTCATCTTCTCTCGCTGCGTATATATGAATGTGGAAACCCTGCTCCGCTATTTCCCTGAATATCCCTCTAAGGTCATAATGATGTCCCTCTATCTGACTAGTGATCGTACCAGCATACACGATATGTATCTCCCCATCCTTATCCGAAAATTTATCGGTCAAATACCGGGGCATCATGTCTTCGGAGACATAGTTGCGAAAGACTAGATCGGACTCGTCGACGGTATACCGTTTCCTGATGTAGTCTCCAACCCCTTCGGTAACGTATAACCTACCGTCGCTCTCTTCATTCGCTATCTTCTCTTCATCAGCATATTCCTGTATTCTAGCCTCGTCATCGCCAGCATAGTAACCCATCTTCCGCATAGTCAGCGCATCATGGGTATCGTGGATGACCGGGATATCATCTACCGCGTTAATCGCTGACACCGTCAGAAAATCTGGAGCATTATGGCTGTGGATGATGTCAGGCTTGTATCTTTTAGCAAGCTCGGAGATGCTTTTCTGGGGATTGCTTAACTTAACAAATTCGTCGAAAAACTCATCTCCGTAGCCATACAGCTCGGTCAACGTTCTATCCAGGTAGCCGAAGACGAGTGAAACATCTTCGCCCAGCGCCCCCTTCAATCCCTTGGCAAGCTTCAACGCCCGGATACAGGGCTGAGGCTGGAGAAACAACAAACGCATCACAGATCACATCCATTTTTCTATTCTATTCGCGCACATCAAGCCAGAATAGCATGAATCTCCATGACCGTTATCAGTGCGCGGATACATCAAATTGGATTAATGAAATATAAGAGTGATGCAGATCACTGAACTGGCTCCTGCTTCTCGGATATGGCCTCTTTCTCCCTCTCTATCTGATCATTCTTCCTCTGCGCATCCCAGACCAATTCAAAGGTGGCATCCTTCCCGAAGAGCTCCTCACATTGCCGAAGGAAATTAGGATGAAACGCGATCTTATATGGACCCTTATGGTCCGGGCTCAAGGGAGGGTCGTGGACCGACCCACATCCCATGCATCCTAAACAGTTAATCCTAAACGGAAGAGGCCAACACACAGGATCATAATCATTCCAGTACTGGCCTGCCACGTCACTGAAAGTCAATCCTTCACGCTTGAGATACGAGACCATATACCATCTCCTCGGGGGCACACGTGAACCGTAGGTGTAGTAGAAATCCCACCAGGGATCGAAGAGCCTACTCATCACTCGCCCCAAGGCTCTTCTGACATTATTAGGGAGACGAGGATTTCCAGTGCTCTTGTCCTTCATAGTTATTGCGTACATCAAGTTTCATAAAAGCTTAAAAAAGCATCTACTGTGCTCATACTACACACGCCCGTAACCTCTGGGCATGTTGTGCACTAGTATTCAACTCATTTATTCGTTCAATTTTAACGTACAGCGTACGCTGGGCCTCAAATCTTCAAAATATCTCCCGTACCGTCCGCTTTGTGCGGTTTGTTGGTTCCCGTACCACTCGTACCCGCCGTACATTCAGTAATTTTTAAATAATGTAGGCTCGTACCGTCGGCCGCCGACCAGGTTCGACCAGTTGGTTGACTACAAACCTGTCTGTAGACTGTTAACCTGTTCGTTGACCGACTGTTGACCGGTAAACCGCTCTCGGCGAAGCCCTCGGGCACCTCGCGGCGCGCCCCGGTACGACGGAACGCGGTGCAGGAAGCCCCAGAAGCTTCATATATACCTAAACGTTACTTTCAGGTTCATTTTTTTCGCCGGTACACGCGCAAGTCGGACCGTAGTGCCCAACATCGCGACTAAAAATCGGGATGCCTGATACTGATCCGGGGTACTGAGCTGGGGTACGGAGGCGGCGTACTGGTGTTGGGTATGGATCACCAATCCATAACTGAACTTGGTCGTTTGTGAGGTTAATCCGCCACGGCTGAACGAATGTGAAGGGTCTGGCCTTGCTGCTTCACGGGTGTGCAGACTACGATAATCGGTGCAACACTATATAGACGACCGTAGATTGGTGCTCCGTACCCGAATTAAGTATCAGAGATACTTAGTTCAACTAGGGAGGTTGGCTATGTAGCCCGGAACTGCCCGGAATCGCCGCATCGCCTCGTTTCGGGGGCCTTTTCCACCCTGAACCTAACACCAGGTACTCCGCTCCTTATCTCTCACCCTGATCTGGGTTACTGATCACCGCTCCTTATCCCCGCTACTCACGTTATGTGAGTGGCTAATCCGCTAATCCGTTAATCCGCCTTGAATCTGGGCGCGGGCGCGAGGGCCACGATCACCGCGATCTAAATTTTTGGGTGTAGTGTACCGCGTCCGCGCGGGGAATTTTCTAACCGCGTATTGGGGGGTTGGGGGTTGATCTAAGTGTTGGCCGTGTTGGTTTTATTGGGGTTTAGGAGCTGATCAGGAAATGGGGGGGGTTTCGATCTACCTAGAAGAATCTGGGATAATTAGATCCAAAAAAAAAATTATTGGGGGTTGTCTATGTTCTGGCGAATCGTCTTTATCCACCATTTAAGCGCGGGCGCGAACATTACCGTTGCGGTTATTATTGGGAATAAGTTCATGCGTTTTTCACCTTCAGTTTACGCGTTCGCATTTCCTGTGTGTTGGCTACCGCGTCCTGTTTCAAGTTGTGGTTATATTCGATGACTGTGTTTATTCTGGGGGTTATGGGTTTCTGTGATCTAAGTGTGTTGGGGGTTACCGCTCGCGAGGTTACGATTTTGTTTCTAAGTTTTTTCAAGTGGGGGGTTAGGCTGTTGATTAGTTTTTCATCCTTCAGTGACTTAACTAGGAGCGCGAACCATTTCTTAGATATGCGTTTTTCCGCGCGTGCTAATTGTTTGTAGTCGATTGAGATTTCAGTTTTTGCGTGTGTTCTTAGGGGTTGGTGTGTCTCAAAATCCGTGTTTATTTTATATCCCTGTTTAAGCTCTATTTCGTAAATAATGCTTTTTATGGGGGTTAATTGAACGATTTTGTTTAGCGGTAAAAGGATATCTAAGTATCTTACGCCTTTAGTTGTGAGATAAGGTATTTTTCGGGTTGGGTGTTTGCGCGCGCGGTTCGTCTTTATGTCCCGGATAACAGTCTTACGGGTTGCGTTATTTCTAAAGTAAAATCTGTATGTGTACCCTTCAGCGACCTTGAACGTCTCATAATCGGGGGGGGTTGTATCTACCTCTTTAATTGTCCGTGTTATCAGTCTACCGCGATGTATGATCTCTGATCTCCTCTTAGCGATTATCAGAGATTTTTCATAAGTTCTGATCTTAAAGTCGATGTCATAAGGAAATTTTAAAGGCTCTTCTAAGTTGGTGGATAATTGTTTTTCCTGTTGCGCGGTTAAAATTTCGTTAAGTTCTATGTTCCGATTTGTAGCGTCTTTCAATGTTTCAGGGGTTGGGGTGTATGATTCGATAAACTCAAAATCTCTTATCCGTGTTGGGTGTTTCGTTTCGGGTTGCGTAAGAACTAAGTATTTTCTAGGTTTCGTCTCAGCGATCTTTTTTCCTTTTTTATCGCGCGTAACCTTTTCGGAATAGAATATTTCACTATTCCACCGGGGGCGCGTTTCTCCTATCTTAACGGGTTTTAACCCGTGTTTCTGTTTCGTTCTCATGTTGACCAACCTAAGATCAGGGGTGTAGTTTATAAATTATCTGGGGTTATCTGGGGTTATCTAATCGTCTTATTTTTGGGTTGTTTACTGAAAATAAACCTTAAAAGGGTTGGATTCATACATTTTTGACCCCCCCAAAAACGCCTTTTTTCCTTTAATATGAATCAAAAGGCGTTGATATTTGGGGGGGGCGCGCAACCTACATCCTAACTAACACCCCAGAAATGAGACGCGCGGCGATAAGTGCGCGGGATTTTTCCGATAGGAATTAACCGCTAAAAGGGTTTGTCAATAAATCCGATTAATGTGTTTATACAACTACTTACAATATACGC
>Ga0209977_10000002_pt1 | contig 106549 bp, 213 predicted proteins | sample SumtaG_2_FD_183113 | JGI IMG/M metagenome (GOLD analysis project Ga0209977, IMG submission 183113) | Deep subsurface microbial communities from Indian Ocean to uncover new lineages of life (NeLLi) - Sumatra_00607 metaG (SPAdes) (version 2) | ecosystem: Environmental > Aquatic > Marine >...
TCACAGCCATGAATAGCACGACCAAGCCATAAAACATCTCTCCGATGGTATGAGTCCAAGGAACAACAAAGAAAGCCAACAGATCGCCCTTGAAAACCCAATACATCATCTTCTCCCAAGGACTAACATCTTGATAGTACATAGCTATCCTGCTCAGATGAGATAGATCGCCAAACTTGAAGTAAGCTGTTGTAGATGCAGTAGTCCTATTCGAGTAATAATAGAATGTCCACTCTGCTTCTGGAAAACGTATCAACATCTCAGCTTTGGTCATGTAGATCCTACGCAAGCTCCACGCATCTGAGTCAAACCGTTGATACACCATCACTTTAACCGAGTCGATCACGTAAGGATAGGGTGGACAAGTCCATGCCACAGACTGTAACCCCTCTCCATCAACTGCTCTGGTCACTATGGCTTCAGGGGATCCCCCTGTCACTTCATGAACCGTTCCATCATAGTCCAAAGTGTAGATCCTAACCCCATAGCTGACCGATGCAGCTCCAGCGTCCACCCTAGAGTCCTCAACCAATGTATTTGATTGAACGATAGACAGCCTGTAGGCTAACGTGTCATGGATGGTGTGGGTGTCACTCCTGAAATACCAGTCAGCAGGATACGTAGTGGGATCAACAATCGGTGGGATAGTAGGAGAAGTCGATTCTTCAACCGTTATGACGTAATTCGAGCTAGCCCACACAGAGGTTGTGGAGTTGAAGAGCTGGACATTCCATGTATAAACCCCATAGTCCAATACGGTGTACTGGATTGTGTTCAAGGTAGCGTTTGACAGGGAAGTGGTGTTCCAATGAGGCGTAGCCCAACTATCTGTGACGTGGAGACTCGCATTATGAGCGTCACTGAGTCCAGTCCAAGTAGGAGTGAAAACGAAGTTTATGGTCTTATCATAGACCGTAGTTAAAGAGATAGGAGTATTCAACTCGACTTCGAGATTACATTCAAAGAGGATGAGGTCATAGTTAGCTGAAGCCCACACAGAGGTAGTGGAGTTGAAGAGCTGGACATTCCAGTAAAAAGCTCCATAAACCCCTGTCAAGTTCACTGCTATCGTGTTTTGGGTAGCGTTTGAAATAGACGTGGTGTTCCAGTTATAACTTGACCAGTCATTCGAGACGTGGAGACTAGCGTTTTGAACGGAATCCACTACATACCAAGTAGGCGTGAAAACGAAGTCTATGGTTCGATTCTCGTCATAGATCACAGCGTCATCCAATGGCGTATTCAAAGCCACTTCCATCCAAGCATCTTGATACTGGTATCCCACGTAGATGTCAAAGTCACCTGTTCCAAAAGCAGCTACCCCTGCCACACCAAAGACAGCATAGTGGTCTAAGCCATACATATTCGTGTAGCTCTGATAATACGTAACTATGTAGACGTACATAGATAGATAAGGCAGTGTGAACGCTGGAGCAGAGCTTCCCCATGTTCCCCCTGCATCATCATAAATAGCTCGATAAATATCATACCGTCTATCTCCCCCACCACCAGTTCGAGTATAACGATACAGTAACGCTATATCATCTGACGTGGAGTTACGAACCAACGCATTATCAGCGATATTGCCATTAGTGCTATCATCTATGACCAGAGGCGTTCCCCAACTCGAATTTGCGTAAAACCACTTATTCGTAATAAGTGTTTCATAGTTTCCCACTCCAGCGTCTCTATCTGTAAACGATGCGTAAACATCGTTCCCTACATTGACTCCATCGTAGTCGTGGCTGTTGGTCTCGATAGAACCAGTCACGTTTGCTTCTCCACTCCATGCTCCATCATAAGTCTGCCAATGCAAAGGCTCTAAATAATTACGAGCATACAGACACATCATTTCGCCATTGTCTAAGGGAACAAAAACATTAGACCACCCATTTGACGATGTTCCCCCAAGCTGTACTGGAAAGCCAGTGTCATCCTGCCAAGAGCCATTCAGCCAAGCGTTTTTCCGAACCACACAATAATTTGTTTGATTGGTATGAGAGATCCAAACATAGCCATCAGCATCAAACTTGATGTTGGGATAAGATACATCTATAGCTCCAGCTTCCAAAACCTTTTGTTCAGAAGTCACCCAATCAATCACGCCAGTAGAGTTCGGAGAGCCTAACCTAAAGTAAACGTCATCACCATCCTCAACACGAACATACGCTACGTGAGTTCCATTAAAATCTGCTGAAATCCCCAATTGATTATAGATGTCACCAATACTCGTTCCAGCAGCCCATGTCACATCATCAGAAGATGACGTATAGTATCCTTCTTCCCAACCATAAAACAGCCAAGTCCTGTTCTCTGCATAAAAAGCTGCATCTACACCCATATTCTGTAAGTTTGGATTACCGAATGTTCCTTCTTCATCGTTTGCTGATTTCACAAAAGTCATCAATGGAGCTGACTGGACTACAGGCATCGAAGGGAACAAGATGGAAAACGCTGATAAAACAAGGAGAACTGTAAGGAAGATCGAAGTTTTACTCCGTTTCACATCAATCACCTGAAGAGTTTGTAAAGGGTGATAGCCACAGCAAGGGCAAGCACCAAGTTAGCCAGACCTAAACCTGCAACAGGAAGCATCGCAGGCAAGAAACTCCCCACCCCACCAAACAACCAAGCGATCACCATCACACTCCTGATACTCTGATACCTGTTATACGTGGTCACAGCCATGAATAGCACGACCAAGCCATAAAACATCTCTCCGATGGTATGAGTCCAAGGAACAACAAAGAAAGCCAACAGATCGCCCTTGAAAACCCAATACATCATCTTCTCCCAAGGACTAACCCCTTCATACCAGAGGTCTACGTTGCTCAAATGATAATAGTCACCAAACTTGAAGTAAGAGTATGTCGATGACGTGGTTCTATTCGTGTAATAAGTGAAAGTCCAAGTAGCTGCTGGAAAACGAACAAGCAACTCATCTTTGCTCATAAATATCCTTCTGACGTTCCAGTATCCTGCTCCAAACCTTTGATAGACCTGTATCTTCACAGCATCAACAACATAATAGTATCCGTCACAAGTCCATGTAGTAGATTGTTCTCCATCTCCATCAACTGTTCGAGTCACTATGGCTTCAGGAGATCCCCCTGTCAATTCAAACTCTGTTCCATCGCCATCAAGAACCCAGATCCTGACACCGTAAGAGACGGTCTGAGACGTTCCTATACTCATGCTGTCCTCAATCGCAGTGTTAGATTGAACGATAGACATCCTGTAAGCCAGAATATCATGAACAGTATGCGTGTCGCTCCTGAAGAACCAGACATCGTTGATATACACGCCTTCGATGATAGGTGGAAACTCTGGTGGTGACGTAGATAAAGCTAAAGTAAAAGTGTAGTTGCTGGAAGCCCACTCATCGAGTAGCCAAGTAGAATTGTAGACATCAACATTCCAGATATAAGTTCCATAGTCAGGAAGGGTATAAGAGATCGTGTTCACAGTTGCGTTTGTGATAGCTGTTTGATTTAAGTGCATGACTGACCAATCATCATCAACGTGAAGAGATGAAGCATAGAAGTAGCCAGTGCCATAAAGCGTAGGAGTGTAGTCAAACTCAACCGTTAGGCTGTCCTGATAAACCGTAACTCCATTTGCAGGATAGACTAAACTCACATCAAGATAGTTGAAGTGAACGAAGGAACTAGCTCCTGTTTCAAGCACGTTAGCAGCCATCGCCTTAAACCAAGCACTTGAACGAGAAACATTGGAGACGATGAGCAAGTCAATAGAGCCAGTAAAGTTCAAATCATCCCCCTGCGTGTAGTTCGCTCCCCCTAGCCAAAGATCTTCTACTGGACTGAACCACGTATCAGCCATGCTATCGGTATTTCCAATATCTATTCCGTTTCGATAATAGTTTACATGAGTGGTGTTCCAGTTCCACCCAACGGAAGCCCATGTATCCCAAAGAACCATAATCGGTTCTTGGTCAATACCACCAGAATGATTCTTCAATCGTGTCCAAGCAACACCATTATTAGCAGAGTGATCTACTGCTATACTCCAATCACCAACATCAGGAGTTCCCCTTTCCCAATAATCTTGAGATACCACCCACTGATCTTCAAATACTGGTGGGTGAGTCACGCTAAAAAGTATGAACCCACTCATCTCAGTAAAGTTTTGACCAAGTGAACCACAATTGATATAATCGTCTAAGCCATCGAAGGTCTGTCCACGCCCTGCCAACCCTGTGATCTCATTGGGTTCGCCTACACCCTTCTTCGTTCCATCGTTATTATTCGCTGTGGAGTCAAGGATCGTGGTGGTAGAGTTATCAGCCATGTGATAAACAGCAACATACTCGTTTGCATCCCATACTGCTTCAGCGTTTTCTCCAGCAGAGATTGTGGTGTTACCATAGTAAAGCCAGAACGGAGAATACCAAGCACTGTCTACTTCAGGAATCAAAACCCAAAACCAAGCTTCAGAGTTTACAACATAGTCCTCTATCTCATAGTCCAGAAAGGTCATGTTGTCGTTGTCTACAAACCTGATGTCGTCTAAGTCATCCTGAATATTTGACCAGTCCACAATCGAGCCATCAAGGTGAACAAAAACAGGGAAGTTGGTCAGGTTCACATCAACGTAAGCATAGTCGATCACCATAGGCTTCTGTGTACTGAACCAGCTAATACTATCAGCAGCCTCAACCTCTGGAATAAGGGGAGAGCCTACAAAAAGAGGCAAAGACTGAATGAGCAACAAAGCCAACAATAACGCTGCTACAACCTGAGTTCGTTTCAACCCATTGATACCCCTAAGACCTGATCCACACAGCCCACCACATCAGCCCTGATCTCCGAACCCCAAAAATAATGAACGGAGTAACCAGCCTCTTCCAACAACCGTTTCTTCTGCCTGTCTCTAGCCCACGTCTTTCCATCCCACATCTCTTCAGAGTGCCAGTAATCCCCATTACACTCGATCACGATAAGAGGATCTATCAGCACATCGACCTGATATTTACCTAGAAGGGGAACGTGCTTCTTATAGACTACCCCTCTCCGATTCAGCTCCCCCTGAATCGCAACCTCGATCTTAGTATCCTTTTGAGGCAATCTTTGTTTTAACCTAGCAGCTCTAATCTTAGCTTTCGACTCTTCAGAGTGAATCTTTCTACCCAAGTTAAACGTGTGACCTTTCAACGACTCAGAGATCTTATCCCTCGTTTCCTTAGACCTAGGCTTCCCCTTACTCCAAGGAACAGTACGACCTTCTAATGCCTTAGAGAGCTTACGTCTAGTTTTCTCAGACACTACATGACCTAGTTTAAACCTATAACCTGTCTTGCCTCTTTTTTGACCGTCACGTATCCTTTGCTTAGTCTCTTCAGAACGCTTCTTACCAGTATTCGACTTAGCCCTCTTCAACACTGTCTCAAGAGACTGCTTTCTGCCTGTTAACGTTTCAGAGACCTTTATCATCCTTTCATCAGTCTCCTTGGTCAAACCCTTATTCCAAGGCGTATATCCCTTTTGAAAGGTCATTTGCATCCCACATATTTTTAGTATTTTTCTAGTTGTCTTTGCCCGATAAATCCGAGTAGAAACCAAAACCAGACCACAGCCATCAAGACCTCAATCGTCACCACGATGAAAGATGGAACTTGCATCTGTGCAAGGAACACTGGAAAGCCAAAGATAACCCATCGAGCAGTAGGGATAAACATGGTTATCGCAGCTAACACCAGAGCAACCGTTCCACCAGCTATCAAGCTGCCAGTTATCAAGCCAAAGATGACACCTGCTCCAAGCTCCATAGTGAAAGTCAAAAGTGTTGTTCCAGTAGGATCAGTGAAAACCAAGAATCCAGTTATGTCATCAGGTTCTTCATAAGGTGGCTGCACAAAGTCACCCACTACCTGAGCTTCATTGAGCATAAAGAGGCTCACGTTTAAGCAGATGAAAAAAAGGATGATACCGAAAGCTCCTAGCCTCATCAGATAGTCCTCTCCCTATCCTTGTATATGCTGAACGCCACTATAAATGCTATGGCAAGCGAAGAAGTTATCCAGCTCCAACTGATGTCTAGCCAGTTGATATACACCATGATAGCAGCCACGATAGTTCCAATGATCACGCCTATCCCTGAATTATAGCTGCTGAAAGAGATGAAAGTCAGCAACACGATTCCTATGGCAACGAATTGGCTAGGATCAATGGGAAAACCTGTTCCAATGAGGTCATCAAGGTCAGTCCAAGGATTACTGTCGATGTCAGGTGGCTTAGGACACAGGATAACCCAAGTGAGCAACCCACGTCTAACATGAGAAACAGTGATGTTCACATAGTAATGCAGTTCATCTGCTCCATACCAGTTCCAAGTCAAGGTGCTTGCACTCACGTTTGTAGAGGAAATATAGGTTTGGTTTCCATACTCGTAGACACCCATCCAGATCCAAGTAGTGTTAGCTTCTGCATCAGCATAGATCGACTGAATCCACGTCACGTTCTGCCTTTCAGCAGATACAGTGAGCTGGCTGATGTCAGTGGGAATCACAGGAAACATATCATCGGTGATAGCTAATAGGACAGTTGTTTCTCCAGTGGCAGTGAAAGGCTGATAATAATAAGCTCCTAAGTCACAGACCAGCCTCAGCTTATATGTCGTTCCCCAAGAACAAGTGAAGGGCATAGCATTGAGCATCTCTAAACTCCATCTCTCCACAACCAAGTCAGTTCCATTGATATTCAGTAAAGTCTCCAAGAACCCATCTTCAACTCCGAGATAATCATAAACCGTAAAATAATAAGTGTAGTAGGGAGCATCAGGCTTGATTATGTAAATGGTTTCATTGGCATCATCTGGAAGAAGATAATACGTTCTGGAAATATTATAGCCTAAATCGAATTTCCAAGCGATCTGACTCTGAGTCTCAGTGATGTTATTCCAGCCATCCACAGCGATAGTCAATTGACTGTCATCTACTCTGAACAAAGTTGCGTCAATAGCTCCATCCCTTGTACCCTGCTCGTTGAAAGCTCCAGCCATATCATAGTAAGTAGTAGCAGCCTCAGCAACAGGGATCAGAGGCAAGATAGACGACAAAGAAAAAAGCAGAATAAAAAGTATCACGATGCTGGACTTATTCAATTTCCCTTTCTCTCCTTTGCTAGCTAGCTTACATTTATTTATTTATAACTTCATGAATTTTAATTATATGAATAGGTGATAGCCTCTTGGATACAGTAAAATAATCTGTTGGCTTGGATACTTTTCCTCGCTGAATCACTACCATACGAGCTTTATTTGGTTTCACATGAACCTCTAACACCACAGGCTTTTCACCCCAAAAAGGATTAAAAGTCATTAACGCATACCCTTCTGCTTGTTTTTTGCTTCTAGTGAAAAAGACAGGACTTCCCCTAAAACCCTTTTTCAAAATACTTGGTAAATGCTTACTACTTGTTCCATGAAACAATCTAAGGCTCTTCAAAGGTTTTTTCTTCCCCATCACGATACCCCCAAGACCTGATCCACACAGCCCACCACATCAGCCCTGATCTCCGAACCTGAAAAAGCGTGAACAGAGTAACCAGCCTTCTTCAACAACCGTTTCTTCAAGCGATCTGCTTTCCATACTCTCCCACCATCAAACTTTTTCGAGTGCCAGTAATCCCCATTACACTCGATCACAGTAAGAGGATTTATCAACACATCGACCTGAAACCTGCCAAGAAGAGGAACGTGCTTCTTATAGACTACCCCTCTACGATCCAGCTCTCCCTGAATCGCAACCTCGATCTTAGTGTCTTTTTTAGGAAACACCTGAAGCAAACGCTTTTCCCTAAGCTTGCCTCTGGTCACTTCAGAGACAGAATGACCAGCAAGCTTCTTGGAGATTTCAGCCCTAGTCTTTTCTGAAACGACACGACCAATACTGTACTTGTTACCAGTCATCTGCTTAGCTAGAAACTTCAAATGAGCCTCAGAATAAACGCCAGTCAAACCCTTATTCCAAGGAACTTGACCTTTATTCGCCAACCTCAACTTACGCTTAGTCTCTTCAGAACGCTTCTTACCAGTATTCGCCTCAACCCTTTTACGAATATGAGCTTTAGATTGAGGCTTCCCAAGCTTTGCCAAACGCATTTTATTTTTAGCTAAGTCAGACCAAGGAACACCTTTGTTCCAAGGAGTGTGACCAGTTTTAAAGGGCATTTTTTGATCACGCTTCCCAAGTCCTAACGTCTCTACGCATCGAATTGAGGAAACCCCATAAAATCCATCCAAACATTGCGATCACAGGATGCCACAAAATCACGTTGGTAACAAGGGTTATCACGCTACTCCAAGGAGCATCGAAGCTGAAACTATCCGAGATCGCCTCTATGTAAGTCATCGCCACAGCTCCGAATACGAACCAAACCAGAGAATAAATGATGATGCCTATGAATACGAGTGACCAAACCATCACGATCTTTACAGGGAAGATCGGTTTTATCTTGTGAGAGGGTTGCAACATCATTATCTCCCCTTCTTTTTCTTGGTTGCTTTCTTTTTAACCTTTGTGGATTTTCGCTTCTTAACTTTCTTTTTACCGTTTCCAAAGATTTGTTCAGATAGAGTCTTACCCTTCTTCTTTTTCTGCGTTATGTGTTCAGCAAGTGTCTTACCTTTCTTCTTTCCTGTTAGATGCTCAGCAAGAGTCTTAGGCTTCTTCGTTTTTTTGGTCTTTGCAAATATGATGGAGCTTACTGGACTCTTGACCTTTTTTCCGTTCTTCTTCTTTTTGCCACCTAGGTCAGCGAAGATAAGGGAAGCAACACTCTTTTCTGTCCTGATTGGATACAGGTACTCTTGTTTTTCCCACCAGCTAGGAACTTTGGTTCTCCTACCCCCACCCCTAGGATAAACTCTCGGCAACCTTCCCCTTGGAAAGAAGGGGATTGTGGGAGTCATGATAAGGATTGGTGGAATGTATGGCTTTTGTGGATCATCTGGAACTGTTTTGGGTATTTGCTTTGGAATAACGTCAGGGATCTGTGGAGTATCTTGTTCCTGTGGAACTATGGGAATGACCTTTGGGATATACGCAGGCTTTTGTTTGATGTCAGGCTTTTGTGGAACATCAAAGATGGTAGGGATATAGGGAACAACTGCTTGATCTTCATCAGACTTCAAAGGCTGAAAGACGACAGGTATGTAAGGAACTTGAGGCTCAAAGGTCTCCTGTTGCGTAAACTGGTCAGTCAATACATCGGGTTTGAGTAAGGGCTGTTGAGGGATCTGAGGCTTCGTGACCTGCAAGATAGGAGAACTAGGCTCAAGACTCAGAGAGTCAGGAGCAGTCTGAGGAAACATCTTGGTGGCAAACAGAACTCCTGCGCCTGTGCCGATGGTCAAAGGAGAGGTCTGAGCGATGGCGACTAAAGATTGTCTCAACAGCGTAGGAGCAGCAGAAGGGATCTGGAGCAAGGCTGCTGTCTGAACCAGCCCTCTGCTTTTTGCAGACATAGAAAGAAAATCCTTTATTCGCTGTTCCATAGCTACTGGACTTAAAAAGTCAGCTCCAGAGACTTTAGGAAGAGTTGAGCCACTTAAATAGCCTATGCCAGTAGTAACTCCAGCTTGAGAGACCAAGTGCTTATAAACTATGTCTGTGGATCGAGCGATCAACTCACCCTTCTTATAGGGAGCAACAGTGATGAAAGCTGTTCTCCCCATCTTGACTCCTGATTTAGTCATGGTGAGAACATCCCACATATAATCTTCAGCCTGCGAATACTGCACAGCTCTGGACACAGCTTTAGTAGTTTCAAATACATCTATGTCACCAACAAGAGCTGCCTGAGAAAACTCTTTAGCTTTTTGCCACTTAGCTCCAATATTAAGGCTAACGTCATCCAAGTTACCGAGAATCGCAACTTCAGTAGACATCTGTTTAGCAACGTGTGTAGCATACCTCTTGCTTTTCCCCATCAGATACAGATCGACAGGTGAACCTCTCCACCATTTCGTCACTGGAGCTGTGACCTTTTTCGTGACCTTGGTAACAGCTCTGGATAATGGCTTAGAAACATACTGCTGATACTTAGCCATAACAGACTTAGGAACTATCTTACCAGCAACCTTTGAAACTCCATACCCCAAACCCAAGGATAACCCAATATCACCAAGGATCGTTCCAGCAGTATAAGTGAGAGGCATATCCTTTAGCAGTTGCATCTCATAGCTCTCAGTCAAGCCACCTGTGATAATACTTTGAATCCCACTGGAGATCAATCCACCTGACAAAGTAGGTGGTGGAGCAGGAGTCTTGATACCGATTAAGCCACCGATCCCATATATGAAGCTCTCTCCAGTAGCTATGACACCAGAGCCAACCTGAGCAATAGTTTGAACAGCTCCATGAACAGCCTCTAAAACAGGTGGCATTCCCTCAACCTTTTGCATGGAAGCAGCCAGTGTCTGCACTGCTACGCCTGAAGGTCTCCAACCTAAACGCCACTCTTTAAGCTCTGACTCAAGCCTTTTCTGCTCACTACTCTTCCAAGATGAAACCGATTGTTTAAAGGTAGCCTTTTCCTGACTCTTCCAAGATGAAATACTCTGCTCAAAAGCAGATTTCTGTTCAGCAGTAGCATCAGGATTTAAACGGAGAAACTTTAGCCTAGCTGTACTCTCCTGTTGAAGAAGCTGCTTATCAAACTTTAAGTTTGCTTTCTGTTCTTCAGTGGACATAGCAGTTGCAAAGGGAACTCTGAAGAGATATTGTTCCTCTAAATCCCTACGATCTCCACGAACATTAGCTGGAATAGCTGGTGTCGCATAAGTCTGAGCTGAAAGAGAAGCCAACCGAGTGTCAATCTCAGCTATCTTTTTTTCAGCCTCTGACTTGACATCGAATAACACTTGAGCCTCTTCTTTCCCCATGATACCGAGCTGTCCAACAATCAATTGTGAAGGCGAAAGAGAAGTTTTAACTCCAAGTCCTACTTGGGGGGGTAGTGACTGGTCAAATCCTTGAAAATCAGAGGGTTGAACCCCAAGTCCATCCTGAGTGACCTGTGGCTGCTCACCTGCCTGAACTTGATCAAAAGGAGAAACAGATGGTTGAACCCCAAGCTGTCCAAAACCCATCTGAATAGCTGTTTGAACCCCAAGTCCTTCCTGAACGGTTGGTAGAGAATCAGGGGGTGGTTTCCACTGTCCTTCTTGAGTAGTTGTTGGCTTAACTACCTGCTTTGATTTAACGCTTTGAACGTAGACTTCCCAATCAGCAGCCTTCTGTTCAGTGTAGGCAACAGCCTTTCTCAATCTCTCAGCATACGATTTTTCAGCAGCAGTAACAGCCATCTCTTCAGTGGGAACATTCAAACCAGCTTCCTGCATCCTACGCCTTACAGCCCTAGAACCAGCACTGGCAGGATCGCTAAAGGCTTTGCCAGCAGCCAATGTAGCTGCTTCCTCTTTCATCTTCACGTAACGAGACTGATCAGAAGGAGTGAAGCCTTCCTTGATCGGAAACTTCTTTCTCGCTTCAGCCAAGTAATCGGTTAAGCCAGCCTTAGAAGCTCGGATCTTAGCCATCCTTCGAGCCTGTGGAGTCCTATCTGACCTACCACCAGACATCTCAGACAAACGCCTAATCCTATACTGCTCAGATGTTTCGCCTTCTCTACGATGACTCATTTTCTTTGATCACCTTACTTCAATTCATACGTTAGCTGACGTATTTTTTATCTTCTTCTTCTCCGTTCTCCAAAATGAATTGTCTTGCCTGTAGGAGTCAATTCAGTTCTAGTCCTGTGCATATAGGTGCTGAGGTAATGCCTGAGAAGCCAAGCCTGTTTTTTAGGCTTCGTAAACAATGGTTTAGCCAGCCTCGTAGCCCTTATCTCCTTTTCAAGCTGGCTGCCAACAACTTCCCTCGATAAGCTACCAGTCTGCTCCATCTTCTGCCAAAGATCCACATGATGACCGAGTTCATGTAACAACGCTGCTTCAGACTCAACCTTAGATTTTTTACCTTTATAGCCCACGAAAACCATTGGCTCACTACTTCTAAAGGCTTGTCTTTTTCCTATACCAGCAGAATAAAACCCTACACCAGTCTTATAGTAAGACTTGCTATGAGGAACATCGCCTACAAAGACTCTTGGAACAGGAACATTGTATTTTTTACTGAATCGTTCAGCGATCTTTGTAAACTCTCTCTGGATAGGAGACTGCTTAGGCTTCTTTGGAATGAACTCAGGTTTTCTACGCCTAGTTCTACGCCTAGTCTTACCCTTCTTGCCCTTGCTTTTCCTTGGAGTTCGAGAGGGAACAGTAGGTCTACCACCATGAGGAACAGGATAATCAATCGTCTGATAATCCATCCTGTTAGGCTGCTTCTTCCAATCAGCCTTACGTTCCCTTCTAGCCCTCAAGCTCAAGTCAATCATGAAAGCCCTATAAGGATCAAGAGGAACAGAACCCATCCTACGCCTAGCAGCCCACCAATCCTTGTAAGCTTTACTGCTCATGATCAGCTCTCGCTTCTCACTCGCAGATACCTTTCTCTTGGACTTAGGCATTGAAGGTATCACCTTTTCTTTCGTTTCTTTTTCGGTCTAACACGATAAACCACAGCGTACTTCCACATATCCCTGTTAGGTCTACCACTGGCAACAGGAGATAGAGGAACAGCATGACTCACGACATTTCTTGTGCTTTTTCTCCGTACCTTGTTTTTAGCTGCTGTTCTTGAGCTAGCTACAACATTCATTGATCTATCGAACTTAGGCAATTCATCTTACCTCTTTTTCTTTCCGAATAACCCTGCTTGAATAGAAGGCATAGGCATACGCATAGCTGTAGAGCCTAGCCTTGGATCTCTCCTACTGGTTTTCTGTTTCTTGGGAATCGTGTACCTACCGATGACCTTTCCTTTCAAGACTTGGTTATTTATCAAGAGGCTGATGCTGTTAGGATGCGTGAACTTTGTCGTCTTAGTGGATCGGACTACAACAGTGTTCGATCTCTGGTCTCTCATACTAGAAGCCCTGACGTAGTATCTCCCACCCCTCTTAGTGGTCATGACACCATGAACGACACTGCCACCTTCCAAGTACCCTTGATGCTCGAATTTTAAGCCTTTCTTCTTCATGAAGGCTTTCAGCCTATCCAGCCTATCAAACTTTGAAACGCCATACTTTATCGGATAACCCATTACTTTCCCTTCTTCTCTTTCCGTAACTGCCTCATATATTTCTTCATGTACTCTCTCTTGCCAAGCTTCGTTGTCGTCTTGTGCTTCGTCTGGATGTTCCTCTTCTTGTTCTTCTTCTGCTTCCTAGCCCTACGCTCAGCGTTCCTTATCTCAGTAGCAGTGAAGGCAAACACCCTTTTCTGAGCCTTGATAACCGTAAAGGTCTTTTTACCTCTGATAACTGTTTTCAATGACACTTACTTACGCTTCCTCGGTTTAACTCTGTTACCCTTGAAGAGATGGATCTTTTTACCTTGCCTATGTGACCAAGCATACATAGCTTGGTATGCTTTACCCAAATTCCCTGAATCGACTGTTCTTGAGTGCTTTTTACCTACCCTGCTCCTGACTCCTTGGCTGTTAGGCTTCCCCAAGAACTGATAAGGAATAATGTATTTAGGCATTTACTTTCGCTTCCTAGACTTCTTTTTCTTCCCCGATTTCCCTTGAAGTCGTCTCTTACCCACAAGATCTACAGTAGGTGGCTTACCCATTTCATCCCAAAACCTGTCACTCGCTCCCCCAATATGGTTCAGCACTTTCTTAGCCTTAGATTTAAGATTAGGTTTCTTACTTTTACGTGGCATTAGTTTAATCCACTCCTTTTCTTTGCTCTTAAATAAGCTCCATTAAATTCTTTTTTAGTGAACAAGAGTCTCTTACCTTTATGAATAACCCTGACATACTCTGTTTTCTTTTTCTTCTTAGCAGTAGACTTCTTGCTCTTACGTGGCATCTATTTATCCCTTCTTCCTACGCCTTTTTGTTCCCATCACAGGGTTTTTAAACGGATCATTGTCAAACACAGTTTTATGGAATCCATCTCTAGTACGTTGTGTAGCTGTATTGACCTTCCGAACATTTTTAGTCCAGCTCTTAGCCAACTTGCTTACTTTAGATCTTCTTCTTCCCATACAGATCTCCCCTCATTTTCCTTTAGCTTGAACTACACGACATTTTACAAACCGATTATGCCCTAAAGAGGCTTTCAATCCTTTGTTCATCTGAGTGCATTTACTCAAAGCCTCATAATAATTAGTGTAGATTTTTTTTGAGCGAACCATCTTACCTGAACGCTTATACTTGAGTTGATATTTCTTTTTCTTCTTAGCCACAGAAAGCCCTCTCTACCTCTTCTTCTTTTTTTTCTTTGATGTATCGAATTGAGTCAAAGACTCCAAGCTGCCGAGCATCCCCTTAGCTCCAGATACGGTCTGCATCACAGCAAAGCTTGAGCCAGTGAAAGCCTTAGCCCTGTTGAACGCAGGAGCTTGAGGCGTAGCAGGAAGGCTACCGATGACAACGATCCCAACCGTAGAAGCCACAGCTAGTTTAGTCTGCTCAACGACAGAACCGATCAACGGATTCTTCTGCTTCTTGAGCTTTCGCATTTTCTTTCTACGTTTCTTCTTGGAACTTTTTCTCAACGCTTTTTCACCTTTAAAAGATACCCTTTTTTGATTTTTTCTTCTTTTTCTTCTTCTTGTTAAAATCACTCATTCCGAGCAGGTCAGCAGTTCCAAACCCACCAGTCTGAAAGAGGTTCACCTTACCGAAACCAGACCTCTCCAACTCAGCAGCCTTCTTCTGGACTTTCTTAAAGCCTTTAGCAACAGTATTCAGCTTCTCCTGTAAGCTAGATCCACCCTTAGCCTTCTTAGCAGCCTTAGCCTTACCCCTAGCCTTAGCCTGTATAGCAGCCTCTTCCCTCAACGCTTCCCTGTAGGCTTCCTGCTCGATCTTCTCGATCTCTTTCTTGAACTTCTTGGCTTCCTTACGACTCTTCTTGATCGCCTTGACCTTCTTCTTGACTTTTTTCTTCAACCCACCAAAGACCACTTTGAGATCACCTGTATCTGTTTACTTCTTCCGTTTCCATTTACTACGTGTTTTTGCATGAAGCAGCAAACCTCTAGGATTAACCTTACTCCAAAGATTCTTCTTTTTCAAGGCTTTAGCTTCCCTAAGAGTCCTAACAGCTCCAACACTCCATTCCATGCCATCCTGTCGAACAGCTATGACATCATATCGAAACTTGCCTTTTTTACCATATCGTTTCCATTGATCCTCGATATAGACGCTTCTATTTCTAACCATTTTCTTTGTCGTCTCCTATGATAACCTGTATGTGTGAAACCATACTCTGTAGCCACCTTTCACTCTGGTAATTCGTGCCAGACCATATCTGCTCTTCATCCTTTTTTGTGCATCTTGAGCATCGCCTTTACGCTTATGAAATCCACTTCTTTCATGTGAAAAGAATGGCTTAGAAACTCTACTGACTCTCCATCGTCTTTTCAAATAGTTTTCTTTCGGCATCTACTTTCACCATTTTTTCATCAATTTATTAGCATGAGCCAACGCTTTACGCTTATCGGTAAACGAAGTATTCTTTCTAAGGTTTTTAGAAGAAACAACGAGATACTTGTGTCCACTAGGAAACCTAGGAATAGTCTGCACAGCTACCACTCCACTCTTACCCACAAAGGTAGTTTGAGCCTTAGTCTCATTATGTTTCTTCCAGCCTTTAGGCAATATTATCCCTCTAATCTTTTGTTGTTGTCCTGAAGGAATCGTTTCCAAACTTTTCTCTGAAGTATCCGATGGATCGACCAGCTAAAGCCTTAGACCTCTTTTTAGTGGTCACGATACCTGTTCTGACGTTTCGACAGAAAACGTATCTCCATTCCCCATCCTTCTTGACTTGGAGAACTCTTCTTCTACTCCCCTTCCTTCTACCCAACTATCTGCCTCTCCAATCCCTATGTTGCTTTTTCTTTCTCATCGACTGCCAAACCAAGTATCCACTGGCTACCTTTGTTGTTCGAGCATTATGATGTAATTTGTTTCTGACTTCCTGAGCTTGGTGATTAGCCTTTTTTTTCGTGAAGTGAGCTGAATACAGATAGAATATCTTGTCACCGAAACGCCTTGAATCCCCTATCTTCCAGCGTTCTGTCCTTCTAGTGCTTTCAGATTTCTTTTTAGGAAACAATGATTTTTTACCCATTTTCTTTAAGCTCCTATATGGTGATAGTAGCCTTTGCTGTGAACCCTGAAGCCTCTCTTGGTTTTAGTGATGGTAGCTCCACCAACGAAACGAATGATAGCCCTCTGAATCCTCTCAGCATCCTTTCTCTTGGCAACCGTAACAGATTTGGTAGGTCTCTTCCAGTACTTCTCGTTCTTGAGTCTGTTAAAGATCGCCTTCTGATTCTTCAATTGAGTGATAGGTTTCCTGACCATCTACTTACGCCTCAGTTTTTTCATCTGTTTCTTTTTTATCCGTCTCGCCTCTTTTCTGAGTTTGGTGATGCCTGAGATCTCAGCAGCCTTCTTGTTGTCAAGATAAAGCCTCTCAGTTCCACCACCCCTCTTCCTAACCATAACGTAAGGTCTAGCTCTCTTCATGGTAGGTCTCGAAGTTGGCTGACTGAAGTGGATCGTGAACCTTCCCCTTCTGCCATGATAATTTGTCCACACAGTAGATTTCTCAGCACTCAACCTCGAATGACTCAGATTGAATGGCATCTACTTTCCCCTCTTCTTTTTCAACACGTTTCGCATAGTTCGTGGCAATTTGCTAGAATCGAAGTCCTTAGCTTTCTTTCTCAACATCGAAAGCTGTTGAGGCGATAATTGTTTCACAGAAACATTTCTCCACCCCATCTCCAGAGCCAATCCACCCTTAAACTTTTTAGCCATCTCATCAGCCTTTTTCTTAGTCAAAGCCCAAGTATGAAGCCTAGTCCTCTCCTTGGGAGCTTTACCGAACATCCCATAATACTTAGTTTGAGGCATCTATTTTCGCCTCTTCTTGGCTACGTCTTTCCTCAACCACTCTAAACTTTTTTTATTGGTCTTTGAAAGGACATTCCAGCCTTTAGGAGTTTTCACGATAGCCACAGTGTAAAGATATTTTCTCTTCAATCTTTCAGCGTGTTTGACAGCTAAGGGCTTCTTCTTGTATTGTGTGTTGAACATCCCCCAACCTTTAGGAACTCTATCAGGAGTTTTTATCTCCCTTAAAACTCTAACCAATTATTTTCTCCCCTTTTCTGTAGGATGTGCAAAAATAAGCCTATGAAGAATCACATGGGTATGACCAGATTTCTCAGCTAATCGTCTAGCTTTCTTCTTTGCATCTCTTAACGTGTAAGCATTAGCTCCAAATCTGCCAGTCATCGAATCTCTGACCTCATACTTGTAAATTTTTGTTCCATGTCTCTTCTTGGGAATCTTTTCCATGATCTTCCGTTTCTTCTTTCGTTTCTTTGGCATCTATTTACGCCTCTTCCTATTGGTTTTTGAAAGATGCCTAACATGAACGTGAGCATCCACTACATCACTGCCGATAGACCAAGATACGTGAGCCTGAGAGCCATCAATGCTTCTGACGTAGACCTTTTTTCTAGGAAGATTTGAGCCAAGTCTAGCCCAAAGATGTTGCCCTTTCTTAACATCTTTTTTCTTCAATTCCTTCACTTTATCCTGTTTTTGATTTTCTTTTTGAAAGCTGCGTCTTTTCTTCTAAGTTCAGCAATCAACTCTCTTTTATTCAGTGGCTTATAGCCACCAGCCTTTAGCAATTTATTTGAAAGAGTGATGAACCTTGACTCCATCGCCTTTGCTTTCTTCGTCATAGGAAAGAACTTGCCAGTTGAAGGATTATATCTAGCACCCAACTTGTCATGAACGCCATGCTTGATGCCATAGGCTACGTTGCCACGAACATTTCTTCCAGCCTTGATCTCCTTCGCCACACCCTTCAAACCAAGCACATTAAAGAGCTTAACGAATCCTTCTTTGGTCTGTTTCTTCAAGGCTTCATCGCCAGCTTTCTTCAAAGCTTTTTCAGCCTTTGAAACATACTTAGGGATCTTTGACATTTTTAGTTAAGACCTCTTCAGAACTTTTTGATGCAGGAGCTGTGAAGCTCTCGCCTTATTGACGCTACCGATGACTCTCCAAGCTTTACCCATACCTTTCTTAGTCGTGAATGGAACGGTCAAAACTGTATGTTCTCTCCAAACACTCCAAAACTTTTCACCTTTATTTCGCAGGATCATCCCCTTCAGCTTTCCTTTAGGAGACCAGACCTCAACGAAGTCATGTTGCTTGGTTTCAGCGTGTATCCGAACACCTTTTTTCGTGTTGCGAACACTCTTAAAAGTGATACCCTTAGCCCTGATTTTACGTCTCACTGGCATTGGGATCTTAGACCGTAACGCTTTCTGCTTTTTAGACTTAGGCAATTTTAATACCTCTTGTCTACTCGCCAGCCACCCTTGAGCTTCACAATCTTGTAAGCTATGCCAGTGATCCTACAGGACTTAGCCACAGCGTTAGCTCTGGATTTTTTTCTATGAATCGTCTTGCCTTTGCTATAGTGACCGTCACCATAGAAAGGTATAGTTTTTCTTCCCATCTCAAAAATCACTTTTTCTTCTTCTTTTTTTTCTCGTTATAGATTCCCTTATACTTGGATTTCTTGAGGTTGTCTGGTTTCTTCTTCCTATGTTTCAGAATCTGGAGATGTTCACTAGGAGAACCAAGGCTATTCCAATCTCTACATAGTTTTCTCGCAGTAGCAAGGGTTCTATGTTGCTTCCAGAATGTATAATTTCCTGTTCTATGTCTTTCTTTATACTTCACCCATACCATATAAAATCACATTGTTAGAACCTTATGCTAAGATATACTTCTAACAAACAATATAAGTCTTTATGATGGCATAATCCATATCCAAAAAACATATAATGTAATACCACTTAATATCAAACGATTGAATATGGCGTTACCATTAAAAACTGAGTGGTTCGACAAATACAGTCGTGATGCAGGATACATCATTCGTTGTGACACCTGTGGCAAAGTCTTTTTGGAGACGACACTGGAAAAATACGCTAACATGGTAGGCTACACTTGGGATGAACTGAATAATCCTTCTCTACTCACAAAGCTGACTCTGCTCACCAAATTCAAGATGTTCAAAGAATACATCAAAGCAGGAAGGCATTGGGTAAAATATATGGATCATGAGATCAAGGTCTTTGCAAGAGAAGATAAAGAAGGAATATTGACTCAAGAAGTGCTTTTCACCCTGTCAGATAAGTGGGTTGAAGGACTTGCAAAAGAAAGAGCAAAGTCCAAAGAACTCATGACCGAAGAACTGAATCTTCTTGTAACCAAAATAGGAAGCAGGATCGGATGATTAACAAAAACCAATTAGAAAATATGATGAGCTTAGTTCCAGCAGACAGCCTGAAAGTAATGGTTTACTGTGAAGATTGTCGAATGATTTTCCTAGAAGTATCGGTTGAAAAATATTATAAGGAAACCGATCACTTCATAACAGGTGAGCCTGACAAGTGGTTCGTTGAAACTGGAATCCATTGGCTGCAAAGCAAAGGACACCACATCATCATGAAGGTGGGAGACAAGATGACCACAGACATCTCTCAGATATGGCAAAACAAAAAGGATAGAGGACAGCTAGATCCAGACATCATGCTACAGAAATTCTATGGATACAGGAAAAAGGTAAAGGGGAAACCGATATGAGCAGTAGTAGAATAACAAAAGTCAAAGGAGTCAGCCCAAACTTTATGGCGTTCTTCTGGAATAACATGGGTAACGTCAGAATAGCTCAAATCCAAGGAGACTACTCTACAGCCATCAAGCTCATGGCAACTTTTATAAGCTATCTACCAGACGACATGAGAAAAAAGTTTAAAGAAAGAAAAACAAGAATACTTCACAGCATGAACCTCATAACGAGTGACCAGCTACCTGAAATAAGGAAGATCCGAGATCCCTTCATGCGACAAATCTACAAGGATAGACTCTTAAACACATACTCCTACGAAGCACTTGACGACTTCATAAACGCATTAAGCACAGAACTCACAAGAAGAGGATACCTAGAAATAACGAGCAAGATAGAGGGATCAGGTAGCGATGGAACAAGATTATAACAATAGAATTTAAGCTTGTTCCTGTTCTGCGTTTTTAATCTTTTCGATCACTTCTTGAAGCTTCGAGCGATTACCAGTCACTTTATACACTTTCTCCATAACCTCTGATTCATCTTTTTGAGAAAGCTTTTTCTGCATTTTTCGTACTTGTTGTTCCATTAATTCCCTAGCGAGAGTAAGATAGCCTTTACGGATAGGACTATACCAATCATAAATTTCATCGGGAAGCATCGCATTAAATTCATCTGTCCATCGAATGTGAACTCCCCCATCTCGACCATCAGGATACTTCCATTTCTGATATGCCTTTGCTAATCTCATTCTTTTCAGATAGGTATCGCTTTGTTGTCTCATGATGTGGCAAATATATTGATTAGGCAAAGCAGCTAAAACTTTGCTACTTATCAAAGATCGTTCAGGAGTTGTCAAGATTATACTGGCAAACTGTGTTCCAGCGACTTGCATCCAGCGTGAGACAGCTTTTACGAAGGGTTCATACCAATCGAGAGAAAACAACCAATATCCTGCATCATCCCATATCAATGCCTTTTCCTTTTCATCAACCTCTAAAACCTTATCTAAGAACTCTTCAGGCTTGAATACTACCCAAGGCTTGACGCTCTCATAGTCAGGTTTCACGCAGATAGGCTCAGGAGTATATTCCCATTCACCGTTAGCAAATGCCAAGCCTTTGATAACATAGCTGCTCTTACCTATCCTCTGAACGCCATCTACCACCAAGGCAAAGAAGCCATCATACGCTGTCTCCCTGAGTATTCGCTGTGATAGACGAAGGTTTATTGGAACAGTTGGAGCTATGGAAACTGTCATATTTACTTTACACCTTTATGTTATATAGATAGATAGTATAATGGGATTAAAGCTTTTCTGAGCTTCTTTTTGCACGTAATGTAACCTTGTTTCCATTATAGCCCAAATGGAAACTGTTATATATACTATGTATAATATTTATTTTCCAGCAGGGAAAAAAATAATGAAATAACGTGGGTGAAAAGCTAGAAATGTTTGAAAGAGAGCATCCAAAAGAGTGTATTTTTTGTGGAGACTTACGAAATAAAGGACGGAATCAGTGGCGATCCTCGGTAATTATAGCAACAGAATCTGTCTTTAAAGATCAAATCATTACTGTTTGTCCAGACTGTAGAAAGAAACATTCGATTCAAGAACTCTATGAAAAGGTAATCGCCTCACTCATCAGTGAAGCTGAAGAGATTGTGGCTATGAAAGATCCAGAGGAAAAAGTTGAAAAACCTTATCGCAGTCCTTTATGGTAAACCAAAGAAAAAGGCAGAAATAAAATGAGCGAAGCAAAGCAACCAGATTCAGAAGATCCATGTGAAGGATGTGCTTTCAACAGAATTGGATGCCAGTGTCAAAGATTTATGGCTGCTGGTTGTATCCCCACATACGGAAAAACTCTCGAAGAGGTTTTAGGGATTGAAGAAAACCATGCGAAAGAAAGGAAAGCTTGACAAGTTTTTTCATCTATGGGCTGGACTAGGATTCTATTTCTTCATGCCCTTGCTTTACTTCATGTTTTTTATAGAAGAAGTTTTCATAGGCGAAATATGAGAGTTGATAAGAAATGAGTGAAAATAAGAGTCATAGATGTCCTAAACATCCAGACAATGATAATGTCCTTGTAAAGCTAGATAAGACTGGAAAGGCAAGTTTAGTCAGATGTTTTATCTGTGAACCCAAAGGCTGATTAGAATTGAGTGACGAAATAGTTCCAGACTTCGTAGAGTTCAGGTGGAAGGTAGATCAAATACAGAACACTAGAGATTCGATCCTCGTTAAAACCCTGTATTTATTGGCTGCCAGAGACTGTGAGATCATCACCAAAGCCTCTCCCTCAGACGTATCCACTACACCTTACGGAAAGTTTCTAAAGCATGAAATCAAGGATAACCCCTATCTTGAGGGCAGCGATATTCTATTAATCAAGTGTCCTATCGCTAAACGAAAACAAATAAACAGGGAAGAACTCAAGCCCTACTACAAGTATGTAGCTCTGCCAACCGAAAAAGTATATGAGCCTTGGACTTTAGACCTGATGGAGTGGCTAGAAATCCATGACACACTTGCATTTGATTTTACGAGACAGCATCTTTTAAAGAGGTTGAAGAAAAATCTAGGCGATATGTTGCCTAAGAGGATCAAGAATCCATTGAGGCATTTCAGAGTAACCCACCTCGTCACAGAATACGACTTCGATCCAAACGACTTAACAGCCTACACTGGCTGGACTGTGAGGACTGGATTCGCAAAAGTAGGCTTCACCCTTCCAACAGACCAACTACAGATTTACCAGCACTATCGCTGGAAACAATACCTCAAGAGACTCCTGAAGGAACTATTCAATAAAAAAGGGGAATACATAGGATGAAGAAGATGATTCCTGTTGCATTGGTAAAGAAGATCCTGAATCGTTTTATTTTTAAAAAACGATTGAAAAAGACTGGACAATTATTGAAGCTGATGATCGAAGAAGGGGAAGTTGCTCAATACAATCTTTTCACTAAACTAAACTGTACTTACAAAACAGCCTTTAAACTACTACACACTCTTGAGTATTTGGGGTTAGCTGAAATAAGCAGGACAGAGCCTTCTTTGAAAAGGGGAAAAGATAAAAACTTTTGGCGTTTGACAGAAGAAGGAAAAGAGTATGCTCCCCTATTAGCAGGAGTAATGGGATCTTGAAAAGACCTAGGATGATGACGCTGGTTAGAGTCTATGGCTTAGCCTCAAGTCTGGTTTTGAGTGGCTTCATGGCTTGGTTCTTTTATACACTGGACAACGGATCTGTCTGGCTGGTGTCACCTGACGAATGGAACGGATTTGAAACCTTCTTATCCCTGCTGAGCTGCATCACCATTACAATTATGATGTTGGACTACGTGAGGAACACGATAAATCAGAGACGTGCATCAAAGTGGCTTCGTGGAAAGATTCTCGATATGAAAGTCAGCAAAGTCCTAGAAACAGAACAATACGGAAACATCTACTCAGTGGATCTACCGATCAGGTTCTTCTTCAACAAGGATGGCAGCTACGATGGCATAGAAGTCCACGTAGAAAACACTTCAGACCGAGACCAAGAATTAGTGAAGGAACTCTGTGAAAAACTAACACAAACATTACCTAGTAGTGAAAAATATGAACCTTCATGAATACCTGAAGAGAGCTGCTGTTCTCTGGCTGCTGAATCGCAGATGCTACATAGCTGGAACAGAGATCTACATCCCAAGGAGTGCAAGGCTTAATGCTGGAATGGAACAAGATAGAGAGCTGATAGAAACGGTGAAGCTGAAAAAGTATAAACAGTTCATTGATGCCTGTGGAATCGGAATACAATATAGATCTCAATGGAGACTGGAGTTCACACAAGACAATGCAGAAGATTACAAGTCAGTTGTAATCAGGGGAATAGAGGTTAAGACTTCACGTTCAGACTACCGTAATGGCTTCGTTGCATCAGGCTGTAATTACAATTATCTTTTAACTCCCAAAGGACTTTTGAAAAAAACTGAGATTCCTCAAAAGATGGGATTGATCGAGTATGACAAAGACAAGTTCTCTTGCAGTAAAGCATGGAATAACCCCTTCCAATTCAAGGGTTTAAGAGTGGTCAAAAAACCATCTAAACAAATCGTTCCAGAGAAAGACTTCAAAATGATAACCTCTGAAGTAGGAAGAAAAATGAGACCTATCCTGATAGAGACCTTATTCGATAAATTCAACACGTTAAAGGTGGGTTAACCAAACATGAGTGAGATGGCAAAAAGGGAGAAGGTCAGTTTCTTAACAAAAAAGAAAGTCAAGAAAAGAGCCAGAACAGAGGTCAAAAAATGTCCTCGATGTGAACACTGGTCTTTAATGAAATCAGGAAAAATATCTTGTGATTCTTCAGAGGATACGCAGGTCTGGTATTGCAAATGGTGTGGCTTCAGAAAGTTGAGAAGAATATCTAAGGTAGATGAAGATGTTTGTTGAAATGATAAGCTTGGAAGCCACCCTTCTAGCAATAATCGTAGCCCTAGGCATAGTGGTTTTCAGCATAAGGCAACTAAACAGGGTAGACGACAAAGAAAAAGGTGAAGTGAATGAAAAGGGATAACTCGGTTTCTCATAGCCTAGGGGAATTGACCAAAGATTCTAACGACAGAGATCCCTTCAGGAGAAAACAGCAGACAGCGATCACAGGTGGCATAGAGGACAGGACATTGAAAGCAGATATTCCAGATGGGATCGTGGCGTTCATGAAGCTCAACGCAGGGAACAAAATCCTTTGGGAGCTGGATATAATAAAAGGTGAAAGAGTCGCCATTCTCAGAAAAAAGGTGAAGTGAATGGGTGATTGGGTAGCGTATGACATGATCTACTCTGTTCCAATCGTGATAATAGCTTTCATCGCTTTGATCGTGATAGCTGTACTCTTTGATAGAAAGAAACCTATCGAAAGGGCGAATTGAATGGTTAAAAAAATGTTTTCTGACTGGATACAACAACAATATGAACAGCTCAAAGCCAACTTGCCTTCAGAAGAAATTGAGGTAGGAGAACAAACGCTGGAAGGGGGAGTTCAGGAACTTCTTGAACTGGTTTCAGAATACATGGGCTTAACTCCAGTACAATTTATCGTATCGAGAATAAAAATAGACCTCGAACCCTATAAAACAGATTTAAGATTTGGCAGATGGCTTACGATTCATCTCGTAAACAGGTGAATAGGGGGTGATGACATGAAAGGAAAAATTCTTGGACTTTTGATATTGCTTGTTCTGGTTTGCTTTAGTCCAGTGGTAGCAAATGCTTCTCCTGTGAAATGGGAATCCGTTACATATCACCTTGTATTGGAAGAATTAGAACCAGCAGAGATTGACGTTAGATACTTTGGACAGAGTGACAATCCGTTGACACCACATAAGGTTTTGCAGACATTTACTCAAGATGGAAAAGTCTATGTTGATGAAGAAGGAAAACTCGGTGACTACCTTGGAACAATTACACTCGAAGTCTTTTTCTTGATGGACATGATTTTGTTGAAAGGCAACGCTGTTGCGAAGTTCACTATGGAGTTTGAAAAGGGTTCAGTTGTAGTTGAAGGAGTTGCAGAAGCGAGAATAACATTGGTACTTGACGGAGATCCACCGACACAATATATGGTTGGAAGGTTTAGTGGGCATGGAGACATCAATATGCACGGAACTCTTACAGACTATGACGGAATCGGAAATGAGCTTATTCTTGAAGGCTATGCAAAGTAACCTTTGACATACCATAATTTCCCCCTTTTTTTGGGGAGAATAATAAAGTAAGTAAATCAGGCAAAGTGAAGTGAATGGTTAAGGAAAGGATCTGTGCAGTCTGTGGCAGAGAAGTCAGCTACCAAGATATACGGAGAGGGATAGCCTATACCTCGGATGGTGTTGTCAAGCACACAGACTTGGACTGCAAAGATAACATAGAATATGAAGAGATGAAGTGCTTCATCCACAACACCGTAAACCTAAAATTTCTTTACCAGAAAGCCAATGGAGAAAGAGTTTACTCCTGTCCTCAATGTGAAAAGTGGTGGAAAATCAAACAGATCAGGGCTTGGTACTAAAATGGGTAGAACAGGTCGATTTGAACGAGAGATGCTTGTCCTTTCAACACTAAGCCAAAAAGCCCAAAACCTAAGAAAGTTGATTACTGAAACCAATGCCTCTTATGACAACCTGAAACCAATACTGGTTAAGCTGAGGGATGCTGGAGCTATAAGAGAAGAAATGACCATACATGGCAGCTCGAAGAGATACCGTTACTCTATAAGATTTTGGGGAAGAGAGATCCTTACACACTATACAGAAATAATAAAGATGATGAAGGGAGAGGGCTTTGAAGCAGAGGAAGAACCGTTCAAGCTAGGCGAATCATACTTCATCCCCCTATTCGACAACAGGTTTCACCTGAGCTTTCGCAGCGACGAAGATTCAACAGGGGAACACACCCACGTATTCCTTCAAAAAGACATCGAGAAAGACGAAGGCATAGAGGTCAATGAAGCCTTCAAGATATACTACATCTTCAAATACCAGAAAAATCCACCAATCGAGAACTTAACGGATGTCGTTCTCCAGCTAGGCTTCTCCTATGAAACAAAAGAAGAATGGAACAACATCTTCTTAGAGTTCTTACTTCACAGAAAACTGGATCAAAAAGTGATAGACGAGATGGGAACATGGGTAGAAATCTCCCTAGAGGACATGGATGAAATAACCATCGTAGATGAAGTGACAGGAGAAGTGTTAGCTGAATAAAATAAATGAACTCCCTTGCTTGATCAAGCCCATCTATCATTGCTGGCAATGCAGAAAACGTCACAGAGTAAGCAGCAGGGTTGGAAGAGAACATTTCGCTAAACAGGACATGATTGGTTTTCTCCTAGCTCTCAATGGCAGACTAGACGACAGCATAAAAAAAGGTTATTTCTATGAGAATGACTTGGTTGGGAATTAAATGGAAACAATCATCATATACATTAAAATCTTAACAGTGGTCATCTATGCTTCCATAACATTAGCTTGGTTCGGATACCAAAAAATCAAAAGAAAACATGGCGATAAACGATGAAGAAATTCAGGATGCTTGACTTGTTCAGTGGCTTAAAAGGAGCTTCATCTGCTATGGTTAAAGATCCTGAGTGGGAAGTGATAACCGTTGATGTCGAAAAGAAGTTTGAGCCAACCCTCTGCAAAGATATTTTGCTCCTGAACCCAAACGATTTTGATGAAAAAGGGTTCGACTTGATATGGGCTAGTCCACCCTGCAACGCTTTTTCGATGGCAAGCGTCTCTCACTACTGGACAAAAATAAACGATAATTACCTTCCGAAATCCGAGAAAACCATCCTTTTCTTGAACTTAGTCTACAGAACTCTTTGGTTGATAAACGAGTTAAAGCCTAGATTTTGGTTCTTAGAGAACCCCAGAGGGATGCTGCATAAATTCATAGGAAACGCTTCTGGATGGGTTACATACTGTCAATACGGAGAAAACAGGATGAAGCCTACAAATCTTTGGGGAGTTCACCCTAAAACTTTCAAGTATAAGCATTGTAGCTATGGAGCTGACTGCCATATCCGAACCCCTAGAGGCTCAAAAAATGGAACACAAGGCTTGAACAACGCAGAAAAAAGAGCTAAGATCCCCTTTGGATTGAGCTTAGCTGTAAAAGAATCCATCGAGTACGAAGAGGATCCTGCTATCGCTACTGATCTGAAACAGTTTTTTCCAGCTAGCTAAAAAATAAAAGGAGAAAAAAGAGGAACGGAGCTTAAACGCAATGAGATTGATAACTCTTTATGTGCCTGAACCTGATCTAAAGGGTTTAAATGAATTAGTTGAACAAAAATATTACGCTAATCGAGCTGAAGCGATTAGAATGGCGATCAGAGATATGTTGAAGGAAGAATTGTGGGAAAGATTACCTGATAAAGTTTAGACTTCGTTTAAGGAGAGATAAATGATGGAACTTAAAAACCTGAAATATTTGACTCCAGTGTTTTTAGCACTGATTTTTTCGATAGCGTTAGCAGCCTACTACCAGACTCCGATAGGAGCTGACGTTCACTTTCATCAAGAGATAGCTGATTCATGGAGACGTGGAGAGCTAGGGATGTTCTCAGACGTAGTAATGGACATGAATAAGCTACCCTATCCACCCCTACAACACTTCCTCATGATAGCGATCCCACCGATCTTCTTGCAGATCCTCATGCTTCCCTTGGCTGTAGCCTCGATGAGCTACCTGTACTGGAAAGACGACAAGTTCTCAGCTCTCCTAGCAGGAGCATTGGTCATGGGGAGCTACGCCTTTGTAGATCGAGCGATACAGGTGAACCCCCAAGCCATCACGATGATCCTATTGCCTCTAGCCCTTCATTCTGCATTGCGACAGAAAAATGACGCTATGCGACAAAACAAGCTTCTCATAGCGACATCCACCCTGATGATATGGAATCATGGCTTAGTCTCACTAGCCTGCCTTGGTGGGATCTTCCTCTTTCTGATAGCTAGACGACACTACAAAAGCCTGTCGTGGATACTCCTGTTCTCGCTACCCATCATCGCTTCTCAACTCTATTACCTGCCATCAGCTCTACAACACTTCGCAGGTGGATTCGAGAACCTACAAGAACAACAGTTCTGGAGCAACCCACTGACCTTCACAGCCCTCTACCAAAGAATAATATCACTCGGATTCCCCATAGTCAGCTACCTATTCTGGATAAAAAACACTAGGCAATCAGACTCAAACAACCTCATGCTCCTGACACTATTCTCTATGTCTGTGATGATCCTTCCTTGGGGAGACCGATTCATCCAGCTCAGCACGATCCCCCTAACTTACATCATCATAGACTTTATAAAAAACACTGGAAGAAAGAAAAGAGAACTCTGGCTCTACGGAATAACTCTAGCCTTCGTGATGTTCTACGCAACCCTCTGGCTCTGGATGATGGTAGACAACTTCTATGTCGTCTAGCTAGCCAACAAAGATAGAAGCAAACTAACTACGCCAGTAAAAGTCTCTACTAAAATTATCACTACTGTAAGCAGCGTTAATATTTTAGACATGGAATAATTTTTTATCATCTTTATTTTCATGCTAATCGGTAGTTTCGTAGGCATCAATATCTCATCAAAGCGTCTCAGAACTATCTTACTTTGAAAATAGAGGTCAGGTATCAAACTGGATATTTTCATTTTATCCTTTTTCTTTTTACCAAGCTCCTTGATCAAACTGTCAATGATTCCTTCTATTGTTTTCTCCATCTTAAAGCTAAAAATCACTGATACAAGACAAGATATATCATAAAGCTCTTTTATCGAAATCTGGTCATTTAAAATCTCATTAATCGTTTGAAGAGCTTTCATAAAAGATTCTTTATCCTCATATTCCCTAAATTCCTCTAAATAATAAATTGACAACTCATAACGACTAATGATCCCAAACGGATGCCAAGTAGTCAATAAACAGAAACAAATGAGAAAAGTGTTAAGATAAACAATAAGAGCAGATGTAACACTAAACAGTATTAGGAGAATCATCATAAAAGACGTGACCACTAAACCAGCTTCAAAAATGTGAAATAACTTAGCTTTTGTGTCAATACTGAATCTTGAGAAAAGGTTTTTCAAAGGATAACCAGTATTTTTCATAGAAAGCGTATCATGGCGACTAGCATAAGTCACAACACAGAAAAATCCTACAGACAACCCAACAAGAAGCATAAAATATTTTAGATAATCAATAAACATAACTGTACGTGATCGGAAATAATAGCTATAGTTTTCGAGTGTGAATGTTCCATTATATTCTTTTCCAGCAAAATAAGGACTTTCTTCAATGAAAAAAATAACTGTTATAACAATTATAACAAGGGCTAAAGCATACACAATCAACCATTTACCAAAGTCAATTATATCTCTATCAGTCATACGCTTATTCTTCACATTCAAAGAATCAACCTTAGCTAGCCAATATATATCTCCTAAAATAGCTACAGAGGATATTAGTTTTTCTACCTGTCGTTAAAATCATATATATGCGACAACTACTGCAACAAGTAGCATTTTACCGAGCTTATATACTGTTTAACTATGAAGGCTGATTAAACACTATGCCTTACCAGACTATTGCAAAGGCGATGACTGTATCATCGTAATCTGGCTCAGCATATATGTCTCGATCCCATAAAGGCTCACCGATAACCAGTTCAATAAATTCATCTGATTGTGGTTCTATAAAGATCAACCCATGATCTGCTGTATCAAAAGCCACCATCGCATGAGCTGGTTCAGCCAAATCAACGTAAACGAATCCACATCTATAACCTTCTTCAAAAGCGTTATTCTTGAAGTCAGCAACAAAATTCCAACAAACGTACTCACCGTTATCATATATGTTCTCGTCAGTTTGGTCACTAGAGATGAAGTCCAAGACCTCAGAATAAGTTGGGTTTCTGACGGTATAGCTCTGCATATCCCACACAGCGAGACCTTCATCATAGCCTTCTCCATATCCGAGAACATAGCCTTGTTCAGATCCTAGGTCAAGCCCAAGAGCATAGCCCTCAACATTTCCCTCTTCAAGACCTAGCTCATGACCGTAAACATACCCTTCGTCATATCCTTCTGTAAGCCCTGATTCGTTTCCAGAAACATAACCCTCTTCATACCCCTCAGTCTTTCCATCGTCAAAACCTAGACCATAGCCTTCATGATAACCTGCATGATGACCTTCATGATACCCAACGTCATAGCCCTCAGAGTATCTAAAATTATAGCTCCAACCAAAAAGAGTGAAACTGAGAATCAAAACGATGGATAAAGCAACCAGAGACCTATTCACCATATCTTTAACACCTAATATATCCTCTGAGAGAGCTACCAGATATAACTTTTCAGTATCCAGCCCATATACGCTGAATATAGATGTTGAACATAGTGTTGCACATCCTCATGCACAGCTATGTTGAACATACTTTGACCAAGCCCTATATACCGTCAAAGGTGTAAACCGTCATACTGACAAATGTTGATACCGTCATACCGTCAAAAGTATAAACCGTTATACTGACAAAGGTAGAAACCAGCTAACCGTAGAGACTTGATGAACAGTTTTTATCTCCAAGTGCTTTCGTGTGGAGTGAACCAATTACCTGTAGCTGTAATCCACCAATAATTCAGTTGATACATAGCAAAGACGGATACCATAAAAGGAAGGATGAACAGGATCTCGCTTCTCTTTCTTTTAGTAAGCCAATTAGCAGCTAAACAAGCCAGAGGAACAGAGATATATTGCAGCCATCTATCAGCCCAAATAGGAATCATTATCACCGATCCAGCTAAGATAAGACACAGCGTTTTGACATACTCTGTCTGATCCTTCCACTTAATCAATGCCATGAAGAAACAGGGAAACCCCAATAACAGAGAACCCATATACAGAGGAACAAAGGTGAAGGGAGATGTCCAGATCAGTTCTTCCTGATCAGAGTCTGAATGTTCTCCCCATCTGGTCAATGCTCCACTACCGTAGATCACTGAAGTTATCAGGATCGGAGAGACCAACAAGCCGAGCAAAAAAATAGACTTCAGCCACTTCTTTTCTTTGAGCTTATGGAGAGCCAAGCCATAGATAAGGGATAGAGACGCTATCGAATGGGTATAAACCATCACCACAGAAGATATTATGAAGCCTAGACGGTTTTTTGAGAGGTAAAGCTGGATCATCATGGGTAGAAGAAGCATACTCAGGCTTTGAGGTCTAGCTTGGATATTGCTGTCTATGAAAGCAATATTTGAAAGCAGTAACATACCTGTGAAAAGTGATCCTGAAACGCCATCCTGTTTATACACAAGGATCATGGTGGCAGCCAAAGTTCCAGAGAAAAGTATCACCTGAAGAACCCTGCCAAACAAATATTCTATGTTCAGCCACACACTAGGAACAAGCAACCAATGAAACACAGGTGGATAAGGAAAATGATTGATGTTCATCACAAAATCACAAAACATACCGTTCTGTCCAACAGACCAAACCCTCGCCACATCAAGATGAAAGAAGAAATCCACTGCTATAGGAGAAGAAGTAGTTATAGATGCTAGAGACGACAAGCTAAAACCTAAAGAGAACACTAGGATCGAAGCAAGAAGAGCTATCTTCAGGAAATGTCTTTTATCCAAAGGCATCGCTTGAAACACCTAGCTATTTTACTGCACTTCGTTTCCTAAAAATAAGTCTTACGCTAGCTAGCATTTTACAAAAACTCCAAACGCAATTCAAACAACATATACGATATTACAGCCACTGCAATCACAGCCACTATAATTATAGCCAGTGTAACCATCTTAGTCACTAACTTAGTTTTTCTATGAGCAATATATAGCGTACAAGGAAACGATATGAAGAGAATCCAGTAGAGAATATCTGCTCCCATAACCAGCTCGAACACAGGCATCATCACCATCATGAACACAAAGACGACACAGGAAACCAAGTCGAGTAACCCAAACATCAAGCAAAAATAGGACACCGAGATCCCTGAAAGAAACAATCCAAACCAGAGGCTGATGACGTACTCCAGCTTCGATCCCACAGCGAAAGCAGAGCTGTGAGTTATTAGATCAACCGAGTGACTGAACAGCAAGCCACCTACGAGAAAAAAAGCTGCAAAAACCCACTTCAACACCTTCAAGGAGAAGCCACTTCAAAGCTGTAATCTGTTTTGAATAAGCCTTTTTGCTCAGTGCTTTGCCTCGTAAAATACCTCATCTTCTCATCTGCGATAGCACAGTATTCTGGATTCAATTCTATGCCTACACCGCTTTTGTTCATGAGGTAGCTAGCTACCAAGGTCGTTCCACTCCCCACAAAGGGATCAAGAACCACGCCACCAACAGGACAGCCAAGCTCAATAAGATAACTCATGAGCTTCAAAGGCTTAACTGTAGGATGATTATTTCTTCTAGGTAAAGTTTCTTTAAATGTGGGTTTAGCTCTATTAACAGATATTATTTCTGACATTTGCTTGTCAAATTTATCATCAAACTTCAATATGTTCTTGAGTTTAAACCAGTTTTCAGGTGTTGTAAGTTGAATGCCTCTCTTTCTTCCCTCTAACCAACTATATTTCGTATTCCAACCCATTAAATCATCAATATTTTTCTGCGAAAACCCAGTTTTTCCTCTCCAAAATTTTAGGTATTCAGATAGGTCTTCTTTGTCAGGAGGGTTCTTTAATATTAAAATTGTTTCACTCGGTTTATATCGGATTCCAATACTTTCGTTTTGCTCCTTAAAACTACTTAATCCTTTATCTCTTTCACTCTTCGATGCTTTGGGTACGACTAGGAAGGGAAAAGTTTTCTGGACTTCTTTGGGGAGCTTCTTGACTCGTTGAAGCCACCAAGCATCCAAACTAAAGAAACGAGAAAAGCCACCAGAATCGCCATAAGATGTTATATCCTCTGCAGACCGTTGTTTGTATTTGCCATAAATATCTCCAAAAGCATATCCTTGACCATCTCCCTTAGATAAAGTATGATGAGGCTCTACTTTACCTGATTTATGGATTTTTCCTGTGTCCAACACGTCATCACTCACCAACAGATTAGCTGGAAAACGACCTTTCAAGTTTGACATACTTTTTCTAGGATAATCAATTTTATAAGATGAAGCATCATATCCTTTTGTTCTATGGGGATATTCTGCTTTCATCCAATCATCGTTCTGCGATAAAGGTATTCGACAGGCTTCTACATTCATAGCTCCCACGCCATGCTTCAAAACATTATCCACAATCGTTTTTTCGATTCTAGGCTTATTCACCATCAACACCACTTCAACAGCAGGCTTCAAACCAGTGATGCTCTTCCAGCCATCCCATTTTTTAGCTAACTCGCTTGTAGCGACATCGTTGGGAACTTCAATGACATTTACTGGTCTATTGCTGTGCATTTGACCACCCTGCATACCTATATCAAGAGTTTTTGTTCCAACAACCTTACGTTGAACTCCTAACTTCTTGTCGATATTTTTAGCTACATCCATAGCTTTCGGAAATCCTGATGCGTAAGTCCAGTAGATAGGTGACTGACGTAGCTCGAAGCCCACTCCTTCCAGCAGAGCCATCATACGCCACAACACATCTTGACGTGGAGACGACATAACAAAAGCCAAGCCACCATGCTTCAACACCCTGAAACACTCCTGAAATGTTTCCCTAGGTGGAAGAGCCTGATCCCAAGATTTATTCATGAAGCCTATTGCATAGGGAGGATCTGTTACAATTGCGTCTATTGAGCTATCATCTAGAGTTTTCAAAACTTTAGCACAATTGCCTTGTATCAATCTATAAAATGTCATATTATCACATCACCATAATGAACCATCCTATGACAATTAGCACAAATAAGAACTGTATCTTTAAGTGCTTTTACAATATTAGCCCAAGATCGACAGAAAAGAAATGTTGGATCAACATCCTTGACAGAGGGATTGGGATGATGAAAATCGAAGCAATAAGCTGGAAATGAATGACCACAGACTACACATATAGAACCGAATAATTTAACTGCCCTTTTTTTCTTATTTCGTTTTCTCTCTGTGGATTTAAGGTTTAGTTCTCTTTTATGTTTAGATTGGTATTTTTTAACACGTTTAATACTACATTTCTTACAATCCCCACGTAAGCCATCAGACTTATTATCTTTATTGGAATAAAAATATTCTAGTGTAGCAGGCAATTCTTGTCCACATTTTGAACAAGTTTTCCATTTCTTCACCTTAGTTTTACCCCTTGCAATTAGCTAGCTATCAATCTTTTGATTTTCCTGATCATTTCACTCTACACATATTTTCTTGACATCCCATTTTTTCAGCCAAGCCTTGTCACAGATAGGACACCTGACACATCCATTCGTGTGTTTGAGGTCTAAGAAATAGGCATCATGACCTCTACAGTAACCAAGAAACAAGTTTCCAAACCTTGTGATGATTCCCCATGAAGCCTTTAGCCTAGCTAAGAACCCAAACTCACTCGGATGCACTACCCTAGGATGGTCATGTTTACATTTACACATCTCGATCATCAAGTTATAACTCTCCTGACCTTACCTTTAACTCTATCAAGAAAAGAGGGAAAAGAAGTCTTGTATGACTGCTCATGAGACTTCTTGATCACGTCTAAGCTGATACCTAATTCCCTTAATCGGATGATGATGTAAAACCATAAAGTCTTAAACTGCTTCTTGTCACGCTTGATCTGACGTGTTCCCTGCTCAGGATGCAACCTGTAATCCAGTAAAGGCTCTTCAACGTGTTCCCAACGAAATCCAGAGATCACAGAGTCCAGCAGAAATATCAAGTCCTCTCCATGCCTCAACGATGCCTTAAAACCGATGTGTTGAAACCACCACTTAGGGATGATTATCGTGCTGAAGTTCACGAACATATTCTTTCGCAAAGCCCAATCAATCACTTCTTTCTGAAAATCGTAATAATATTTCTGTGATACAGGAGCAGAGAACAAGGTTTTCGCTTTTTCGGCATAGTTCCAGTGCCAGTAGTCAGTGAATGAGCCACAGATCCTATCCAGATGAGGCAGGGATCTCTCTAAGAACGTGGGTTTCCAAACGTCATCGCTGCTCAGATACGCCAAGTAATCTCCATTCGTCTGAGTGTAGAAAGCCTGTCTCGATCCACCTATCCCCAAATTCACTGCATTAGAGTGGATGTGAGAAGGGATCTCTGTAGTCGAAAGCAGCTCTTCAGCGAGTGACAGGGAAGCATCGGTTGAACAGTCATTCACTATCACGATCTCGAATGGCTTCACAGTCTGCTCGAAAACAGATGTCAAGGTCTCTTCAAGAAATTTCTCTGCATTATACATTGGGATACAAACCGATATTCTAGGTTTCATCGTTTTTTTCTCCTGTACTTTGCTCTTAAACAGCCTTGAGGCACTTCCTTTTCAACCAAACCAGCCTTCGCCAACATCTCCAGTTTACGCCTAGTCGTTCTCCACGTAGCCCTACTTTTCTCAGAGATGGCATTTATGCTGGTGGGAACAAACGGTGTATTGCTCAGAACCGTAATCGTGATGTTTGCATTAGAACGCCTTTTCAATTTCTTCTCCCTTTATTTTGTAGCTCAAAGAATAATGGTCGAAAGATACAAGATGTATCCGACATACAGAGCAGTCGAAACGTAGAACCTATAATATCCCTAATTCTGCTTGCTGAAAGACCTGCATAAGCTCGAATAAGACGAATAGGCACGTCACAATACTGGTATAAACGGTAAATCGCTAGATTACGCCTCAGATTATCTATTGATGAGTTCTTTAGACGTTTGCCACGAAATTTTTCAAGAATGGCTTTATTCAACTCTTGATGACGATAGATAAACGCCTTTTGAATAGAAGCTCGTTCATGCTCTTTTCTTAATATCAGAAGGCGTTCTTCCTCGAATTTTTCCCTTCGCTTACGAGACACAGCACTACTAGGAGAGAGCTTGTAACAATCAAAACTTTTATAGTCATCAGAATGAAGAATCTTCGCATCATGAACATACCAAGACTTCTCTCCTTTGGAGATGGATTTTAACCTAGTTGAGCCACAACGATCACAGACCTGAGTGAACCAAACCAATTCTTTATTGCGTATGTGCCAATACCACGAATCAGAATAATAAAGCTTAACAACGTCAATATTGGCGATTTGTGGCATTTCCCAATGATGATTTGGACTTGTCCATTTAAGATACGCCTCTCCTAAGAAAGCTTCAGCTTTTTTATGTAGTTTAGAAACCATAGCTGATACGCCTCTCCTTAGCTAGCTAGCCCTTTCAAACATCTACATTCGTTTTCAGGATAATAACAATCATCGCAACAATCAACCAAATCTTTAACCTCTGCTTCGCATTTATTCAATTCACCCTGATGTGAACAATGAACATCACTTGGCAAAATACAATAATTTTCTTGGTTAAATTCACATACATCATCAGTCATTTCGAGTTCTTATTCTCCTGTTTCTGTCGAGTAAAGACGTTTGATGATTCCTATAGGGTGGAGCGAGTGGACAGCTACAGCAACGACATTGAGCCTCATGCCTCTCAACTTTAGCCTTCAAAGCATCGTGATTATAGCTCCACAATATTTCTCCACAAGGCATCCTTCTCTCATACCTCAATCCTTTCACGAACCCCCAACCAATTCCTGAGACATATAGAGAACCTTAGACCTCAAGAGGCTTTCCAGCTCCTTTATCGTTTCATCTATATCTTCCTCAGAACAATACTCGTCTACATCTGGAAAGGTTTTCGTGAAGCTAAAAGTGATCTTTAACATCCTACACATAACTCCACAATATTCGGGTTGCTAATTGGCAACTTCATAAAGACATCTTCCTATCGCAAGGTTTACAATATGGATAATCGGTATTTTGAAGCTCTTTTCCACAATGAGAACACCAATAACGATGAGGGGGAATCATGGGCTTTTTTCTCTCACTACAACCAATATTACCACAAGTGTCACAATATTTCCCTAAGCTCCCAATAAAAGTACATTCACGTAGTATAGCATCACTTAGTTCTCTGTTCTTTAACAAGCTAATCGGCTACCCCCATTCTACTGCAACTTCTTACCATATAAAACCACATGGATCTAAGATATAGATTCAAGCAACCACCCATCTATCCATCATTTCGTGAAGAGACTTAACGTAGATGAAGGGAGCAAAAACGTGTTTCTTTGTTCCCTTCGATAAACGTAGACCTTGAACGAACTCTGAGAGAGGCATCCGATGTCTCAAGCATCGCAGAACGATGTAGATCCATGAATAGCCCAAAGAATACATCTCAGGGATCACTAGACGACTCAAAGAGGAAACGTGTGTTGTAGGTCTTTGGATCGTAGACTGGACATCTGGAAAACACTTGATCGAGTATCCACGATGTAACGCTGAAAACGTCACGTAATCTTCCCAACCCCAATACACAGGGTAAACCAAGCCATTCAACTCACGCCAAAAGGAAGTACGGTACAGCCTACCTGAGCCTCTAGGAGAACCTTCACGCCATCCTTCGCCCTCGATGATGCCTGAACACGCCATGAGGCTTCTGTCATCATCCATACGAGAAACCAAGGTCTCAACGTAGTCCACAGGCAAAACATGGTCTGCTCCCAAGACCAATACATAACGTGGATCAAAAGTACGAGCGTAAGCCATGCCTTCGTTCCACGTCTTAGCCAGTAAAGGCTTCCCCACATAGCTATCGTGTGTAGGTCTCACGATGACAGCACAGGAAAACTTCATGGCGATCTTCAAGGTATCATCGGTTGAACCGTCATCCACGACAACGATGAAAACCTGAGAAGTCTGATCGACCAAGGCATCCAGCGTATCCTCTAAGCAGTGTTCCTCGTTCCTTGCACAGACCACTGCCATGACCTTCATCTGAACCTTCGTCTCCAAAGCTTACGCCAAAAACGCAGTTTTCTATCGTTAAAGAAAACGCTGTTCGGAAAATCGTGGTAAGACTTAGGTGGCATAAGCATCATTTTATGAAATTGTTTAGGAGTGAAGCCGAGCTTAGCCATGAATCGTTTCTTGTCACTCGCAAAAGCATCGACATCGTATGATGGAGATCTCAGCTCTTTCAACGCCTCTACTCTGGTCACTTCTCCAGCACAGATCAAACTCGACAAATGAGGCTTTCGTTTGTCAAACCTAAACTTCACAGGCAAAATGTAGCCTTGGATGAACTTGGTGTATAGGTTTTCTCCATGTTTTCCACCATACGACATGAAGCCACAGTTCTCGATAAGATACTTCACAGCATCAGCCTTCACGTAGTCCACGTAATTCAGCAATGGAACGATGTGGGGTTTCTTTCTCAATGTTTTGTAGAGAAAAGTCCAAGGCTGAAAATGGGGAAAAGTCTTGAGGGGAACAGAGCCATACCTGTCATGAATGGATTTGATGTATTTCCAGTCTCGATGCCCTTGACTCCAAGCTCTCACTCCATGCGTTTCCGTCCTATAATTCATGCCACTAAAGACGTAGTTCACCTTTGCTTCTTTGGCTGCCTTCCACAACATAGCGTGAATGGCATGGTCACTGGCGATGTCCAGATCAGGAGTAGACGACATCAGAAAAGCCCTTTGAACGTCTCTGACCTCAGCCCAATCAAGCTCGTAACTTTTTACAGGGATGCTAAGAAAGTGTAGAATAGCTGAGATGTTAGTTCTGGACACAGGCGAATCCCAATGGTTATCGCAATGCACAGCCAAAGGTCTAAGTCCAAGCTTCTGAACGAGAAACAGCAAGTAGGAACTGTCCACGCCACCACTGACACCAACCACGCAATCATGCTTCCTTCCTATTCCTCTCTGTTGAATCGAAGCGATGAGAGATGACAGGTCATCTTTCTTGTTTTCCCAATATTTTTCAGCGTCATCGAAACGCCTACAGTGAATACAGATTCCTTCATCATCAAACGTGATGTCTGGATCACTTTCATCCATGACGCATTTAGAGCAGATCAAGATAATCCCCCATTTATACTCAAGACCTGTCCAGTGAGATGACGACCTGAATCAGAAACAAGGAAAGCCACAAACTCTGCAACTTCTTCAGACTTCGTGAAACGATTAAGAGGGATCTGATTCAGGATACGTTGCTTATAGCGTTCAGGAATTTTTTTAGTCATATCCGTATCTACTAACCCTACCACAATGGCGTTAATCGTTATTCCCTTTTTCGCCACTTCTTTAGCAACAGACTTTGTGAAGCCTTCAATGGCTGCTTTGGAAGCCACGTAATTACACTGACCAAAATTACCGATTTGACTGACAAAGGAAGAAATATTCACGATTTTCCCATATCCTTGTTTGATCATACTATTGATCACAGCTTTTGTGCAGTTGAAAACTCCATTGAGGTTCGTATCAATCACATCATGCCATTCATCCTGAGTCATATTGACCAAGGTTCGATCCCTCATAACGCCTGCATTATTCACTAAAATATCTATCACTCCAAATCGTTTGATGGTTGCTTGAACCATCTCCTGCACGTCTGAGAAGCATCGTACATCTGCCTGAATCATGATAGCTGTTTCACCTTTATAACGAATATCCTCAACAACAGCACAAGCCAGATCTTCATGAACTAGGTAATTGATGACGACTGAAGCTCCTTTCTCAGCCAACGACAAAGCGATGGCTCGACCTATACCTCTCGATGAACCTGTGACTATGGCTACTCTACCATTTAACTGCGTCATTTTAATCACCCATCATTTTTTTGTATAAACTGTGATCCCCTGCTCCAACATCCCTGTAAGCGTATCCATGAGATCCTGAGCCTTCATCAATCGAACAAGTGAATCCCCTATCATCCCCTTTCTCAGAACCTGAGCTTTAAGGAGAAACTTTTCAATTTTGGTTACATCTCGAAACTTGGATACAGCAGGATTGAACCTTGTTGTCCTGACAACACGTTCAACCCCATCATGATCTAAAACACGTATGGGAAACACCTCGTCATAATACGTTTTATACGGAAAAGAATCCACGCTATCTTCAAAGGTGTGAACAGACGTATTATATGTAAGATCTACACCGAGAAACAGGATGAAGCCACCCCACTGCACCAATCGACTGAAGGGTGTTTTGTCACCAAACGGAGTGACGGATAAATCGTGGTCAGCAACCATACCTTTAGACTTTGCTCCAACAGCAGTAAGGGAGTGCGATGGATGTAAACTCCTTAAAGTGTCCTTTCTCCTTCTAAACGTCTCAGGGATGATACCCATGCTTTTATCACATGGCTTTGTTCGCACATCAAAGGTCGCATCCACATCTACGATGTTGGTGAAGGCAGGCATCAATAACGTGCCATTTACGCCAACTACCTCGATCAGAGCTTCAATCACTGTGTTTGCTCCACCAAGGACATACCCAAAGCGACTCAATGAGCTGTGAACCAATACGATGCTATTCCGTTTCAAGCCAAGCTTTTGCAAACCTAAAACGATGTCTCTTTGCGTCACCTTTTTCTGAGACCACTTGAAGAGACCTTTAACTCGATGTCTAAAAGATACTTTATCTGATGTAGCAGCCATCTGACGACATAACGCTAAACCAACCTGAGAGCAACCGTTCTTATCAAATCCTTGGTAATAGAATTTCTGGTAAGCCTCGTCACCCTTCGCCAGAAACGATGTCTCAACCCCAATGGCTTCCCAATCAAAGGAAGGAGACATAACTGGATTATCGAGATGACGATCCCACCTTACGAAGTCGCTTGTCCTAGCGAAGCCTACTCGCCATCGACTATCAGAACCCATCCCATTATACGCAAGCAAGAACTGTCCAGCGTACTCTTCTACCAGTTTAGGATTCGCCACGCCAATGCTTTCCCATCCATCACCTGACTCAAGGAAGAAAGGATAACCACCATTATAAGGCTTCCACGAACCAACAAAGTCAGATGATGAAGCTCCAAAGACACGCCAATGATTAGCCTCTCCTTTTTTTCTACCCTCAAAAACAACGAAGAAATCACCTGTAGACCTCTTGATAACACAGGGAACGCCTAATGAACCTAAACCATGATCATCATCATAATGAAACTGATCGAGACTCAGTTTTGCTCCACAATCTTTCCATGCAAGTCCATCATACGAAGTGAAAACACCTAAACTACGTGTATCATCCTCTACGCCTGTTGCCATCATCATCAAATATCCATCATTCAATCGAAGTGTCCAAGGCTGACCTACAGAACGTCTATACCATGATGCAGGCTTGGGTTTGACCACAGGATCAGCTAATCGTTCAGACCACGTAAAACCGTTGTCAGGGCTGAGAGCTAAACCAATACTGAACCCTTCATCCCTTGATTTATTTCCACAGTAAAAAGCCATTACCCTGCCATCCTTTAAAGAACTGATCACACCAGTATCTTCATCTATGACAGGAGATAACTCACGAACAGAATGAGCATCCCATTTACCAACTCGCTTAGGAAGAACAGGGTTGCAACCCACCTTTTCCCACACATCAACTTTCATCTTTCACGTTTTCCCTCGGTTTTTTGGAGCTACCTTCTTAGCTATAACTATCACGACATTAGAAAGATCAGAGAACCTATTCGCCAGCCAGTAACCAAACCTCATCAACCTCAGTCTCTGCATGAGAGGAAAATAAACGATGTCTCCAGTACGCTTGAGAACCTTGAAGCCACAGCCTAAAAGACTGTTGACCAGTTTTTTAGGAGTGAAGCCTGCCAAGTGATCTGCTCCCAAGTTTATGAGATCCTGCCTAAGAATCTGGTTGTAAAGAGGCTGCAAACCACACATATTAGGAACAGAAACACCTATGACTCCACCAACCTTCAAAATCCTACTGGCTTCCCTCAATGGAATCCAAGGCAAGTTACTATGTTCAAGAGTATGACACATGACCACACCATCAATAACTGAGTCACGCAGAGGACTGAACCTGAAGTCAGCAAGTATCTTATGCTCGACAGAAGCATCTTTCAGAAGAACTCTATCCAAGTCTATCCCAATGACGTTTTTATCTCCAGTGTAATATGATGTTCCACAGCCAAAATCCACGACAAGACCACCCTTCCTCAGATTTTGACTAAACCCATCCATAAGCTTGCGTTCTTCTTCCAGTCTCGCAGGATTCTTATAATTGGGATAACAGGGAACTTCAATGAGAAGTTTAATACGTCTTTCTACCAAAGTCGTTCACCCACTACCTTTCGGAATAAAAAAGCATCATCCTGTTTCTTCCAGTCTCCCAAAGGCTCAATCTTGAACAGGCTGAAAACTCTGTAGACGTTAAAATTCCTTTTCTTGGGAAAGTTGACTACGAAAATGCCATTAGACTTTAATACCCTGTAAACCTCTCTAGCGTAGCCTTTAACGGTTTTAACTTTCAAGTGAAGCATAACTGTGCTACATATAACAACGTCAAAGAAGCAATCAGGATAAGGCTTGAGAGTCCTGCCATCGCCAAGATTAAATTTCGCATTGGACTTTTCCTGATTCAACATTTTAGCGTTATCCAGCATCCTCTCATTAGAGTCAAGACCAAAATACCGTTTGAAATCATAAAACAGGTTCATCCTGCCAAAGCCACAGCCAAGATCCAGCACAACAGAGTTTCTAAGGACTTCTTCATCTATCATAAAAGCTAAAACCTCTCCTTTATGTAACTCCCTATCTAGTTTTTGAGTTGTTCCACCATTATACGTATCCCAATAGTCAGAGGTATCATGCTCATTCATGTCTAAGACAGGTGGATTCAACTGTATTTTGAACTTGATTCTCCTAAGTTTTTTATAGATTCCCCAACCAAAGAACTTCATCTTATGATTTCTCTCCTAACTTTTATCTTACACCCCATCTTACTTTACGCCAAATCCACTCATAGACAACGTAGATCCATAGCTTATTCCAGATATACGTGAATGTGATCAACGACATCTGTTGCAGCGAACCTGTTATGACAATCGTGATAATACCGAGTATCCCCTGACCTAGAACCAGCTCATAGAACAACGCCTTACCTATCCTACGTTTTCTACCAGTCCAACTGATTCGTAGCCACAGCCTTTCATGCAGATAATATACAAAGAGGAAAATGAAGTGATGAAGAAAAGTCACCATCGTAGTCTGAACAAGGGAACGAGTGAAAGCATACACGACCAATGCCAACACAGCAACGCCCATCAAACGCCAGATCACGCTTTTTGTTATGGATCTCTTTCTTGTTTCCTGCTCGACAGTTTTCAATCCGATTCATCACCCTTTAACGCCTGAATCTTCTCGATGAGGCTAGACGTGGTAGATACGCTGTGATGGTATGGAACGAGCATCACTTTTCCACCTATCGTAGCCAAATAGTCTTGAATGGGCTTAAACTTCGCCAGATCCCAATCGTCAGCATGGCAACAGATCAAGGTCTCCTTGGGAAAGACTCGATGCAACAGCTTCATGTTATCAAGTGGATACTGCTGAAACTGTGGGATAACCATGTCCACCATCTTGACTACTGAAGCCAGTCGCATCCTCTCTTCCAAAGACATGATAGGAGTCTTCTTGTATGAAGAAACAGTGTAGTTATCCAGTATCCCAATAACCAAGAAGTCACCCAACGCCTTCGCTTTCTCTATGTGCAGTAGATGTCCATAATGAAACAGATCCATCACCAGAAAGGAATACACTACTTTCATTTTCTTTTTCTCCATAACTCATCAGTCGTCAATCTATCCGAATACTTTTCAATGATCTCTTTATGGTGGACTATGCCACCATCATCATTATAAATATCCCAAACCCCTGCTCCACAGGGAACACGCCAGTTTTCGCCATACTTGTATTCGAGATAGGCTTCTACGGATGAAGGTGATTTGAACTCCATATCGTGTAGAAGGACAGAGCCAAAATCCTCATAGAAGTGTTTAGGAGTGACGTAACCAAAGTATTCACCCCCATACTTTTTCCATAGATACAGAGACAGCTTCTTTACGATAAATCGTGAAAAGCCATATCGAGTCAGCGAAAAGGCGTTCTGGTCAACGCTCCTGTCATGGATCGTCTGTAAATCCCTGAAACACGCTATATCATAAAATCGCTTAACCTGTTGCAGTTTTGCAGTCAAGGCATTATGTATATCTGGAAAATCATCGTAATTGACGAAAACAGAGTTTATCTGCACATAGAGTTCACCGATAGGCTGATAAACGAGAAAGGTCACGACAGCTTTTTCCTTTATCAACGTCACGTTAGTACAGTGAACCTCGACCTCAAACCCAAGCTTCTTTAAATCAGGAAGATGCTCCAGCAACTTCAAAGTATCACTGTAGAATATGCCTAAGTCCACGTCATTATCATAGGAGATGAAAGCTCCGTCTCGAACAGCTCCCAACAAAGCTCCCTGATCCAGCCAATAACGAAGGCTAAAGCTATCAAAGTAGTCCTTCAATTGACGCAGAACCTTGAGCAACGTAACCATTTTCAGATCTTCAGTCATTTCATCTGTCTCCCATCAAGACCAAGGAAAGGAGAATACATCTCGACATCTGTATGCCTCAATCTCGCTCCATCATCAGTCCAGATATTCCATTTTTCAGGATTCTTCATCTCGATAGTCCAGTCAGCTCCATACTTAAAAGCCAGATATTCTTCAACACTGGAAGGAGTGTTAAATTCCATACCATAAAACGTCACCACATCCAGCTCATCATAAAACTGGCGATCTGGAACAAACCACGCAGAAAACTTGCCACCCAACAACTTCCAAAGCATGAAAGTGAAAGTCAAAACCAGTGAACGCTTAAACATTGGTTTCGTGAACTCAAAGAAACTTCTCTCTATGTTATCTCGCAGAACGTGTAGTTTTCGATAGGAGACAGCATTATAAACGGTCTCTAATCGGTATCTCCACCTACACTTCCAATAAAAAATATTTTGTTCCCTCAAATTTATGCAAGGACTATCAAGATGTAAATAATGGTCTCCCTTGACAGGTTGATAAACAGCGATAACCACTGGAAACCTATTCTTAATCAAAGCCACGTCATTGCAATGGATACGAACATCAAATCCCATATCTTTAAAAAACGGAATGGAACGAAACAGATTTGGAACATCCTTGTATAAGATACCAAGATCTATATCTTTCTCTTCTTTCAAAAACGAGTTGCTTCTAATCGCTCCCAACAAAGTTCCCTGATCTATCCAACATCTCACCCCAAAAGCTTCAATGGCAACGTGAAGTTCACGAAGGATACTAGCCAAGCTAGCTGACTCATGCTCCTTCACATCTAAGACAGGTGGATCCAACTGTGTTCCAAAAACGATATGGCTAAACTTTTTATAAATCCCCAAACCAAAGAACTTCATCTTTGTGGCTGCTCTCCTTCATCCAGAAACGGTTGCTGCCAGCTATCATCCTCAACGAACTTGAAATTCCTCTTCTTTACACGCCAATACTTATGATAGTAATCACATTTAGCACAGAGAGAAAAAGGCTTCTTCCACCTTTCAAAGAACTTGCTACGGATCTCACTCCAAGAATCCTCAAAAATATTAGCGTACAAGGTCTCTTCAAAGAAGTCATAGCTACAAGCCTCGATGTTGCCATTCCACTTGATCTCTAAAACTCCGAAATGACCGTCACACCTGAACGTGGGAAACATCACAGCTCGATCCACGACTCCAGTGATTACTTTGCCAGCCCAACGCAACTCAGCATCCTGAATATAATATACGTTATAGTCCTTGAAAGCGTTTTTCACCACAGGATAATCGTGTCCAGCTACAGCGTTACATCCAATCGTAATCCTGTAGTCAGGTCTATTCTGGTCACGATACTTGATGAAGTCCACAGCATTTCGATAGCTCTGCTCCCAAGACAAGCCACCTGTCAATCGCTCATACTCAGATCCCACATTAAAGAAGCTTAAAGTTATATTATCTGTATGGTCAAGGATCTTCTGAAACTTCTCTTTCGTCAGCTTACTCACATTCGTATTCAAGCTAACGTGACTGGCTAATATCCCAAGATGCCTTGCATAAGCGTATTTCTCGAACAAGGTAGGATCGAGCAGTGGTTCACCAGTCGTATAAAAACTCCTGATCCTCACCTTTTTCTTCTTCAGCAGATCAGCAACGATCATAAAATTATCTAAAGACATGATGCCTCTAGGCTTCGTCATCTTTGACTGGAGACAGCTAAGACAATCAGCGTTACAGATATTGGTGGTCTCGATGTCTGCCTGCCTTGGAAACTCGCTAGCATGATCATCCCAATAGCTGAAAAAATCGTTATACCATTCATCAGGATAAGGAGACTGTGTTTTCCAGAAAACCTTATTGTAAAGAGGCTTAAACACTCTAAGATACTTCTTAAGATACCTCTTCAAGCCCATTGCTCTAACACCTCTTCATAAGTTGATTGCACAATAGCTAAATCCTTGGTTTTCAAAGCCCTCATAATCTTATCTACAATTTCTTCTGAAACCGTTTTATAGCTCTGCCACAACAGAAAAAGGAAAGAATCAAGGCTAGTCTCCTTCAATCTACTGAGGGGAAAGACACAGTTCTTATCAAACAGCTTCTTTGAACCCTTGAAAAAGTTGATAGTGGCAGGATCAAGCTCAACATACCCTAGCTTAGAGAGATAGATGCTGTGAATACAAAACCGTTTAAACAACTCCTTTTCACCTTGGAAATAACTGTATTTTTTTCTCAAACTGTAGTTCTCAAGCCAGCCAACCACTTTCCCTTTATCATGAATCTCTCCAATCATCCCATTACTGATAGGAGAATCAGCAGCTATCCTAATCCGAATCCTATCAGCCCAAATAGGCTGATCAACCAAACATATTTTGGCGACAGCAAACTTCCAAGCAGAAATCTTAGTCAAAAATACTAAGTAGGCTGAAGAGTGATAATCAAGTAATATAGGCAGATCTGACTTCTTAACTCTTAACAACGGTTTTTTCTTGAAAAGCATAAAATATCTATCAGGAGTATAGCTGGTTGTAGCCACCTTCTTCTCTAAAGTGAAGTGCTTATTCATCTCTTTCATGAAGCGATTAAAGGTCTTATGCAGTTGTTTAGGAATAAGGTTTTTCATATCCCTGCATTTCGTGTTAGTAGCTCCCTCAATCAAGACCAAATCATTTGTCAAAGCAGAAAGCTTAGAAATCCACTCCCAACCCCTTATCGCCATGAACAGATAATGTGCTACATTACCAAGGAAAACCCTGTCAAAATCAGACATGGAAATAAAGTTTCTGAAACTGGAATGAATGAACTCGGTATTACCATATAATTTCAAGTCATTACATAGAGCTATATCTTTTTCATTACTATCTAAAGCAATGATCTCCTGAAACTGTTTACCAGACGACAAAGAAAACCAGCCCTTAGAACAGCCAACATCCAGCAACTTCTTTCCCCTGAAAAAATCAGGAAAATACTTATCGATCAGATCTACTCTGCTCTTGAGAACTCCAGTAGGCTGCATTGTAGTGACATCATAAGTGTGAGTAGGTGGATAGGTGGAATCAACATAGTCCTGCGTCATATAATCATCCACCAATCTGCTTGTCTAGTCTGCAACTTTAAATGATAGGACTCTGCAAAATCAAGAACAGCCCTTACAACTCCAAGCCAGTTACCAGTAAAATCATGTCCAGCAAGGATGCCACCTTTCTTCATCTTAGGATAATAGAGAGTTAGATCTTGATTGTATGCTTGATAGCTATGTTCACCATCTATGTAGAGAAAGTCAAGATGATCGTCAGGGATCTTAGACACAGCATCCACTGACCTCTCTTCAAGCCATGTGCATATCGAATCCCACTTTTTCAGTTTTTTATGAGCTGTCTGAAGTCTCTTTTGATTGAAGGATTCTGGAACAACTTTGCTTTTCCATCTATAAGGAATGAGATAGGCTATATAGGGATCAATCAAATACATCTGCTTCACATTGAACATACTCAAAATTGAAGCAGAATTATTACCTAAAGCCACGCCAACTTCTGCACAAGTTACTTCTTTATCTTTGAACAGCTCCAAAGCAAAGTTAGTGCTAGCTCTCGGCACTTCCTTGAGAAAATCATTCCAATGATCTAATGCGATAGGTTCTACAAGATTTTGAGATCTCTCCCAAATACTAGGAGATAAAGCCATAATCAAGCCGAATCTAAGACCTCTAGTCATATTTGCCATAGCTGCTCTCATGTAGGCTTCCAGTCTCCTGCAATTTTCTTCCAGAACGCCATCATCTCCAAATATTCTTTAGATGGCTCGATTTTCCAGCAGTTCCTCATAATCCAGATCGACATCTCCATAGCAGTAGCAGCATTATAACCCCCAACCTGATTCTGCTCAATAGCAATAATATACTCTTTTTTAAGTTGCTTTCTCCTATGGAGACTACCAATAACGATAGCAAGAGGAACATATACAACAAAAAAACTTATGGCGTAAACCCAAAGATGAGAGAAAACATCCTCAAGAAACGAAAACCGTTCCACTCCCAAAGTATAAGTTAAGAGGATGAATTGGAAGAAACTCACAAAATATCGGAGATACGTGCCATCTCCAGCCCTAAACTCATACCATCTTCTTTGAAACCAAGTCCAATTCAAGTTTATCATAACTATCTCAACCCAACCTTAGACAAGACTTTAATGCCTAATCTTTTAACACCCACGACTTTTCTGGCTAAGTTATAGATCCATTGGTCTGTTCCATATTCATCGTGTCGTCTAGGTGGCAAACTCATAAGGTGATCAAAGTATTCGCTAGAAATCCTCAGCTTTGACAACACGTATTCTCTATCCTTCACATAGACTTCAGGATCGTATGGTGGCTTCCTCATTTCCTCAAAAGCCTCTTCTCTGGTCATCCCCCCTGACCGAACCAGATTACTGTAGTGCATCTTCCTCTTGTCAATCCCAAACTTTTCATAGAGAATAAATCGTTGATAGAATCTACTGAAAATGTTTTCGCCATGCTTATCCCTGTATTCTTTCCAACCCCAATTCTTCTTCAGCCACTCAATAGCTCCATTCTTCGTGTAGCCAACGTAGTTTAAAGGAGAATGTTTCCTGAGCTGTTTGGTCTTGCGATACCAAATAGTCTCGACAGCTCCCCACTTAGGCAAAGACTTCAATGAAACCCCTTCCCCAAACCGATTATGAATATTCCGTAGATTCCGATGATCAACCTTGTTCCTGTAAGTCCAAGCAGAAGGCATAAACGCTTCACTGTGGTAGTTCCAGCCAGTGAGAATTGTCCTCAATCCATATCGAAGCGAAGTCCTGTACTGGTAAGCTTCAATCAAGTAGTCAGCAGGAACATCCGTATCCAAGACACTAGCCCTTAGATACGCCAACACCAAACTCCTGAAAGCCTCAAAATCAGGCTTTATCACGTAGAAATCGAAGCCAGTATGAGAGATCACTGTCTCCATATTTTTCACACTCAGCTCCGAGTCAAAGCCATTATCAACATGAATCACGATGGGCTTCAAACCAGAAGCCTGAACGACTTTACAGAGAAAGCTGCTGTCCACGCCACCACTGATACCGATCAGACAATCATATTTTCTCCCTGATAATGTGCCTTCTCTCCTGAACTCAGCTATCAGCTCAGTCCAGTAGGAAAGTCCATCGCTACGCTTGCCAAAGCTTTCAGGATCATCCTTGAACTGCACACAATAGTTACAGACTCCCTCAGCATCAAACGTGATCTCAGGATCATCTTCATCCATAACACATTCAGTACAGATTTCATGCTCAATTACAGTCATCTTTTATCACTCCAAACCAAACGCATTTTTAACGTCTTTCGATATATCTCCATCACATTCTCTGCTACCCTATCAGGATAATGCTGTGAATCCAACCCCTCTAGGACTTTTCCATCCCATCCCTGAACCAACTTCAAACCCATCACCAAGGCTTCCAGACCAGTCTTGCTCAAAGAAGGAATCTCTTTTCGATCTATAAAGTATTCAAACTTTGAAAGATAGGCAGGAAAGTCCTCATGAGAAATCCAAACGCCTGAAGTCCTATCCAGTATCGTTAGGTCTAAACCAAGGCATGAAGCCAGCTCCCTAGCATGATCCTTTGACATATACCAACTATGCGTGTAAAGAGCAGTTTTAGGCTCAGGTTCATTAAGTCTGGCGAAGTGATGAGGATCAACAGGGTTAGGAATATAGACGACATTGGAAAAGCCTTCATCGAGCAAGTCAGGAGTGGAAACATAGATAGGAGCAAAAACAGTATAAAGCCTGATGAAAGATCTGACCACTACTCGTTTCCACCAAGGCATGAAAGAAGGGTTTTTTCTCATGTCGTCTCCATGAAACTCAAGGATCTTCTTTTTGAAAGGAACAAGTAAAACAGTTTTCCAAACGCTATGAATGTGTAGAATATCATAGTTTTTAGAGTGCTTCCTGACAAACAAATAAAAAGTTATAGACCTAACTCTTCTTTTCAACGATCTCATTGAGAGCTTAATAATCGCAGGTAACTTGTCATAAATCTTTCTAGTAGGAGTGGAATGATCGATCTCTTTTTTGATAGGCAACACGTATTTAGTAAAACCGTAGAACTCTAAAAAGCCACCAGTAAACTCTTTCCTTATAACCACGTCTGCTTGATGTCCTAGCTTTCTCTGATAGAGAGCCATCAGACAACTCACACCAGCTTGATCCCAAACGTGCAGAATCCTCAAGCCCTATCTTCTCCTAGTTGTCTCCTTTTGGGGAACGCCAGCGAAAACAAACCTGATAGAAAAAAACTCACTGGAGAGCAAAAAAAAGGGGAACACGTCAACCCCAACAGGTTTCTCATCTTCGTTCTATCCCACCAACCTAAGCAAAGTTCTCATGTTTCAAGCCATTCAACATAACGTCAAGAATTATGTTGTAGCCAGCATAATAGCATTTGTCACAACCGCTTCCATCGAAGAATCTCTGTGTATCAACTATGTCTTTGAAGTCAGTCCAATACCCCATCCTCATAGACTTCTCATAATCCCTGCTAGGATCTGCAAGAGCATACTGAGTTCCACAGCAAGGATACAAAAAATTATCCGCTCCAAGCACAGGCTTCAACAGACTGAGGTAACAGGGGTTAAAGCCCTTAGTCCAGTCGCTTCTCGCCTGAAAATTCACTTTGCTGACATCGAGATGTGCGAAATCAACAAGGTATTCATGGAGATCAGCCATAGTATCCCTCAAGCCATCAGCTTTAAAGATGTCATTCACCAGCCTGACATGAGTGAAATCGTGTTTAATAGCGAACCTTACGAGATTAGCCACAAATTTAAAGTCACGCCATTTACGAGTTAAATTTGTTTTCTCCGTTACAACGTGGCTGAAAGCAAAATCCACATCAGGATGATTCTTAACAGACTTGGAGATCCTAGCAGACCATTCAGGAACACTGCTCTTGATGGATTTTAGCTGAGAAAGAATATGGTCACTGGAGCTTATCCTAAACCAAGTGATGAGGTCTAAAACAGGATCAAGCTTATCCATCAAAGTTCCATTAGAGACTAGCCCTATGTCTATTCCAAGGTAAGCAATGTTTTTAATCATATCCGAGAAGTCCTTGAACATCGCAGGATCTCCACCACCAGTAATTGTGACTGCCTTGCCACCACAGACCTTGAACGTGACCATTAATTTACGGATGTCTTTCAGTGAAAGCTCCAGACTCTTATCCCTAGCACTGCAAGAGCAGATAGGACAATCAAAGTTACAGCGATTAGTGGGATTCAATTGTAAATGAAGGGGGATCACTTTATGTTCTTTACGACAGCTCAAAAGAAGGTCAGGATGAAGCAGCAGCTTCAAGGGAAAAGTGCTGGCAGCAGAATAACTATACAGATTATTTTTCTCCATTGTCACGTCTCCTTTTCTTTTTCACTTTCAATCAAAGAGCCATCATCTCTGTGTTTTTTCGGTAGCCTCTTTTTCGCATCCAAATAACGAACTATAGCAAGTAAAGCTCCATAAGGAGTAGACGCACACCAAGAGCTATCCCATTCCCCATTAGGCAAGCGTTTCCTGATCCGCATACTGTGACTTGACTTATCAGCAATAACCTTCCACTTCAAAGCCTTCCCAAGAGTGAGCCTACCTATCCCCCTAACAACCCAACGACCTCTCCCCAAAGTCTGAATCATGTATTCTACATCTTCATCAAAATTATACGGTTTCTCCATCGTGTTTATGCTCCCTTAAACGAAAGCTTTCTCCTTCGCCCGTTCTCTTTGTATTTCATCACGTTCCATTAAAAGAGAGCCGACTACACCAGATCCGAATAGGATAATCGGTACAATCCCTCTTATGTTTCTCGTCTTGACCGCATCTATCACAAAGCCAGTAGTGATTAGAGCATATATGTACGCCATGAATCTATGTAACCTAATCATTTGTGTTTAACGCTCCTTAAACGAAAGTCTTTTTTGGATTCCTAATTGGATTAATCTATCTGTAATCACTAGACCACCATAATTGTTTTTGTATGTTTCATTATGGTGACGTTCACATAATGTAATTAAATTTGATGGGTGGTTAGTTCCACCGTCTTTCTTTGGAGTGATATGATGTATCTCATTCCATATCTTTTTGTCACCAATGATGTTATAGTATTTATAACATATTCGACAATTACCTTCGTCACGCCACAGAATTAATTGTCGCATGACAGCCCAAGGAGCAGGGCATAGTTTTGTTGAGCCGATGGCATTGAAATCTGGAAAATTCTCGATAAAGGGTTTACATTCAATGCAGAACCAGAAACGTCCACCACTTCTTTTAAGTAAATTAATGGAATTGTAATAATACGTTTCACCATTCTCAAACGATTTACGACAGTAAGAGCATTTGGGAGCATCATAAGTTCCTTCTTCTCTAAATTTAAATTCATTCATTTGCGTTTAAGCTCCATTAAATGAAGATTTTTTCACCAACTTTTTATTAAGCTCTATAGCTTTTTCTTTGGTTCTCTTCTCAAATTCAGAAAGCTTCTTCTTCAGAAACTCAAGTTTTTCAGGAGTTATTTTCCAACACATCAACATTCCAACAGCCTTCATATACGTATAATCACCTCTTTCAAAGCTCCTTTAACTCGAAGGTATGGACAAACCTTTTTGTCATTAATACATCTGTAATCACATTCATACTCTTTTGCAAAATTTATTCCGAATTTTCTTTGCTCTTCCATCAGACAATACATCTTAAATTCCATTACTCCGTCAATTTCTATTTGTTTACTCATTATATCACCCCTTTGCTTTTGGTCTAAATTTATCTTTAAGAAAGTTCCATCGTTCCTTTTTTTTAGCGTAACACTCTTTTATCTGTCGATCTAATTTTTGAAGTAATTTATCTTTCTTAACTTCCTCAAAAAACAAAGCCTCGTTTTCGGTAAGATACCAAGTCATGAGATTTATTTGTCCATCAGGCTTCTCAGGAAAGAACACGTCTTTATTTAGAGTAAGGCGTTCTCTCACCCTTTTCCCTTTAACAATTTTATATGATTCTATTGTTTTTCCAGTTTTTACCAACTTAATCAGCCTCTTTTTCATCTTCCAATTTTACGTCAAATAACTCATATAGAAATTTTTCTAGCCTTGTAAGATCTTGGCAAACCTCTGAATGATGAAAACCCAAGCAGTCCTTGAGTTCAACTTTAGCTTTGGCAGACATCAACATACCTAATATACCATTCACAGTAGTTTTGTCCACCACAACTTTGCCTTCAAGAATATTCTCTAAATCCTTGGCTTTAAAGACCTCAATGCTCTCTCGAATCCTCGTTACGCCTCTCATAGCTGAGACCTGAACATACTCAAAATTATCAGTGTAAACCCAACGACTATGATCTACACGAATCTCCTTCAACAAGTCAAAGCCTTTCATCAAATCACCAAATATTTTTTCCTTCTTTTTCACTTTTAAATAGCGAATTGCCCTCACAAAACTCACAATCGACAAAAATAACAGCTCCATCTGAATGACCACAACCTCTTACTGCACGCATGATTTTACCACTTCCACCACAATGTATGCAACCTTTGACCTGCTCTTCAAAGTCATTACGTTTCATCGTGTTTATGCTCCCCTTAACCGAAAGCTCTGTCCAACCGAAGTTTTCAAATTTAAATTTTTTACCATAATCCCAATCATGTTCAGTAGGATTATTGTGAATAATCTTTACTCCTTTGTCCTCTAATCTTTGATAATATTCATCTGCGAATGTAACCCACCAACGACCATGAAAAGCAAAGTTCTTTGTCTTTTCAGAATAATTGTGTTCTTCACAAAAGTCATCTACTAAATCATAATAGCTGTCATCAACATCTTCTCCCAACATCAAAGAAGCACAAGCACCAGTCTGTTGATTTAGAAAATCTCGCCATTTTTCAACCAAAGAATCATACAAAGCAAAACTCATTTGCGTTTAAGCTCCATTCACTAAATATCTATATTGGTGGAGAGGATGGGATTTGAACCCATCAGGCAGCGAGTTAAAAAGCTGAGCAAGTGGTTTGAATACTGGCACTGAACTCACTGCCTACACCAGCCTCTCCCTTTTCATTTTTTCATCACACATCAGGAAACAGTTCCATTTCTGTTTCTCTTTTCGTTAAGCCAACTTGAGAATGTTCCAGTTTTAAGGTAGACTTCATCAGGCTCATTAAACGCATCAAATATACGTACAGATAAAAAGTGAAACGACCTGAACATCCATTCAGCCAGAAGTCCTTTGTCCTTGTATTTCTTGATCAATCCTCGTAGTTCCTTTTCCCAAGCCTTGACTATAGGACTTTGTTGCTCAAGACACTCATCACAGAGCATGACAGCTCCACACCTAAGAACGTCTATCTCTTCACCACAAATACACTTCTTGAACGACACAGCTAGCCAACATCCTTGAGTTCGATCAGTTTCACATGATAGAGAAAACCACTAGAAGAAAAAACAGGATTAACCTTTGTTATCTCATCAATCCACTCGCCTAGAGAGGCAAAGCCACTTTCATCTACATACGGTTCTAAATCAGTCATGATGTCATCTATCTCTTTGACAAACGTAATATCAATATCAGCGAACCTAGGCTTTCCTCTCCCCTTTGAAGCCCAATCCTTTCCAAGCATTATTCTTTTATGAAAGCGAAAGGTTTTGACTGAACCTGTTAAGACCAGATGCTTCCTTGCCTTCAAAACCGAAAACTGCATGACCATCACATTCACCTAGCTAGTCTCTGTTTATATTTTTGAGTTTCCAAGTAAAAAGCCTTTTTGATGGCTTCATTAGCTTTATCCTCATTCCATTTTTTCGTTTTAACGTAAACAGGACGCTTCTTATGGTTTGGACTGAAACCCCTATGATCCAAGAAGCCTGCCTTTTTCAGAAGCCACAAAGGTTTGCTTATCGTGGATTTATAAAGTCCTAAAGCATCACGTACATCCATAGAATCAAACGACTCCTTCTCATTTTTTTCAATAAACGCCACGATTCTCTCATACCGTTTCACGTTACATCAGCATCCATTTTCAACACGTCATTTAATGATTCCCTTTTTATCATCCTCAATCAAATGCTCTTCTATCTTCAGGAGAATCTTTTCTTCACTAGAAGTTTTTAACTCAACTTTACAGGAAGGACAAGACCAACAAAACTCAGAAAAGGAAAAATATTTTGTTTGATGCGTCACCACTATACCAAGCATCTTCCACCAGAGCCTAGCCCATCGCCTAGGATTCCATTCCAAGACATCCTTCACATACATTTCATCGTCTCCTATACATCTTTGGAACATAGATACCCAAGGAATCTACTGTCTCCTTTGCTTTATCCCAAGTGTAACTCTATTTCATGACCACACTCTAGTTTCGCTACGATCATTCTGGTGTCAAAATGAATTTCCGTAACAGCCTTAATCTCTTCGCATCGAATACAATACGCAGTTCCAGAAATCATCTCAGCCAGATTCTCCTAAGTTCTGGATCAAACAGAGCTGTAAAGGATGACCTCTTTTACCCCCAATATCGAAGGCATAACACTCTTCAGGCTTGGATGTCACTTTGGCGTTATTCATTATCCTCTCATGCACATCCACCAGTATCTCAGGTGGAGTTCTGGTGACAAGGAACTCCTTGAGAAAGACTTCGATTTCAAACTTATCTTTGAGTCCAGCGATGATGTCTAAAAGCATCTGAGCTAAGTCCTTCTTCTCCCAATCCACGTTATCGCCTGAGATATAGATCCTCAAGGTTTTCAGTGTCGTCTTGTCAAGGACATAGATCAGATTGGTTGTCAAGTAAAACTCTTCTTTCTCGTTATCGAGTTCACCCATTATCTCTTCAAGCTTCAACTCTTTAAACTCCCTTATGTTTTCTCTTTTTCTTCCCCTTTCTCAACTCATCTAAACGTATGAATCGAAAACGTCTAGCTTCAGCAAGGCGAACCCTAGCTTGATAGATTTCCTCGATATTCATTTTTTACACCTTTTATCCATGCCTATCCACGCTTCCGATTTATATTTTTGTGATTTCAAAAAAAGCGATTGTTTAATCGCTGACTTCGCTTTTTCAACACACCAAGCATCCGTTTTGTCATACAAAAAACTTCTTCCTACCTTGGATTGTCCTAATATTTTCAAAAACCCTTCTTTCATCAAGATAGAGACGTATGTGTGAACCGTGCCACTCGGTAAGCCCAATGACCAACGTATATCGTTCGTCATAAAGGGTTTTGAGTGCGTTTCGATGTATTCAACGATCAACTCATACTTCATCTTCTTCATTTTAAATTTAGGCAAGGTTCATTTCCCCTTGTTTTCCTCATTGCTTTTTTTAAGAGCTTCTAATGGAGTGGTCTTTTTTCTGAACTCAAGTTTCTTTGGACAATCAGGATAATGCTCACTCGCAAATCCTAAAGCCATATCTATGAGATACCACTTTCCCTCTCTCGTACAGGCAAAGTCCACACTCCAGTATCCTTCCAAAGCATTAGAGACCAATAAGGCATAAGCTCTTAACTTCCCCAACTCCACAATGCTTTCATAGTTGATTTCCTCAAGCATCTTCTCCCAAGTATTAGGCAGCTTGTGGGGAAAATAGCCCATAAAATCTGACCTAGTTCCATCAATATTATGAGCCTGCTGTATCGCATCTTCAAACCAGTACGGATGAGAGCAGATGACATCACCATCCTTCACGAAGTATCTTCTTTCCTTAGCCACAGGCATCCTGCCATGAAAAGCCTTGAAACGCCAGTCCAGCTCCAAGAACTCTCGAAGCACAATCGCTTCATAGTTCAGCCCAAGCATACCAGCCATCTCATTGAACTCGATGGTTTCAAGGATGTGAGACTCTAACTCCGATTCGTTACGCACAAAAGCAGTCTTTTCCCACCCATGCTTATCAGAAGCTGAATCAGTTCTGAGAAACACTGGATAACCGATCTCCTTAGCCACAGCCCTGAGCTTCACCAGACAAGCCTCAAACCGCTCATCAGCCAGACGCTTATCATGAGCATCCCCCTCTTCACTGAGAATCAGTCTAGTGATTTCCTGTGGAAAAGCAACCCACTTCGTCAATGGAACAGGAATACCCAAATCCTTGACCAAGGGAAACCAGTACAACAGACTATTCTTTTTCGACCTGAACACTTCAACTTTTTTCATTTAGACCAATCCGTTCCAGCATACATATCATAGTTTTTAGCTTTTATACTTGGGAATCTTCGTAGCATTTCATTCATAAATGGCTTGCTTTCTTTTTGTGCAGAACCTAAATCCAAAATCATAGATTTGCTTCCATCAGAAGTTGGTTTAACAAATTGTATCCAAAATATATCTCCTTCAGGAATAAGAACAATATTTTCTCGCTTAGAATCTTTGATTTTTTTGACAGTGAAATCTAGGATGCCTCTTTTTTTCGTTACAACACATAAATCTCTAGTGCCATTAGCTATAATCATTCCTTTGTTGATTTCAAGATTTTTTCCTTTATCAGGGTGTGAGAAGAACAGCTTTCCACCTCTAAATATGAAGCTCCCCCCTTCAAGAATCTCAGTGTTCTTTTCTTCAGTCATTTGTGTTTAGTCTCACAATATGGACATTTCTCTTTCCTCGTTGGAAAAGAACCATAACATTCTGGACATTGTATATGATTCATTTTTAGATCTCCTTTTCCACCAGCAATCCTTTCTCTCTAGCTTCTTCAGGCGACATCTTTTGCTTATAGATAGGCTTGTTTCCAGCCATCTTCTTCTCCAAGAACCCCCATTGAGCCATCTGATTCAAGTGTTTGACAGTCCTAGTTTGACTCCAAGCATGAGAGAGCAAAGCCTTGTTCACAACAGAGAGGCTGATCCACTTCTCGAAGATCCCCTCAGCATACAAGATAGCAAACCTGCCCTGAACATCTCGATCCGACAACTCCAAGAATGTCCTTTTAACGGTCAAAGAAAGCACAGGCTGAACCTTGTCAACAGAGATCTCCAAGGGAGAACTGACTTCCTCAACTTCTTTAACAGCAGGCTGAATAAACATCTCACCGATAACGGATTTAAAACCGTTGAACACCTTCAACACAGCGTTAAGGTCAGCGTTATCCGTCTCCAACTCTTTGATACGCTTCTTCTCGATCTTGAGAGTGCTGATTAACTGCTTTATCTCTTTTTCAGCTTCCGAATTTTCCCTTTGAAGCCTAGCACATTCCTTGTTCAAACCACTTATTTCAGCTACAGCTTTTTCGTGTTTCTTTTGAAGATCTGCATGACTGTTTTGAAGATCTGCATGAGCTTCATTAAGCTCTAAAATGTAATTCGATACCTTGTCAGGTAACAACTCAGCTCTTTCTTCAGGGAGAACTGGACTAGACTTAACGGTTTTCAGTAGAAACTGGTCTCGAATGTTTTCAGCAGTGAGTTCCCCTGTGGCAACTCTCTTACCATAGGGAAAAGGAACTCCTTCAGGAAGAGCATACACGATCCTCGCATCTCTAGGTCTCTTCCGAACAAGAATCCATTGACCAAGACTCAACTTCATGATGTCATCTTTATCGAATTTACCCCTGACCTCTGGAATCAAGGCTAAAGTATGCTTGACCTCAGTGATGTGATCCTGTGTTCCCAAAAACTTGAAAGCACACGCCTTGAGAGGATCTTTATCGGTTGTAGCCAAGAACTGAGTGGAGATCCAGACATAAAGCCCTGTCTTAGCTCCCTGAGTGATGAGGTTCATCACTGATCGAGTAGCAGCACTCGAATAGCCTTGAGGCAAGAATTTAAAAGCTTCATCTAAGACCACAACAACTTTCTTCTTGTAAACTCGAAGGACATCTTCAACACTGTTCTTGACGATGAGCTGCTGAGCCTCTTGACTGAAATCGTTGATGACCATCCTGCTGATGCCTTGACGGTGAAGCTTCAGCTTTGGAACGGTTTCGACTTTCGCTGTGTCAGCCTGAAGCCTAGCCAAAAGATCATACAGAGTCCTACAGGCATCCTTCAGCCAACTGCTCCTAGTCGTGGACTCCAACTCTCTAGCGTTACGGATCATGTCCTCGAAGTTCGTAGCTCCCTCAGTTATCCTGCTCAAAGTAGCATAGTATTGAGTGAGCCTACGCCTGAAAAAGCTCTCAAGCAAACCGATCAACACGAAGCTATCAGTGGTCTCCCTCAAGCAGACAGAGATCTCCCTGCCAAAGCCCTCATAGTCAGCCTCAGTCTCCTTCGTATCAAAAATCAGGACTCTATAGCCATCCTCTGCAACCCAAGAAGCCAAACGCTTTACCAGTGTCGTCTTTCCGCTAAATTGGGTTTGACCTATGATCGCATAATGGAAAGGCTCAAGCTCCACAGGCTCTCCACTAGGAACAGAGAAGAGAAAAGGCTTCATGACACTGGATCTCCAACCACTGTCTTTCTCGAAGCTAAAAATTCATCAAGATCCTTTTTGCTTTGAATCATATTAGTTATATTTTTTCCCTGAAACTCGATGTGAACTGAGTTCTCAAAAAATCTCCAATGAACCTGATTAACCATAAAGCCTACTCCAAGACGTGAATCACATACTTCACGAACAAACTCAATAGCTTTTTCTTTAGCGTCTGCCTCAATACCTTGAAGAATCTCTGTCTTGCCATCACCTTTCCAAATATATCCATTAAACCTCATTTCACTCAAGCTCCACGAAAAGCTTACAAGATTTCTCAAGACCAGCTCGTATGCCTGCTATGATAAAGATAAAACAAGAAGATAATAATGCAATAAAGGTCATGACCATCAGAAAGGGAAAGTAAATAGGCGTAAACGAAGTGAACTCAGTAAACGCAATGACAGACACTCCAACCACAAGCAAAACAACATAGAAGATCTTCTGAATCTTATAGTAGCGTCCATTCATCGCTTGTAAGGCAAGCAACTTATCTGCTATAGACATTTTTTCAACTCCAGCCTATGAAACGGATATACCATTTACCGAATAAGTTCCCTCTTTTCCTACGCTTTACACCGAAAACGAGTCTCCACAGACTCCTGAAAGTGAACCAGATCCTGAAAGGTCTCCGATAAACCCTGATCATTCCTCTATGACCTCTACTCTGGTGATGTGAAAGCCTTTACGCCTAGCCTTACTCTGAATATCCATCAAAGAAAAGCCTGTTTCAATATACGAGTGATGACTGCCTGTTATATCAGTGCAGAGCCTACCATCAATAGGACACTTCCCTGTTCGCTTAAAAGCAGAGTTATGGTTCGGATTTCTCTGAAGTCTAACAGTCACAATAGCCATCATCTGTCCAACATCTTTCCTCGAAGAAACCTTGCGTTCCTCAGTGGCTTGCATACTATTTTTCTCCTTTACTTCTCTCTTCGTTTGATTATGCTATCACCTTTCACAAAGCTACGCTTTTTTTGTTTAGGCTTCTTCGTGGGAGTCACATCTTTCTTCCTGACCAGATGCCACAAAGCCTTGAGCAAGCCAGTTTTCTTCTTAGGTGGATTCTTCTTACACCTAGCTTCATGAGCCTTCCAATGCCTAACGCCTTCAAGGATCTCTCCACAAAACCTGCAACGCTTGTAGTCAGTTCCCCTCTTCATCAATTCCTTTAACCCCCTCAAAGACTAGGTTTCTATACATACCGTAGCTCCTAGATGCCTTGGTCATACGCTGAACCATGTTTAGTCCAAGTAGCCATGTATATTTTTAGCGTATGTTACACATCACAGACAGAACTAAGGCTCGATGCGAAGCCTAATCTTTTTCAACATTGATGCCTAAAGCCTTTTTCAAGTCCTTTGGAAGATAAGAGAGCCTAGCCAGCTCCTTGCGAACAGACGACCTTATGAACGTACTCCTATCAGAGCCAAGCTTTTTAGACACATCATCCATTATTCTGATGATGCTTTCCTTCTCCTTGAAAGTCACCATCCTCATTTCGTCAGCCATTCTTTAAATCTCAACCAGTTATTACATATTAATACTCTGTATTACTGTTGTAATATTTAAGGCTTATCTTGTGAACCCATCGAACAATCCAGCCAAAACGAGACTGTTATGGATACAAGGAAACAAGGTAAAGACAGAAATGAAAACCATGTAATGTAGCTTATACTTGAAATCAGGGATAAAGTAATAAACGAAAAGCAGAAGCGCAGTAACGGTCAGGAAAAGGTTGATGAAAGACACGTTTGGATTGATTTCCACAAACCCTCTGGACAAACCCACCACAGTAGTCACATAGTCCAAGACGACACCAAGAAAAGTCAAGACGAAGGGAATCAAAAAAGACACCAGCACACACCTACATTATAGATTTCAACAAAGCGTGATAATACTCCAGCTCGTTTTTGGCGACAGCCTTATTCATCAAGTCGAAAACGTCACCCAAGATCTTCTCTTTCTCCACGTCTCCCTTCTTCACAGCAGCCAGCCAAAGCGTAGAAGCTTCCTCTAAAGCGTTTTCATCACGAATCTGTGCTTCACTTACAGCCAACAACCCCTACCACACCCCTATACTTCTACTGCAACCTCTCGATATAAGAGCTTATAGAAACAAAAATATCTACTCAAAATACATTCCACCACAAAATAAGCATATTATTAATTATCGGATAAACCAGAAAAACATAGCAGGCGATAAAGGCTATGACAAACCATTTCTCTGAGCCACGCTTAGCCACAACCCTTTCCCAACTCCTATCCAAGAGATAGCCCACGAAAATCATGAAGCTCAAAATGATGACCGATGCCTTCAAAGGATCAGAGTGAATGAGCCAAGCAATAAAGAAATTACCCTCTGTGGCAGTGTTCGAGATCTCTAAGACAATATAGGTCACGACCAGATCTACGCACTTCAAAACAAAAGGGATAACATAAAAAACAAAGTATTGGCTGATTTTTTCAAACATGGTGTCATCCAAAACCTATGTCAGCCATGTGCAGCTCCACTGTGTCTAAAAGCTCCCTGATACGAAACAAACGCTTTCTACACAACTTACATTTCTCGATGTGTTCTTTTGCAGGCTGAAAATATTGAATCAATTCAATCCTTGTCCGAATATACTCTAAAGAAGTGATATTGTTTTTTTCAGCACTAATCATCTTTTCTTCCTCAATGTTTTCAAATAGACTCTTGGAAGGATTTTGTCAAGCTGCCTACTCAACTCATTAGTTCTCTTCAACGAAGGCTCAGGAAGGCGATGAATATAGTTATCGTACCCTATGGCTACCCCCCAAAGGACTTTACGTAGCCGATAAAGCTGCGTATAAAACTTGTTAGTGAAGTCCAAGATAGGCTCGATACTGATGAACAGCTTGATTCCCCTATCATCCGTCTCCAGAGACCTAGCTATCCGATTAGCCCAATAAAACCTCTGAGATTGAAGTGGAGCATAAGAAAGCTCAGGGTAATCCTTATCTGACTCGATAGTGATCCCAAGCATCACGTTCTTTGGAAAAGAAGGAAAGAACTCCAGCATCCTCTCAGGATCTTTAGTGAGTAGCAGAAACATGGCTGGACTACTCTTGATGACCTTGAGAACAGCATAGACGAACCTATCAGGTAGACCATCAAAGAAGAGATCTCCCATAGTTTCTACAAACACAAAGTCCTCAGCATCGAAGCGTTTACTCAATTCATGAGCTACCAAAACAGGATCAGTGAGGTTTTTGTATCTAGGAAAGTCCTTGAGCCTGCCCTTCTTCAAGGCAGTAGCCCAACAATAACAGCAGTCATGAGGGCAATTCATAGCCACAGGATTCCATGACTCAGTGATGAAATCGAACATCACACCCTTATTCTTGATGATCATTTTCTATCTTCCATCCACGATCTACAACGTTCTGAACAATATACTATCTTAAACAATCTATTTTCTTCTCTGTACTCTCCAGCTATACGTGCTTTCCCCACTGGTCTATTACAATTAAAACAGAACTCGTCAAGTATTATCTCTTCTACTTTATCCTCGATAATCATTTTCCCCTATTCTCCCAACACTCAGACATGAAGAAGTTATTGGCTATCTTAGGAATCATCCACCTCAGACAATAGCCACCACCCCTACCAGCTCCAGCTCCACCCCTTGACCAACTTTGACAGTCTCCACATCTTTTCGGTTTAAAATCATCACACGCAGAAGGAGATGCTTTATGCTCACTTTTTAGAACATCACAGTTCTTACACTCTGGATCTGCACTCATCGTTTCAAGTCTCCTGTAGCAAATCTTCTCTTGACCTCAGCCAAGGAATTAAAACAACTGGTATGATAAACCCCTCTATCACCGATAAAGAAAGCCCATTTAGGCTTAGTCACATCTACCTCATCAATGAATTGCAAAAGATCGTGAGAAGCTAGCCATTCACAAAGCTCGATCCTTGCAGACGCTTCACTTACACGCCTATACCCTGTAAAAATGGTCACTTTAAAGCCCATACGCTTTAATCCCTGTAATAACTCATAAGCTCCTTTCTGTGGAACACCTGCTGACAAGGCGTTTATATCTTCTCCTTCACAAGCTCCACACTTCGTTGAAATGGTGTGATGAAAATCTATGTAAACTTCCATCGGAGAACCATCGAGTTGAGTCCAATGCGAATTAGTTTCAGGCGTTCCATCTCTAATATCTATTTTTTTCATTGTTTTTCATCCTCAGCTAGCTGAAACTGCTTGAAATTATTCTTGTATTCTTCAAGGATCTTTTGTTTCTTGGGATTCAAGACCAATTTGAAAACCTTGCTTTTGCTGGTCTGATAACCGTATTCATGGAATACCTTTGAAGGGATGATCCAGAAAACATCAGGATAGAGAGCTGCCTGATAACACACGATGAAAAAGTTATCTCGAACCTTAAAGTTTCTCACATGAAACTCGTACTTACCGTAGTTCACCGTAGCTCTGGTTTTAGTCTGGATCTCAAAATAATCCACGCCATTGCCAACTATGCAATCTATACCCCTATCAACAACAGGAAGATAAACAGCAAAGCCATGCTTCAGAAACTCCCCTATGACAAAGTATTCACCGATTGAACCAGTAATCGAAGATTCTCTCAACTCGAAATCTCCTTCATTATGTCACCGTAGCCATCATCAATTAAATCTTTAACTCGATTCAAAGCACTAGCACTATCAGGGAATGTCTCTTCTATTGATTCACCGTCTTTGATGTATGAGAAATACCACTCATCTTTATCCAGAAAATTTAGGTATCCTGTGTTGATCACCCTTATACTTTTATTTCCTCTAATACAGAGATACGACATTGGCTCAAGCTTTTTATTCATCAGATAGAGAATCACTAATGCTATTACTCCAAATATAATAACGCCTATCAACTCACATACTTCCCTCTTCAATATCCCTGATCTCTTCCTGAGATAAAGGTCTACAAGGGTTTCCACAGATAGGACACTTCTTTTGTTCATCAGCGTTTTGACAGGCTATGATACCACATTTTTTACAGCTCAGATAGAGATGAGATGCCAGCCTACCACTCAACCTTCATCATTCTCCTTAATCGTTTCATCATCCTCATAAATCGGAATGTGATAATATTTATCACACCCACTGCAATACACAAGATATTTTGCGTCATCATCATACGAGAATCCATCTTTGTGACCAAAATTAAACTTATGACCACATAACTTGCAATGAGTTGGTTTCTTCATTCATTTTCACTCCTGAATCGGTTTTCCAACCAAAGCCAATAACTCTTCTTTGAACTTCAGCAGCCCAACACTCCTGAGCTTATCATCCACAAGAGCTTCAAAGTCGTTCTTAGCCTCAAGGACAGTCTTTTCCATCTGAGCTGTAAACTCTTTTTTGAGGAATGGGATATTAGAAATGATCTGCATCTGCAACATATCGAGTTGCTTCAAGATTTCTGCTCTATCCCTTTTTCCGATGTGTTTTTTGCTGAGGATTTCACCGATGTTGATAATGAACTCGTTATTTTCGGAAGCTATCTTAGTTGCATACTTCTCAAAATCTTCATCGTATTGAAGTCTTTTACTCTTGACTTCTGTTTCTTTAACCCTGTGTCCATCCATAAAAGAGATAGTGCAGGGGATTCCTGACCTGTTCATAGACGTGATAGCTTCAGCAAACTGTGTAGTCGAAAGATTGACAGCAAACAATAGTTTTTTTTCAAAAACCCAATCTCTATGCGAACTCCTTTCGAGAACTGCACTGTGAATCTCTAATTGAACAAAACTTCTATGTTCGATGCTGCTACCGAAAAGAGATTTTCTAGGTGTAGAAGAAGCTCTGGAGAACCCTATCAACCCAAAGCTAGGATGCTCGATACGTTCTTTTTCACTCATTTCCCTAAAACCTCGTCTATAATCTTCTGTATTCGACTATCATCAGGCTTTATATCTCCCCCTGTCTCTTCGTACAACTTAGCCAGTTTAACGAATCCTTGAGCAAACTTCTTTGAATCAACCTTAGATAACGAATAATAGATAACGATTTTTGCGACTCTCTCATAATCCTTAGCCATAAGAGCCTCTTTGATGAGTCTATCAATCCGTTCTTTAGAAGGAAGCCCTCTTTCACTCATTTCCTTGATCTCCTTATCCGATCACACTTTCTCTCTCCACCAGCTATCGCATAACACTCATCATACACTGGACAGAGGATCTGGATGTGATTCCAGCATCTCAGCTCACCATAACAAGGCTTCTTCCTGTGTTCCTCAATAGTTCTCTCGGTCATTTCAGGCATCCTCTAAAGTTATTTCAGAACAATACAGCTCTCCATCCAAGTTTATATCTACTTCAATGGTGGCTAGAGCCTTAACGATAGTCTCTTTGATTTTAACGAGATCTGCTGGATGAAAAGAAACTAATTCCATTTCCACTTTTATGAAATCACAGCCTCTTACTACTTCATCTTTTTCACTCCTGTCAGGTCTGAACTCTACACAAAGCAGTTTTCCATCCATGAAGGCAGGAGACCTTGGATTAAAAGCACAGTTCCCTGTTTTCTCCACATGAGGATTGAACCGATAGATCTCTGGATCTCCACACTTCCCCTCTTCAGACCTAAAGAAACAGGTCTCAATCAAAACTACTGGCTTAACCTTTTTCATAGCCTCAACCCCTCTCGCCAAAGCTTCAAGTTGGTTTCAAGCACTCTTCCATAAACTTCAAGGTATTCTTTTTTCCTAAAATGATCGTTCATCCCCTTGATATATCTGAGGACAGCATGACAGTTCGTCACTATGGCTTCTGGCTGCATCTTCCAATGGATGACCTCATACTCTTTACCACCATAAAAATCAGGATCACCAAACCAGTCTCTCAGCTCACCAGCATCCCTGAAACCGTCATTCTTGGCAAAATCGCTATCATAAGCAAATCGTTTGTATGTCATACTCCAGACATGAAGCAGGTCTGCATCACCCAACTTGTGAATGACCTTCTTGTGTTTAGGCTGCCTCTGCTTCCAGTAAAGCTGCAAAGTCTGACCTTGCTGAAAAGGGTTCACCCTAGGCGATCTAACAGTCGTCTCCTTCAGCTCTAACAGGACAAGAACCCACAATTCTCCCCTACTTGTTCTTCCACTAAAACTTAGTGCAGGACTCATCTCTTCAAACCACTCACTCAACCTTATCCTCGTCTACGTATATAAGATTTATTAAAAGATAATACGGTAGCTCCTTTCATCTCCTTTTCACACCCAGTATCTGATCGATTACTTCAGGATACTCAAGGAAGAAATCTGAAAGCTTGTGACTCCAAACATGGAGCATCGCAATCATCTCAGGAATGGTCTTGATGTCGTCTAAATCCCAAGCCTGAACGTCATCTCCCTTCTTGACGTGGATAGCTCCAGAGTCACTAGCTATATCCTTGAGGCATTGAAAGAAATCGTAGTAGCCACCAAAACCTAGCTTGCCAAGCAATTCATCTAGTTTATCAAAGTCCTTTCTTTCAAGCCATCCTTTTCGTTTCATAGGATCTTCCTCTTGTGCAAGTGTTCTCTCGTCAAGTTCCTCAACGCCTCAGCGATTATCGCTGCTTCCAGATCGTAGCCATGCCTCATAGCATAATTCGACATCCTGATGAATAATCCAGCCAGCTCCTTCACTTCCTTCTCTGGATCATCATCCCTGATCTCTTCCTGAGCCTCAGTAACCTCAGTCGTAAACAAGCCCACTTCAGCCAAGTCGATCAGCCTATCCAAGCCATGAGGCTTCAAGATAGCACACGCTTTCTCCCAAGCAGCTTTATAGCCCTTCTCCACGTAGCCCTCAAAAGCCAACTCTTGAAGGGCATCAAACCTCATACTCTTTTTTTCACTCATTCGTCATCTTCATCCTTTTCCTTTACCTCTGGCTTCTCATCAAAAACAACCAAGTTCTTTTTCCTAGGTCTATAATCCTGAGACCTACTTTTACCATACTTAGTGTAATTCCCACTGAGCATCGGAGCAAACATCGTTGAGTAGTCATCGAGAGTCAAGGTGACACAACCGTAAACCCTGTTACCGATGTACGTGACAACGATGATCTTCCTTCCATCCTCAAGATACTTGTTCAGCCACCAGCGTTCATACGTGGCTTGGATCTCCCAAACGTAAGGACTAGGCAACTCGATTCTGCTCCTTTAGCTGTCTTTGATAGACTAGCCTTCGCCTAGCAGCCACGATCTCTTCCTCAGTGGCATCCCTCATCTTCAAATCACACGCATAAGCTCTACCACGCCACCTTTCACTGTCAGGACAGACACCCATATCCACGTAGATCCCCTTCTCCAGCAAAACCGAGTAACCACAATATCTTCCATCATGCCTATCCTTTTTGTGCTTATGAAAAGCATGGATTCCAGCAGCCCTCAAGCTATGCCAGATCTTCTTATGAACCAGACAAACAAAGATGTCATGAACCATTCTAGCTATCTCCTACAGCTTTGTCGAAACAACTCTTACATATCCAGCCCTTTCCTGTTATGAGGCAATACGCTATTTTTCCACACTCACAAAGAATAGAGAGACCATCCTTAGACAGCTTAGACAGCATCATCTAGCAGCTCCTTTCTGTGTTTTCTTGAGATAGGATGCCAACCAAAAGGATCATGCCAATGCTGTTCTATACCTTTCACCATTCTTGTTTTCTTTAAGCCCTTCCAATATTCTAAGGTTGTACCCTCTAACTCGGATGATGCTAATTCTAATTCAAGATTCAACTAGAGATCTCCTTCTCCAGAACTTCTCTTATGGCATTTGTACCCCTTAAAAACCCAGAATAAATTATCTTATGCACTTCCCTTGATTTTTGCAATCCATGTTTTCTACAATAATACCTTGTTACTCCATCAAACTCGATTGTAAAAGTACCTTTTTTCCCACAAAAGCAGTTCAACTTGAGAGTTTCTGATCCAAGAACCAACTTCAAGTCTCCTTTATCAAACGCTGAACCCCCTGTCATCGCCTACACCGATCTCTAGCAGAAACTTCAGTCCACAAAGAATCAATATGACGTGTGTGATAGCAAAGAAAGCGATGATGAACACGTTTTCATCGAACCCCATCAAAAACACTAAAGGAGTGATAGTGGAAACCACACAGGAAACCACGAAAGAGATAACGATGATTTTTTTTCTCACAGCTTCATTCATTTTTGTGGCTTCCTAAACTTTAAACCCAACCATAGAACAAACATGACTGAATTGGCGATATATGAATACCACATCGGAAAACCTAAAACGATTTGAATGAAAACATCCATCACAAGCATCATGCCTATAAACCAAAGAAACTTCATTCTGGTGTCGTCTCCCCATATTTTCTCTCTAAAACTTTTTTCCTGACTTCCTTATGAAACTTCAAAACCAGCTCTCTATCATTAGTCACGAAGTTGCAGCCACGACATCTCAGAGTGCTTACGTTACTACGGTAAATCTTTCCTTCTCCACAGGTAGGACAATTCATTTCTCTGTCGTTTCCTTCTTCAATAAATTTCGTAATTCTCTCTTAACGATTATAAAATAAGTTTCTGGATAATTATCTTCAAAATACTGCAAACGAGACTTAATGGCATCATCTAGGTCTTTTTTCCTGATTACCTCTAAGTCATCTTCATGGATCTTGATATGAGAAGTATATCCCCTTGCAACCCAAAGACTTTCAAGCGTCATGTTGGTGTTGTCTCCTTTTCTTCAATCGCTTCGTGTGAAGCAAAAAAGCTCACATAGATCATCAGAAAGATAAGAATACTCATGGGGATAGCTCCAAGAACGTAGTAGTGTAAAGGCATTGTCGTGGAGATAGCTCCATGAATAATCAGCGAACCCACCAGAATCGACAAAAATATACCCATGATCATTCTGATTCCCCCCAAACCTCATTTTTGTGTTTTCTTGATACTGGATGAAGCCCATATCTGCCATGTCTATGCACTAAATATGGTTTTCCTACTGGAATGAGCTTTGTCCTGTACTCCGTAAACAAAGGTATATCGTTTCGCTTTTCGATAATTTCTTTTGTTGATACTATTTCAAAGGATTGTTTATGCCTTTGATGTAAATGAGGTTTCATTTCAAAGACCTTTTCATAATTACATCTGGTACATTTCTCAGTAGAAACAATTGTTCCACACTCTAAGATTTGCAGTGGCTGAACCGTATAGATATACCCATATTTTCTTTTTGCAATCGCTTCATTAAACCGTTCTCGACCTAGTGGTTGTAAAGTTTTTAAACAGTCAATACAGACTATGCCACCTAGTTGCAAAGTTTCATTCATACGCCTTCCCCCAAAATCTCCTTAATCTTCTCAAGGAGTTGCGTGAACTCTAGCTTTCCCTTCAAGCCCTGACTGTAAAAGAGGTCATCGATCTGCTGATAAGCTGACTTCTCTGAAGCTCGTTTCCCCAACTCGTCAGCCTCTTTTTCCTTTAAAACTTCTTTAATCAACTCAGCAGCCACCATATCTCTCCAAGTTGGAGTGTTGGCGAACTTCCAGTAATCAAAGACAGCTTGACAACTAGCATCATAACAGCACTTACTCAGCTCACAGTCCTTCTTGAGATCTCTCCAGCACTTACTCTTGAAGGCTTGCTCCTTCAACTTCATCTCATGCTGAAAACAGAGGTCAAGGACTTTCCTAGCCCACACAATATCGGATTCCTGCTCTTTTTTGGACAACTCTGAATAAGGAGTCTGGATCTGCTTTCTCCATCTCTCGATGTTCTCAGGAGTCAAGTTATCAAGGAAATGTTTAGTCCAGTGACTCCACTGCTCATGTTCTCCAGTAGCGACTTTCTCCAGCAAATCACAGTAGGCATTGACACCATTTAATTTCTGTGTCTTTCTAACATCCATGTGTCTATCGCAAAAAGGACACCAAGGCATCTCACAGCAATTACAAGAACTCACTTCAGAACCACACTTAGGACAAGGATCTCCATACTTCCACTGCTTGACTTCACTCATTCTGGTGTCGTCTCCTTCTCTTTTCCAAGCAACCTATCAGCCAGCAACGTGATCCCTGCATGAGTGCTTTCATCCTCAGACAAGGTTTCAGGCTTCTCACTCCAAATCTCTAACTGTAATTTCCAATCCTGATGTATCAGAGTAAAAGTTTGTTGCCATTTAAGGGGAAGCCTCTTCGCCAACTTGATCAAATCTTTTATCGTTCCGATCAATCAATCACTCTCCATGACAGTCACCAATGATCTCGCAAACCTTCTCGAATTGTTCGTCTGTAAGACCTAACTCTTTCAGACGCTTCACAGCCTTATCCCAATCAAAATCAGGCATTTTCAGCTCTCTCCTTTTTTACTGAAAGATATTATGTCCTCAATGAGCTTCAAAGACGCTGACTCATTCAGTTTATGCTTTTGTATGTATTTAACCACCGCTAACTGAGTTGAACTTCCACGTGCAATGTTCTGACCATGTTCGTCTAAAAATCTTTGAAAGTGATTCATTTTCATCCAGTCTCCTTCATAACTCTGAAGTTGGGAGTCTTTTTTCCACCCATGACTTTTTGTATCTTATTGTAGAAGCTCGTTGCAACGAAGTATGGAGCAGGCTCTGGATCAAGACCAGCATACTCAGGGATCGTAGCATCGAAACTAAGCATAACTTTTCCGTTACGGATCAACTGAACCCTTATCACAACCTCTTCACTCATTTTGGTTTAATCTCCTTTTCTTTCATTATTTTTTTTTCAACTCTTAGGCTGGATTTCAATAAATCTTTGACAGAGTAAGGTTTGCGAATCTTTGCTCTTTCTTCTGCATAGTTTAAAACAGCTATACTTTTTTCAAGTAAAATTCCTCTATGATTCTTTGGAATCTTCAATAGACCGTTTTCTTCTAATAGCAGAGCTATACCAAGCAAATTAGTTGTATTAAGAATATTTGGAAGATATGGGGATGATTTTTTTGTTGTATATCGTAAAATACTAAGGACACCTGACTGTAAATGCTTCTCCATTCTTTTCCTTACTTTTTTTTCAATACGTTCTCTTTCCTTTTGAGAAATCGTGTTTTTTACTTCCATCTCACTATTCTCCTTCTTCATCCTCTGATTCTTCATCTATGAGATCTATGGCTTCTTGGATCGTGGTATCAAGCTCGGTTCGTTCCCTGAAAGCTTCAAGCCTATCCACGATAGCCTGCCTCTTCTCTTGAAAACGCCACAACGCTTCCTCTCCCACATAGCCTTCGATAGCCTGCCTACACATCTCCATGCCTAAGTCAAGCATATCAGGTCTGATGATGGCGTTAGCTTCACACTTCCTCGCTCCATATCTCCCTAGGTAATCCTGCACATAATCCATGTAGTGATTAGGGTGATCAGGAGAATTGAGGTTTTTACCACTACCAGTGATCAAGTTATTTATCCAGCTCAAGTTATTTTCTTCGATGAAGTCAAAGTCTAAGCCAAACCGTTGAATTATCAAGTCTCTAGGATCGTAACCTTGAAACTTATCGTTCCACCTGATACTTGCCAAGTCATCGAGGTTTTTTCTGAGAAAATAGCTGATCCTCAAGCCATCAGGATCATGATCCCCACAGTAAAGCAAGACACATTTCAAGCCCTGATCCTCAGCTTCCTTAAACCGTCTCGCATACTCAGCCCTCTGATACATCGAACTCCAGCCCTTACTCGTAGCGATGGGAATATGATATTCCCTACAAACTGGCTCAAACAGAGACTTGAGATCCACCTTCTCAACGATCATCTGGATATAGTATTCTTCGCCTTCCCACCACTCAGGAGTGAACCTGTTTTCACAGTCCAAGGCAGCCTCTAAATACCTCTTCAAATACTGCTCAGGCGTGATGGTGTGTGGGATCTCCACGCCACTGAACTTCCTAGCTTCCTCTTCAGCAACGAAGTCGATAGGCAGAAAACCGATCTTCCTACACTCATTGATCAGGCTCTCAACCCTGTTGAACTTATCCTTCGTGATCACGTTATAGCCTTCAAGAGTATAACAATTATGAACTAGAATCCCATCAGCACAATAGTTGTGGTTACTCTTAACATCATAATTATAAACTTGACCTGAATAATGCACTTTTTCTATTTTACGAATAAGAGCAAAGAACATATCTCCTTTTATGATACCAATATGACGATTTGATTCAATCTGCATAAGCTCATAGAGAGGCAAATTATCTCCCTCTCCATTATTTGTCCTAACCATTCCAGTAGGAATTTTATTATTTCTAAGACAGATCTGTTGAAATTGTAAGGCTAAGGCTTTAGACGTAGTATAAGCTCTTCGCCAGTTTTCCTTTGTTTCTCCATCCCCTCTTACGAAAGCTAGGAAAAGTAGAAACTGTTTCTTTGGTGGCAAAAGCATAATGGCTTGTGACAGTTGTTTTGTTGATGCTCCTTCACCACAATACTTCACTAAGAACCTTGCCATCTTTGCGGAATAAACGAAAACCCTTTTTGTTCCCTGTTCTTTTCGATCTATGATTGAAGTGTTAGCGTTAAAATACTTCTTTGCCAAAGTCTTAACATCTTCTGCAAAACCGTTTTCTCTGATATTAAGGGAGAACTCAATCGCTTTAAGAGTTTTATTTGGTCTATCTGTCCTAATAGGTGATCCTTCTGCAAGATAATAGCCCATTAATTCACATAAGCCTTCATCTAATAGAGGTTGATCAACGACTTCACGATTAATAAGATAGCATAAAGCAGTTCTGCTACGCTTAAAGGGCGAAGGTTTGATAACTATGTCCTTGGCTGAAACCCAATGAATGTCACCAACTTCTCTCCATTTTTTCTGCTTATGTTTTTGCTCCGTTTTTACAGTGACTGTTGCTATAGGATGCTCTGGTGTCACAAGTAATGGAAAGAGATTGTACGCTTTAATCTTAATCAAGTTTCCAGAGAAATTACGTTGATGGATTTCTAATACCTTTTTCCAATCAACTTTGTAACCTTTGGAACTCAGAGATAGAACAGAATCATCAGCAGTGATATTTTGAGCAGATACCAGACCTCTTTCAGCAGATATTAATGCGTCAGGAGTCAAACACCAACCTCTAGCGGAAATCGGAAAAGGCAAGCCTCTACTGAACTTGATCAAGGAAACAGCAAAGTTCACAAGACCTTTAATCCTTTTCTCGCCTCTTCCCCTTGGAAGGGTAAACGTGATAGTTTCACTCAACCTCTATATCTCCTAAAGATTGAATGAATGGCTTAAACTTAGAAATGCAAGGTCTACAAGTTATCTTTCTCTTGATAACCTGATATTCCTGCAAGGCATCCTCTTTATACTTAGTCCAGATCACAGATGTCGTTTCAGGACACTTGATACTGACACCTGTTTTCCACTCCTTCACCTTCTCAAAAGGACACAATGTCTCAGTCATTTCTCTATTTTCACCAGCCTAGACCTCGATGGATTAAGAACAATCCCAACCATCATGATTATGAAATAGATAGTGAAGGCAGCCATCACTGTGTCAACGCTGACAGATGGAGCTAACTCATAGGTCTGTATGAAAGCTGTGCAGATCGCAGGGATACCAAGGTATCTGAAGAAAGCAGTGAACATCCTCACGAACCAATCAATATAATCTATTCTCCATTCCTCTAACTCACTCATCTCAAAGAACCCCCCTTCCAGTTTTCTAATGAAACCGTCATCCTATTCATCTTTTGAAAGCGAGAGCCACCACATCCACTACATTTCGTTGGCTCAGCAAACTCTGGAACATTATGAAGCTCAGTCTCACAGCCAAGACACAGCCAATAACTTTCTCTGTCACCCATTTTTCTTCACCATATTTTTAGACCTTCATGATTAAGTGATTTGCGAAACATAAATCAGTATCACCACTCCACCTTTGACCGAGAAATCCTTCTCCAGCATTTTCTACAGATTGGATATTTGTGATCATTCTCCACGATGATAACAGTGATGTCACTCCTTTTACAGACCTTCTTCTTATACTTGAACTCCTTTTTATGCCTAAGAAAACTACCAGCATTACACATCTTCAGGATTCTCCACTTTCTCGAACCATTCTTTTCTATAGAACCCAACCAAGGTCTTGCGTTTAGGAAACTTGAGCAAGTAACCCCAATCACAATACTTATCCTCATAAGCTGCAAACTCCGTTCCCACAGGAACAGCCACATTTCTCTTACCGTAGATAACCACTAAAGTCCTGACCTTTCCAATGGTCGTCAACCTCTTTTTAGCAGTCATTGATCGCTCACCGTAAGGTTTTCATCTAACCAAGTCCAAGCGTTTCCAATCACAGTAGCAGGTAACAACAAGAAAGTAACAACCGTCAGAAAGATAATCATATCAGAGAAAGAGTATTTTTTGTCAGGCTCATGACCAAGAACGTATCTTTCAAGAAAAGCCAGATAACGGTATAGAACTCCCATTCAACTCAACCCTTTTTCCTAGATAATTTGTCTCCCCTCTCGGTATAGAGAGAAAAATCTTTATCCAGATAACTCAGCTCGTCATGCAGAATCTTCCAGCAGTTAGGACACCGTTTGCAGCCTCTCCAACGAAAGACCTCAGAGACCTCTCCACACTCACAGAGCATCCTGTCAACGCTTCTACCGTTAGCCCTAGAAACGTAACCCAAGTTAGTAGCGTGAGCGATATTGCCCTCTTTCTTATTCCGTTTCCTTTCCTCATCAGAAATCTTCTTGACTGGATGCACTATCTCCTTCAAACGCTCGATGGTATTAGGCAGATTGCCTTTATGCAAGTCACTCTTAACGTGTTTCTCCCAAGAAACGCCTTCAGGGATCTCCACATCACAAAGCCCACACCTACCATAGCCTAAGATCGCAGCCACTTCTTTTTTATTCACTATCATCGTTCTAGGTGGCTTCCATTTACCAAGGATAGAACCCTCTTCACCCTTCTTCGTGGAACGCACTCTGAGCCTATAAGTAGAACCTGTCTTGAGGTTGTGGACTCTCGTAATCCCCTTCTTAGGTTTAGTTTCCTCAGTCATCTTTATAGCGTTCCTTTATCATAATTTTCATTCTTCGTATGGTTTCTTCTGTAGCATTATCAATTTGTTGCTTAGTCGCTTTCAGAATTATCCACATTTTGTTTTGTCGTCTCCTTTAATGATTCGATCCATTTGGCAAAGTCCAGTCTTTCAGCTTTCGTCATCCCTTTTGTAGCCTCAGCCCATGCCTGCCTGATCTCAGGTAATCTCGTAACATCAAAATCTAAGTCTAAGCTCATTGCTTTGTCGTCTCCTTTGAAAACCCAAAATCATTTCCCCTTATCTCTTTATCCTTCTCAAGTTCTTGAAGCACATCTAACACAAGATCAGGATCGAGTCCTAGGTCTAATATAACATCGCTAGTTCGACAACCAGCATGAGCCTCAATATAAGATTTAATTTTTAGAATCGCCTCTTCCTTTGGGATTTTTTGTAGTTCAACTACTTCTTTGTTTGAAATCATTGCTTTGTCTCTCTCCTTTTCAACCCAATCGTCTGCTTCATCGCTCCAAACGAGTTGTTTGACGAGTTTGAGCCTAGGAGCGACATCTTCTTTTTCCTCGGAAACTGCTTTGACGTGTTCGAGAGCTATGATCCTGTTCACCTTCGAGCCATCAGGGAACTCGACAAGCCACATCTCAGCCAAGTCACCATGAGTTGTTCCAAGTAACTCGACCAGCTTAGCTTCTCCCTCTGGCTTCTCCTTAGAGAAAATATCTTCGTAGACCATCACTGTGTCTCCGATCTGCCTCTTCATCTCAATCAGCCCACCATCTATACTTCTTCAACTCTATCAAGATAGGACTTATGCTTTCAACGAGTGAACGGTAAGCCTCGTCATAGAGGAACACCTTAGACGTATCGAACTGGATCTCCAGCACACGCTTATCATCACTCGGTCTATAGTCTCCATCTTCTGCAAACCAACCCCAACTACTACCACTGTTCGGTCTCCAAACCGTCAACGTCTGCAAGCGATTGACCTTGCCTTTGTGTCTATACCAGAGGTTACGACTTCTGAGAAGATTATCTATATCCCTACAGAGCCTCTTGATATTTCGTTGCAGGTCTTTTTCCTGCGTTCTATCCACGATATTGTTTTCAACCTGCCTCATGTTTCAGACCTCTTCTTTTTTCGCATCCTGACCTTGTACTTGACCAAGCTCCCCTGCTTGATCGCCAACCCATAATAATTATACTGGATCCAAGCCTTCGTAGCTATATGATCTGGATACTTTTCTTCAGCCTTAGCCTTCGCTCGGCTGCCAAGAGAAGCATAAACTTCAACGTACAAGGCTACATCCCCCATTTAGCTCGAAACTTTCTCTTAGCGTCATTCATCTCTTTGAGTTTAGGAATGACTACATCAAAGTAATCTTTGAAAAGGCTAATACTATTCCAACTCCTGAACTTCTTAGCTTGAAGCCTTCCATCAGAGGTTATGTACTCATAAGGTCTGATACCCTCATCAGGCAACAGCATACCTTTCACATAGATGTCAAAATCAACATTTGACCTGAGCCTTAAACCAGAATCCCTGTTGAACTCGCCTTTGGTTCGAGTCAACTTGATTACGAGATCCCCAAAACTCCATTCCTTTATCAAAAGAGGCAGCTCGTTAAAAGCAGCAAGAAGGTCATGAGCATCTTTCTCCCACTTAGCTCTTTTCGCATCTTGATCGTCAACGTATTCAGTGACGATGGGAGAACGATAAAGAACATCATTACCGTTTTTATCAAAGACTTCATAGGCATCATCGTCAAGCCCAAGAGAAATCATGCCAGCGTGAATATCCTCAAGCTTATCACAAAAGACCTTGATTCTTCCATGCCACTGAATATAGATCTGTTCCTCTTCTGAACCAAATGGCTTTCTCCTTGTTGCTACGCCAATAGACACTTGAAAAGTAGCTTCCTTGTTTTGATTTGTTTCACTCATCTCAGATCACTTAGCTTTTGTGTAAAACTGTTTTTCCCATTTCAAACCACTTATCTACTTCTAGTGTCGTCTAGGTATATAAGCTTTATTAAACTTTAATACGCCTTCAAGCCAACACGTAGATCGCCATAAGAGGATATACTACTTTCCTGTCAGCTTTCTTGATCTTTCTTTTTCTCTGTAACGATGAAACCGTACTGGATGAAATATTCTTAGATTCATGTCCTTTACATAACCTGTAACTGCTAGTTCCCCATCCACTGCTAAGCCTGATCTCCCACCCTGCTTCCATCAAACCAAGGATCACTCCCTGCACGTCTCGCTTCACATCCTTTTTCTTAGGCAGCTTAGAGACCTCTTCATCATCGAGAATCTTAAAGTGAAAACGCCTCGTTTTATACAACGCAGTAACCTTAGCCTCAATCGCACGATTGAAGGCAGTGGTCTCTGTATGGATCTCTGGATGATTCAGGCTCATGTGTTCCCCTCGCTGAACACGACTCTTTTGATGACCGTTTGCCTTCATCACTTCAGAGCAAATATCGCATCGAACATGAATCAACAAACCTTAGCCTCTCCATATTTTTCCCAAATGATGTCCTCACCGAAATAATACCCCTTTGCCATAGCGTGACACTTATCACAAACCCAAATCCTGTAATTGCTTTGATGTCCTCTATCAATCATCGAACCATCACAAAACTTACACTCAGGGTTGATCCCATAAAACAATCTATCCCTCTCACTCATTATCACAGGAGCTGAACGAAAAGACAACTCAAACATCACCGTGGTTATTTCTCAAAAATTTGACTCTTGACTGGCTTCATCCACCCTTGCAGAGACCTCATCGAATTTCTCCTGTATCTCCGATTTCAACACCGAAAGCCTCTCCTGTATCGCCTCAAACCTTTCCTTATTATCAGGATCGTTGAGGATCTTGTGTTCTTCTTCTTGCAGCTCATCTTTCTCCTGAAGCAGTTCTTCAGCTCCAGAAGCCAAATCCTCTACACCGTTTTTAGCATCCCTCAAGGACTCAGCCCACTCCATACAGTTACCAGCCTTTTCCCTGATGTCCTCGATCTGTGAGCTACCTCTGAAATATTCTTCCATGTTATCAGCAGACTCATTGTAATCTTCGCCCACGCCCTCGATCTCGTCTGCAAACCCTTCAAGGTCTGAGCAGATCCCCCCCACGTTGTTATCAGTGACTTCGAGACGAGCCAACTTCTCCTGAACACGATAGATAGTAGCCAAGTGACCACTACTCGTTAACTCGCTAGGTCTAAAAGATCCACAGCCTTTACACTTACATTTTTTAGGTCTCCACGCTGGCTTAGCCCAATAATAGGGTTTTCCTATATTGATCGTGTGACCGTTTATGCAAGTATGCTCTTTCCTAGCCTTCTTGACACTATGAACCCTAGGCATCTCAGTATCCCCTTCCTCTGGTTTTCTCTTTATGCAGCTCCTTGAGTACCCTGAAGGTTCTGTGTAGCCTAGCAGCCTTCAACAGCACAGGCATATACCTGATGAGCCTATCCACATCTTCAACCCTGAGTTCCACAGTGGTAGCAGTCACCTGTGAACCGAAACCTGCTCGTTCAGATAAAGCAGTGAGAGTCATCCCTAGATTACGTCTGGTGTTACTCGGATGTGCAGACAAGATGAGCTGTGGAGAAACCAGTACACCAGTGGTTATGAAGTTCTTGAGATCCTTCACATCTTTGAACTCTGCTTCCAGCTTCTCTACAGTGTTCTTCATCCTAGCCAACGTATCTCTATCTATACTCCTAATCTCATGGCTGTATTTTGTAGTAAATCCATTCATCTCTTCTTCCGTCAAATATTTCGTATCATCTTCACTCATCTCTTCATCAAACCCCCATTTGTTTTTTGATATATTCTTCTGTAACAAAATCTGTGAACTTCTCTTCAAGAGCAGACAACTCTGCCTGCTTCTCCTTGACCTCAGCCACCTTCGCAAGAACAAGCTCCAGCAGCTCAAGGTTCTCAGGAGTCCTAAAACAAAAAAATGGTTTCCTCTTACGCCTACTATAGCCAGAAAGCCTACCCTGATGCCTCATCGACTTACCACGTTCATCCTTAAAACTTATCCAATAAAAATCTAAGACGTTCACGACTTTACTGGTGATCCTAGCGAGTCTGTGAGCATAGATGCCTATGACATCTATAGGCTTGAACTTCCTCTGTTCATCAAGATGCTTGTCGATAAGGTCTTTGACTTCATCCAAAGTATCAGCCTGCATAACAGTGATCACACCATCCACCCTGATACGACCAGTGAATTTCCCAAACATATTTGTCTTTATCGTGATGTTTTTATGGCTGCCAACCACAGGACTCTTAAACCTCTCATCACTCATGCTTTCACTTCCTCAAACTCGATGCTTTCACAATACGGACATATCGCTTTCTCCACGATCACCTTCTCGTACTTCATCTCGTAGTCACCGAGTTTCTTTGTGAATGAGATCCGAGCGTACACTGGAAAAGTTTTCTTACAATCAGGGTTCTTACATTTCCACAAAGATACGTCTCCTGTCAACTAGCTTTCTCGTTATGGCAAGAACAGCCACACCAGAAGCCTTTACAAACACAACACCAGCAGCCAGCAACAGGAACGTGGCATCTCCCTAAGTCCTCTCTCCAGTTCCTGTGAACATGACCTTCCTTGGACTCCATTATCACTCCATTTTTAAAATAATGTCTGTCATCAATCTTAGCAGTCATAGTCAGCTCCCCCCTGTAACGTAAAGCAGCCAGCCAGCATCAGCATGAACCAGACACCAATATCGTTCACCATAAACCACATCATCCAGAGACACAAAACCAGAATCTTGATTGGCTACTCCGTAGATGAAGCCATAGCCTGAATCATACTTATTTGTAAAAGACACAGCTATTCTTTCAACAAAGATGATGACAGTATCATCTCCTATCACGATGTTTTTAGTTTGACCATTAGAGCCATTCACGATGACAGGAGCTGGCTGTTCCACTTCTAGGTCTAAAGAAGCGATGAAACTGAAAATCGACAATGCTAATGAAAAAATGCACAGACAAATCAAGAGTTTTTTGTTCATATTTGACCAGCTTCCTGAAAACTACAACTCGCTGACTCTGATTCATCCATAGTTGGAAACCTGAACCTGCCACCCCCAAGAAGCCTTATGCTGCCTAATACCCTATCCTGCATCATTATCCTTGCTTCTTCATCAGCGTCATCGAATATCAAAGCCCAATTCTCGTCACCAACATGGCTGAGGATCAGTTTATCCATCTCTTCAGGAGAGTCAAAGGAGACGACATCAGAAAAACCGTCTACGAAGCAGATCAGAAACCCATCCATGTTAAATCCCCTTTTCAGCCTGTGGCTCTGTTGATTTCTTTTTCTTTTCTCTCCTGCCAAGTCTCAGACCTACCAAGAGACCTATAGCTCCCCCACAAGCAGCAGCCAAGGCTAAGAGCCAAATGGAAAACGTGTCTATGCTCATATCTTTTTACCACTCTCCTTGTCTTGTGTTCTATTTACAAAAAAAACGTAAGTCATTATCCTAACATCCTGTCAAGTAAGTCCATTCTATGATTGATTCCTTTCCACTTTGGATGCGAAAACGAAAGCTTTCTCATTTCTCTCAGTTCAGCCTTATGACCTGCAACCCATTTCTCAACAGCTTTGATATATTCAACATCTGCGTTTTCCTTAAACCTGAAATCATCCAATTCAGGAAAAGTATCCCAACCATAGTTCAATTTCTCTTCACCTTGACCACGCACAAAGCCATCAATGGAATCACGCCAAAGACAAAGACGACACCAGCTATGACAGTCCAAAGGTCAGCAATCATCGCCTTATCCTCACCAGCTTCATCCCTTTCTTAGACTCAGCACATCTCAAGAGAGCCTTCTGAGCAACATCTTTCTCATGAGCCAAGGATTCAATCATGGAGACCATGCCCTCGATGTTGGCTATCAACTCTGGCTTAGCCATAGACTCATAATCTTTGTCTTTGAAGATGTGACTCAAGATACCTCAACCTCTCGCTTGTATCCGATTTCAGAGCAGTTAGCACAGCCCTTGGGATGAGAATCTTCACAGATCCTGTGAACCAGCTCGTCATCTACCTCATGATCGTATTTTCTACACCAGTTCATTCCCTTCAAACTCAACATCAATTCAGATCACCTTTTCCTCTGGATCCTCTTCAGAGACTTGGACAATTCTCCAGCCCTTAGTCACAGCCACCCCTCTCTTCATCGTGAAATCTTCTCGCTTTATCGAGATGTCATCACCGAAAATCTTGATCTCTGTATCGCCACCACGTTCATAAGACGATATAAGGTAGATACGGTAGCCATACGATGTTTTCTTGATTGAGGCTTTATAACAGTTCACGACAGGCATATCAGATCACTCCTGACGCAAGTAACCCAAGTATAATCGCTAAAAATACTATGAAAACGAAAAGACCTTTCATCACTTTTGTAAATCGTTTATATAGTTTTTGAGCCTCTGCATCTCGTTCTGCTTTTTCACGTTTCTCTTGAAGTCTCTGCTCCACCAGCACAAGATTCTGACACTCAGGATTCTTCGCCACATAGTCAAAGATAGCCCTTTCAGTTGAACCATATTCTCTGCTCACCTTCTCCCACTTCGCTATCAAAGAATCAGGAACATCCCACTCCCAATTATCCACAGTAGGTTCATCAACGACATCTATCACATCGACAGGATAGAGTTCTACACCTACTTGAATCCAGATCTTCGTCAATTCAGATCACGTCCTTCAGGAGTTCATCTATCGTCTTGATGTTGCCTTTCTTGACCTTGGTTTTCAGCCATTCCAGAGATTTCTTTTCGATGGTTGCTATGTCGTCTAGTAGCAAGGTCACGCCACCTATCGTAGCCAGCTTCTGATTCACCATCCTGAACTTAGTCTTGGGAGTTTTCTTTAAGCCACCATGAGCAGCCACCCAACTCAGTGCCATGCTCAAACCCCACTGAGTCTGCTTCTCTTCGCTCTTGAACTGGTCAAGGACTTGCTGGATCGTTTTGCCACCAAGACCGTAGCTCAAGCCCATAGCAGACACCAAGATCTTCGCTGTCTTAAACGTCATGGGAAGCCCTTGAGCCTGATATATCTGAAGCTCCAGCTTTTTCTGACCTTCCAAACCCTTCATGATAGCGTTCTTCAGCCTAGGCTCAAGCTCACTGATTACCTTGATACGCAGAACCCTCTCGATAGCATTGAACTTCCTGTTAGGCGTGAATTTTCCAAAGCCACCAACCCCTAGCCAGCTCAAAGGGTTCAAGCAGTCTTGGATACGAAACATACTCGTTACCCTGATAGCTCTTCGAGTGATGATGTCTCCACCATGAATCTGCAAGCCCACGTCTATGCCCTTGATCTCCTTCACCTTGTAGCATAAACCCTGCAATTCATCCACCTTCATCATACCCATGCCCTTTTCAGCCATGATCTTCTCGATGACATCATAGACCTGCTCAGGTGGAACGAGTAAGTGCCTGAGAGAAGCAACAGCCTTCACGTTATTTTTGTCGTCTAGTATGAACTGGATCTCCCTAGGACTTTTAGGCATCTTATCAAGGATGTCATAAAAGACATCAGCCATGAAACCCTTCCTAACCCTAAAGCCAGTCCTAGCCTCTTCACCAGCCTTCACCTTATCAAGAGCATCTTTGATCACCTGATCAATGCTCCTACCATAGTTCAGCCTCAGATAACTCCACATACTACGCTTATCCCAAACCCCAAGATCCACTTTACCCTCTGGAGTATCCAAGGTCTTGATGTCCTTTAACTGACCAACAATTATTTGATGACTCATTTCACTCAACTCCTTCTTCTATTTCCTTTAATGCAACCTGTAAAAAGAGACTATCCTTAATCCCTAGTAGAAACTTGGCTAAAGTCACTTCTCCACATATACTATTCCAATCATCACAGATCTTCTGGAGAAAAGCCTTCTTCACGACAACCGTATCCTTCAAGGCTTTCTCAAAGAACACTATCGTATCAATGAACGCAACCCTGTTTTTTTCTGATTTGGAATCCACGATCAAACTATTTCCGTTCTCTAACGCTTTCATTTTTTATTCCTCTCCGAAATATTCTTTCGGTTCTTCCCTGACCGAGTAACCATAATCCTTGTTCACAACTATTGATTTATCCCAAGGAAAAATGATCAAGATGGTCTTGTAATTCTTGTCAGACACAACTGTTTTTCTGGCGTATGATCCAACGCCTTTCGTATCAGTCTTTATGTGGATCGGACGTGACTCACCCATTTTATGCAGCTCCCCCTTTCTCGTCATCTATACTCGTTTCTTTCATGAAGGCGAGTGCTTCACCGATAGAGTCAAAGATCTCTATCCCCTGTTTGTTTCCCCAAATAAATCGGACTTCAAAAACGATGTGGGTAGTGTATGGAAATTTCTTGGTTATCGACTCGATACGCTTCACGTTCATAAAATGATTTTTGACCACTTTAAGCTACCTCTGCTCTCTCTACCGTCACGTTGCTACTCCAATTGTGTTCATCCCAATCGTTCAGCCCTTCTTTCTCCAGTGCCTCAGTTTTCTTCATCGCTCCCTCTTTGGAGAAGGCTTTCACTTTGGTAGTGATCTCTAATTGAACCCATCCAGTCACAACGTATTCCTGTAATGTTTGCCCTGCTTTCATATCCAAACCACTTATCTAGTTCTAGTGTCGTCTAGGTATATAAGCTTTATTAAACTTTAATACTGTCTATTTTTTCTTTTTTTTCGCAGAATCCTTGGGTGGACTTGGCGTAGAATAAAAAAAGTAAGCCACCAACACCAGACCAGCAGCTACGAGCAACCCCACAGCTATATTCTTCATCCTGTCACTCCCCCTACCTCTTCACCTAAAGCAGAAATCTTGTCGATATATTCTTCAGACTTAGAAAACGTGAAGGCAACGACTTCATCACTCTCCTTGTCAGGGATATACACATCCACGTTATCGAAGCCAAGTGCTTTAGCCTGAACGATCAACTCATGAAAGGTTTCTTCCCAACCCATATTTGACTCATTTTTTCTCCAAGCGAGAAGGTTCAACATCTCTTCATCGGTCATCGTGATCCAGATATTCTGCATAGGAGAAACAGTCACCTTCAGTTGCCAGACCACGCCTTTCTCTGCCAAAGTAAACTTAGTCAAATCTCGAAAGATCCCCTCAAAATCGATCTTTGGCTCTACACGTTTCTTTCCAATATGCGTAGATCCGATCTTCATATCTTCACTCCCAACTAGCTATGATCTCTCTTCACCTGTTCATGAATCACTGCATAATCCTCATGACCGAGCAACTGGTATGCCCTGTCAGTCAATCCAGCCAAACGATCCAATGGCTTCTGCATAGCCCTATGCCTACTCAACACTGCTGAATGAAGAACCCAAGAACCAAGGTTCTCTCTCGCATCCTCAACAGTCATATTCTCAACCGTTATTTTTTTACTCATTTTTTTTCTCTCCATAAACCGAATAATTGATAGTGACATATCCCCTCGGCAAAGACTCGATTACTCCCTGTTGGATGAGGCGTTCCACGACATCAGACGGATCAGCCACTCCCTCTCTCTCCACATATTTCTCCATCGTAGAACGCTTACACTTATCACTACCCCAATAATGTGCGTTTTTCTCGATCTGCTTGATCACCAGATCCTCATCAGAACCCTCTGGAAAAGTCATCATCCAATCACCTTTTTCTTCGTCACGTTTTCAGCTCCAACTAACTAACTGTTTTATATTCATAACTCCAAATCACTATCCTACTATCATTCGCAAAAATTTTATACGAATAAAAAGACCACGAACCCAACTCTTCTCCTACCTTAAATATCGTATGAGTGACTTTGTATTTCGTCACAGTATGATACCAATAAGAAAAGTCGTTTGTCGTATGGGTTATGACGACATAATCTATCAATCTAGCATCATGTGGTTTTCTATGAATCAGAAGCGTGTCTCGATACAGTATATCTATATCTGACTCCGATAACGCTAGCAGGCGTGAATCAAGTATAGACTGCGAAAGACGTAGTTCATCATTCACTACAAAAGAGTTTAGGGCTAAAAGAATATTACAAGATACAGATATGACCAGAAGAAAAAGCGTTAAATATTTTTTTGTCAATTCATCCATTTTCATTCAACTCCTAAAAATCAAATCCTAATGTTGTCATCACACGATAGACGATGTAAAAAACTGGAAGAACAACAGCCAAGAGAACATAGCCAAAGGGCTGCTGCCATACACGAAGCCTCTTAACCTCTTTAAACGAAGGCTTAGCCACATCTTCCCAATACTTCATCTCTCATCCACCCTCAAACACAAGTATCCCTTTTTCGATTTTAACGATTTTTCCCTCAAAGAACGACTTCACGTTTTGCCTGAGCATCCGAACAGCAGTAGACCTAGCCACGCCTCTCATCTCAGCCAAGACATCAGTGACCATCCCAAAGACTTCAGGATTCAAGTCGATGTAACGAGATTGCTTAACCATCTTTTTCTACCTCATCTTTGATGTATTGTTGAAACCTCTTCTCTACCCTCAGCTTTATCTTCATAAGAAAGGCTTTGCGTTCTAGTTTTCTTCTACGATTTAACTTATAGTCTAAAACCGTTTGTCTCGCAAGTTTTTTGTGGCAAGCCTTCATTTTTTTCACTTAGCTAGCTTGTAGTTTTTATTTAGCATCTTTTTCACTGTTACCAATTCTATTTCAAGATCATCCCATCGTTTAGCCCTAGCGACTTCATTATTAGCTCCACTACCAAAGCTGAAGGCTACGATAACACCTCTCTTCTTTTTAGCACGTCTTATAGCTGTTTCAAAGTTATCCACGACATTACGACCTACTTTCTCACTCTGCTTCACCTGAATAGGGAATCCCTCAAACGTGTAGCCATCAATACCCATATCAGAAGTTTTACGTGCAGAAACTCTGCCACTCAACTTACGAACAACCCAATTCTGGAACTCAAAGTGTTCAAGCCCTTTCAAGTCCTTCAAAGACATAGGCAACCCTATGATGTTCGCTGATACATGGAGTTTCCTTAGTCTTGTAGCCATCAGCTTACACGCAGTTGGCGAAACATCAATTCCAATCCACCTTCTTCCAAGCCTTTGCGCAACTGCTATGGTTGTTCCACAGCCACAGAAAGGATCCAACACAACATCCATTGAGTTGCTTGAAGCTTTAATGATTCTTTCAAGAAGTTTCTCAGGCTTTTGAGTGGGATAACCTAATCGTTCTTTAGATTGACTAGGAAGTACCTTTATATCCATCCAAATATCTGTAACGAGAGTTCCTTTCTTTTCATCAAGATACTGCTTTATATTTGGCTTTCCAGTTCTGGAGTAAACTATCTTACCCTCTTTTTCAAGTTCCATCATTTTTTCTTTTTTATAAGCCCAATGCCTTCCTTTAGTCGGCTGTTTTCCTTTCCATAGATAATCGCTTTTTGTTACACCTGAACCTGTTGCTATAACGAGTCGGTATCGACCTCGTTCATCTTTATATCGAAAGAAGGTTTTCACGTATTTCTCAGAGTAGGGTACGTGTTGTCGATTTAATGTAAATTTCTTAGTTTTTGAATAAAATAAAATTGTGTCATGAACCCTACTAAAGCCTCTTGTTCCACTACCATGTGCGTGTGTCCGTTGCCAAATAATCTCATTTCTAAAATTGTTTTCTCCGAATAAGCTTTTGTCATCCATCAATAATCGTAGATGTGCATTGGCGTGATCATCACAGTGAAGGTAGATGCTTCCTGTAGACTTCAACACTCTATGACATTCTCTTAATCGTTCTTCCATCCAATTGATATAATGATCTATCCCCTTCTTTCCATTCTTCCACCTGTCCTCAAAAGCCCTGATTTCGTATCCGTCACCCCAAATGACCTCATACTTCTTATTCGTGAAGAAAGGTGGATCTAAGTAAATCAAGTCTATACATTCAGCAGGAAATCGCCTCAATACGTCTTTACAATCGCCATTATATATGATGTTACTTTCACTCATTATTTACAACCTCTTCCTCTTTTGGATGATAATACTTGTTATGCCACTTCAAGGCTCTAGCCTTCGCCACCTTACGCCTGCCAAATCGCACACTCTTCACCAGCTTCCAAACCCCACCCTTTAGCACTCGATACTTCACAGCGAAGAAGCCTGACTTCCCATCCTTCTCTGTTCGCCAAGGAGTGTAACCAAAAATATACACTGTTCCCTTCCAGCCTTTAGTTGGATTCCAATACCTGAGACTGTTCCTCATTCGCTTTCGTCCAGTGAAACCTGACTTTGACAGCTCCACCTGATCTAAATTTAACATAGCGTTAAGCTGATCCACAGCATCCCTAGTAGCTTTTTTATTGAAGCTCATTTCTTATCTCTCTTTCATTTTTTTAACTCGTAGAACACCATAATTTGATACTACGTTCTCAAACATCAAGTCTCGATGTTTAGCGTGAAACTTTGGTAGATTAGGAACAAAAGGGGAAGGAAAATCATACTTATACGATGTATCAGATGATGAATCAGAAAGATTACGCCTTAAATCCTCTTCGATCATTTCCTCAACATCATCTTCATCTAATTCTTTAGCTTCCACAACATCATACCCCCTACAGATCCTTCCAGCTCCATGAATCCACCAAGACACTTTCCACTTCATTGCGTCTTACCTCAAGAATCCCTGTAATCCCTCAAAGGTCTCGATGAAGCTCACGCCTTTCTCAGTAGTAGTGAAACCCCTGAACCCCTCAGTAGTCTTAGCCAGCAGCTCTGACGACAACAGGACATCGAGATACTTTTTTGCCAAGACGAAATTCAGGTTAGCCTTATAGACGATGTGACTCTTCCTAATCCCATGCAACGCAAGTCTAAGGATGTCTGCTGAGATCTCCATATCACTTCGCCTACTGTTTATCATTCTGCATACCTTCCTTCTATAATATCGGTTTTTATATCCTCAACCATTTGAATGATCTCCTGTTGAAGATCCTCATAGTCCTTTAGGACGTGATTAAAAAATATCTCTATAATCGCATATTTGATACTAGGTCTTTCTCTATCAGACATGACAGGTCTTGAATCAGGACTCATGTTTTAATTCATCCCCCTCATGATCTGTAAGGATCTTAAAGCGACCTTCAATCGAAGAGCGTTATCAACAAATGGTTGAGCCTTAGCATAGATCATCCATTGAATCTTATTAGCCACTACAACACTGTTTCGACTCATCTTTCATCCCCCATTATCAGGTTTGTGAAACCGTAGAGAACCATCCTTTGCAACGACACTGGACTTAGCAGAATCTACCTCGATCAACCCCCAAACGACCTTCGTATCATCCACCTTAATCTCAGTGACAGCCTTGAAAAGAAGCTCCATGAAGGCATCTCTGCCAATGCTTTCCAGAGCAGGCTTCTCGATCTCTATCAAGACAGGGATCTGAACCAACTCAATGCCAAACTTCAGTTTCTTATCTTTCATGTAATACACCAAGCCAATACTTTTGCCTCTTCAAACTATCATTCAAGATTTTTGAGGAAATCCGAACAAAATCCTTTAGTTCTTCACGAAACTTAACCGTATCTCGAACACTAGCCATGCAGTTTGAACATTTATCGAAAGATAACTTAGGACAAGTTCTTACACCCTTACAGAATGAACCAGCCAAAGAAATCAAACAGCTAATTGGCTTATTACTGTCCATCAAATCAACCCCTTTAACTCTTCGATCCTTTCTCTCCAATACCCTGCATCCTTTGGCACGATAGCTCCACGATAACTATCCTTAGCCCAAATAAGCATCTCCATGAGAGCAGTCTTACTAGGCAACATCACGTCACAGAATACAGCAGCCATCACAGCAAACTCCTTAACGCCTGAATGACCAAGTAACAGGGAGCTAAATAAAGAGCAGTCGTCACTATGTAGAAGATGCCCTTCAAGATCTTCATCATGTCTGAATCCCCTCATCGACAGTCGTTGGAATATCTTCAGTGAAGGTCAACGTACATTTTCTCGCTTCACACTCACACTTTGAAGGAACTTTGACAACTCTTCTCCTGAATCGACAATACGCTTGTACTGGAAAGGTTTTGATACGCTTCATCTCTCGATTAACGGTTTCAGCAGTAGCCTTCAAAGACACAGCTAAAGTTTTATCCGTCTTAGCTAACTCACGATCTTTCAATGCCTGAGACACAGGAGAAGCTTCGATGATTGCCACCCTTTCATCATACTCTCTGGAGAGATAGTCTTTATGCTCCTTGTAATCGCTTCTCACCTTCTCCAAAGCCTCTTCTCTCTGCTCTAGTGTTGGAAGTTTCTCGATCTCTGTTTGACTCATCTCAATGATCTCCTTCATAGATAGGCGTAAAAGTTCCATCATCGTTCTGGTTGAATACACAACCTTTGCCACACACGAAACCATTCACGCCTTCCTTGAATCGGATCGCATTTCTATGTGTCTTACAATACTGTTGTTTTATCATTTCAAACCACTTGTCTAGTTCTAGTGTCGTCTAGGTATATAAGCTTTATTAAACTTTAATACGTAAGCAAAAAAGGGAAAATCGTGAGAGAAGCAGCTAGCTAGCTACAGAATATGTTACGCATAAGAAACATTTATACGCCCACAAGACGCATAATGTTACGCAGAAGTGACATAAATGGCAAAGAAAAATAAGCTAGGCAAGGAAGCCTTCATAGTCGAAACCGTTCTCAGACTGATCATAGCCAAGACCAGCTCATTCGGAGAACATGGCATATCACTACGTCAAATAGGCTGGAAACCCAACAAGGTAGAGTTCGGCATACACAGAAAAACTAAGTGGCAGATCCTAAAAAACTTAGAAAAAGAATCCTACGTCAAACGTGAAGGAAAGAAATATTTTATGGGTGAAAGACTCATGAAGGATCTGCGACCTTATCTCAAAGAACAGTATAAAAAGAAGCTGAAATAAGACAAGCTAGTTAGGGAATATAAGAGAAAAAATAAAAAAAAGAGATACACACCTATCAGTGAACAACACTTATAATGTCGTCTACGTACCTACGAGATAGATGGTTCGCTTAGCCTTTGGGTTAGGTCTAACCGAATAAGCCTCGGTCTTTCCATCAGCACTTGTCCATTTCAGAGTAGCCTTGGAAAGATCAGGCTCAGGATCAGTAAACCTATTAAAACGTAATATCCCTTCACCCCCTTCTACACAAGTAAACCCAACTATTCGGTAAAATATATCTCTTCAAAGTCATAGTATTTAACATTAGTGAATCATAAAATCTTATCATCGTTACGGAAATTCTTTTGCTTTTTCATCTCTTCATGGTTTTTCTTCGTCATGACCATCCCACCACCAGTTATGATAAAATTATGCCTCATGAGATAAAACATCAACAGATACCTGAACTTCACAGTAGACCACGTGATCACGTGACTCGGCTTCATCTCTTCAAACTCTGACTCCCAATCTCTTAAACCATAGAACTCTTGATCATACACGATCCAAGGGATATTTTCTCTAGCCCAATCCACAACATCTCCCCTAGACAACTCCAGCTCCTTCAAGATACTCCTGACACTAAACTTAAATCCAGAACTCAAAACCAATTCAACCCTTCTCCAACTTCTTCAAAACTTTTCGTAGAAGATCAGCCACTTCTGACTCAACCCCAACCCTCTTAACAACTTCTTTCATAAGACCAGCTACATTCTGCAACAGTCGATTAGTGAATTTCTGAGACTTCAAGATTTCACCCATCTTCAAACCCAAAAGATATTGAGCCTGAATGTTTTCAGCATAAGGAACACCACCACGAATCAAAGCCTCAAACTGACTCACACCCATCTCTTGACTGACCTTGACCTCAGCCCTAGCCACATCACCCTTCTGATAGATCCTCTCCAAGAAACCGTTCAAAGAAGTCCTAGTAAAACACTTCACGCCATCAACCCTTACACCAGTGACATCCCTGTTAAACTCAAAGGTCTTGACAATGACATCCTCAACCACTCGACCAGTCCTCTTCTCAAACAGATCATAAAACCTTTGAAGAACAAACAACAAAGTATCCTGATCCATCCCTCTCGTTCCCTTTTTAACACTGAAAAAACCAGTGACACGCCTTCTCTGTAAACCATATTGAATCCTCAGTTTCACGTCACCAGTCCACTCCGTAGTTTCATCGCTGAATTTCAGCCAAGGAGTAGTCACCTGAACAACTACGTGATGGCAACGCAACGGAGCTAACATCATACCGTATGTGATTTTACTAGCATAAGATCCAGTATAAGGTTGAAGAACCTTGCCTTCAGCCAACAGGGATCGCAGATATTTACGAACAGTAGCATGATTTATGCCTGTTCTCTCATGAATCTGACGTGGAAAAAGCTCCATATCGCTTTCGTTAAGGGTATTCAGGATCAACTGTTTTTTTGAAACCAAGAAGATACCCCCCTAACTGTGACCACACCTGTTACAAATCAATCGAGAGAGCCACGTCAAAGCATCATTCTCCAAAAGGATTTTAGGTATTAGCGTTATTCGTTTTTAGCATTTACTATACAAAATATTCGTCAAGTAACCTCAATTTATTTCTAAATGTCGTCTAGCCTCTATCACACCTGTTAACTCGATTCCTTATCTTTGTCAAACAATTGTTGTGATGATAATAAGGACATTATTTCAACGAAATCCTTAGCTTTTTTCAATCTTACCTCTTGAGACGCAGTTGCATCATAACCAACGCCCTTATAAACAGCATCTGCTATCTCACTCATACCAGAAACAAATTGTGGATTCTTTTTTCTCAAACACGTCATCGCAGCCAATGATTGAGCAGTTAAAGCAGCTAAATTAATCAGAAAATCGCAGTAAGGATACTTCATTACGCCTATCTCACCGTCATCATTAACCGAGAATGGATAGGATCTACAAATAAGAGGTCTGAATTTATAGATCGAACATTCGTTCTTTTTAAGAAAAAAACATGGTTTAGTCTTTCTAATCTGCCAACCATCTTTAGTCCATTTCACTATCGAATTAATTTTTTGACCAAAAAATAGTTGGAGCTTAGAAACATCCTCTTCTCTCAACACTATAGGATCACAAACTCTACAGCAATGTCCACAACGACTACAAAAAGCCTCACTATTCTTTGCTGCAATAACTAAATTCATATCCGTCATCCCTGAACAAGCTTTATCCACAATATCATGTAACTCTTTATCCGATAACAACTTTAATCCTTCATCAGTCAGCTTTTTCTTCATCATTCGTTTAACTCTCTTTTTTTCACGCTCAGTAAAAACAGCTTCTCTCATTTTTTCATCAACCCAAGCATCTCCACAACATATTGCCTTCCAGTTTTCTTCAGTAGTATCTTGTGATTTTCAAGCCTGATCGTCTTAACCTTATACATCTCTAAAAGCTTCTCGTCCTTTACCTCTTCTTCATCCCTCTTCTCAGCATGAAAATATTCACTGTCACACTCAACCCTCACACTGGACTCTATAAGATAAACGTCAGCAACCACTAAATCCCCACGTTTCTTTGAAAAAGGAAAAGGAATCTCGCTATTATACCGAACCCCATAATCAGAGAGAATCCCCATGACTTTGATCTGAGCATCGGTGTAACGCCTAGCCAAGTTCCTCTTCCAACCCATAAACTCAACCTCTAGCCAGTATCTTCAAAGAATATATTTCTATAAATACAGGATGTGTCAGACATACAAAGAAGTCGAAAAGTAGAACCGATGATTCTCTTCACTTTTTCCACAGAAAGACCTACTGCCTCAGCTATCTTCTTATCCGAGAAATCACAATATCGGTTTAAACGGTAAACAGCCAAGTCACGCCTCAACCGTTCCACAGATCTCCACTTTAATCTTTGTCCACCAAACTGTCTCACAATCCTAACATTATGAGTGAACTGAAGATCTCTAAACCTTCGTTGTTCAGCAAGGCGATGTCGTTCATCCATAACTTTCCGAAAAGCTAAAGCTCGTCTCACTTTAAAACTCCTAGATTCCTTTGGATGTCTGGCTTCATAACGTGAACGACATATAGACTCTCTATACCTTTTAGAATATTTTATACGTGGACTATGAAGCCAAAAACGGTATTTTATCTGAGTTGAAAAATGTCCTGTCATGTAACTTCTATGCTCAATAAAGTTATTTCTTTTTGAACCACATTGAGAACAATATTGACTGAACCACACTTCATTATCATAAAAAATACGGATCTGTGGCTTACCCCACTCATGAGTAGGATTAAACCACTTCGCATAGCGTTCATCCAAAAAAGCTATAGCTTTATCCCTGAAATCACCCATATTCATATCTGGAGCAAAATTGTTTTCTGATCGAGATCGAGAAGTAAATAAACCCCAAGTCCTCATTTATGAAATTGTCCACCACCATTACAATACCCATCGTGAACCTCATCAAAGAGCTTGATCATAGCCTATCTAGCCCTTAGCTTTCTAGCACTTATCAGCTTAAAAGTGATAGCCCAATCCAAAAATCTGTTATCCTCAGCCAAGCTATACAGCCAATTGATCTCCCATTCTGTCAAGTCCTGTGGAGAGTTCTTCAGTTTAAGAACTATCGCCAGCTTTTCCTCACGACTCATCAAATGAAACATCCTATATCACCCCCCTCATTTCTCTTCTTGGGGGAATCCACTTTGGACACCAACGATTATGCTCAAAGTGTTTCCCACAAATCTTGCAGCCTTTCATTCACGTCCCTCCAACCAGTTAGTTTCGGATAGCGATTATCTTTCGATAAGAATGTGCAAACCCTTTATCGAGATAGACGAAACCCCTGTCATCCACCTTCATGAACTCCCCTGTTACAGCGTATCGGTCATACATCCCACGTAGATGAAGAGTGATAGTATCACCTTCCTCGAATTTTTTTATCTGTTCATCAAAGTCCTTACGCCTCAAAACATCCCACCTCTACACAATCATGGAACATAGTAGATATACGTTGCAGGAGCTGTACGAGTCAGAAATCCATCTTTCGCTGCTAGCTGACATTGCCTCGCTACCGTCTTTAGATTCCAGTTCCTTTCACGATGATGACGACACAGCCAATCGTAAAGCTCTCGATCCTTCCAGTAGCCACCCCTCTCCTTAGTCAACAGAATCGCTCCACGCTTAATCAAGTCAATGATCTGCTTGAACTTCTCAGGATCATACCGTTGATACTCGACAGGAATAGGCTGACCACGAATCAAACGCTGATAAACATCAAGATCCTTTTTCAGAACCTGAACCTCTGACTTCAATCTACCGAGTTGTTTATCCTTCATACTGATAACTCTATGTAAATCATCAATCAAATTTTCAGCAGACATCATCTTTAACTCACCTAACTTTAGTTACAGCCTCATAATCTATCGCTAGTCTATCTGTAATGAAATGATTATTTTTCCTTAATGATGATTCTGTTATACCTGCCACTCTAGCGATTTCTCGCATCGTTTTTTTATGTTTCCAATCAACGATACCTGAGATATACACGATGGCAGAAGCCACTGCTAAAGGATTATGACCAACATGAAGATTAGACTCCACGACACGCTTAGCCAGACGATTCGCATAACGCCTAACACCCCTTATCAGTTCCATCTCCTTACCTAACGCCACTACAAAAATCGTTGGTCTGAGATTACAAACCTTCGAGTTCAAATCAAACCTCTGATAGATCATGCTAAATGCCCTACGAAACTTCCTCATATACACTCTTTTTCTTTTCAAACGAGTGTAGCCTGAAACGAACCTGAACAGTTCCTTGAAACCCCCATGAACGCCAACCATAGAGATAAACGCTTTCTGTGATAAAGGAATACATTCATTTGACTTCATCGAAGCGAATACGCTAGCAAGAGACCAATAAAAAAAGGATTTCCCATTAGGCTTCGCAGAACAATATTTTTCTGCGTCTTTAACTATGCTCTCGGTCACATCAAAGCCATGTTCTCGCAAACGCTTCACCCACAAATCCACCATAAGAAATCGAGCATATTTTTTTTCTTCAGCGTATTGTTTATCATTCAGTTCCAACAAAACAGGACTATCTTCACCACTCAATCGTATAAGCTCACCATCAATCTTACGAGTATGATTCGAGTCATGAAGAATACTCCACAAACTCTCTACCAAATCTTCACCTTCTTCAAGAGACATGATATAACCTCTTGTCAGCTAATGGATTAACGAATCTCCTGTTAGCAGGCATCTTAGATCTCCTTTATCTCTCTCCAACGCTTTCTTTGTTCACTGGAAACAGGGCATAAGTCAGGGTAAGCTTCAATGATGCTGGATAGTGTAATCTGATTGTTGCAGGCGTGATCTTCAACGCCACAGCGACATCAGCTTGCGTAATCTTTTTATCCTCAGACACGTTTTCTCCACATTCCAATATAGACACGTACAGGATGGCACTGACGATAGACTTAATCCCTTTCCCCTGAAACAAACGATCATCGCTAACCTTCTTCGCAAGCCTCATCGCAAAACCCATAGTTCTCTTAGATAACTTCAGTTGCTCACAGAAAAACTTGATAAACATATCTGGCTTCCTATAGCAAAGCTTACTCCAGCCATGTTCTTCTTTATATAAACGCCTGATAATCCTGTTGATGGACTTAACTTCATATTTTTTTAGCTTCAACAACTCATAATAGACTATGCTAGTCACAAGGGGGATACATTGAGTTGTTCTGATAACGAATATAAAAGAAGCCACAGCCACATTGAATGTTGAAACCCCTCTTCCAGTATAGGACTTGAAGAGATTCATCGCCATATCCACAACGTCATCAGGGAACTCGTATCTTGACCTGAGAACCTTTAAAACACTGTTAAACGTGTTCTCCTTTTTCTTGTTAGGTCTATTCCGTTGCTGACGTTGCTGAGCAGCCCAATAATCTCGAAGTGCCTTTGGATGCTTGAATTTTTTTTCAGTCATTCTAATCCATCCCCTCTACCATTATAAGAAAAACCTATCCCAAGTTCTCCAATAACTCTATGACCGTATCTTCTGGCATGGATACTCGCAATCGCCTGAGCGTTCTTGTAGCTCTCTGTAGTCCATTCACAATCTTCACACCTAACCTGTGCATGAATAACTGCATAAGAATACTTCATCTTAGCTCTGAAGTCTCCGTTTCCTCTAAATCCTCAGCCTTTGCACAGCACACATCTAACTCGCCTCTATGCTGACAGTGAACTTCCTTTGTCAAAACACAATAACCTTCCTGATCAAAGTCACAAACATCACTCATCTTGAGATCTCCTTTACCTCGCCCACATCGACACTCTAGGCAATTGATGTCTACACCTAGGACAAACCCTGTTACAGACTCCACAGCCTGACCAGCCACAACCACAACTAACTTTTTTATGTCTATGATTTCCCCTCATCGACTCCCCCCTTTCTTGTTGGCTCTCCTGATCAATTCTCCCATCGAAGGAAAACTAAAGCCATGCCTCTCATAGTAGGCTCGTCTCCTTCTCCAAATGATCTCTTGAACTTCCCCTGTAGACTCATACATTTTGTTTATATCTCCTTAAAGGACTCAATGCGTTCACATAGCCACAACTCCAACATTTACGACCATCACCATATTTACTATAATAAAGAGTGATACCACAACCATCACACTTCATCTTCATCAGCCTCTTGAAACCTTATGCTCGATAAGTGTAGCGAGAACCTTTTCATCAAAGACACGCATCATATCATCGAACTCTGAATAACCATCCTCTTCAAGTAACTTACCAGCAACAGGGCAGCCAAAACTCAAACATTTCCCCACATCTTTCTTTAACTCTTCATCGAACTCAGAGTCCTCTACTTTAGGATGAGAACAGTTATAGAAGTTATTGACTGATGATTCACTAAAAAAATAGCCACAGTACCTAACTAACGTATCAAGATGAACCTTCATTTTTGATTTTCCTTTTCCACTCTTGCTTCCATTTCCTTTATCTTTTTATTAAAAGCCTTTCTAGTTCTCGTATCTAAGTCAGTTCTCAATAGGTAATGTTTTAAGGCTCGTATGTTGTATTCATCTGTACATTTTAAGTAAGTCATTTTTGTTCTGCCTCTTCTTCTACTGCTCTTCTCTTTCTTTCCCAAAAAGACCATATCGTTGTATAGTCAAAAACATCAGATAAAGTCATTTTCTATACGTCTCCCAAATAGCATAGTCCAATTGGACAGGCGTTACGCCTCTACGTTCTGCTTCCATCCTGAAGTTCTTTTCTGACTCAAGATAGTTTTTACCGAGCAAACCCTGTCTCTTCAGCCATCGCTTAATATGAACATCGAGTATGAGGTGTTGTTCTCCCCTTGTCCTGTTCAGGAACATCGAAGAAAGTTTCATCCCTATCCCCTTTATCTCACAAAGTTCTTCTCTGGTAGCTGAAGCGAGAACGATAGTGTTCATTGACCACTCCATCAGACACTCAGCCATCTTGTTATGAAACCGATAGCCTGACCTCTTCAACAACCTATGAACCTGCTCCTGTGAACTGCCCTTCAAACCCTGTCTAGTGGTCAACCCATGAGCCTTCAACAAGTTAAACGTCTTTAACACAGACCTATAAGAAACCGTTCTGGACAGGAAACAGAAAACCATGAACTGCTCAGGATCGAGAACCTGATCATCGAGCGTCACCTGAACCAATCAGTATTTCATCTCCTGTGAGAACGCATATGGTTTTCCTTCGCCATGCCTATCCCTTGAGGCGTAGTTTTCTCAAAGACCTTACCACAGCCATGATAAGGACATCTCCAAATATACCAGCCAAAAGAGTCAGGTTTCCATTTCCTTCTCTTAGTCAATTTATCCCCATCTCCTTCTCTAACTCATCGATCTTCACAGAGAGATAAACGGTGGCTTCAGGCATACTATTTTTCAATGCAGACACTATCATGAGAAGATTATACAGGTGAAGGAGAGCTGCATACCGAGACAGAAAACTCAAGTCACCACAGACAAGAGCCTCTTCCAAAGTAGAGCTTCTTTTAGGTGGAACTAGATAAAGTCCAACTTCATCCCAAAGTATAACCTTGCCCTTAAACATATCCTTGAGTTCAGTTAGATCCAGATTAAACATCATTCTTTCACCATCTCTAGCTTACCATTAACAATTGCAAAGTTTTCTCTTTTCAATAGACTGCCACAATCTGAACAATATTTATTACGATCAGATTTGCTCATTACCATAGGCAGAATATCTCCACACTCAAGACACCAAACTATTTGTGCATTATTTTTCATTTTTTATTCACCTCTTTTAGCTGATCCTCTCCAACTTCCAACCGTCTGCCCTGTAAAACTGTATGACACCATCATTAGAGAGGCATTTTTCACCAATCAACAGGGATCTAACTACCCTACCAGAGTGCTTCAAAAATGCTCGATGACTCGCCTTTTCACCAAAACAAATACTGCAATCGCCTTCAACATAAGTTTTTTTCTCAGGCTGAACCGTCATCTGCCACACCTAGGACATTTCCTCTTAACCCACACGACCTTTCTAAGTCCTATCTTCTTGAGAGCCAAAAAGAAATGCAAAGCTTTTTCAGCAGTCCTATGATGAACTCCAGCTCTCTCAGCCAGAGCATTGATCGAGAAGGTTTTACCTACAGGAAAACTGTTCATCGTCAAAGCTATGTGCTGATACTTACCTAGATTTCCAAGCTCTTCAAACAAAATCATATTCCTCTTCCAAAATCAGGTTAGTAACCAAAGGACTTTTTTTGCAGCAAGATAATAAAACATAAAGAAAGGTTATTGCGTTTCTATATTTTTTTCTTATGCTATTCAAAGCCTTAACCATTTCTCTATACGTGAGTCCTTTATGTTCCTGCATATACGTTATTGCTTCATCAAAGTCATCCCAATTAGTAGACGTAAGAAAATTCAATGTTTTATTTTCGGTCTCTTTCAAGATTTCAGGTTGAGGAAGTTTCCTGAGATAGCTTTTTCTATACTTAATTATTTGCGTTCTTAACCAGTCAGGAGATAAACCAAAGAGATCCTTTGAGATGGGAAGATCTTCTCTATTGATCATTCATCAATCATCCTCAATAATTATCATCTGAAGGCATAACGTCTGGCGTGAGTAACCTACGTTTCAACAAATCCCTGTACTTGCTCTTGGTTGCAGAAAGAAACTCTTCAGCGTTTTGAATCTTAAAACGAAGTTTATGAAGAGCCTGATAACACGCTGTTACCTCTAAACCAAACTCAGCAGCGACAACTTTAGGGGTTTTCGTGAGCAAAGCATCCAATATTTTTTTCTGATGCAAAGTAAGTTTTACCATTGATTTTTACACAATATTCCATAATACGATTACATATTTATGGTTATTGGTCATTCTAATCAATTATTGGTTGTTCATTACTTTACGATGAGTTCTCTTCATATTTAGAAATTATGCAGAGGCGTTTAGTCGTCTACAACACAGGCTCTTTAGGGGTAAGAAATGTGTGCGTGGAAAAGGTTTAAAAAAAGAAAAGGGGGAAGATTTGAGCTTAGTTTTTGTGTCATCCACCAATCATCGGAAGGACTACGAATATGCCTACAATCGCTAAGACAACGATGATGATTATCGAAATCATAGGTATAAAGCGTCCAAATCCTCTGCCTAGAAGCCCTATCATCTCTGATTTTGTGGCTATAGCTGTTATCTGTGTTTCGTCATAGGTCTCAGGGATCAACGCCTTTATCACTCTTGCATCATAGAGCATCAGTGGTTGAGGTACACCAGCCATCGTTTTGCCTTCGATGTTGTTGGGATTGAAGTTCATCACGCCATTCATCTGCACAGCCATCTCCCCTGCTTCGTAGAGGATAAGGGCTTCAGGGTTCACCAGACAAGCAGTTCCACTGTATCCTAGAAAGAGAGGCAGGTTCAAGCCCATGAGCTGACATCGCTTAGAGATGAAGGCACTGTAATCAGGAAAGAACCTGTTGTAAAGCTCTTTTTTAGCATCAGGCAACTTATCAAGCTCAGACAAGTCCACGTTTATCGGTGATGTGTTGATAACTTCGCCTTTGCCATTTTGACCTTGAACCTGACTTTGATCGCTACCGTTCTCTACAGCAACGAGTGGAGCAGCTTTTGGATTCGTCTCAGTCGATAGCTTCAGGATTCTCCTAGATAAAAACCTTGGAAGCAGCTTGAATTTTCCTGATCGAGTCATCACAGCTCCACCTTCTCTCTCACTGATCATCGTCAATTCAGCTCTACCACTATCATGAACTATCAGCAGTGGTGGCATATTCCTTCGTTTACACCAGAACAAAGTCCTAGCTGCTTTAGGCAACACCTTCTTCCAAAAGATAAAGAACACCAAGGGAACAGTCAAAGTCAAAACGATACCAACGACAGGCATCACCTGATACATCAGCCAATTATACGAAAAAGTTGGAAACAAATTATCTCCCTAATCCCCAAAACCTTTTTCTACGTTGCTGAACTGCATTAACCCTGTATGTACGGATCTTCTCAGTCACCAGCCTTCCTCTCCAGCCATTCTTAGCGTCCTCTAAAACCCCATGACCGTAGTTCATCATCGAATTGAACAAAGCCAAGCTAACCAAGTTAGGCTTCTTTTTACACAGGAGCTGCATCCTACAAGCAACTTCATACCTCAGCTTAGCGATTGCGATTGTTTTCTTGTCAAGGTTTCCTGTCCTAATCAAATGACTCAAAGCAGGTATCAAAGGTCTCAAATCAGGATCAGACATGATCAAGAAATCAACATTGTCATCCACTATCAAATAGCGAGTCTGACCGATCTGCTCCAGCATATCCTCGCCACCACCCTGTAGCGAGTCAGCAGCCCTAGCCCTCTCTAAAGCCATATCTGCTTCAGAATACACCTGTTCACCCAAAGCCTTTGTCTCCAGCTAATCTTTCATCCATGTTTCTCATGTATCACACCTATAGACTCCAAGTACATATAAGGTTTAATACCCTGTAACATTTAAGCCTTGTCACACAGGCTAACCCTCATGGAATGGACGTATAAAAAACAGGAAAGCTGGTCAATCATCCAGCTACGTCAATATTGTTCGTATCCAGCTAGTTCCCTACTTGCGTGTCTCATAGAGATGAGGTCAGCCATAAATCTAACGATATAAATGATTCCTATGCCCACGAAGAGCAAGCCAAAAGAAGCACTCGGATTCGTAGCAAAAACGACAAACCAATACATCCCCAACACCATCCACGTCATCGAAGCGATGATACCACTCCAAGTAAGATCCCTGTTAAGCTCATACATCATCGAGAAGAAAACACAGACCAAAAGGATTATCACCATCTCCATAGAGACCAAGAGATCTGATGGTAAACTCATTTTTTAAATCTCCAAACCTTATCAACAACTATTTTTGTCATCACATATAACCGTTTTCATTCATCCGTCTTGACCTTTGAACCAACAGTGGAACAGCGATGATGAAGCCAAAGCCAGCTCCTATCAAGATGCCGATAGGCAGCCCACCACCAGCCTCAGCCAGCGTAGCTGTGTCAAAACTTATATCCGTCAAGGTAGCCCAATCCCCTGACGTGTTATTACAGTAAACCGTGACTCCGAACTGCGTACTCGCAGCAGGCAAAGTCAGGGTTTCCGTTGACACATCATCCGTTCCAGCTAAAGATCTCCAAGTCATATTAGCCCAAGCACCAGAAGCGTTATGAGAGAGGACATAGTGAGAAAGCCCTGTATCGTCATGGAATGATAGACTCACCAATAGTTCAAGTCCACCAACCGTTTCGTTGAACCCCATAACCAAGACTTCAGGCAGGACGATCCCTGAAGGAGCTGTACTAAAGCTAACATCCGTCAAGGTAGCCCAATCCCCTGCTGAGTTGTTACAGTAAACCATGACACCAAACTGAGTATTCGCTACAGGCAAAGTCACGTTCTCATTCGCAGTATCATTCGTTCCAGCAAGGACTCTCCAAGTCATATTAGCCCAAGCACCAGAAGCGTTATGAGATAAAACGTAGTGAGATAAACCTGTATCATCATGGAAACAGGTCTATAAAGACATCGAGACTGCCAATCGTTTCGTTGAAGCCAACGATCAAGACTTCAGGCAGGACAGCAGCTCCTTCTCCAGCAGGGATCGAGATCCATTCAACTATACAGGGAACGAGTTCTGCTAAACCAGTTAAGCCATAGGTCTCAGATACTGAACTGATAGTGTAATTGTAGACCGTTCCAATCGTCTCATTGTAGTCTCCAAGATACTTGTCCTTCTGTACGTCAAGATAGTTCGTTCCATTCCTTTGAACCTGAAAGTCAGTGTAGGTCACGTTCACTCCACTCTGCTCATAATACATACTCTCCAGCGTTATGAAGGTAGAAGTAAAATTATAGGGTTGAGTGGGTGTAGCTAGAAGGCGATAGATGATACCAGTCCAGATAACCGTAACAGATTTTCCATCTTGGTTTACAACGGATACGCCATAAGTTGCTTCGTAGCCTGTGCAGGTATCATAATTATTAGCTGTCACGATGGCTTCAGAATCCTCAACATACCACCTCGTATTCCCTGCATCCCAAGTCATATTCATAGAATTCATTGTCGTGTTGTCGCCTGCTCCACCACCAACAGTATGACCATCAAACTCCAGCTCTCCAGTGACATAGACAGTGACCGTTGCTCCAACATCAAGATGAGAGGCATTGGCATAAACATTCGTTATAAGATACCTATCGCTGACATACCATACATAGACTCCTTCCTCAGCATCCACATAGTCTGCATCAGCCATGTCGATGTAAGGATTATAGGTCTCGTTTTTCACTGTCGCATCTGCTGTGAAGGTCACGCTGAAGAAGCCATTGACTATAGCTACATCTGTGGCTTCAACATTATCGTTTTGGTCATAGATCTGGATGTTGGTGAACTCAGCGTCTGGTGGATAAAAGGCAGAGTTGGTATAGTTGGCGTTACCTGAAATAGTTAATGAAGCAGAAACATCTCCCCTTGCATCATTTATGACGAAGTTTGAAACCGATAGATCCGTCACCACGTCACAGTAATCTGTTTGCATAGTATCCGTATCCGATAAACTTCCAAAATCTTCGATATACGCCATCAGCTCCAAGTCGTTTTCATCCGTTGCTCCCCACTTGATATGAATGATGACCGTCAAGTTAAGCCAGATACCAGATCGAGAGGAAGAGCTTGCTCCATCAACAGAAACCCAAGTGCCACCATCTTCAACCGAAAAAGTGTCACTCGAATTAGTGTATTTTATGCTGATCCTCACCGTAGTTACCTGAGTGAAGTTCAAAAAGATGTGGTCTACGTCAATGTAGCCATTGTCATCATAGCCAGTGTATTCTATCGTGTAGCCACCAGCTATCTGAGCATAAAGATTGTCAGTGTCATCCATGTCAGTTATGACTAAAGAGTTATTCATAGGAGTCAGTACGTATGCTTCTTCTGCTCCCCAATCACCGTTTGCAGGCTCTGGAGAAACATACTTACCGTAGACCATCCAATCTACTTCTATTTGACACCGATAAGTTTCAATCATAGCATAATCGTTGCTAGCAGCAACAGGCTCAGTTGATGGATTTATTGAACCAATCAAGGAATCATCCACGTAACCAGCAAATAAGTCTGTCATATATCTCCATTCTACGAGATACCAAGTGTCTTGAGTTTGCGCCACAGCTCCAAGACTATCCCAATAACCAGCGTCCTCAAGCCAAGCTCTGAGATTGCCACCTGCTGTATCAGGGCAAACCGCAGCATTAGATGGTCTACTCCCATCGCCAGAACCCACTTTATAACCAGAATCTCCACTACCCTTCGCAGTATATCTTGTCCTAGATAACATCCTTCCTGCCATAGTATTATCTGGATAATCGGCACTATAAACAGCGAAATCTGCACCAGCAGATGTGCTTGCATCTATATCGAGTATGCCATCGTGGATACTCCAAGTGCCTGTACCCTGCTCTTTTAACCAATTCAGCGTAGCACTAAAATCTGTTCCCCAAATCCAAGTGTTTAATAGGTGGCTCGAAGAACCTTGACCGTTCTTTCCATAATAGATGTAGATAGTTTGATTCACCGAACTCAGATCATCAGCCACTTCGATCCAAAATGTCGATAGTGTACCAACCGTACTCTCTAACCAATGGTCAAGCTCTGTATCACCATCGTCATCGGTGAAGGCGATGTCATTCGGAAAATCTGTACATTGGCTATCCAGATAAACGTCATCGCCACTATCACTGCCTGAGTCAGAATGGACAAGAACCTTTACTTGATAATCTGTTCCAGCTCCAGCAGCATACGCTATTTCATGGCTCTTTCGATACGACCAATCACTGAGCCAACTTTCACCATCAGCATACACAAGATTGACTGGCGTAGAAGAAAGGATGTATCCAGACAGAAGCAAAAACAGAACAAAAAATGGAATCAGTTTCTTCATGACACGTATAGCTAGCTAATTATGCTTTATAACTTTAACTACTCAAAAATATAAAAAAAGGGGAAGGGATTTTTGATGCGTTATTTTACCAGTTCGCCTCTTATCGGAGCTTTTATGACTTTTAACGAGTTCAGTTCGCTTGGTCAGCAGTTATCATGTTCGATGCTAAGCGAATCCGCCTGCTCCTGCTCCAAGAGATCCGATAACTAATGCAAGTATTCCAACCGCAGCAGCTATGATGATCCCTATAGACGCAAGGTTCAAGCCTGTAAACACGTTAGTAAAGAGCTGAGTTCGAGTGGCGTTTCCGAGAGTTCCTAAGTCCATACCTTCGGCAACATCTTGAAGGTTGGCTGCAATGATTAACGCAATCAAGACTACGACCACTAAAGCAGTCATAGCTATGACATCGCCAATTCGCACGATTTATTACCCCTGTCTTTGCCTATTACAATACAGTTAAATATCTTACTTTATAACCCTTTATAGAGTCATAATGTCTAAGCCTTCAAACCCTAAAAGAGAGCCTTTTGTGGAGTCAAGGAAAGGACAATACACAAAGCAGTATAAAACTCTTGGCAGACCTGAAGAAGATGTAAGAAAGATACGTCAAGCAACTAACGGTCAGCCTTTTATGTCGTTGCCTAAAAGCATAATCAACGCTTTTGAACTGATGGGGATCTTTCTGAACG
>Ga0209977_10000003_pt1 | contig 90480 bp, 76 predicted proteins | sample SumtaG_2_FD_183113 | JGI IMG/M metagenome (GOLD analysis project Ga0209977, IMG submission 183113) | Deep subsurface microbial communities from Indian Ocean to uncover new lineages of life (NeLLi) - Sumatra_00607 metaG (SPAdes) (version 2) | ecosystem: Environmental > Aquatic > Marine > Oceanic...
TTATGACAGGATACTGAAGGTTGCAAGAACTATAGCAGACATTGACAATGTTGAGAATATAAGACCTGAGCATATATCAGAGGCAATACAGTACAGAAGCCTCGATAGAAAATTCTGGCTCCATGCGTAAAGGACAATTAGGAATTAGAAATTGAGAATTAGGAACCTTACAATGAAAAAGTAGAAAACATACTCACAATATCAAATTATCAAAGTTTACCCCGTTAGAAATCTCATATTTCTAATGGGACCTGATCCCAGGTTTTTGCCCACAAGTGGAATAAGTACTTATTCTCTTGAATAATGTGAAACGTCCTTGTGTATGAGATCCTCAATCGCTTTCCATAAAGCATCAACATCTTCGGTCATAACTACAAGATTATGTTTTTTACCATGAATATCAATTGCTCGGTTTTTTAAAATTGTTTCTTGCCGAAAGCCAAGAGATTCACATGTTTTTAGCACTGTATGTTGGTCTTCAACTACCTCTGCAACAAGTTTGTTAAATTTTAAACTGAGTGCCAAATAATAGATCTCCTTAGCTAGCAAAGTTCCTAATCCACGGCGGCGAAAGTCTTTATCCGTCACAATACGAATCTCTCCTATCTTTGGTGGTCGGTCAGTCGTTCTTCGATGTAATGTGGCATCACCTATAATCCTGTCACCTATCTCCGCTAATATTGGAATCACATGGTCGTAATTCAGATTCTTAGCCCATGATTCAATAACTTTGGGGTCTGTGACATCATCTTTTAAGAATAACCTATCCTCTTCAGGGAGTCTTAAGAAGAATTCAAGCAGTTTCTGCTTATCTTCCTTGACCATAGGACGGAGAATGACTTTTTCTCCACTTTTTAAGATAACTTCTTTTGGATAATCTCGTAACATTGATTCTTATTCCTCCTATCTAATAGTTTCAAGTTTTAGGTCACGAGTCTTGAGTTACCAGTACCTGTAACTTGCCATCCTCTTATTTTTGGATATTTTTCAATATAGAAAGTGCAATTCTTGCCATTATATTCTTTTGTATTTCCTGTTATATTTCAGGCAAAATTGGAAAAATTTACGGTTTTTTAATAGACACTTCTCAGGTTATATATACTATACCATTTTCCACATAGATTATACCTCTTCCTTCCCTCTAATGTCAAGCAATTTTTTGCTCTCTTCAATAACTCATTTTAATCACTAACCTTGTTTTGTGGAAAAAATGTTCTGAAACCATGCCCCTGTGGATGGTTTTGTAATTGTTAGAGCACAAATGGAAGGAGAGCTTGCCTTTTTGGAGGATAATTGGGAAATTCCTTTTTGTACCACTTGTGGTGAGAAAGAGCTCTTGGTAACAGATTGGCAATAGTCCATATGAAAAAGCTCAATCCAGCAATTGACCATGTAAGAATAGCCCATCCAAGCCATTCAATTATCTCTCCTAAGTAATTAGGACATGATACGAAACTAAAAAGGAAGCCAGAGGGTATACGATAACCTTTTTCATTATTACTCCGTATTTTTCTTAAAATAGTATCGGAAATTACGTTTATAATAAAACCTGTTAAGAAAAAAATAACACCACATATAAATCTTACATCCAGCAACCACTTAATTGGATAGGGAGATGAATAAGGGCTCCCACCCAGGACGTGTGTTTCTTCCATATGGTGCTGGAATCCTGAGCAAAACAAAGAAAATAATGCATGACAGTATGAACCATGCAGTAATTATCTTATAATAGAATGAAATCCCTATCATTATAGAATACAGTAAAATTTTTATTATGCATGATTATTCATTCCGTCTGAGGGTTTGTGTTTCTTTCCCAGAAAATGCCATTGGAATACCCCTGTATAGTAGTATCTTTCTCAGCCATCTCTAAACGTTTTAAAGCATAAAAGCAGAATTCCTCGTCTATCTCTACGATAACGAAATTCCTTTCTAATTTCTTCGCCACAACGCCTGTAGTCCCAACTCCAGAAAAAGGATCAAAGATAGTATCACCTTTCTTTGAACTTGCAAGAATAATCTTTGCTAACAGTTTTTCAGGTTTTTGTGTTGGATGGGGAGTGTTTTCTGGCATAGACCAGAAAGGAATGGTAATATCAGTCCAGATGTTTGATGGATAGGTCAATCTATATTTTCCCTTTGCTTCATCTGTCCAATCCTTTGGTTTCCCTTTCACACGATAGGGTGCAAGCACCCTTCTTTTTAACTTTATTTTGTCAGAGTTAAAAGTGTAATTATCAGAAACCGTACAAAACCAAATATCTTCTAAATTGTTTTTCCAGTTCTTTTTACTTCCCCTCCCTTTTTCCCGTTCAAATGTAATCCTGTTTCTTATGATAAAATATTTTTCACAGAGTAAATGAATAGCTGAAGAGGAACCCCAGTCTCCACAGATATATATAGAAGCCGTAGGTTTCAGTAATCTTATCATCTTCCCGAGCCAGGAATCCATCCATTTTTTGTATTCCTCTACACTCATTCTTTTAAAAGCATTAAGATTGAATCTCTTAGTTAAATTATATGGTGGGTCAATAAAGAGCAGGTCAACGAAACCAGAAGGCAGAAGATCGACTACTTTAAATATGTCATGGTTGATGACACTGTTCAATATGTTTTCTACAGAAGCAGGTCCTGTTAATTTCAGAAGATGTGACCTGTATTTTTCTCTTTCTTCATTTGACAATGTTATTGTTCTGTTTCGAGGAGCTTTTTTTATATTTTTCACCAATTTCTTATATCACACACCAATCTTTCAGTCAAGGAAAAAGAACATGGCTTTTTTATTCTTGACAAACATAAAATGCGTTGATAGTATATTAAAGGTTATGAATAAAAAAATGAAAATATCAATGGAAGAAATTGAGAAAATTGCCTTATACAGCGAGAAAGAAATATCGAGTTTGAGTTCTATCTTTGGCAAAAAAGAGGAATTCAAAAAACATCTTCTAAATCTGGAGTACAGATGGAATCTTGCCGATTTTCCCAAAGAGGTGACAAACCTATTAAGGAATTTTATTAATGTAGGGACCATATATGTTATTATTGACGCAAAGTTAAGGTCGTCAGTTTCCACTTATGTAAACACCATTATTCATATTTTAGAAAAAGAAACAAATAGTCAAACCTTACTATTAAGTATTAATGAGTCAGGGAAAAACCTTGAGAAGACACTTATTCCATATTTTACGGAATTCAGTAGAAGTTATAAGTCAGGTGCAATACTATTCCATATTCTCATAAAGAGTATGCTCCCTTCTATTCTTAGAAACGAAACAAGGGACAAATCAAGGGAATTTGTCAAAAGGGTAGAAACCGAAATAACAACATTGACAAATAATATTCTTAGATTTGTAAGGAAGAAGAGCCGCCTTCCTCTGAAAGATAGTGTAACCAATTTTATAGATGGTTTTCTTCTGAAGATTCCCATATTTTCTAAACCAATCGCTCAGATTGGTTTAGATGAACTTGAAGATATCTTTCTCTTAAAAGGATTCTCAATAACACTTTTCAATAAACTTTATGAAATGCTCATTAAAGAACTCAAGCAAACCATAGAGAAAAATCTTCTTCTAACCCTTTTATCTCAGAAGATAGAAAGTAAAAAGGACCTTTATGACAGTATTGATGTACCAATATCAAAGACAGCAGCAGAGGAAATTACTAAAACACTAAAACAGTTTGTCATAAAGAAACTCTCAAGCATTGAGGAAAAAAAACGTGAGATTGAGAAAGAAATTGAGGAAAATTTCGATGGTTTTAATGAAACAAGCAATCTATTATGGAACTCTATAAATTCTGAAATAAAGAATATAAGGGATGGAAAGAATATTGCTAATCTTGATGAAGTTACTGATAGATCAAGTGTCCTCAGTAGTTTTATTAACAAAAAAATGTGGTCTATCAGGGAACTTATGAGCAGGAAGAAGAAACTCGATACTACGATGAGCAATCTCAGGCAGTTAGAAGGACTGAGCATTGATCAGCTTGTAAAATACTCCTCTGAAATTGAGAAGGTTTCGAAAATTGAAAGCCTAACGAATTTCTATTTTGCTTTCATAAAGCATTATGGTAGAAACATTTCCAAATTACCGGCTAAGATCATAGCAGGAGCTGAGAAAATCTTAAAATTCTTTGAAAAAAAAGAGGGGAAAGATATTATCGATGCATTTTGTGAGAAACATTTTATAGGCACGAAATATTTTCCTGATAGATTCATATTACGTTTCTTAAAATGCTTTGAAGATGCAATTATACCACTTTATATAGAGGATAATTTAATGAGATTTTTTTCTCTTTGGCCACCTGTTACAATAAAAGAAGGGAGTGAATATTTACCCTATCTTGAAAAAGAGGTACTATATGTAGGCGATTTTTTAATTCCAGAGAAAAAATTCCTGGAAATGGGTACATTTCCCATCTCTACCAAGAAAGAAGCGAAGGATGTTACTGTAATTACTAAATTGGTTAATAAATTCTCCAGAGTGGTTTCAGTACTTGTTTATGATATAAGAGGTTCAACCTTTATGGGAACGAAACTGGGAAATGCAAAAAAAGAAAGTCTCATACGTAAGAAATTTAGTGAAAGAATGTTAGAAGTCGCTGAAAAATATGGCGCTTTTCCTGTAAAGGATACAGGCGATGGTGGAATTCTTTTCTTTTCACAAAATTCTAGGGAACTTTACGGTAAGATATTTGCACCTGGAAAGATCGCAAATGAATGGATAAGGTTGAAATTTAAGAAAGAAGAGCTGGAACCGAAGGAAGGTGAAGAAAGTGTTAGGATGGCAATCCTTACTGCAAAGCAGATGATGCTTGAAGCTCAGAAATTTGTCAGTGACAATCTAAGCGAGTACTCGGACTGGTTCAAAGAGGGGAAGGAGAGAGAACTATTTTTTAAGGGTATGAGTTACGCTCAACTTCCTCCTTCATACAAGAGGATTTTCCAAATAGGTATAGGAATAACGAGTGGGCATATTGAAAAGGATGTACATTTTTCTATAAATGCTTTTGGAGACCCTGATATTACAGGAAATCTTGTTAGGGATGCTAACCTCTATTCACAAGCAAGACAACCAGAGAGTTCTGTTACTCTTATTGATAGTTCAAGTCTACTTAATCTTCTACTGAATGAAGAAATAATTGAACCGGTTGTTGAGGAAGAAAAAATACATGGTTTCTCAGAAACGGAGATATTCAGGTATTTATTTGATAAAACATTTCGATTGGCAAGGTTAAGAACAAGGAAGGTTGCATATAAACTAAAAAACTATGGTCTTACAATAGAAAGAATAGGCTACAGGATACTTGAGGAAGGGAAAGATGAAAGGATAATTCCCGAATTAACTATTTCAGACATGGGGCTTAAAATAACCGATGCAGGCGAAATCAAGGATATAAAAGGTGGAACTATTAAATTCCTTTATGAAGTATCACTTGAGGAGTAATGTATGGAAAGATTCTATGATCCAAAAGGGATTGAAGAGAAATGGTATGATTTTTGGGAAAAGGAAGCACTCTTCAACGCTGATATAGACATAGACAAAAAACCTTATACTATTCTTATTCCCCCGCCAAATGTAACAGGGATTCTGACAGTTGGTCACGTTTTAAATATGGAACTTCAGGATATTATGATACGATGGAAGAGAATGCAGGGATATGCTGCTCTCTGGTTGCCAGGAGCAGACCATGCAGGAATAGCCACCCAGAATGAGGTTGAAAAGGAACTTATGAAGGAAGGAAAATCAAGGCACGATTTGGGGAGAGAAAAGTTTATTGAAAAGGTGTGGGAATGGAAAGAAATATATGAGCAAAGGATTTTAACTCAACTAAAAAGACTTGGCTCATCGTGTGACTGGAGGAAGAAGAGATTTACCCTTGATAAAGGGCTTTCAAGAGCAGTTCAGGAGGTTTTCTGCAGGCTCTATGAAAAGGGATTGATCTATAAAGGTAACTACATCATAAACTACTGCCCACGGTGTAAGACTGCAATTTCCAATGATGAGGTTGAACACATTGAAAATAAAGGGAATCTATACTATATAAAATACCCTGTTGAAGGAAAAAGGGGATTTCTTGCCGTAGCCACAACAAGGCCCGAAACGATGCTTGGTGATACAGCTCTTGCATATCATCCTGGAGATAAAAGATTTAAACCTTATAAAAATAAGAGGGTAGTTATCCCAATAATTGGGAGAAAGATAAAGATAATCGAAGATGATTTTGTAGACCCAAAATTTGGAACGGGACTCGTAAAGGTCACTCCAGCACACGATGCGAATGACTTCGAGATATCGAAAAGACATAATCTTGATGTAATCTTTGTTATAGATAGTGAAGGAAAAATGACAGAGGAAGCAGGTAAGTATAAGGGAATGGATAGGTTTAATGCCAGAAAAGCACTTATTGGTGATTTGAAAGAGATGGGACTCTTGAAGAAGGTCACACAGCACACCTATTCTGTTGGTCACTGTTACCGCTGCGATACAATAATTGAGCCCTATCTTTCTGAACAGTGGTTCGTAAAAATGAAACCGCTTGCAGAAAAGGCAATTGAGGTTGTAAAGAGAGGTGATATTGCCTTTCACTTGCCCAGATGGAAAAAGGTTTATTTCCACTGGCTGGAAAATGTCAGGGATTGGTGTATCTCGAGGCAACTGTGGTGGGGACACAGAATTCCTGTATGGTACTGCGAAAAATGCAATGAATTTTTTGTAAGCGTTGAAAAACCAGAAAAGTGTGGTAAATGCGGGTCTTGTGAATTTAAACAGGACGAGGATGTTCTCGACACCTGGTTTTCATCCTGGCTCTGGCCTTTTTCCACATTTGGTTGGCCTGATGAAACAGAAGAACTCAATTATTTCTACCCCACTGATACTCTTATAACAGGATGGGACATAATCTTTCTCTGGGTTGCAAGAATGATTATGGCATCTCTGGAATTTACCGGTAAGATTCCATTCAAGGATGTATATTTCAACGGAATGGTCAGGGATGAAAAGAGGGTAAAACTATCCAAATCACTTGGTAATTCTCCTGACCCACTTGATCTCATTAAAGAGTTTGGGGCAGATGCTTTGAGGATTGGACTTCTTTTTATAACCCCAGAGGGGCAGGATGTTCTCTTCAGCACAGAAAGAATTGAAGTGGGCAGAAATTTCGCAAACAAAATATGGAATGCAGCAAGATTTATTTTAACAACTACAGAAAAGGAAGGAATAGAAATTAAAGACCAGGTTGTTGAACCAGAGACAAAAGAGGGTGAATGGATTCTTTCAAAACTCCAGAAGCTTAACAACGAAATCACTTCTTTGTTAAGACATTACAGGTTTAACGACGTTGCAAAAACACTTTATGAGTTTTTCTGGCACGAATTCTGTGACTGGTACCTCGAGATGATAAAACCCATCATAAAACAAGGTGACAAGAAGATAAACCAGAACATTTGCTCTGTTATGACACAAGCAATGAAGACGCTATTAAAACTCCTTCATCCATTTATGCCTTTTATTACAGAGGAAATTTACCAGAGACTTCCGCATAGCGAAAAAAGTATAATGGTAAGCACATGGCCAACTTCCGAGAAGGGACTTATTAAAAGGGATATTGAAAAGGAGTTTGAGCTCTTAAAAGAGATTATTATGGCTTTGAGAAACATCAGAGGAGAGATGAGTATACCCCCAAAGCGCCCATCACCTTGCATAATTACTTCATCAAAATCATCTTCACTTAACTGGTTATCTCCTTATGAAATATACATTAAAGAACTAGCAAAGGTAGATTCCTTAACGATTGAATCCACTATTAAAAAACCTCCCTTTTCCGCATCCTGGGTGGTGGGAGATATGGAGATTTATGTTCCTCTAAAAGGTCTTATTGACATTGAAATTGAAAAGGAGCGATTAACAAAAGAGATAAAGAAACTGGAAAAAGAATCAGTCCTGCTTGATAAGAAACTGGCAAATTCAAAATTTCTCAAGAAGGCCCCGAAAGAGGTTGTAGAAAAGACAGAGAAAAAACGGGCGGATTTCCTCTCAAAGATTGAGAGGCTGCAGAAAAACCTTACCTCCCTTGTAGAGGTGAAAAAGGATGAGTAAGAAAACAAAGAAAAAAAGAGTTAAGGATCGGCTTGCAAAGAAAAGGGGTAAAAAAAAGCAAAAAAAGAAAATCCCCCCACCAACTTCAAAAAAGAGGATTGAGCCTGAAGTACTCAATAACATGATGCTGGCAACCCTATCTCTCTCCGATTTAGAAGAATTAAGAGATATTGAGTTTGACAATGCAAAACTCGACGAATATCTAAAATCCGCAAAGAAAGAGCCAGAGCAGAAACCTGTTGATTTTATAAGAAAAGGAATAAGAAATACTATAACTCTTGATGTTCTCAATAAGATAAAAGAATGTTTTGTTTCTATAGTTGAAAATAGAGAAGCACCTGAGCAACTATTACTGAGTTTAGATGCCTATTTCAGACTTCTTGCATCGGGAATGTTACCCGAATATATACCATTGTTTCTTATCCTCTTTGCAAAACAGGTAAAAAATCACCCGCTTTCAGATGACCCGAAGATATGGAAATATATAATGGATTTTCTACCAAAAAAGGTAGTCACTCCTGAAGAAAAACAGACACTTTTAGTGCCTGGAAGTGAACAACCAGAAGAGAAGAAAAAAGAAGAAGAAAAGCGTGACGAACGCTATCCCCATATAATCCTTCCGAACTAAAATAAACGCTATCGCTGTAAAACAAATGCACATTCGTGCTGTGTAACAAACGGCTACGCCTGTTAAATAAACGCATTCGCTGTAAATTAACGCTTCGCTGACATAAAACATTGGAAAGAAAGGATGGGATTGCTTCGGTAGAAATTATGAAATAATACTCGCAATGACAACGCTGCGCGAGCTTCAGTCTGCGGCTACCTTCGAAAAAACCGATATTCAGTATTGAATCTGTGTAATCTTATTTATTAATCTGTGTAATCAGGTGTCTCTGAGAAGTTTTTCAGAGAAACCTTAATTTTTCCTTGACTTTCTCCTATCAATGAAGTATTATATAACTGGCTTATTATGAAATAGTTACTGCTTGTTTTGTTAGTTCATAAATGGAAAGAAACCATTCAAAACATAATGTTTATCAAAAAATTTATTATAAATTCCTTCTTTGTTATTTTTTCATTATTAATCCTCAGTTGTTTTTTTTATGACACAAAAAAGGGAAATGACATTACACATAATATTCTGAATGAGGCACGGAAAGCGGTTGACAATGAAAACTTTATCGAAGCATTTGACCTCTATAACCTATTACTTTTCTTTGATAAAACCTCGAGAGAGGGGATCTTTGACCTTATAAAACTTTATGAGAGATTCAGGGAATACAATAAAGCCATTGAGCTTATCAAACATTACAAAAATATAGTTCCAAATAATACGGATTTTGACTCTATACTCGGTGAAATCTATTACAGAATAGAAGATTACGAAAATGCATTACATTGTCTTGGTGATGGAAAGATTTCTGCTCTGAAAAAGGCTCTCTGTTTTGAGAAAACAGGAAATTTGATAAAAGCGGAATCTCTCTATATTGTTCTCGTACCTTCTTTTAATGTAATTTCGGGTTTTTTAAGTAAAAGGATTGCATACTGTCAGTTGGCAAAAGATGTTCCTGGAAGTATAATTGACCTCTTCAGTAAACTTGGAAAGGTAATAAAGAATAAAAATGAAAAGTACATAGTTGGCAAAGAGTTGTTAGACTATTTTTATAAAAATGAAAAATATAATGAAGCACTCAGACTTGTTTCTTTGATGGAAAAAGACTTCCCCGAGAAAAAAAACATACTTGAACTGGAAAAGGCGAACATATTCTTAGCGATGGAGTATAAAGAGAAGGCTTTCCAGTTGTATCACAGAATCCTTGATGGTGGAGGAGGAGGAGCATACAGTGCAGGTATCAAACTCCTGAAAGCATCAAAATTGCTGAAAAAAGAATATATGAAACTTGCAAAACTCTGTTACTACAGGAAGGATTATTTAAATGCACGAAATCTTCTTGAGCTATGTATTAAGGAACCCGATAACAATTATACTCTTTACCTTCTTGGCATGTCATACTACAAACTGAGACAGAATAAAAACGCAGTATCGATATTCAGAAAATTAAAGGACAGGTATCCTGAAAAGAGACAAACTATTATATACTATCTTGGAATGGCAGAGGAAAAGATTGGTGATTATGAAAGTGCAATAAAGGATTATAGCGATGTAGGAAGGGATAAAAAGAATAGATTCGCAGATAATGCACTCTACTTATCCGCACTCTTAAAAGAGAATAAGGGCAATTTTGATTCAGCTCTTAAAATTTACAAAAGGATGAAAGAAGAATTTGTAAAAGGTGATTACATATTCAAGGCGATGTTAAGGGGAGGGATTCTAAGTTACAGAAAGAACAAGCTATCACTTGCAGAAGAATTTTTTAACAAAGCACTTTATATGTCAAGAAAGGGCAGAAGTGACTATGTTTCCGCACTCTACTGGCTCGGCAGGTTGGAAGACAAAAGGAATAACATAGTTAGGAGGGATTCTCTATGGGGAATGATTAAAACGGAAACCCCTCTCGGTTTTTATTCATTCTATCTCGGTGGTAATAACATTACTACCGCTGAAGTTGACACAAAAAAGTGGCTTTCCACCTGGACTGATACTTTTCTAACCTTAACAGAGGATGAAAAGATATACTGGCATAGAGGAGAAGTTTTTCTTGATATAGGTCTTGTTTCCGAAGCCAAAAGTTCATTTTCTCATATCAAACAAACCCCTTATGTTTCTTATTCCCTTGCCAAACTTTTCAGTGAAAAAGGTTTTGATTATGAATCAATAATCTACTCTCTTAAAGTAAAAGAGAAATCACCAGGAAGTTATTTTTCAAAGGCACCGGAAGAACTCTTGAAAATAGAATACCCACTCCTCTACCTCCCAACAATTATTGAAAAATCAAAGATGTATGGAGTTAAAGCAGAGATTATGGTTGCTCTTATTCATCAGGAGAGTGCTTTTCAAAGAAATGCAGTATCCATTGCTAACGCAGTAGGACTTACGCAACTTTTACCCTCAGTTGCTGAAGTGGTTGCAAAAAACAACGTGATAGAATATGATGGATCAAAAGAGTTAAGTAAAAAACCTGAACTAAGTATTGACCTCGGTGCTGCCCATTTTTCAGAACTTCAAAGAAAACTTAAAAGTTATGAGTTCAGCCTTGCAGCATATAATGCAGGTGAGCGAAAAGCCAAAGAGTGGAAAAGAAGATGGGGGAAAGATTTCCCAACATATTTTGATATGATTACATATAGCGAGACAAGGAGTTATGTGAAGAGGGTGCTTGCAAAAAAAGAGATATATATGCTTTTATGGAATCTAGAGACTAATAAAAACCTAACAAAAATGGTTCGAAAGGAAGAGGTTCAAGATGAATGAACAAATTGAAAAAATCAGGGAGTACATAAATGAAGAAAAAATAGGATGTCTTCTTATTGATTCACCATTTGATATACTATACCTACTTCATATAAACCAATCATTCAATTATATCGAGTTAAATTTCATACTTCTCCTCACCCCAGATAAGGTAATTCTCATATCAAACCTACTGACTCTATCACTCATAAAGGAATATCTTCCTGAAATTGTTGAAGTTATTGAGGCAGAAACAACACCATTCATAGAAAACCATTTTAGATACATGAAAGAAGTCAGAGACGTCATAGAGAAAGAAAAGGTTGAACGAATGGGACTTACAAGTGTAAAATACATTGATGTTTCAGATAGATGTGTGCGTGTAGAAAATCCAATTCCTTATTTTGCAGCAGTTAAAACGGATGAAGAGATTGAATTCATTAGGAAGTCCGCTTCAATTTTGAGAAATGTCTATAAGAGAGTAAAGGACAAAATTGTAAATGGGTGCGGTGAGATAGAACTGAGAAATAACATTGATGTTGAACTTCATCAAGAGGGGAGTGAGAGGCGGGCTTTTCCCACAAGGGTTGCTTTTGGAAAGAAGACTGCAAATATCTTTCCAGTATCTACAATGGAGAGGTTGAGAGATAATGACATAGTTTTGATAGATATGGGAGCTGTATATAAAGGTTATATTGCCGAGATGGCGAAAACCTTTTTTTATGGTGAAACAGATGCAAAACAGCAAGAAATTTATAATATTGTTCTTTCTGCGTATAAAAAAATGAAGGAATTTATCAAGCCTGGTATTATCGCATCAGCAGCTGATGCGGTTGTCAGAAACTACTTCGAGGAGATGGGACATGCACAATATTTTTTCCATCCACTCGGAGAATCAACAGGGCTCGTTAAAGGCGGTATCTCACTTTCACCAAATAACCAGGAGGTATTGAAGTCTGGAATGGTTTTTGTTGTAGAACCAGCCCTCTACCTTCCAGATTGGGGAAGTGTCAAAATAAAAGAAACAATCCTTATTAAAGAAGACGGTATTGAAGAGTTAACAGGGGGGCCAGAGCAGGATGAATGAACTCTTCACCAGGAATGGAACGACAGAAAAAAATCCACTTGCAGATAGGATAAGACCAACGAATCTTAGTGAATTCATAGGACAGGAACATCTTATTGGAAAAGGCAGGGCATTGAGAAAAGCAATAGAGGAAGGGAAAATTCCATCAATGATACTATGGGGACCGCCAGGGAGCGGCAAAACAACACTTGCATTTCTTGTAGCGAAATATACCAACGCTCATTATATAAATTTCAGTGCTGTGCTTTCTGGTATAAAGGAGATTAGAGGGGTAATAGAAGAGGCAAGAATGAAACGAGAGTTCAAAGGAAAACAGGTTATCCTTTTCGTTGATGAGTTTCACAGGTTCAACAGAATTCAGCAGGATGCATTTCTTCCTTATGTAGAAGATGGAACGCTTATCCTTATTGGAGCAACCACAGAGAATCCGTCCTTTGAAATAAATTCCCCTCTTCTCTCAAGGGTGAAGATTTACATATTAAAGAAACTAAACAATGAGGAAACACGAAAGATCCTTGAGAATGCAATAAAATCTGAAAAAGGACTCAAAGGAATGGCTGAGCTAACAGACGATGGTTTTGATTTTATTTCGAATATTTCAGACGGAGATGCACGAGTTGCCCTTAACATTCTCGAGATTGCTTACAATGTAGTTCCAGTAAGAAATAAAAAGAAAAAGATAACGATAAAGGTACTAGAGGATGTAGCACAGAAGAAGACACTTCTCTATGATAAAAAACAAGAGGAACATTATAACCTGATTTCTGCCTTGCATAAGAGTATAAGGGGAAGCGACCCGGATGCCGCACTTTACTACCTCGCAAGGATGCTTGAATCGGGTGAAGATCCACTCTATATTGCACGAAGGATTGTGAGGATGGCTGTTGAGGATATTGGCTTAGCTGACCCCTTTGCATTAACACTTGCAGTCTCTGCAAAGGAAGCTGTCCATTTTGTTGGAATGCCCGAATGCAACCTTGCTCTTGCAGAGGCAGTAGTATATCTTGCTACATCACCAAAGAGCAATTCTATCTATAAGGCATACACAAAGGCGATGGAGGATGTTTATAATGCCCCGGGGGCAGAGGTTCCTTTCCGTATAAGAAATGCCCCTACCTATTTTATGAAGAAAATTGGTTATGGCAAGAATTACAAATATGCACATAATTATCCCGAAGCTTTTGTTCCAGAGGAATATCTTCCTGATGTGTTGAAAGGAAGAATCTATTATGAGCCTCTTGAAAGAGGAAGAGAAAGCAAAATAAAAGAAAGGCTTGAAAAATGGAGAAGACTTATTAAAAAGTCAAAAGAGAGAAAAAAAAGTGAAGATAAGGGATGAAGAAATGATAAAGGAGAAAAAGAGATAGATGAGGAATGTAATTTGCCTATTTTTTCCAATCGCTTTTTTACTGCTTTTTTCTATTTCAACCACTACCGCTCAACAGCAAAAAAAGATTGAGAACGAGAATGTACAAACAGAAAAAAAAGTAGAGAAGGATGACAAATGGATAGCAATGGATAAACTCCTCCATTTCACTGCAAGTGCTGGGATTACAGGATTATTATATCATTCTTATCACTGCCAATTCAACAACCCTGAAAGAAACAGCATATATTTTTCTCTTTCCGTTGCAGGGATATCAGGAATTGGAAAAGAAATCATCGACCTGAAATTCAGAAAAACTAAATGGAGCTGGAAGGATATAGCTGCGGATGCAGCTGGTATAGCTGCTGGATATTTTTTATTTATTAAACTTAAGAAATAATAATGAAACTTCTAAATGAACTATGTCATCGCGAGTATTTTTTCCTATTTGCTCCCGAAGCAATCCCTGTCTGCCGTAGCATCGTCACAGGCAGGTTGGTTTTTCGCACTATGAGATTGCCACGCCCTGAACCTTACGGTTCATGGCTCGCAATGACAGTCTTTACTTATAGTTTAAAAAAATTACATAGAACTTAATCCACTTATGCACAAGGTTTTTATTACAAGGAAAATTCCTGATATAGCGATAAAGATGCTAAAGAGCAAATACTCTGTTCGCATTAACAAAGAAGACAGGCAGTTAACAAAAAAACAAATTATTAAGAGAGCAAAAAATGTGAATGCGATCCTTTCACTACTTACAGACAGAATAGATAAAGAAGTAATGGCTGCTGCAAAAGGATTAAAGGTAATAGCAAACTATGCTGTTGGTTATGATAATATCGATATAAACGAAGCAAAAAAAAGGGGTATAATAGTAACCAACACCCCGGGTGTCCTCACTGAAACGACTGCAGACCTTGCCTGGGCATTGCTCTTTGCAACTGCAAGAAGGATAGTTGAAGGTGATAAATTTATAAGAGAAAGCAGGTTTGATGGATGGAAACCAACGCTTTTGCTTGGCTACGATATTTATGGAAAGGTGCTTGGTGTAATTGGAACAGGACGTATAGGAACTGCTTTTGCTCTGAGGTCAAAAGGGTTTAATATGAAGGTTTTATACTACGATAAGAAAAGAAATCCCATCGTTGAGAAAGAGTGCAGAGGAAAACAGGTAACCCTGAATAGACTCCTCAAGGAATCGGATTATATTTCAGTACATATCCCCCTTAATAAAGAGACCTATCATCTCATCGGTGAAAAAGAAATAGAATGTATGAAAAAAACAGTAATCCTTATCAATACATCAAGGGGGGCTATAATAGATGAGATGGCACTTGCAGATGCCTTAAGAAAAAACGTTATAGCAGGTGCAGGACTTGATGTCTATGAAAGGGAACCCTCCATTACAAGAAAACTCTTGAACCTTGGCAATGTTGTCCTGACACCACATATCGGCAGCGCATCCTATGAGACAAGAGCGAAGATGGCGGTGATGGCAGCACAGAGTATCATCGATGTTCTGGAAGGCAAAATGCCGAAGAACATTGTCAATAAATAACCCCACTCTAATATTGTGAGAAAGTAGGGGCGTTCAATTAAACGCCCCTACAATACATTTGCAGGGTAAACCCCGGTAAAGCATAAAGCTACAAAATCACCTATCCTGAGAAGTAGAGAATTTTCCGAAATCTTAATCAGTACGATTTATTTGATTCTTTATATTTTTAACCTTTTGCATCTCTTCAAACGTCCATCCATTTTTTAAGAATGCAATCGAATTATTCTGCCAGATAGGGTCGAGTCTCTTAAAATTTTCAACTCTTTTCCAATCAACTGATCCCGGAACCGGTGAATACTCACTCATAAAAACCTTAGTTCCAAGGTGCATAACAAATCTTAATGTTTTTATAACATCATCTATTTTCTCATCCTCTCTTCCAGCCATTATATAAATACCAATATTTTCCTTCGGAATACCTGCAGCTACCAAGTACGATATTGCCCTTGAAATCTCCTCGTTTGTAACCTTTCCCCCCGTCACTTTCTGAAAATCTCCCTGGCAACTTTCAAGTCCAATACGTATTGTTTTAAAATTACACTTGTAAAGGATTTCTGCCACATCCTTTGTTATAAATCTCGCATTGATACCATTTGGAGTATGAAATCTAACACTGTATTTTCTTTTTAAAACCTCCTCAAAGAGCGGCAGAAAATGTTTCTCACTATTATAAAGGAGTGCATCATCACAAAAAGCAATATCTTTCACCTTCAGTTTTTTGACATATACATCAAACTCATCTAAGATTTTCTCGTGCGAAAGTGTAAAAAACCTCTTTACAAGAAGGTTTGAAACACAGTATGTGCAATGAAAAGGACAACCGAGAGAGGTAAGCATAGATATATAAGGAAGTCTTTCATAGAGGTGATAGGCAGGTGAAAATGTATTAAAAAACTCTTCAGGCATAAACCCCTTTTCTTCATTATCTCCCAGTTCACGAAGCAAAGGATAAAAATCCAAACCAGGAATAACTACATCTGCCCCACTCTCTTTTAGAGCATGCTCAGTCAGAAGAGTTGGATAGATACCCCCAAGTATAATCTTTGCATCGGGGATTTCCTTCCTCAAAAGTTTTATCATCTCAAATACGCCTTGATACCAGTACGTCATAACTGAAGTAATAAGGATTACATCTGCATCCTTCTCTTTTCTTAATTCTTTCCTAACAATAGAGTATGGAATACCAAACCTCTTAAATCGTCGGGGAATAGATTTTATTGTATCGGGCTTTTCAACGACCTCTGCATGGAACCTACCTGTTCCATATTTTCTATTAACAGATTTACTCCTTTCTTCGTTTAGAGCATTATGGTAACGGTCAAGACAATCGAGGTATGATATCCTGAAACCTCGTTTTTCAAGAAAAGACGAAATGTAGAGTAAACCAATGGGTTTCAGCCAGAGGTCAAAGGCAGAGAAATCATAAATCCATGGATTGATGAGAAGAATTTTTTTCACATTTCGCACCTTAACCCCGTAAATGCCATTTTACGAGTTAAAAGGTGCGGCTACATGACAACATTGCATTTTTCATCTTTTTCATCTCTGACATATAAATCTCTCTGTATTTTTCATTGATCGGCTCTGCTGGTGGGAGATCTACCTTTAATGGATTTATCCACCTTCCTTGTTTCTTTATACCGAAATGCAGATGCGGTCCAGTTGAAAGACCTGTTGAACCAACATAACCAATTACTTCACCCTGTTTGACTTTCGCACCTCTAATAATCCCCTTCTTTATCCGTGAGAAATGTCCATAGTATGTCCTGAAACTGTTTGGATGATTGACTACGACAAGTTTGCCATATCCCCCCTTCCATCCAGCAAAAACAATATGACCATCACCCACACAAGAGACAGGTGTGCCGTATGGAGTTGCAAAATCAACACCATAGTGTGGTCTTACAACCCTCAGTATTGGGTGAAATCGTCTCAACGAGAAATAAGAACTTATCCTTCTATACTGCAGGGGGGTTTTAAGAAGCTGTTTTCTTAAAGAATTACCTTCCTCATCATAGTAGTCCTCTTTTTCCTCAGAGTCTTTGAAATAGAAAGCATAATATTCTCCTATTTCTCCTTTATAGGATGCTGCAATAATTTTCTTATTCCCTATGTATCGATTTTTATAGAATTCCCTCTCAACAATAATTTCAAATGTATCACCATTCTGTACCTCTGTCAAAAAATCAATAACCCAAGCAAAGATATCAGCAAAATCAAAAACAAGTTCATGTGATTCACCAATCTTTAGAATGGACTCATATAGGCTGCTTGATATAGTTCCTTTAACATAAGAAATTGCAATGGATGGAGGTATTTCTATCTTTTCCGCCTTATAACAGGTGTCTATCTTTGAAACTTCAAACCTCAGAAAAGGATTCTTTACATACTCGAATCTTTTAAAGTTACCGGAGATGTCTTTAAAAATTATTATTGAATCACCTGGCATACAGGTCTTCATATCAAGATATTCTTTAAGACACAGAGTGATTTTATATCTCTCATCGCTTCCAACATCCATTTCTTGAAGAATGAAATCAATATTCTCACCACTTTTAATAATCGTACCACATTTAAGCTCTATTTCTTCTGTTTCAATATCAGAAAGATTTGAATCTGATGTAGAATAACAACAGGGAAAAAGAACTATAAGGAATAATAGTGTTATTTTAAATAAATATTCATTAAAGCTATTCATACATCGTGTTTTAACATACTTTTTATAATTATACAAGCAAAATATTCTTCATATAAAACAAAAAATAAAGGTGGAGAATGACAAAGTCCGAAATAATAATAATTAAAATGATGTAGTCCAAAACACCAATGTAATAACATATTACCTCAAAAGTTTTGTATTACACGGGGTAAAGCCTGCGGCTACCTGCTATATAGGTATTGGATATCAAACCTGAGATAAGGGATACCATCTTATCGAGTCTTTTTGTTGTGAGAATTTCATGTGTTTTATTCTTCGTTTCAGGCATATCTTTAAGATAATACCTTATCTGTTTCTTTATTCGTCTGACTGTCCTCTCCTCACCTATGTTTTCTTCCATCAATTCAATCTGTCTCAGAAACACCTTTATTCTTTCATGTAGTGTTGGCTCTGCGCTACATCTCCCATGCTTAATAAAATCCTTCATTTTCCCGAAAACCCATGGCCTTCCAATTGCACCCCTTCCAATCATTATTGCATCAACCCCTATTTCATTAAGGAGATACGTCGCATCATCTGGTTTCTCAATGTCTCCATTAGCAACAAGGGGTATCGTAATATTCCTCTTAATTCTCTCAAAAACAGACCAGTCTGCTTTTATATTATAGCCATCCTTTGCTCTCCTTGCATGGACGATAAGAAAACTGATTCCACAATCTTCAAGTACTTTAGATACTTTAATTGAATTATTTTTATCCCAGCCAAGTCTTATTTTTGCTGAAACAGGAATATTTACAGACGAGACAACTCCTTTGACTATTCCTTCCAACTTTCTCAAATCTTTAAGAAGTGCTGCTCCAGCACCTGTTTTTGTAACCTTCTTCACCGGGCATCCAAGATTTATATCTATTACATCAGGATGGAAATCTGTCTCTATGATTCTCGCAGCCTCTTTCATACTTTCAGCATTTGAGCCAAAAATTTGAATACCAATAGGCCTTTCCACCTCATTAAAATAAAGATATTTAATAGTTCTTCCCGTTTTTCTCTTTATTCCTTCTGATGAAACCATCTCTGTAAAGACTAATTCAACACCAAAGGACTTACAGATTTTTCTAAAACTTGAATCTGTAATACCGGCAAGAGGTGCTAATATTAATCCATTATTAAGTTTTATATCTCCAATTCTCAGCATCTTTAATATTTATTGAGGAATAATGTTAAACAATCAAACGGTATTAACTCCTAAACGAAAGATAAACTCGTTCATTCTGATTATTTCTTTATCCTGATAATCAAGAATAATCCAATCACCAAAAAAATAATATTAGGTACCCACGCGGCAAGCGCCGGGGGCACATTCCCCTTTATCCCATATGCTTTAGAAACCTGTAATCCTCCCCAATAGATAAAACTTATCAGTAGTGAGAGAGTAAAACCAAGGGCAAGTCCACTTCTTCTCGTATCTGCTGATAGTGGTGCACCAAGAATGATAATTATAAAGGTGACAAATGGAAATGATATCTTTGTATAGAGTTCAACAAGGGCTTTTGAAGGATCCTTGCCAGTCTTCCTTAATTTTTTCACATAGCCTTTCACTTCAGAATATTTCATCTCATCGAGAGATTTAACCCTTCTTGAGAAATCCGCTGGTTTCTCCTTCAATTCTGGAAATTCCCTATTCTTAAATCTTATCACTCTTTGATTGAGTGTATCCGTAAATACCCTTACGTAACCGTCCTGAAATTCCCAGACATCGTCTTTCCAGATCCCAATTTTTGCATCAATCCTTCTTACAAGTCTATTGCCCTCACTAAACTTTAAGACACTCACTCTCCTTATCTCCTTTTTCCTTCCATCGTAAGTTTTTATTGAATATATGTAACCATTTTCGCCAAGATATTTAAGATTATTCTGCAATCGGTAATCAATAGGAGGAAGTTTATTTATTTTTGTCCTTTTATGATCTCTCATCTTCTCATTTGCATAAGGAACTCCAATTTCGTTTACAAGAATTACGATAAAACTCATTGCAAATCCGGCTATTAAATATGTTAGAAAAATTCTATAAAGGCTTATCCCATTTGCTTTCAATGCCAGTATCTCAAAATGTTTTGCCATCATCCCAAGTGAGAAAAAAAGAGAAAGAAGAACAGCAACAGGAAAGACCAAAATAGCAATTGAAGGAACTTGATAAAGATAGAAAAGAAAAATGTCAAATATTGCTACCTTCTTTTCAATAAACTTAGAAAGGTCATCAAAGAGGTCAACAATAACAAAAATAAATATAAAAGCGATGAGGATAAAAAAAAGTGCTTTTAAGAATTCAACCAAGAGATACTTGTCGAGTATTTTCATAATATTTTCCCATTAATCATGTCTACTTTTTTTAAAAATCTTTGTAATCCTGTGAAAACTATTTTCATAAACACTCTTATGTGTAAGAAGAATTCCAATAATGAAAAAAACAATATTTGGTAGCCACATTCCCATGAATGGCGATATATACCCTCTATCTGCGAGCTCTTCTCCACCTACAAGAAAAATATAGTAAATGACAAAGAAGAAAATACTTACTGCTGTTGCAACTGCAACTCCGCCCTTCCTCGTCTTTATGCCAAGCGGAACACCAAGAAAAAGGAAGACGACACTGGCAAAGGGAATAGAATACTTCTTATGGATTTCTACAGCGTATCTACTGATCTCTTTTCGCTTTATTTTAATCCTTCTCTCAATATCTTTGCTTGCTACACCATGCTCTTTTTCAAGTTTCTCTATTTCATCTTTAACGGTTGCTATCCTTTGCCGCATTGCTTTTGCACTCAATTCCCTATCGCTTCTGTAAGAACGTTCCTTTTCAATAAACTCATCATTTATAGGAAATGTGATTATTTGCTTCTTAAATGAAAGTTTCCTGTAATGAAGAGGATCCTTCGGGTCGATTTCATGTATTTCTCCATCTAAAAGGGTCAACACAATCATATCTTGACTCGTTCCCATCCTTCCACTATCTGCAATAACTACTTTAGTAATCTTCCCTTTTTTACTTTCATAAATCAGCATATCGTATAAGAGGGATGTTCGCGGGTTTATCTTCCTTATGTATATGTCATATCCCTTGAATGGACTTGTGAAAATACCCTCCTTCAGTCTTAATGTCGGTTTCTTTTCACTTATATCTATAAGTAGATTCTTTACTGTATGATTTGATTCAGGGAGTATATGATTGTTAAAATAGACCATTCCCATACTAAGAAGAGTTACTGTGATAAGAACAGGTATTATAAGTTTGTAGAGGTTTATGCCACCTGTTTTGAGTGCTATAATTTCGAAATCCTGACTCGATCTGCCAAAAACAGTAATTACAGCAACCAAAACTGCCATAGGAACGGTAAGAGCGATAATAAAAGGAAGGCTCAGGATAAATACCTTAAGCACAATGTAAGAACTCAATCCCTTTCCTACTATGTTATAAACAAGTTCGAAAACTCTATTCATTATTAATATAAAGGTGAGAACGATGAGTGCAAGAAAAAATGGTGTTATATGCTCCTTTACATAATATCTATATAGTATTGACATACATAAACTATAACAAGCATACTCTTTTTTGTCAACAAAATTTTTCCAAGAAACCGTGGATACTATTGAGAAAGAAACAAAAAATAACAATTTCTTTAAATCTCTTATAATCATGTTGATAATCAGATTTTTTTCTCTGGGGAATCTTTGAAAACTCTGATATTTCTGAGGCTGATTTTTTTCTTGATTTTGTAGGATTTTGTGTTATATTTGCATATGAAATTAAGGAATGATAATTTATGAAAAGAATAATATTAATATCTGCAACTATACTTATATCTCTTTCAGTCCTATCTTTTACACAGGAGAGTAATATCGACACCCTTAAAATAGATTCAACAACTGTTTATTTATCATGGGAAGATTTTGCAGATTCATATTTTTCAAAACTATCACCAGTAAAAAAGGTTTTTCATCCCTATTTTGAAAATCAAATGATAACATACGAACTTTATAAGGATAATATCTTCCTTGATTTTTATAAAATAGAGAGTATGAAAGATTTCATAAGACACTATTCAGAACTCTCTATGAGAAAGCTTTGGTTTGAGGAGACACAAAAGGCAGTCCAGACGAAAGGGGCAGCATACACTCAGGGGCTTGTTCCTGATCTTGAACTGCCCAGGATAAAAACACCCATATCTGGAATTATAGGTGAAGGAGGTAAGCTTTCTGTTCGGGGAAGCGAGAAGATTGATTTCGGTGGTCAAAAAACAACATTTTATGACAGGACTCATCGTCCAAATGAAAGCAGGTCTATTCTTCCCGAACTAAAGATGAAACAGATATTAAATGTGAATCTCCAGGGAACGGTTGGTCAGAAAATACATGTCTTTATAGACCACAACAGTGAAGCGGAATCTGACCTGCAAAATAAGATAAAACTCCAGTACAAGGGTGAGGAGGACGAAATCATCCAGTTGATAGAAGCTGGTGATACAGATATGAGCCTACCAGGGACAATGGTTATTGGTGCCCCACCAAGTTATAAAGGTCTATTTGGTATAAAAGCTCTTGCGAAGATAGGACCGCTCGATATTACAGCAGTAGCAAGCAAGGAACAGGGAGAGAGCGACCAGACAACATTTATTGGTCAGTCACGACAGGATACCATAATAAGGAATGATATTGATTATGAAAGGAGAAGATTTTTTTACTTAGATATGAATTTTGTTAGTAATGATACTATTCTTGAATTTGATGTTTATATTGATGACAGAAATTATACTAATGATACTATGGCTGTACCTGCAAAGGTCTATCTCAATGCAGATACACTGGATACACTCCTATTTTATATGGGGATGTTTGATGAAAAGCTACCGACAGCGGATTATGAACTCTTTGGAAATTTACTCTATCTTAATGTACCATTAGTAAACGAATATGTCCTGGCAGTACGGTATATAAAAAAGAACAGAGTTACAAATCAGATAGATACAATCGGTTCGTATCCTCCAGGTGATACATTTATGCTAAAATTGTTAAAGCCCGAAAATAACAATCCTTCTTACGAAACTTGGAATTACGAACTGAGAAATTATTATTCCTTCGGAGCATCAAAAATTCCGAACCCGGACCAAATTAGTATTATAATAAAAAAATATTCTTCTGGCGAAGGGGAAGATTCAACAACACAGAATAATATAGAATATTCTTTTTTACTTGGTATAGATGAAAATGAAGATGGATATATTGATAGGCAGTTTGTTGATAACGAGAGAGGACTTATTAGATTCCCAAGTTTACGTCCATTTGCAGATTCCACCATACTAAACGATCCCAATACTGTTATTTACGATACAACATCAACGAATGCAAACCTCCGCAAGTACTATATAGAAATGACATATAAAGGTGCGCAAACCATGATATTTCTCGGTCAGCTCAATATTATAGAGGGTTCTGAAGTGGTGAGTGTTAACGGTATCACACTCCAGAGGGATATTGAATACACAATAGATTACAATACGGGAAGTGTTGAATTTAAAGGAAGAGGAAAAGAACTTATGGCTCAACCAAATGCAAAGCTGACGATTGATTACCAGTATGCACCTTTCTTCTCGACTGCTTCAAAATCACTTGTTGGAATCCGTGGGGAATATAATCTTTCGCAAAATAACAAAATAGGAACAAGCTGGATCTACAGAAATATATCAACATTTGATGAAAGACCAAAACTGGGACAGGAACCAAGAAGTGTAGTAGTGGGTGAGATTGATGGGAGTTTCACCACGCACCCCAATTTTCTAACAACACTCTGTGATAAACTTCCTCTTATAGAAACTGAACAACCCTCTCAAGCAAAAATAAATGGGGTTGTTGCTCTCTCAATGCCCGACCCCAATTCGATGGGAGAGGTCTATATAGATGACATGGAGGGTGTGAAACAGACATCCGATATTGGGACATCAATGTGGTTATGGCATTATGGGAGCATTCCACAGGGTAAAGACACAAGCACAATTGGAAAGTATTACTGGTACGAACCCATAAGGGATGAGTGGATAAAAAGGGGTGATATATTTCCAAATCTACCCGAAGACCAGAAGGATGATTTGACCTCATATTTACGTATTGTTTTTTATCCAAAAAATAACGACCCGAGCTCCTGGTTAAGTCTACTGAACCTGATTTCAAAGACTGGTGAAGATCTTTCGAAGTTGAGGTTTCTTGAATTCTGGGTAAAGGGAACACGCGGAACACTCCATTTTGACATTGGTAGAAGTATCCCTGAAGATATACCGAGATGGACAAAGGAAGGAACTATTGTTGGCTACAACGGTACAATTGATTCTGAGGATAAAAACAAGGATGGTCTGCTCGATAAAAACGAAGATACAGGTCTTGATGGTGTAAAAGATGGTAATCTAGGCGATGATGGTAATGATAATTATCCGCAGCATACCATAACCAAATCCGATTATCGTAAACTCAATGGAACAGAGAACAATGCCCGTCTTGATACAGAAGATCTTGATAGGGACGGGGCATTGAATACAAATTCTCGATATATAGAATATACAATTTCTCTCGAAAATCCTGATTCCATATATGTTGCCGAAGAACATGCAAACGGCTGGAGACTCTTCAGGATTCCACTTGATGATACTATAATAGGCACAAAGATAGGAGTGATGGATTGGGAATATGTTAAATATGTAAGATTATGGATTGATGGATTCTCACAAAGAGACAGTCTCCAGTTTTACTCTATAGAAATAACTGGTACCACATGGGAAAATATGGGTATATCTACCCTGGATACCCTTAGCAGTGTCCAGCCAGATGAGAAACTATTTGTAACACAGAAAAACACAGAAGAGAATCCGGATTATAATCCTCCTTTTGACCCTGGCAAAGACCAGCTTGGAAGAAGAAAGAGAGAACAATCTCTTGTGTTACAATTTAAGAATGTGAGACCGCAACATAAAGGCTCGATCTTTATGCAAATGGGTAAAGCAGACGATTATACAACATATAAAACTATGAAGCTTTATGTGCAATGCAATGAAGGAGGACCACTAAAATTCTATTTCAGAATAGGAGGTGATTCAACAACATACTATCAATCTGAGGAAACTATCTCATCTTCATGGAAAGAGATCACCATCCCATTTAAGGCGTTGACAGATTTAAAGCTTGAAGCACCAGAAGATTCGACGCATTATAAGAAAGGAAACTATTCTTTCAGGAACAATCCAAGCCTAACCAATGTTAAATACCTTGAACTCGGATTTATTAATGAAGGGAATAGTGATGTAAGTGGCGAATTCTGGATAGATGAGTTGAGATTAACATCACCAAGACGGGATAAAGGGATGAAAATGAATATATCAGGGGAACTAAGAATAGCTGATTTTTTAACACTTAGTGGCTCTGCTTCAAGAACCGATGCAGATTTTCAGCAGCTCAATATGAACAAGGTAGCACAGTCGAACGTAACAGACTATCATTACACAGGAACCATTGCACTTGGAAAACTCTTCCCCAAGCTATGGGGGTTTAATATACCATTGAGCCACAGTAAAAGCAAATCTGTTGGTTATCCAAAATACAAAACCGGCTCAGATGTAATACTCAATAGCGAACAGGCAAAGAAAGAGAGAAGCATGAGTGGTTCTCGAACTGAAGCTATCGGTTTCAGTAAGGTTTCAAAATCCACTAATCTTCTGAGTCACATTTTAATTGATCCTGTAAAGATAAATGCATCTAATAATAGCAGTTATTCCCAGACACCGACAAGTATGGATTCAATAAAACATAGAAGTATTACAGGAAGTTACAGTTTTTCACCCGGAATCAAACCTCTTAAACTACTGAATCTCTTTGATTTCTACTATTTTCCTCGATCTTTTGGTACGAGTACGGGGTACAAGAGAAATTGGTCAAGACGTTATACAAGCCAGGCAACGGGATGGAAATTGACCACACACAATCTAAAACGATACCTGACCATTTCAAAAAGTATTAAGTATAATCCTATAGCTATTTTTACTGGCAACTATTCCGATGATGAAATAAGGGATCTGGACATAAACTATGAAAATGATTCCTTGAAAAAAAGATTTGGCGAGGTTATAAACCTCAAAAAGACATTTTCATCATCCCTTTCACCAACATTCGGGGAGTGGTCAAGACCATCACTCACCTTTTCCACAAGTTATTCAGAAGATAGAAATCCTAATAATCGTACTATGGTGGAAGATTCATTCCCTGTGAGAAATGTCGGCAATAGCAATATTCTTTCACTCTCATTTGATTTCGCCATTTCAAAACTACTGAAAATGATTGCACGGATTCGCGACGAATCTAAGGATACTACAGCAATAACTGGAAGCCCCCAATGGGTTGCAATTAAACTGGAGCAATTCTCGAATTATATAACAAGGCCAAACATATCGCTCAGCAGGAACAGGAACACATCATTCGGTCTTCTCACAAAAAGACCTGGCTGGGAATACCAATTTGGTTTAAGGGAAGGAATTCCTAAAGATCTAAAACATCCTAATCCTCTATCTAACCCAAACGACCAGAAGAGCACTACAGACAACCTCACAATCTCGAGCGGTATTAATACAAGCATCTTTACTCTTAATGCCTCATATACTACAAACAAGAATAGGAATATCACAGCGAGTAGCCAGCAAATATCGAGCTCGACCACCTGGCCTGACATAAATCTGCAATTTCCACAACTAACAAAATTTTTGCCAAAAAATAATGCTCTTAAAAATGCCTCGGCTTCTATTAATTATAGAAAGTATAAGGGTTCTAACGAAACTGTTGCGAAAGGCACTCAATCTGAATCAAATAATGTATCCTGGGGTCCATCGTTTCAGATGACCTGGACCAGGGATGTGAGGACAAATCTCTCCGCCAATTTTACAGTAAACAAATCTAACAATTACTCTCCAATATTTTATCAAACCACAACAAAAACATCAGGGTATAATGTCTCCATTTCATATTCCTTCAGAGCACCAACCGGTTTGAAGTTCCCATTGCTCGGACGTAGAATACAGTTTTCAAGTAACCTTGATGCTGGGCTTGATTTCAATTACTCAAAGAGTTATTCCATTTCTTCCAGACAGTCTGGACCAACAAACCATATTATCAACTATATGATTGCCCCACGCCTTAGTTATAACTTTTCTGAAAATATCACAGGAGGATTGATAGGTAACTATTCGATAATGAACGACAAAAAACAGGATACAAAATCAAGCACAACAGGTCTGGATGTGTGGATTGAATTTAAGTTCTAAGAACGGACCAATGTATAACAAGGAGAAAATCAAACGGGATTAAAAGAGAATCAAGGCGATGAAAAAAAGATGAAAATCAGAAAATCCAAAATTATGAAAATGTACAACTGTACTTAAGTTACGAAAATACGAAAATGAAAATTACGAAAATCAAAACAAAAGATACAAGAAACAATTTCCAATTTCCTAGTTTCGAAATTTCGTGTTTTGAGCATTTCAATTTCTTAATTTCGATTTTTAACAACGTAAAAAGGAGGGATTATGTGGCAGAACTGGGTTCTTCTCTATGTCGGTCTATGGATTGCTTACTCAGGTTTTCTGTTTGGCAAACCTGTTAAATGGCACAATGTCTGTTTTGGTATCATTATAATTATCTTCTCGACCTGGGCAGGTTTAAGATCTAAAAAACTCAGGCAGAAGGGAGATAATAAATGAGACTATTTCTTTTAGTTTTCATGTCTCTTTTCATACCTACACTACTCTTTGCTGGAATCCCTTCGGAGGAAGATTTGACAATCTTTCTTGATGAAATAAATAAGCCTTTTGCTCTTACCATTAATGGTGGCAATTTCAATTCATCATTCTATCTTGCAGGTACACCACATTTTAATATAGAAACAGGTGTATCAAGTTTAGAATCAAGTATAAAGAATCCCGAGGGAGAAGGAACTATAAAAACTTCCATCTCTATGTTTCACCTGAAAGGAAGCATGGGAGTTTTTAAGGGATTTGCTCCAATTCCTTCCTGGAAAGGATTTATGGGAATCGAAACAGGCATAAAGGGATCTATATCCCCACTTTTAGGAACTCTCAATCAGTACAAGGAAAAATATCCTTACAGCCTTTCCTTTATAACCAAATTAAATCTACTAAAAAACTACGGATTTATTCCAGCAATCTCCTTTTCTTTTGAATATAGTTACCTGTTTGATGGACAATTCAAATTTTTTGACAAACAAACAGAGGAGACAGCATATTGTTCCTTCAACCTTAAGACCCTCTATTACCATCTTGACATACGCGAGAATCTTAGATTGGTCGAAATATATACTGGCATTGGGTGGATATCAACGACACTGAAAGGTAACTATGAAGTTAATGATGCTGCAGGAGATATAACATTTAAACCAGGTGCCATCAACAAATTTTACTTTGGATTGACTGTTCCTGTAGAACTCATAGATGTTAACCTCGAATTTGGAAGATCCCAATCATACGGGTTTTACGGTGTTGCACTTGGGTTCAGAATGTAAACTCCAGTCACAGAATGACACAGAATCACAGAAATATTCCACAATTATTTCAAAGTCTTTCTTCGCCTTTTGGGTATAATTGCTTTCACGGAATTTATCTATTTCTGTGTATTTGGCTAATGCAAAAACTGGTATAGCTACTATGTATTACCGAATTGAGATATCAACAAAACCATCACTCCAAGATCCTATTGGTGAGGAAATCAAGAAGGATGTTCAACATCTTGGGTCAAGAGGTATCAAGAGCATCCGCTTTATAAGGATTTTCATTCTTAAAGCAAAAAAGATCAAAAAAGAGAAATTAGATCTGATCGCAAAGGATATATTATCTGATCCGGTTTCTGATATCTATAGTTTTACAGACCACATAACTCATGGTAATGAAAAAACAATCACTTTTGTAGAGATAGCATACCTACCAGGGGTAATGGACCCCGTTGCACTTACAACACTTAAACTAATGAAAAAAATTGGTATAAAAGAGATAGAAGATGTTCAGACCAGAAACCGATACGAAATAACTGGTGCAGTGAATGAAAAAGAGATTGAATTTATTGTAAAAAAACTCCTTATGAATAACCTCATTCAGATATGGTTAAGAGACAAAAATAGTATTCATTTCAGAAAGAAGATTCTTTCTTTTAAGAAACGAACTATCAATATTATAAATAAAAATGATGAAGAACTCTTTGATCTTTCAAGAAGAGGGCTGCTCTCCCTTGATCTTGTTGAAATGAAAAGCATCCAGGATTACTTCTTTAACAAGGGAAGGGAACCCTTTGATATTGAACTTGAAACAATTGCTCAAACCTGGAGCGAACACTGCATTCATAAAACATTCAAGGGAATAATAGATTATAACGGGAAAAGGATCAGAAACCTTCTCAAAACAACAATTATGAAGGCAACAGAGAAAGTAAATAGAGACTACTGTGTTTCAGTATTTAAGGACAATGCTGGTATCATTAAATATAACAGGGATTACAACATATCATTTAAGGTTGAGACACATAACCATCCATCTGCTCTTGAACCTTACGGTGGTGCAGGAACTGGAATAGGAGGTGTCATAAGGGACACACTCGGAACTGGTCTTGGTGCAAAACCCATTGCAAGCACAGATATTTTCTGTTTTGGTCCAATGAACATTTCAATTAAAAACCTTCCTTCCGGTGTTTTACATCCCAAAAGAATATTCAAAGGAGTAATTGCAGGCGTGAGGGATTATGGAAACAGAATGGGGATTCCGACAGTAAATGGAGCTATTTTATTCGATAAAGAATATCTCTACAATCCAGTTGTTTACTGCGGCAATATTGGCATTATTCCTGCAAGTCTTTGCTTCAAAGCACCACGGAATGGTGATGTAATTGTAGTCTGTGGAGGAAAAACTGGGAAGGATGGTATTCACGGAGTTACATTTGCTTCACAGGAACTTGATGAAACTTCCGAGATCACATCATCTGGTGCTGTTCAGATTGGAAATCCTATAACTGAGAAGAAACTTGTTGATGCCCTTATCAAGGCAAGGGATGAACATCTCTATAACGCCATTACTGATTGTGGAGGTGGCGGTTTATCTTCAGCAGTAGGAGAGATGGGTAAGGAACTCGGAGCGGTAGTTCATCTTGAAAAGGTTCCTTTGAAATACAAAGGACTTAAGTATGACGAGATATGGATTTCGGAATCACAGGAACGGATGCTTATTGCTGTTCCCCAAAAGAATATGGACAGGGTGAAACAGGTCTTTTCTAAACATAATGTTGATTTTGCGCCAATCGGAAGGTTCGAAAATACAGGTAAACTCAAGTTACTCTATAAAAATGAGAAGGTTGGAAAGCTCGATATGGACTTCCTTCATAATAAATGTCCTCTCTCAAGAAAAAAGGCATACTGGAAGAGAAAACGTTTTGCAGAACCTGTGCTACCTAAAAAGCTACGTCTCGGTGAAATACTTCTTAAACTCCTTTCACATCCCAATATTGCAAGCAAGGAAATTGTTATACGGCAGTATGACCACGAGGTCCAAGGAATGAGTGCTCTCAAACCACTGGTTGGTTGGGAAAACGATGGCCCTTCTGATGGTGCAGTCCTCCGTCCTTTTCCTGACTCAAAAAGAGGAATTGTTGTAACGTGTGGGATCAATCCATACTATGGCAAAATTGATCCATACTGGATGGCAGCATCATCTATAGAAGAAGCAATGAGGAATTCTGTTGCTTGTGGCGGCAATCCAAACAAAGCAGCAATACTTGATAATTTCTCCTGGGGAGATGTAAACAACCCGAAGATACTCGGTGAACTCGTCCGTACATCTTATGGATGCTATGATACGGCTGTTGCATTGAAGGTGCCCTTTATTTCTGGAAAGGACAGCTTGAATAATGTATTTTCGCTCAAAGGTAAAAGGAAGTCAATACTCTCAACACTCCTCATATCCTGCGTTAGCATCTGTGATGATGTCACCAAAAGTCCTTCAAGTAATTTTAAGCAGGCAAGAAATCTCATCTATATTATTGGAAAGACAAAAAAAGAAATGGGAGGTTCGCACTACTTCAAATTCTTCAATAGAATAGGCAATGCAGTTCCTGAACTCGATTTCAAACAATCATATAAGATTCTTAAAAAGATTCATCGCGCAATAAAAAAAGGTTATGTTAGCGCAATTCACGATTGCTCAGAAGGTGGGATTGGAGTTGCAATTGCAGAGATGATAATTGGTGGAAGGCTTGGCGCTGTAATGTATCTTGAAAAGATTATCCGGGAAGGAAATTTAAGAGATGATGAACTGCTCTTTTCGGAATCCAATTCGAGGTTCATAGTGGAAATACCAGAGAATAGAAGGAAGGCCTTTGAGAATTGCATTAAAGGTATCCCATATGCACCGATAGGAGAAGTGCAGTATTCCAAAAAACTTACTATTTATAAGAAGAAGAAAAAGACAGTTGAACTTGATATTGATACAATAGTCAAAAAATGGAAACAAAGGATTACATGGTAAAAAAACCACATGTGCTTGTCCTAAAATCTGCAGGGACAAATTGTGATGAAGAGACAAGAATTGCATTTGAACTTACAGGTGCCAATGCAGAAATCGTCTACACACAAGATCTTTATACGAATAAGAAAAAGTTGGAAAGGTTTCATATATTGGTTTTCCCCGGAGGGTTCAGTTACGGAGATGACATTGCAGCAGGAAAGGTATGGGCAACGGAAATAAAACATTTCTTCATAGATAAACTCAAGCAATTTATAAAAGAAGGAAAACTTATTCTTGGCATCTGCAATGGTTTCCAGGTGCTCGTTAAGCTTGGACTGCTTCCGGCTCTTAATGGGAAAATTGACCAATCGGTTTCGCTGATTTGTAATGATTCAGCACGATACGAAGACAGGTGGGTATACTTAAAAAAGTGCTCAACAAAGACTGTCTTTGTTAATGACTTAGAAGGTCTCCTCCTTATCCCTGTAGCACATACTGAAGGAAAATTTATTACTAAGGATGATGAAATACTTAAAAAGCTATTTAAGAAAGACCAGGTTATATTTCAATATGTAGATAAGAATGGAAAGATAACAGGACACCCGGTAAATCCGAATGGCTCTGTGAGAAATATTGCTGGAATCTGTGATGAGACGGGCAGGGTGCTCGGAATGATGCCTCATCCAGAGCGTGCAGTATTACAAACACAGTACCCTGACTGGAGAAGAAACAAGATAAAGAGTTCTATGATGGGTTCTACCATCATCGAAAATGCCGTAAACTATATTAAAACAACCCTCCTTTAACTGGAAATATCAGGAGTCAGACCCCATATTTGTTGAACCAAAAAACGCTCGCAATTGCGAGCGTTTTTATTTAATAGTACTTAATAATATGTGGAGTTAAGAAAATCAAAACCTCTCTTTTTGACGTCGATCTTCCTGTTCTTTTGAAAAAATAACCAAGAATAGGTATACTCCTCAAAATTGGTATACCTGCTTCGGATCGCTGTTCTTCCTCACGAATAAATCCACCGAGAACAACGGTCTCTCCATCATTTACCAACTGTCTTGTTTTTGCCTCAGTGGAGGTAATGATTAATGTGGTAGGATCAACGCTGCTTAACTCGGCATGGATATCCATCGTAATCTCATCTTTAGAATTTATGTGGGGGGTAACCCTGAGTTTTGTTCCTACTTCAAAGTATCTTGTTACAAGATTTCCTGCCTCGTCGAGAACATTAACAGGAAATTTCCTCCCTCCAAGAATTTCCGCTTCCCTGTTGTTCAGGGCAGTTATTCTTGGATTTGCAATTGTCTTTGTTTTACCTTCCCTCTCAGAGAAATTTAGTAACGCATTAATCTTTGCAAAATTTCTTACAGTTCCAACAGTGATATCAAAATAACTAGGCGCTGGGGTAAGCAAGGTTCCTGCAGCTGTTACGTTATGTCTCTTACTTCTTAGATTGCTGAGGCTCCAACTTATCCCAAGGTCCCTTCCATAATCATAGTCTATGTCTACAACCCTTATCTCTATATCTACCTGTGGATTTGGGGCATCAAGGATATCAAGTAAGTCTTTTATATCTTGATGTCTTGATTCAATATCTGTAACGATAAGAGAGTTTGTTCTCCCATCGACCTCAACTTTACCCTTTTTAGAAATCAGTTTATCCACGTTGACCTTCACTTCTCTGGGCTCTGCAAATGAAAGTTTATATACTCTGTAAACAACTGGTTGGGCTAACTCACTGCTTTCCCTCTCCTTGTCAAAAGTTATACCGAGTGCTACACGAATGATGTTTTCTTCCTCTCTGTACGAATAACCAGAAGTCTTTACAATCACATCAAATGCCTGCTTCCACGTTACATTGGTCAGTTTCATTGTTATGGTACCCTTAACCTCGTCACCTGCAACAATATTCTTACCACCGTAATGAGCCATCGCCCTCAGTATAGTCTGAATATCCGCATTCTCAAGATCTAGAGAAATTAACCCTGGAACCTCATATGTCTCCTCATAACCAAGATTTGATGGAGTAATCTCTTGCTCAGAGGCAGACCATGGTTCAAAGGGTTTCCCTTCAGGGTTTGCAAAACTAATAAACAATTTACTACCATCAGTGAATGCAGTATATGTTTCGGTTCCTATCAGTTCAATTGTCAACCTTAAAAGATTTGCAGTGTAAAATGGAATGAGAGTAATCGAATTAACTCCACCACGATTTATCCCTTCAAATTTATTACCTTCAAGTCTGCTTTCAGTTTTTAGAAGATCGAATATCAATTTGTTTTCCATTGTAAACTCTGTGTAATTAACAGGACTATCAAAATTAACTGTTATTTCTGTTTCCACTGCTGTGCCTTTTACCGTTATATCAAGCAACTGTATACCATAAAGCGGACAAAAACTCACAAGCAGTAGAAGAAAAGGAAGTGTAATCTTCAAGAAAAAAACTCTCTTTTCAGTCATTTTTACCACCTCTCTACTTTAATTTTCCTATTTTCTCTTCCAACATTAGGGTTACTTTTGAAGTGACCCCAAATTTACTTATTTGAAATGTTACACTGGAACTTGTTATATCAATAACCCTTCCATCAGCGATTCTATCTCCGATACCAACAACATAACCAGAACCCCCTGGCTCCTTGAGGAGAGCAAATCTTCCTTTTGGCCCCCATATAGTACCTACAAGTTTTACATTTTCAACATTTAACTCTTTTCCCTTGAATAGTGTTTCAAAAGGATCCCTTCTCCCTCCACTCCTGTAACGGAAACGTTCGATTCCGAGTGCTATTTCAAGAATTGCTAAAGAATCTTCCTCACTTGTTGCAGCCTGAATCTCAGAGGGTTTTTCCGGTAAATCTCCAGGAACTATTCCTACTTTCTCTTTTACATCCTTTTGTACGGTCAGTTGTTCCTTCTCAACAGACTTTGTCATTTTCCCAATAATGAAATTAAAGGGATTTCCTCCTTTACATCCAGCATGGAAAAAACTGAAGATTGAAAGAAGGATAAAAAGCAAAATAGTGTTTATTTTTTTCATTTTTTAACACCTTCCCTTTTCGGAACCTGAGGTTGTGTGCGAATGCCAGCGTAAACATAACTTGATGCTGTAAAGATTGTTTCTATTCCTTCTTCTTTCTTCTCCATCATCCTGACATCACCAATCCTTATAATTCTTTTAAGATTTCCGATATCGCTAAAAAAAATCCCGATATTATGATATTCCCCTAAGATTGTAATATTCAAGGGATATTCCTGAAAATTTTGTGTAGTTGTAAGTTTACCAGGTTTGAAGGAAAGGATTTTTATGTGGTTCTCAGTTGCAGACCTAGAAATAATACTCAACAGACGCTCAGTCTCCTTTGCGGTTGGCAGCATACCCTGCGCAACTTCCCATTGTTTCTTTAAAAAATTATATTCTCTTTGTGTCTCTGGCAAACGACTTGCTATCTGTTGGGCTTTGTTTAAGGAATCACTAACTGTAGTAAAGGTATCCCTTAATTTACTAATCTCCTTTGATGATTTTGTGTGGATGAGAAAAATATACAAAACAACAAGAATGATTGATAAACCAAGGAATATAAGTAATTTTACTATAGCTTTCATTTTGTTATTCCTTTTCTAGATTTTGAACTCCTTACTTTTGGCATTGTTTTTTCCATGGGAGAACTGGGTACTGATACAAGAGAAGTCGAAAGGTCAAATTCCATAACGCTATGTTTTTCTACCTCTTTTCCAACAATGCTTTTCAGTTCTACATTTTGAAACATTCTCTCACCCTGAAGCTTTCTCATGAAAGCAGCAATAACCTGATTTGAAAAAGTAATTCCCTTAATTGAAACAGTCTGTCCTTTCACATCTAAATTTTGAATCCAGCAATAATCAGGAAGTAAAGAACTTAACGTATAGAGAAATTTGGCTTTCTCAAATCTTCCTCTGTTCAGGTCTCTTATTATTTCTATTCTTGCATCTAAATCCCTCCGTTTTCTATCAAGCTCTTTAACAAGTTTTACAACTTCATCAAGTTTTCTGAGTTCTCTTCTCGTCTCTTCAATATTTATTTTCAGCTGAGCAATGGATCTTTTCTGTCTTATGTGAATAACACTTAAAATAATTACAATCAATATTATGAGAACTATTCCTAAATAGTTACCAATCCCTGTTGGCATCTTAATCACAGGTCTTGGAATTCTAACTCTTGCTTTAACCTTTTCTTCCTTTGGAAGAAGGTTTATCCTAACCATTTTTGCTCCTATCTTTTATTACACAATATTTTCTAAATCTAACCTCTCAAAACAAGTCCAATTGCTTCTGCAATAACAGGAGAAATTTTCTCTGCTCTCTCCTCTTCAAAAATCGCTGGCTCGTATTTTATATTTTGCAAAGAATTGATAATAATAACCTCTGTATCAAATCTATTCTTTAAATAATCAACAAGTCCACGGATCAAAGCGCCACCACCACAGAGCACAATCCTGTCAATTTTTTCCTTTTCGCCTGGCAAAAAAGGAATGACTTTATCGACACCTACTGATACTTCTTCTGCAAACGCTTGAAAGTATTTATCTACATCTTCAGGTGCCACTCCTTCAACTGTTTCTCCTTTTATGAGCTGCTCGGCTTGGGCTCTATTCAATCCAAGTTCTCTCTGTATTTTTTGAGAACAACTGTTAGTAGCTGAGAAGATATCCCTCGTGAAATGATTTACATGATTAATTATAAAACTAATATTTGTTATCTCTGCTCCTATAGCAATAAGTGCCACCAGTTTGTCAGGCAACAGAGGATAGTTGAATTCGTAAACATTCTGTATTGCGAATGAAGAAATATCAAGCACAACAGGGTTAAGACCAATCTCCTTTATAAGACTAACATACGAATTAACAACCTCGCTTTTTGCAGCCACTAGGAGCACTTCCATTTGACCTCCGCCTATGTCGGGATTAACAATCTCAAAATCAAGGGATACATTATCAATATCAAATGGGACATACTGTTCCGCTTCCCATCTAATTTGATCTGAGACTTCTGCTTTTTTCATCTTGTCCATTTTTATCTTCTTAACAATAACTCCCCTTCCTGAAATTGCTGTTGCAACATCCCGTGCCTGGATTTTGTATTTATCAAACAGAGTCTTAATTGTATCAATGACTACCTCCCTGTCCATCACCTCACCGTCTACAATAGCATCGGGTAAAAGTGGGGCAATTCCCACTGTCAAGATTGTAGTTGCTTTCGGGTAACCCGTAAGCTCTACTACTTTAATTTGTGAACTACCAATGTCAAGCCCAACAACAAATTTCTTTTTTCCAAACATAATTACCTCTATTCCTTAACAAAATCGATTACAGTTTTCCCAAGTATGTGCCATCTTCTACCAATCTTTTTCCCTTTTATTCTCCTACACCTCAAAAACTTTCTTATCGTTTGGGAACTAAGGTCAAGAAAATTCGAAATCTCTTCTATTGTATAAAATTTATTCGGATCTATCCTCTTTAGCGAAATAGCCATAATTATTGATACTATTTAATAATTATCTATAACTATCATTAATTGTTTATAATTATATAGAAAGATACATATTTTGTCAAGTAAAAAATTCACTAATTAAAAAAAACTTTCTGTCGGTATATTTTATACTGAACCAGAGAGCACTCAGAGTTTCCAGAGGAGGCACAGACAAACTAATATTTATATATCAATTATCAATTTTCCATGGTTCCTCCGTTCGATAAGAAATTATCTGATGGGTAAATAATTAGTGGTCTCTGAGAAGTTTTCAAATATCTCACAGATTTTCCTTACGATTTCTAATGACTGATGTATATTTCCCCAAACCAAAAGAAGGAGTAAAGTTGAGTGTTTTAGAACATGTAAAAAAAATTGTAAAGTATTCACTGATTTCTCGAGCAAACTTCCTGTAAAGAGGATTTTTCTTTATCTTCACCCCACATCCAAAATCTTTTTCTACCATTTTCAAGAAATTTCTTTTTTTCACACCGAGCTCAATCCTCAAAACTTGCTTATCAGTAAAAACAACACCAATCTTCCCTATCGGACTCCCCACAAAATTACAGTATGTTACTTCTCTCATAATCGCTTACTGGTAGTAACCTTTGCAATTCAGACCTGAGACATAAGACCAATAATTTCCTCACCTTCAACGAGGAAGGATCCCCTCTACGCAAAAACATCATTTTATTAAGATTGCCTTCCTGATCTTCCTGTAATCACCTGCCTTAAAATGGACAAAGTAGATACCTGCGGAAACAGGATGTCCAAAACCATCCTTACCATCCCAGGTTAATGAAGTAGGGAGTAGGGAGTAAGGAGTAGGCAGTGAAAATTCTTTTACGAGTCGACCTGCAACATTATATATCTTCAACTCTATGTCTTTTGCGTTATTCTCTATCTGATATCTTATTACCAACTTGTCATAAAATGGATTAGGATACAATGAAGCCAACCTGGTCTTTAAGGGCAACCCTGGATAACGAATCTCTTCTTCTACTCCGGGCTTGGGAATACCAAAAAAATTCATTATCGAATCCAAAAGGACGACACGGGTCGAAGGCGGTGTACCATCGTTTAGCAAGCCTAACTCAAAAGATGTACCAACCGTTTGATATGTTCCTGCATCACTCGCTACCCCACAATCATATGGAGGTGATGAATTGCAAAAAATAAGAAATCCAGTTCCTTGAGGACTTATATGATCTATAAAGTTGTTCTCACCGCTGTAAGAAAAACTCATCCCTTGAGTAAACGTTCCACTCTGCCCGAGAATAGTTACAAGTTCATCATAGCCAGGATCTGTAGGATTAATATCAAAGAGCGGTCCAAAATCATATCCATCATTAAAGAGTGGGTCATAATACCAGACCTCTCCTCCTTCAAGATACATCCTCCCATCCTGGTTCTCAAGGAAATCGACCAACCTCGCCGCCTCAGGGCTGTTATTATCAATAACATAATTATTCGGGAAGATTCCAACGCAAACGAAAACTGCCCGATATAGATCCAAATCCTGGGTAAGGCTTGTTCCATAATCACCAATATAACCTAAATTGTTCAAGAGCGTATGGCAATTCTCCCCCGGAGTTGGTGTAGGGTCAGGATTCCATATATAATACTGCTTTTTCCCAATAACAAGTTGAAATGACAGGGTATCAGTGTAGAGTCCTGATTCAACAATCATTCTAAGTCCTGCAGTTGTTCCACTCGGAGTATAGATATCAGCAGTAACTGTAAAAGGGTCAAGAGCATTATTTGCTGTATCACCAACTGCAATGGTTCCAAAATTACCAGAGGAATCGTTTATTGTAACATAGGATGAGAGGCTCTGAAGTGTGGAAGTAACATTCTCGGCATCTCGAGCACCCTCGTTTTTCAGCGTGATAATAAGATCTGCTGTCTCATCCGGGTCAAGGATTCCATTTCCATTCCCACCCACGATGGCACTATGTTGATAGGTAAGTGTGGGAAGAGGATTGATATAGACCTGTAATGGATAATCCCAGGTTCCACCGATACAGGTCAGGTTGAGGTCAAAATCTACCAGGTGCCCTAAGGGAGTGGAGTTATCGGCTTTGACTATTAACGAAGCTTCAACAGTGTCCAGTGGCAATATATCCCCTAAATTTGAACTTCCGTTTATTATTGTAACGTAAGGGTCAGAAGTGCTTATAGATGCATTCGAGTTTTCAGCTGTATTGAACCCAGCATTGTAGATCTGAACAACAAGGCCTACCTCCTCTCCACTTTCCCACATTCCATTGCCATTTCCTCCCGGAGCAGGGTCATCTATCCAGTTAGACAAAACCGTAAGGAAGGTATTCATAAAAGGTTTTGCCATCACTGACAGGGCAGCGATTTCTGCCTTTATCACCTCTGTTGCAAAGGCGTTATTATTGTATCCAGCACCAACTGTATCACTTGTAAGGTGATAATGAGGGTTAACAACAGGAGAATCTTCAATATTACAGAGGGCAAAATAGCCATTATACCAGAATGGAGCATGGTCAGAATAGGGTGCCGAGAAGACCATTCTTTTTCTTGTAAGAAGTGTCGTATAAGTATCAGCACAGGCAATAAAGAAATCCGCAAGAGGTTCACAAGGAGGATTCGAAATTTTGGCAATTACCTCTATGCTCTCAGGCAAGGCATCAACATAAGCAATCATATCTCCATTTAAGACCCCGAGTATGCTATCGCCCTGTGAACGTGCCAACGATGCATAATAATCGCTTCCATAAAGACCAAACTCCTCACCTGAAAAAGCAATGTACCTCACCGAATACTCAAAACCAAAATCCTTCATTACCCTCGCCGCTTCGATTGTAGCCACTGTACCGCTGGCATTATCATCAGCACCAGGTGCAATATCGGGTGCCTGATCTGAGACTGCATCGAAATGCCCACAGATTACTGTGTATATGCTGTCAGGATAGAGAACTCCACGTTTTACACCAATAACATTCGGCGCATGGCCTGAAGTGTGGTATTGAAAAAAGATTGAATCACATCCATAGGTATTAAATTTATTTGCAATATAATTTGCTGCGGCAAAGCAGGAGTCATGTGTCGAAAACCTCGTCCTGAAGTCCTGTAACCTTCTTACAAATCTCAGGACGCTGTCGGGCTCGACTCGATTGACAATCACCTGGACAATCGGGTTTGCTCTGAATCGTAGCGGAGAGACTTCGTCTTTTATTAAAATGGGCTTTAGTGATAATCGACTGATCATCACCTTCTGCTTTATCAATTCCTCGAGTATTCCCTCTTTTATCTTAATGAGAAAATTCTCACCATCCGAGGTCAAGAGCTCACCGAATTTAGTCAAATCAATTTGTGAATTCAGTGGATGAACAAGATAATAATCCCCTTCCTGTGGCTCCTCATCAAGGACATGATAGGAATAAGGTGAAATTTTATAAAAATCTGAACTCTCTACGAGAAGGATTGCACAGTTATCAAGCTCACTCACCACCTTCAAACCTTTTTCTATAAATGGTGTTAATCTATCTTTTGTTAACTCAACTCTAATGAGATATTCTTCAGCACCAAAGCATAGTGTGGTAATAATTAAAGTAAACATTACGATTAATGATATTTTTTTTGCCATACTAACCTCTTTGTTAGATGTGACTGACCTCAAATAACTACATTGCTTTATGCTGTAATAAGTTTAGCACTCTGAAAAAGTGTTGTCAAGAGAAAATTGTTCTATATAGCGCGAAACAAGTTTCGCTACTCCGTTATTATGAGATTGCTTCGCCTGTCTACGCTGAAGTCGCCGACGCTCCAGAGCTTTGGCGACGGAGCGCTTCGGCAGGCAGGCATAAGCCGGGTAGGATGAAGAACTCGCAATGACAAGGAGCTAAATTTCCTTAATTTCCACAATGACCTTTTTGATCTTCTGTCCGTCCATCTCCTTCACAATTAATCTGAATTTTTCCCCCTCAATCATTGTATCCTTATTTGGGAGCTCCTTGAGATGATCCATAATGAAACCGCTTATTGTATCATAGTCACTTATTGGAATGCCAATATGCAATTCTTCATTTATTTCATCAACCTTGGTTAAACCACTAACGAGATATTCCCTGTCATTTAGTTTCTTTATCATTTCTTCTTTAACCCTTAAATCAAACTCGTCTACTATCTCACCGAAGAGGTCCTCAACAAGATCTTCTAAAGTGACAAGGCCCTCGGTTTCGCCATACTCATTAACAACAACAGCCATCTGTGGCACCTCATCCTTCAATTCAGTTAGAAGCATATCACATCTTTTATTTGGAGGGACAAACTTAACAGGTCTGATTATTCTACTTATCTTTCCATGCTCTTTTGTAAAAACGTCCTTTACTGTTAATATTCCGATTATCATATCAGGGTCTTTTTTGTAAACAGGAAACCGTGATAAACCTGTCATTTCTGCCATTCTTAACACATCTTTGACCTTAAAAGGATACCTTATCATTTTCATTTTAACCCGAGGGATCATTATATCGGATACGGGCCTCTCACTAAACTGGAAAATCTTTGAGAAAATTTCCTTATCAATCTTCTTGATTTTATCACCTATCACAGTTCTATTCAAAGCCCATTTTAAGGTTTCACGGTTAATATCCTCTTTAAACATTTGTTTTTTATTTCCATCAATTCTGAACAGTATAAGACGTGAAATTGTTCTAACTATCCAGGAAAAAGGGAAAAAAAGAATACGGAAGCCTTTCAATAAAGGAAAGTTAATTACCGCAACATTATTAGCATAAATCCTTGATAAGGATTTAGGAATTATCTCACCAAGAAGGAGTATTAAAAAAGAGACAATGAAAGTTGTCAGAACCATACCTGCAAAACCCCAGTATAATGAAAAAGCCCTTGTAGCTATAACAGTAATAGCAACTACAAAGAAATTATTTCCAATAAGTATCGTAGCGATATAATCTTCTGGTTGTGAGAAAAATCTAATTACTTGCTTTGCTCTTTTGTCTCCTGATTTTGCTCTATGCCTTATCTTAATCGGACTTGCTGAGATTAAGGCAATCTCAGTAGCAGTAAAGAAAATAACAAACAACAAGAAAATTGAAATAAGAACGAAATAGGGCACTTATCCTCTCCTCTTGATAAGAATTTTCTCCAGTTTTCTTCCATCCAATTTTACTACTGTAAAAACTAAATCCCTATAGACAAAAGACTCGTCCTCTTTCGGAACCCTACCCATATTTAATAAAATAAATCCACCGATAGTTTCGTAATCACCCCGAGGAAGTTGTTTATAAAACTTGCTAGGAAAGTCATCGATTTTTAGTTCTCCATCCACCAATATCTCGTCCTTTGAAATGTATCTATAGACCGGAATGCTTACTTTGTGATATTCATCCTTTATGTTCCCTAAGACCTCTTCCAATATATCATTCATTGTTACTACACCTTCAACTCCACCAAACTCGTTAACAACAACTGCAAAATGCACTCTCTTCTTCCTGAATTCAAGAAAAAGGTCTTTTAATCTCATTTTTTCGGGGATAAACAGTGCATCCCTTAAGATAGTTTTAACCTTCCTATCCTCTTCTTTCCCATATATAAGAAGGTCCTTCAGATAAAGGATTCCATCAATTTTTTCTTCACCTGTTGAATATACTGGAATACGGGAATATGGTTTCTGCAACAACAATGAATATACCTCTCCGATCTTCATATCGTCACTGATAAAGAAGACCTTCGTTCTCGGCGTCATTATCTCAGACACAACACTTTCGTTTAATGTAAAAAGTGAATTTATCATCTCTTTTTCTTTTCCCTTAAAAATTCCTTCTTTTTCACTTATTTCAAACAATGTTTTAAGCTCACTATATGAGATCTCTTCCTTTATTTTTTTCTTCATAATACTGATAATCCAACCACTTAAAAGATTGAGAAGAAAGACGAAAGGACGCAGTAATAATACAAGGTAAAAGAGCGGAATTACGCTCTTTTTTGAAAGTTCTTTTTTTCTCCTTAATGCATAAAACTTTGGAGTAAATTCACCGAAAATTAAAAGAAAAGTGGTAATAAGAACTGTATTAAGTAGCATCCCCAATTTTACATTTAAATGGAGATACGCAACAAGTTCAAGGAAAACAAGGGTTATTAGAACCGAGAAGGCAACATTAACAACAGTGTTTGACAATAGTATTGTTGTAAGCAGATTGTGAGGAAATTGGTGAAGATTCTCAAAAAAGTATTTTCTCCTCTTTTCGTCAGTTTTAATACATTCAATCTCTGGCTCGCTGAGGGAAAAAAGAGCAGTTTCTGAACCAGAAAAAAATGCAGATAGAACGAGTAAGATAATGCAAATAAGAAAAAAAACAACGACTTCCATCATTTATTTATATAGTATTTCTCCTTCGACCTCATAACCTCTCTGTCACTTTCACTCTCGTCATCATAACCCAAAAGATGAAGCATGCCATGTACAAAAAGCAGCTTTATCTCCTCGTTAAAATTATGCCCGTACTTTTTAGCATTATCCTGAGCCATTTCAATAGAAATGTAGATATCCCCGAACATGCCTTTTCTATATTTAGAACCCTCCCCTTCAATAAAAGAGAAGGTAAGGACATCTGTTGGTGCATTTCTTCCTCTGTATTTCCTATTTAACCTCTTAATATGCTTATTACCAGTAAAGATACAGTTAATATCCTCGCTACCCTTTACTCCTTCTTCCCTTAATATTTCTTTCCCCAGTTTTCCGAAGATAGAAGTATCTATCTTCTCTTTCATAAGGTTACTAAAAATTATCATTTTTTATGGATATTCAACTCGAAGGTGATACATTCCAATAATGATAGGTAAAAAACTCTCACCAATCTTTTTTAAATCCACAAGGGTTAATTGAGAGTTATTCAACTGTCCGTCACGGAAACGCTCTTCTATAATCTCATTAATGAGTGATTTCAACCTTTTTGCATTTGGTTCTTCGAGACTCCTCGATGCAGCTTCTACCGAATCAGCAAGCATTACTATCCCGGACTCCTTTGTTGAGGGTGAAGGTCCAGGATATCTAAATTGACTCTCATCAACTTTTTCCTTATGTTTCTGTTTTTTTGCTTTCTCAAAGAATGGGACAATCAATGAACTACCGTGATGCTCTCTTATAATTTTGATTATTTCATTCGGCAATCCAGCTCGCTGAGCAATCTCAATGCCCTCTTTGACATGGGAAATCAGAATTATACAACTAAGTTGGGGAGTAAGTTTGTTATGAGGATTTTTTATACCCATCTGATTCTCAATAAAATATTCAGGCTTTAACATTTTACCAATGTCGTGATAGTAGGATGCCACCCTTGTCAAGATGGAATCTACTCCTATTGATTCAGCTGCGGCTTCTGCTAAATTTCCAACAATAATACTGTGGTTATAAGTTCCAGGTGCTGTAACAGAAAGTTTTTTCAACAAAGGTAGGTTAAGGTCAGACCATTCAAAAAGTGTAATGTCAGTTGTAGTTTCAGTAAATTTTTCAAAAAGCGGAAGTAAACCAATTAATAGAAAAACTGAAACAACAGCATTTATGAACCCAAAAGAAGTTCCCATTAGGATACTAAAAATAGGTGTTCTACTAAATGATTCAATTCCGAATACTAATAACATATTTGTAACAGAAATAATGAACAGAGCTTTATACAGTTTAGCTCTTCTATTAATACCTTTCACACTGAATATACCAGCAATACTACTAACCATTAAAAAAATGAAAACGGGAAACCGCATTCCTGTAAATATTGCCAGTATACTGGCTAAAACAAAACAAATCACCATACTGAAGATTTCACCGAAAAGCATTGTGAAGACCATTGCAAGAAAGGATAGTGGTATGAGAAAAAGAAATATATGTTCTAACTTGAACAGAAATGAAGCAAGGTATAAAAATATAAGCATAACAATTTCTATCATTAATAACTTTTCGCTCTCTCTCCATAAATAGTTCTTATATTTAATGATATAAAAGTATAAAACGAACAGGAGAAGCAAAAGGAGCATATTTAGTCCAAGCCTCAGGAATATATTCTCCAATATGCTTTTTTTCTGTCCCACTATTTCATTTAATGAATTCAGCTTAAGTGCAATTTGCTTTGTTATCTGATCATGTGCTCTCACAATCATTTCGCCCTTCAGAACTAAACCTTTTGTTTCTGAAACAGATGCACTTGCCTCTTTTCTTCTCTTTTCGGTCTCCTCTACATTTATTCTTAGATTCGGAGTGTAAAACAAGACTGTTACCTCATCCATTGCTTTAATAATTTCTTCATCTCTCTTTATGTAAGAAAAGGTTTTATTTTTTATAAGGTCCTTTGCTTCATCAAGACTATAAAAATCCTTTGAAGAATATATGATTTCACCGCTCGATTTCCTCACGGATATTCTTTTTTCTTTCATATAAGGAATCCTACTCTTATCATAAATGATCCCTTTCTCAATGGGTTGAAAAAGAATCTCTTTGAGCTTTTCCCTTTTTTCCCTTATTTCAGGTCTCAGCAGGAAGGTAACGGTATTTTTAGAGATATTGTATCCATCATCTGCCATATTTTTAAGGCTTTTATCAAGGGTCTTTTCTTTCCTCTCAAAAAGTATGACAAAAAAATTCTCTATCTTTTTAACTAAATCTTGGGTCTTATCCTCATCATAATCAACAACAGGTAATACACTTTCTATTGCTTTCTTTCTTTCCCTTTTAATCTCCTCAGGGTCCTTTTTTACAGGAAAGGTAAAGGGTGCTATAATATCCTGCTGTGCAATATCTCCTTCCCTCATTGAAGTGAAAAAACTCCCTGGTTTGGGATAAATAACATTAAGAAGGAAAAAAATCAGAATGAGTTTTATTACAATACTAAAATTTTTCCCAAGTATCTTTCTGATAACGCGCCTAAAATCATTCTTTCTCTTTGTCTGAATATCTCTCATAAGCCTCTACAATTTTCTGAACTAATTTTCTTCTTACAACATCCTTCTTTGTAAGATAAATAAAACGAACGGATTTAACCCCCTCAAGGATTTTCTGAATCTGCACAAGACCGGAGGATTGCGCTTTGGGCAAATCTATCTGTGTTATATCTCCTGTTACTACTGCTTTAGAACCATTTCCAAGCCTTGTTAGAAACATCTTCATCTGAACACTTGTTGTATTCTGTGCCTCATCAAGGATTATAAAGGCATCATTAAGTGTTCTTCCTCTCATAAAAGCAAGAGGTGCAACTTCCACTGTTTGAGTATCGTAAAGTCTTGTTAATTTATCTCTCGAAACCATATCAATCAGCGCATCATAGAGAGGTCTCAGGTATGGGGCTATCTTTTCCATGAAATCTCCTGGCAGAAAACCAAGGCTTTCCCCCGCTTCAACTGCTGGTCTTACAAGCACAATCCTTTCATATTTTTTTGAGATAAGATTTTGAACAGCTTTAGCAACGGCTAAATATGTTTTTCCTGTTCCGGAAGGACCTATACATATTACTATATCCTTGTTTTCTATTGCATTAATATATCTTCTCTGCCCAGGAGTCTTTGGATAAATTTTCTTTTTTGGTGTCTTGATAAATAAGGTCTCTTCTTCCCTTTTCTTCTCATCCTTATGATCAAATACTGAACTAATTGAAAACTCATCGATAATCTCACCTGTTTTAACCTTTGTAAGCAAAATCTGAAGACAGGGTTCAAAACCCTCAATCTCTTTTTTATCTCCTATAAGAATAAGTTTTTCTCCTCTTACAACAATTCTTCCGGAGAACTTTTGTTGAAGAATTTTTAGATTATAATCTTTATTTCCTAGAAAGTTAACGAGGGGAAAACCCTGTAGAATATAAGTTTTTTCAGTCAATTATAAATTTTACCCTTGAATGGTAATAGAAAAATATGTGTTCTGTGTTTAAATCACAGTTCAATGGTAAAAATACTGATTTAGTTAAGAGTTGTATAACTAATGCCGAGCAGCCAACCATGTTTTTGATTGGCTGCCTTTTAAGATTATTAGTTAAGGTCTCGGAACTTTCAGTTTCCAACCTGGATAGATTAAATCCACGTTTTTTATTAAATCTTTATTAGCGTTATAAATCTTTGGCCATAGTGCATAGTTTCCATGACCATAAACTTCCGCATATTCTGCAAGTTTAGAAAGCCAGTCTCCTTCTTTTACAACATAGATGTCATATTCAGGTATCTTTGCTATCTCTGCTTCAAGATCTGCAATTTTTGCATCGAGCTCTGCGATAGCTCCTTTCAATGGGTCAATCTCAGCCTTCAGTTCTTCCACCTTTGCCCCATATCTCTCAGCACAAGCTCTATACTCTTCGATCTTCATAAGTGCTTCTTCCTCAGTAATTTTCTCCTGCGCCATAGCTAACGAGTAAAAAGCTATTAGAGAAATGGACAAAAGTAAAACTATAAATATTCTGCTTTTCATTTTACATCCACTCCTTTCAATTCAACTTTACTTTTTTCCTTTCAATTCATCAAGTTGTTTCTCCAGTTCAACAACCTTCGCCTCCTTCGCAGCTTTCTCTTTTTTAAGTTCCTCTATTTGCATCTCTAACTTCTTTACTTCTGATTTTGCAGACTCGCAGGCGTTCTCAGCTTCTTCTAACTCAGCCATCGTCTCTGTTGAAGCATACTTAGGACCGCATCCTATGAAACCAATAAATGAAACAATAAAAGAAAGCAGGATTAAAATAGTAAAAAACTTCTTCATCCGAATCACCTCCTTACTCTTTTTTGTTGAAATATATCAAAGTGAGATTAATTTGTCAAGGAAAATCTTAACTTTTTTTAAAAAAAGTTATTTTTCTCTTGACAACACATAATAAATGTGTAAAAATAGTTTAAAAAAGGAAAAATGAAACTTAGGAGGTAAAATTTGGCTGAAGACTATGAAGGACTACCACCTGAGATTGAAAAACTGAGTGAAAGGTTAGCAAGAGATCCAAAATCGCTTGTCTTCTCATCCCTTGCTAATGCATATAGGAAAAATAACATGGTGGATGAAGCGATCGAAATCCTTCAGAAAGGCTTGGAGATTCATCCTAACTATGTAAGTGCAAGGATTGTTCTTGGAAGATGCTATGCAGATAAAAGAATGTACGAAATGGCTAAGACAGAATTTAAAAAAGCCCTGGACAGCGATCCTCAAAATATCGTTGTCCTTGAAAAACTTGGTGAAATATATAAAACGCTTAACCACTATGAAGAAGCATACGATATATATAAGAAACTTTTAGAGTTGGACCCTATTAACGAAAATTTTGAACGGGACGTAGAATCACTAAAAGCTCATTTGGGACAAATTACACCAGAATCAAAAGAATTTAACACCTTTCAAACAATTCCAAGCCAGAAAAATGAGAAAAAAGTCAAGGAGGAAAAACCCAAAGAGGCGGAAGAAACGGTTGAGACCGTAATAGCTGCACCAACACTTTCAGAGATTTTCGAAGACGTTTCCCCTCCACCAGGAGAACCTTCTGAAAAAACGTTCGCACCAGTGGAAGATAAAAAAGAGGAAGAAACTATTTCAACCCCCACTTCATTCTCGGAAATGGTTAAAGAACAGCCACCTTTAACTAAAGAACCAGTAACGACAATCGAAGAAGAAGCTCAGCCTGCTCAAACCGAAATACCTGTAGAAAAAGAAGAACGAGAAGAGAAAGAACCACTGAAGGAGGTTGGACAACCAGAGAAAGAGGAACCAATGGAAGAAATCACATCTATTTTTGAGGAAGGTGGCTTGGGAACCGCTCAAGAATTGCCAAAAGAAGAAGCAGCTCCTGTTGCAGAAGAGATTGTATCAGAGTTAAGCAAGGAATTAGAAAAGAAGGAAGTTGTTACACCAGTTGAAAAACCTCCGGAAAGCGTAAAAGAAACAGTAGAGAAAAAAGAAAAACCAACTGCAACGGAAACACTCGCAGAAATTTACCTCAGTCAAGGTTTTGTAACAGAGGCACTAAATATATATAAGGAAATACTAAGTAAAAATCCTGAAAACGAAACGATTAAGAAGAAGATAGAGGAACTTGAGAGACGAAGCACTACGGAAGCAGGTTCCCAAGAACAATCCATAGAAGGACCTCCGACAGAGGAAAGTCAAGAAAGTCCAACTGACGAAAAAAAGAGAAATCAATCTAAAAACCTCGACAGTTTCCAGAATTGGCTAAAGAAATTTCAGCAGTGATAAGCAGCGAAATTTTCAAGCATCTTCCAAAGGGTTCCAATTATTTTGTTATTACAAACCTGAAGAATATTCAATTCCTTTCTGGTTTTACGGGTGATTGGGCTATACTTATTTTATCAAAAAAGAAAAGCTATCTTCTTACAGATTCAAGATTTACTGAACAGGCAGCAAAAGAGACCCGTGGATGTGATATAATAACTGTCAAGAAGCCATTTCCATCATACTTAAAATCAATTATAAAGAAAACAAAAAAAGTTGCCTTTGAATCGAATAATCTTCATTACGGATCTTACAGGAAAATAAAGAAAAGTTTGCCAGGAAGGAAATTTATTCCTACAAGTGGGATCATAGAAAAATTTCGTATGCTCAAAACCACCGAAGAGATAGAAAAGATTTCGAAAGCAGCAAAGATTGTTGATTTAGGATTCTCAAAAATATGTAATTCTATAAAGGTAGGTGTACGGGAGATTGAGATTGCCTCGGAACTTGAATATATACTCAGGAGTGACGGTTCCACAGCACATCCATTTCCTACTATTGCCCTTACTTCATCAAATTCCTCTCTTCCACATGGACAACCTGGGATGAGAAAGATAAAAAAAGGAGACTTATTCCTTCTCGATTATGGCGCTACATACAAAGGTTATGTCTCGGATATAACAAGGACAGTTGTGGTAGGGAAAGCAACAAAGAAACAGAAAAAGATATATAATACTGTCCTGAAAGCACAGATGGCTGCAATAAATGCCATTAAAGTAGGTATGAAACTAAATGATATAGATAAGACTGCCAGAGATATTATAACAGAAGCGGGATACGGTGAATATTTTGGTCACGGTCTTGGACACGGTATTGGACTTGATATCCATGAATCTCCGAGTGTATCTTACAGGAGTAAGGATATAGTCGAAGAAGGAATGGTTTTCACTGTGGAACCAGGTATCTATATTCCCAAATGGGGTGGTGTAAGAATAGAGGACGACGTTGCAATCGTTAATAACAAAGTCAGGATACTCACAAAATCCCAAAAAACAAAACTTATAGAAATCTAATCCATATGCCAACAACATCTGATATAAAAAAGGGATCAAACATTCGTTACAAAAAAGGTATCTATACAATAATTGATTTTCAACATGTAAAACCTGGAAAAGGCGGGGCATTTGTAAGGTTAAAACTCAAAAATGTAGAGACAGGGCAGGTTCTCGATGATACTATGAGGGCGGGTGTTTCCATTGAATTTATCAGGATTGAGAGAAAACCTTATCAATACCTTTATTCTGATGGTGATTATTTTTATTTTATGAATAAAAATACATATGAGCAGATTCCTATTCACAAGGATTTAGTATCAGGAGTAATCAGCTATCTAAAGGAATCCATTGATATGATCTGCCTTTTTGCAGAAGGAAAGCCAGTAGGTGTAGAACCTCCTATGTTTATAGAACTTACGGTTACTGAGACCGAACCAGGGCACAAGGGAAACACAGTATCATCAGGGACAAAACCCGCTACAACAGAAACAGGACTAAAGGTGAATGTTCCACTTTTTATAAATGTTGGCGATATGATAAAGATTGACACCCGAACAGGGGAATATATTGAGCGGGTGTAAATATAGCTTGACTATTTTCCTCTCAATTTCAAAAATTAAATCCTAAATCCGAATTTCTAGATTTTTCAGAATATTGTATGGGCGTTCAATTGAACGCCCCTACTAACGATAGTTGCAAATTCGAGAAACACCGAAAAACATTACTTTACAAAAAATCTTTTGTATCCAAATTCGTTGGAAGCTGAAATCACCTCATTATTCTTACCGAATGCAAAAACTCTAAATCCATACATATTGTTTTTCTTAAGCTTTTTACTCGTAGAGTAAGTATAATCATTTTCAAATTTGCTCTTTTCTTTTAGTTGATTGTACAGTTCTTCAAGTTCAACATTTGTTTCTTTGATGTCATTACATAGGGCAACAGGGTAATAAGAAGTAGTTGTACCCTTTTTTACTATGTGTGTAATCTCAATTGTATATGAATGTGCACCTGGATAAGGTAACCATACAAACTTCAATTCCTCTAATGGTATTGAAGAGCCATTCGAAGGAACAATGATTCGCACTGAATCTCTGTAATGGAAAGGAGAAAAGATAAAAGGTTCATCTTTTACCGTAAACTGGAACTTATTTTGAAATGTATTAGGTAGTCTTTCAGCCATCTTCTCTAATGCCTTCTTCTCTCCATACTTTTTAATTAGCTTATCGAGCTCTTTTATTATGTTATCGGTTTCAGTTAGTGGTTTTAAAAATAATCTTTGAATTCCTTGGGTGATTTTGTTGACAAAAATCTTATTGTCTATTTCATCCTTACCATTGTATATCACAACACCATTAAAATGGTATGTCCCCTGAGCAATAGGAATAGTATAATTGCCATTGGAGTCAACTGTAACCGTCTTTGTCTTTTTCCCTGGAGCTATTATAAGAGCAATATTCAATCCTTTTGCAGGTTCGTCATTGATAAAAATACTCCCCTTGATTTTTCCATTTCCTACAGGAATTTCTTCATATTTATAACTCCATACTGATTCACTACCTGGCTTGTGGTATAAAATGTCTCTTCTCACGACATAATCATAGTCTGTTGTCGTGTCATCTCTCGTATAATATGGATGGATTGGAGTCCAGATATTCCTCAAAATTTTCCTCACTAGAAATGGATAGGAGAGAAATCCAAGTATTAATCCAATAAGTAGGATGCAAATCATTGATAGAATAAATATTATTAAACTTGTCCTTTTTGAAAAATTACTAAACATTATCTAATTATAAAAAAATTAAAAGCATTACTTACTTAAGAGGTCCTATGGCTTTTTCTACCTCATCAACAAATTCTCCTGATTTTACAACTTCAGTGAGCCTGTTGATATCTTGATAAGTAGGTCTGTCTTCTTTGAGATGGTCAACATATTTCCTTACTATGTTATAAGCAATCTGAACACCCTTACCGGGCTTTATGGGCTTTCTTAAATCAACAGCCTGAGCGCCTGCCATAAGTTCTATTGCAACTACTGCATTTGCATTTTCTATAATCTGCCTCGTCTTGATTGCTGTAGTCATCCCCATGCTAACAAAATCCTCCTGATCCGCTGCTGCCGGGATTGAACCTGTTGCTGCAGGATTACTTAACACTCTGTTTTCACAGCAAAGAGAACCAGCGGTATACTGCGATAACATCAATCCTGAAAATATCCCTGCTCCCTCTGTTAAAAATGCAGGCAGTCCCATACTCAGGTGTGGATTCATTAATCTGTTCAGTCTTCTCTCTGAGAGTACACACACAGTCGTAACCGCTGTTCCAAGCAGTTCGAGTCCGAATGCAAGCGGGGTTCCCTGGAAGTTTGCTCCGGTTAAACAGACACCACCTTCATCTTCGAAGAAGAGAGGATTATCACCCACACCATTCAGCTCAATGAGAAACATTTTTCTTGTAAACTTGAACGCATCTTTTGCTGCACCAACAACCTGTGGTGTACTTCTTAAACTGTAAGCATCCTGAACCTTTTTCCCTTTCTGTTTAAGGAGTTCACTTCCCTCTACAAGTCGTCTAATATTTTCAGCTGTATCAATGGCACCTGGATATCCACGTGCTTTATGAATCCTCTCATCGAAAGCAATCATATTTGCATTAAGCACTTCAAGTGTCATTGCAGCAGCAACCTCTGTTGTCCTTAGCCATCTTTCTGCATCATGTATTTGAATAGTACCCATTCCTGTAATAACATTCGAACCATTTATCGTTGCCAGCCCGTCCCGTGCCTTAAATTTTATAGTCGGTATACCTGCCTTTTCCATTACCTCTTTCCCGCCCATTCTTTTTCCATTAAAGAACGCCTCTCCTTCTCCTATGAGAACGAGTGCCATCTGCCCCATTGGTGAAAGGTCTCCGGAAGCACCCACTGAACCCTTCTGGCACATTATAGGTGTAACACCTTTGTTCAGCATCTCTTTCATTGTTTCGACGATTACCGGTCTGCAACCTGAATGACCATGAACCAGAACATTTATTCTACTTAGAATAGATGCACGCACATCTTCAACAGCAACAGGTTCTCCATAGCCTGCTGCATGGCTGTATACAAGATACCGCTGATATTCCTCAGTCTGTTCAGGTGTTAGAACCACTTCAGCCAGTTCTCCTATGCCTGTTGTCACTCCATACATTATTGCCCTTTCCTTGATTTTTCTCTCTACTATTTCACGGCATTTTGCTACTTTTTCCATTGCCTCATCAGGAATCTCAATCATTTCATTATACCGTGCAACCTTAATAACATCTTCTATTGATAAATTATTCCCCTTAATCTTTATTGCCATATTCGTTCCTCCTGGTTATAATACTCATTATACTTTTTTACACTTTAATATTTTCATTCTTTAATCACAAACTTGTATTCTTTATATCAAAAACCTCAAGTCTTGTCAATAGACTTTCACTACAACACCCATGTTCTTTTCGCAGGCTAAAGCCTGCGGCTACCTCCGATATTCTGATACTCTGATATCCTGGTATTCTGACTTTCTATTTTTCTGCAGCTAACTTCTTCTGTACATACGGAATGAGTCCTCCTGCATCAAGGATAGAGAAAATAAAATCGGGAAATTCTTTGAACCCTATGGTTTTACCTGCTTTTAATATAATTTTTCCGCTGGTAAAATCTATTTCTACTTCATCACCATCCTCAATCATATCAGCTGCTTCATGTGAAACTACAATCGGTAAACCCTGATTTATCCCATTTCTGAAGAATATCCTTGAGAACGATTTTGCAATAACTGCAGATATTCCTGCAAATTTTAAGCAGGTGGCTGCCTGTTCCCTTGAACTACCACATCCAAAATTTTTACCTGCAACTATAATATCTCCCTTTTGAATCTTTTTAGGGAAATCGGGGTCCAAACCTTCAAGTGCATGCAGAGCCATTTCTTCTGCATCTATAATAGGGAGGTAGCGACCTGGATATATCACATCGGTATCTATATTATCCCCTAATTTTATTACTCTTCCTTTGACTTTCTCTATCATTGTCCTATCCTTTCCTCCTTTCTAAACATTGATATGCAGGCTGATCCTTCGACAAAGTTTACCCTCGAGTGTAACGAAGGGCTCAGGACAGGGCCTGCGACTACATTCTTCTCCTTACTTCTTACTCCCTACTACTTACTACAAACTACCTACTCTCCTTCCATTATACTGATACTGTCTCCCTTTCTAACCTCACCACCAGTTAAGATCTTCACAAAAATGCCTTCAGTCGGCATTAGACAAGTACCCACTTGCTTGAAAATTTCACAACCGTTATGGCATTCCTTACCTATCTGTGTAACCTCAACAACGATTTCATTCCCAATTTTAAGTTTTGTACCAATGGGTAAGGAAATAAGGTCTATATTTTCTGTTGTAAGATTCTCAGCAAGATCGCCAGGTCCAACATCAACTCCCATTTTTCTCATCTTCTCTATACTTTCTATTGCAAGTAGACTCACTTCCCTCTCTGTTCCTGCATGGGCATCACCAACAAAACCAAACGCCTTCTTCATAATTCCCCTCCCAACATCCTCCTTCTTCTTCCCTTTTTCCTCTCCTATGCAAACCGCAACTATCTTTCCCATCTCATTCCTCTCTACTGTTCTCTCCTCACAGGCTAAAACCTGTTTCTATACATATTTTCCTTCTCACCAAATCTCCGTTTCTCCGTTTCATCCTCACTCTGTCCTCTGATATTCTGGTATTCTGACTTCTGCCTACTGCCTACTATTAGTTCTCCGATTCCCTCTTAAAAATACCGCTCTTGCCTCCATGTTTTTCAATGAGTTTTATATCCGATATTACTATCTCCCTGTCGACTGCTTTGCACATATCATAAATAGTGAGAGCAGCAACAGAAACTCCTGTGAATGCTTCCATTTCAACGCCTGTCTTTCCTGTTGATTTTACAGTACAGCTCATCTCTAAAAAAGCCTCTTTTTTATTCATTTCAATATCTATATTTATAGAAGTGAGAAGGAGCTTATGGCACATAGGAATCAGTTCGTCCACCCTTTTGGCAGCCATAATGCCTGCAACCTTTGCGACTGTGATAACATCTCCCTTTTTAATTTTATCCTCTTCTATAAGTGCAATGGTCTCAGGTTTCATGTAAACCCTTCCCTTTGTAATTGCATACCTTTCGGTATTTTCCTTTCCACTTATGTCAACCATCGAAGCCCTTCCTGATTTGTCAAAATGGGTTAATCTATTCATATCATCCTCCTATGGATGCCATTGGCTTTTTAATTATTTTTCGACCGTTTGAGTCAATAGGTGATAATGGTTTTAGTAGAATAGTATCCTTTATAAGATGTTTTATCTCTCTGTCAGTCCCTCCACTCCTCAGCGCTCCCTTTAAATCAACAAATTTTTCGCTCATAAGACAGGGGAATAACCTGCCATCTGCAGTCAATCTTAATCTATTACAATCATTACAGAATCCTTCGCTCATTGGTGCTATAATTCCTATAGCTCCCTTAGCATTCTTGTATTTCATATAGAAAGCAGGTCCATTGCCTTTGAGAGTGGATACTGGAGTTAGTTCCCCAATTGTCATTAGTTTCTCTTTAATACACCCCAGAGAGAAATATGAATGTGGTTCCTTAATGGGCATATGCTCAATAAATCTAACTACGAGGGGTTTCCTCTTCGTAAGTTCTGCAAAATCAAGTATTTCATCTTCATTTAATCCTTTAATAACTACTACATTGATCTTCACTGGCTCAAAGCCTAACCTGAGTACAGTTTCAATACCATCAAGAACATTATTCAATTTATCTTGTTTTGTAATCTCTTTAAATCTTTCCCTTTTTAAGGTATCAAGGCTAATATTTACACGCTTAATTCCTGCTGTAAACAATTCTTTGGCGAATTCGGGAAGAAGTGTTCCATTTGTTGTTATAGCTATATCATTAATAGAACTGATATTACCAATCATTTGAATAAGATGTATGATGTTTTTTCTAATTAGTGGTTCCCCTCCTGTGATTCTGACCTTTCTTATACCCAATTCAGATGCCAACTTTATAATATGGGCAGTCTCTTCAAGGGTAAGGATTTCCTCTCTCTCTAAAAGGGTGAAGTCATCCAACTTACAATAGATACATCTGAGATTGCACCTATCTGTTACAGAAACCCTCAAATAATCAATCCTTCTGCCGAACCTATCAACCATTCCGAACTTCATAAGATAAATAAGTAGTCAACTGTGTTTCAAATCAAAATCACATATCTCTAACTCCGAAACTCTTTTATGAGTTCTACTTCCACCTCACTTCCTGCATTTACACCTTCCTCATCCTTCGGAATATGAAGCAAACCATCTGCTTTGATTAAACTGCTCAGGATACCAGCACCCCGTTTTAACGGAAATGTATACATTTTTCCATCCCTATCCAAGAGCTTCATTCTGACTATTTCATCCATTCCAAGTTTTGAAACAATATCCTCTCCGAGGATTGCTTTTGTCTTCCTTCTTTTTTGAGGAATAATATCGAGTGCCATAGCGATGAGCTCCTTTACATATATATCAAGAATGACAAAGGCAGATACAGGATAACCAGGAAGCCCAATTATAGGTTTCTCCCCAACCTTTGCCAGAATCACAGGCTTTCCAGGCATTAAGTCGACACCATGAACGATTATCTTACCCATCTTTTTAATAACCAAGGCAGTATAATCCTCTGACCCTGCAGATGAACCAGCAATTACAATAACAATATCATTACAGGAGATTGCTTTACTAATTGCTCGCTCTATCTCTTGTTTATCGTTTTTTACAATCGAAGACCTCTGCGGTGCTCCTCCCCATTGCCTAATCATACCATCTGCAATATAGGAATTACAATCAATAATGCTCCCAAATTTAAGTTTCTCTTTTGGTTCGACAATTTCTGAACCCGTAGGTATTATTGATACATTTGGCTTCCTTCTAACCTCAACATAGAGCAGACCACAACTAAGCATGGCACCAATATCAATCGGTCTGATACAATGATGTGCAGGGATAATACTATCTCCTATCTTAAAATCCTCTCCCTTAAAACGGACATCCTTTCCCGGTGGGATTGAACTTCTTACCTCAACTGTTCTCTCATCAATTATCGTAACATCCTCTATTTTGACAACTGCATTAAACCTTTCATTTACAGGATTGCCTGTATCAATAAATTCAACATCCTTTCCTATGGAAACCCTTTTCGGGTTCGAAGATGATGTACCAAATGTTGACTCTGCTTTAATAGCAATACCGTCCATTGCAGCAGCATCATAATTGGGTGACGCAAGTCTTGCAGTAACTTCCTTAACCGTTATTCTATGGAGGGAATCTATTACCGGTATTATCTCAGAGTTCAATGGAAAAAGGGATAAAAACTCAACGCGAAGCATCTGAAGTGCATCCTTCCAATCCATCTTTTTCAGATATATCGTCCGTTTCATCGCCCGTAATATATCATAAAAAAAAATAAAATGCAATAAAAAACTCGTTTCTGGAGTGCAACAACTCCTGTTGTTGCAAAAAGAGTGTCATTACGCAAAAGCTCAGTAAACAAATCGTAAACAAATCGGAACAAATCGGGGTCAGGCTTCAATATACAAAATAACCATATAACAGATGAAAGGAAGTCTGGGAGTACAATAGATAGATTGGTTGGAGATTTTTTTCTTGCCTGCTCACCGTTTTTTGGTGGGACAAAAAGCCTTTAATATGTGTTATGCTATCGTTGCTTGACGTTTCTGTTTATTTTTTTAGATCGACTATAAAAATTTATTTCAATTCTTTTAATTTTTGTTTTGCACCATCTACATAATATGGATCTTTTCCATTTTTCACAAGAATATTGAAAAATTCCGTTGCCTTATCTTTTTCTCCGAGGGTTTTATAAAAGACACCAATATTAAAAATTATCAATTCATCCGTCTTATCCAATTCATATGCTTTTAAAAAATAATTTAATGCCTCTTTATCATTTTTGGAATAATAATAAAGAACGGCTTTATTTGAAAATCCGTATTTGTGTTTTGGGAAATATTTAATCATTAAATCACAATAAGAATGGACAAATTCCTTGACATTAGCAATTGTCCTATCCTGAAGTAAATCATCAAAATTGCCCTGAATATTTTCTATTATAAATTCAGAAGGATTTTCAATTAATTCATTATTATTCCAATAAATTTTGGTATTATTAGTTTTTTGTAAATAAATAATTGAACTTTCTAATTCAGATAAATAATTGTCTAATTGATATAATTCTTTATAGCACCACATCAATCCAAATCTCATTTCGAAGTGATCAGGAAAAAGTTTAATTCCCTTTTTAATATATTCAATTCCTTTTAATACAATATCTTCGTCATAATGAACACTAGGCCCAAAATATCCTTTAACCTCACCAGTCTTTGGATCAGTAATTTGGATTGTTTTTTCTTCATTCGGGGGCTCATCTTGAATTTGTATCCCAGTTGTTCTACCTTTATTTACATAAAAATTAAATTGGCATATATAATATTGGGGGTTTTTTAATTTATCTCCATCCCAATTATTCAAAATCTTTTCGGCATTTTTTAAGTCACTTTTTTGAATGTATTTATTAAATTCTGTAAAATTATCTTTTGAACAAGATAAGGCAAAAAGCAAAACAAAAATTAAAATTATTTTCATGTTATCTCCTATATTTTTTTATAGTCGGTCAGTTCATATCCGAACAGAAACAATTAGCCAAGCAATGTCGCACAACTACTCTAGCATAAAAGAAGTCCAGCCCTCTAAGCAAAACCTAATCTTCTCCTTAAACCACGCCATGCACTGCCATATTGCTTCAGTTTCCTTTCTCTTGTTCGTGCATGTTTTTCATAAATATAAGCCTCATAATAAACCAACTCTATACCATTATCGCTTTTCTTGTGTTCAACCAATCTCCTCTTTAAGTTTTCAGTGTAACCAATATAGAACCGATTCGTTCTTCTGTTCTTTAAAACATATACATAATACATACGTTATACCTCTGCATATAGGGCTGGATTTGGGAAATCTTTGATTTCCCTTTTATGCTGTGATAATAATTAAAAGGCTTTAACAAACAGCCTATAGTTAGTGTTTAACATATGTATAATTATATTTTACAAGTTTGCGTTTGTCAACCATAAAAAAATCCGAAATTACGAAATTAGAATTTGGGAAATTAATATCTTGTTTGTGCAATGAAAACGATTTTCAAAGATCATTACCTGTCTGCGTGCAACGCACAGGCAGGCAGAAGGAGATTTTTTTTCTTGCCTGCCCACCGTTTTTTTGGTGGGACAAAAAGCCTTTAATATGTGTTATATGAAGTCGCGGACAAAGTTATCCTCATTCTTGATGGATTAGAATCCCAAAAAGTTCTGAACATCTTCTTCACTTCCTTTAAAAGGACCTGCTTCTTCAAGCTTTAATGATGCCGTGGCAGCTGCGAATCTCCCCGATTCATTAATATCAGAAGATTTTAACCTTTTGTAAATATATCCAGCCATATAAGTATCACCACATCCAGTAGAATCTACTATCTTTCTCGGAGGAAAGGATTGAATGAAATAAAATTTCCCTTTTGAATAAATCAAAGATCCTTTATTTCCAAGCGTTATGATGATTTCATCAATACCATATGTAGATAGCTTTACTGCTGCTTTTTTTATATTATTTTCTCCTGATAGAATTTTTGACTCCGTTTCATCCGTTTTTAGTATGTTGACGTATGCAAGCCCCTCCTCCTTCTCTTCCCAGTCAACGTTCTTTACCTCACCTTTTTCAATCTTTCTCAAAAATCCTTGTATATCTAATGATATTTTTGCTTTTTTCGAAAGGAGTTTTAAAATTTCTAAAGGAATATCATCTTTCGTAAGAGGACCGAGATGGAAGATTTGTGTAGAAATATCTGGTATATCACCGGTGCTAAATGGCTGTGCAACATATTTTACATTTTGTATTCTGAAATCCAAACCTTCTGGATAAATGTTCTCAAAAACTGTGGTTTCTTGGCTCTTTTTATAAAAAATAGTAATGTTATTCTTGATCAAATCGTCCACCAAACATTTATCTTTATCTGAAGCTTTTGTTATTAAAGAAACATTTGAGCCCAGATTTTTCAATGCCATCGAGAAATAATATGCTACACCACCTGGCATCTCTTTTTCTACATTCTTAATTCTTACTATGTCCTTTGTTATGTGTCCTATGACGCAAACATCAAACATGACAACACTCTCATAATGTAAAACACTCCTATTTGTTTTTGTGCAGCAATGCTCAGTTTCTGTGCCGAATTTTGCTAATAATAAACCAAATCAACAATCCTAAAAAAATAAATACAATGTAGATGCACAAACTGATTAAAAGACTGAGTAAAAGAGTGGAACCTGTTAATTTGGTAAAAACAATGCTCCAAATAAACAATCCAGACAAAATAAATGCAATGCAGATGCACAAAATAAGTAAAAGAGTAGAACCTGTTAATTTGGTAAAAAGTCGTTTAATAAACTCCCTTTTTTTGGAAATACAAAAATCTTTAGGGCTAAGTGTCCTTCTCATTTCATCCTTTGGGAGGTTATATCCTTCATCATTAGCAATTTTTATAAGAGCCTCACCACTACCCACTTGATACCAAAGGTTTTGTGCTAATGCAAAAGTCAGACAAAGCGATAACAATGCACCGAACCCAAGCAATATAGGTCTAACAATGCATAAATATTTGGGATCTGTATTGAGTGCAAATGCTGCTGTAATTAACGCACCTCCAATTACTACTATGATGGAAGGGATTTGCCATGTCAAATTATCACGATGTCGCCAATCCTCAGAAATTTGCTGATATTCTACTTCATTCCAATTAGTCATTAGGACCACCTCTTGCTAATAATATTTAGACATTTCAAAACACACGAAGCCCACGATTTCATATAACTCGTTTATATCCGCAGTTAATTGCGGATATACCTCCAATATGGCGGTATATGCGAATGGTTCGGATATACATCCCTATAACCGCTCTTTTTCTCATCTTCTCGACTCATTCACCTCTCCTAAATTATCTAAGGGGCTGACTATTTTCCCTAAAGACTTTTTACTCACATGTGTGTAGATTTCAGTAGTCTTGGAACTCTTATGACCAAAAAGTTCCTGTAAATTTTTCACTCTCTCTTTCTCTTATTTCTCTAACCGATAGTAAATAAAAAACGTGAAGAAGTCAAGGAGAAAAATTTAGAAGTGGTCAAAAACGAACAAACGAACGCCTGCCCCCATTTTTCCATTCCCCCAATTACAATTCAATATAACTGGAACCATTAATGCTTGGTTATAGGATACTGGTTTATATCGAGTCATAAAACTCCCTCCCATTAATATTATATTAAATAATATAATACTATTCTTTTCTCAAAATGTAAATCAATTTTAACTATATTTTTGGAAATATAAGACTTTTCCGACAGTCTCGTTATATGCTGTGCAGCCATTACCAATCATTTTACTTTATCCTCTTCTACTATTTTTAGTATCTTATTACCTGCTTCTAATACAACAGCGAGAAACTTCTCAATTTCGTCTTCCTCCAATGGATATTTTCGACCTTTCAAATGCCCCAAATTGGGTATCTTACGTACAAAATTATCATCTATTACTCCCATATTATGCTCATAGATATGCCGGACTTGAAACATCTGAAAAAGAAATTCAAAATTTTCTTTACCAATTATGTCAGAAAGGGATTTCTCTGCAGATTTTGATAGAGCATCTGAAAGCACCTTTAAGTTTTGGAACAAATTTTTAGGCTTTTGTGGTAGGATAGCGGGATAGCGTGAATGAAGAGCCTTGCCAAGCGCATCAAAAGCAGATACACCACCAGAAAGCGCATCTTCCAAAATAGCCTCTTGCAACTCGATCTCATCTTTTATTGAATCAAGAATATGGAGCCGTTTGCACGCTACTTCAATAGATTTACTAAATATAGTTAAAGCATTAAGCTTACCACAGTCGGGACAATTTGCGAAAACGCCGTATATGGCGAATTCTAACCCACAATTATCACAAATGACATAAGTCTCAACCTCTTTCTCTCGATAATAACTGGGTGGGATTACCATTGGAGAGCGTTTAGTCTTAACTTTTATTTGAATTAAGCCCCCACTTGTTGCTCTCTCAAGCTCTTTAAAACTGAGTTCCAGCTTTCTAAGTTCTGGTTCTATTACCCGATCCATTGCTTCTTTTAATGCTACACTCTTAGCATATTCAATTTGATCTTTTGTAAAAAATTCATTATGACTTCCAGTATAAAGACAATATGGACAATGACATGTTGAGGTAGGAAGTCCAGTGCCAAATTTCACTTTAAAATACCGTTGGCATTTAGGACATTCTCTTCCTACTAAACCCTGCTCATCGGGCGGTAGACTGACTTTTATGGTTGCGTCCATGGTCTTTCATTCCTTCTATGATACTTAAACTGCATGGTGTATAATATGAGGCTAAACGAAGCTCCCAAACGAAGTGAGGAGTTTGGGTGAGCCCGTAAGGGTAAAGCGTTTAGCCGCTTGTTAAGTCCCTTGAGTCCAAAGGCTGAAGGTCGAGTCTCGCTAGAGCCGAAGAAGTTGCCGATCGAGTTAAAGAATCCTAGAATTGTTTTTTAACTTTTGACCCTTCCTCAAACTCCCAGTCTTTTTGTTTGAACCATTTAGATTTCCAATCACTAGAGTGAAGCCATTCATGTTGCCTTCCTACACCCACATCTGATACATCTAATCGTATATTTGTTTCAGTAGGTACGGGGAGTAAGCTATTTATTTTTTTTACATACTCCCTCCATTCTTTCTTTACTAGAGGATTTTCTCCAAAAACAAAGAGGGGTGGATAATTCCCGTCATACTTTAAATAATCGAGTCGACGGTGAATTAATGTAACAAGAATATCTGAGGCATGTCTCATAATTTCCATTGACTTATCTATTGTGTTTCTCCCTAGGATAATCCCTTTAACGCTGAGGTCTTGAGAACCTTTTTCAGAATCATAATAAATTACCACATCTAAATCCTCTTCATCTATTCCATCTGGTTTTTCATGTTCAACTGAAGAAAAATTTAAGAACAGAGGATTCCCATGTTTATTTTTACTATAGAACCGGCCAAAAAGTTCCCTATATTCAACAAATTTTTTGTAATGAAATTCAAATGCTTCTATATTCTGATCTTGGATAACTTCTATTTTTTTAATTAGCTCTGTATCATCAGTTATGTCCGAGGGTTCTAGTAGTAACAAAAGGTTTGAAAAATAATTTCTATTGAAGTTCCTTCGATAGAACCTATTAATATCACTGTTATTGTAGCTGACAACATTCAAAGGCAACTCCTCCAAAGATTTTTCAAATGCTAAACAGAATGCAGCCAGATCCTCCAACATCATCATTGTTTGAGCGATAATCTCAATACAAAAAATCCGTTTAGCCAATACTTTATCTCTGGCCTGATCTTCAGAGAGAGAAGAATCAAGGATTTTATCGACATTTTCATAATTAATTCTTAATCCCAACTGGCGTTTACGTCTAAGTTCAGCGTTTGACTGAAGATAATTGTAAAGAAAATAAAGCGTTTCCTTACCCTCCTTAGAGAAGATAAAATCATGCACGTCTTTAGCCTTTATCTGTTTTGGATTCATAGTTAATTTTACCACTCCCAGATTAATATTTACCAATATTGTCTCGGTTGACCATTGGACTTAACTTATATATTATCGAAAAGGTTCGTAAATATATCCAAGTCTGGTGTATAGACAAACTATTTCGTAAATATCCCCTATAGGAGAAATTATTTTTCGCCTCCTTCTTTTAAGTTTTTCCCTATTATTATTTTATCCAGGGGACTTTGAATGCAACCAATAACTCGTTTACTCACATATGTATATACCTCAGTAGTCTTTGAGCTTTTATGCCCAAGAAATTCTTGAATATAGCATAAATCTGTACCACCTTCTAACATTTGACTATTTTGAGTGGTCAAAGACTGTAATGCTGGGTCAATATAAATCTTCTCCTCTTTAAATGTCTCTACAATCTCATTAAGTATTCCCCTTTTCTCTGGAAAACTCCAGTGCTTATTTTCTGGATGCCATCGGTATTCTTTAATAGTTTTCACTTTTTCTACATAAATAGGATTATAGGGAAATGTAACTATTATTTTGCTAGATATTCCTTTTTTAATCTCCACCATATTCATAGTTTTTATTATAATAAATTTCTACTTGATGTCAAGTTTTTTTATAATAGAAAGGGGGGCAAGTCTCCACATTTCACATTAGATGAGCCATCCTGGCTCACTCACAAAACAACAGGTTAGGCATCTTGTCTTACAGCGAGGATGGCAAGTCTCGCCTTTTGAAGCCTTGACTATTCTTTTATAAAATTGAAAAGAATGGACAGACACCCCATTAGATAAGTTCCATATCTAACGGGGTAAACACGGGGTTGCTCTCAACAATCCAAGCGCAGAGCAAGCTCTGCTACTCCAACTCGGAGGCTGTGCTTACATACTACAGGTACCTTAATCGCGACAGGGATGTTGCTCCTACAACAGTATTGGGGTCAGACCCCTGCGTATATGCCCGTAACCAGTGGTCTGACCCCTTTCGTTCACCAACGCTACATAAACAATACATCCACCATCTCGTCCTTTTCTATACCTTCACTTTCGAGGTCAATCTTGACCAGACCATCGGATCTTGAAAGGCTTGAAATAATGGATGAGCCACCAGGGACAGGCTCTGCCAATATCTTTCCATTCTTTTCTTTAAGACTCACTCTTATATATTCTTCCCTTCCTGACACAGATGGTACATTCTGTGAAATCGATGCTCTTATCGAGGTCTTATCACCAAACCGTTCTTTATAAGACATCATTTTATGGATTAGGGGTCTTACCATAAGGTAGAAGATGACCATACAGGAAACAGGATGACCTGGAAGACCTATTACAGGTTTATTATCAATTTTTGCAAGGATAGTAGGTTTACCCGGTTTTAACGCAAGCCCATTCGCAAGGATTTTAGACCCCTTAAAAGCTAATATACAGTCAAGGGTAATGTCTTTTGTGCCAACAGAACTCCCACCTGATATAACAACAATATCAGATTTTGATAGGCCATTTTTTATCCGCTTCTTTATTTCGCTCATGGAATCCTCTACAATACCAAGATCAAGAGGCTCTCCCCCATACCTTTCTACCAGCGAATAGACGGTGTATGTATTTACTCCTCTTATCTCACCCGCTTTTGGTTCTGTTTCAGGCGGTACAAGCTCATCCCCGGTCGATATAATAGAAATAATAGGTTTCTTAAAAACATCTATTTCTGTAATTCCACAGGCAGAGAGTGTTCCTATATCCTGTGCTCTTAGCCTCCTTCCAACCTCAAACAGTATATCACCCTTTTTAATATCACTCCCTTTCTGCACAACATTCCTCATTGGAGCAACAGGCTTTTTTACAAGGATATTTCTCCCAACTTTTTTTGTATTTTCAATCATCACAACAGCATCTGCTCCTTTAGGAAGCATGCCACCTGTTGGAATTGTAATAGTTTCTCCCTTTTGTATTCGCCTCTTTATTTCACGACCCATAATGATTTCGCCCTTTAGTTTTAATGAAACAGGAGATGATTCTTTTGAGCCAAAGGTATCCTTTGCAATCACTGCGTAACCATCCATAGTTGAACGGTCAAAATTGGGGACATCACAGGGAGAGGTTACATTGCAACCAGAAATCCTTCCACATCCATCTTTTGTCTTAATCCTAACTTTTTCCTTTAAGGGGATATTGTCAAACAGAGAAAGGGCTTTCTCTCTTGTTATCACCTTAAAAAACTTTTTTTCCATTGTTTTGAAGAAAATTTAACCACATATTAATGTAGATGGATTAAAATACTTTTGATTTGGAGTAGCGAGACTTGTCTCGCGCAAGGGCTCAGGGCAAGTTCTGCTACTCCAGAACTTAAATAATTCAAGGCTGGAAGCCTTGCCTTTTCTTTTATGACATGAGATTGCCCCGTAAAGAGAATTCTTCTCAAACGGGGTAAACTTCGCATAAGTCGAGCAAGAAGAGGCACTCGCAATGACAACTTTACGCAGGCTAACCCTTCGACTCCGCAGTTCGAATACCTCACTACAGGCGCAGGACAAGAACCTGCGGCTACCAAAACAACACAACGGGTAACTCGTAATGACACTATGTCGTTTTTTCTTTATCTTTATCTTTTTCTTTCTCTTCCTCGTCCTCTTTATCTATCTCTTTCTCTATTTCTTTTATTCCTTTCTTGAATTCTTTGATACCTTTGCCGAACGAACGCATAACCTCTGGAATCTTTTTTGCACCAAAAAGTAGAAGAACTACAATTAGTATGATTGTAATCTCCTGCCATCCTATTCCACCACCAAACATTATTAATCACTCCCCTTTATAATTTTCCGTAAAGTTGGGGACAAGCCCCAACGCTACAGAGATTGCCACGGGACTCCATCCCTTGCAATGACATCTCCTTTCGTCATTGCGAGTATTCTTCCATAATCTCTTCCGAAGCAATCTCATTATTCCAGCAATACCTAAATCAAAGATATTATAGTGTAATTTTTATCTCAACGGTTTTTATTTCTTTCTCTTCTATTTTTAGGCTTGTAACGATGGCTTTGTTAACACTTGTTATAATCCTTTTTACAAAATTGTTCATTTCTATATCTTCACCATTTACCCTTAGTACTACTTTCTCATTCATTTTCCTTCTCCATAAAAAGACTGTCATTGCGAGTTCCTCTTCTTGCTTCACTCACACGAAGCAATCTTTGTGTTCCGCAATATGAGATTGCCATCCTTCGTTCCACTCAGGACAAGCTTAACTTCAGGGCTCGCAATGACATAGTTCACTTAGTATTTTCCATAAAGTTTACTATTTTTTCTATCTCATCTTTTCTAAAGAGAGGTACATCTGTATAAATCTCTTCATCTGTAATAATAGCTGCAGGTCTACAATCGAGTTGCATTCTCTCTTTTTCATTACCGATTACCTCTATCTTCTTGATACCTTTCCAGTTCCTTCCCCCTTCTACAATCACAAAATCTCTATTAGAAAAGTACCTCTCGATGAGTTCCACTGGCTCTTCGCTGCTATTTTTCTTAAGAAGTGCAACATCATTCTTTGAAATCAAAAGAACAGGGTCTGCCCCTCTTTCCCTCAAAATATAGGAATCCTTTCCTTTTTTATCAATCTCAAATCCCTTTGAGCAATGCTTAACAGCACCTACCGTGTAGTTTCTCTTTGTAAGTTCAACAATTATTTTTGATATGAGAGTTGTTTTACCACTATTTGAATCACCTACAAAGGAAAATATCTTTGTCATTATAAATCTTATTTAATAGATGATGTTCTTTTGGTAGCCGCACCTTTTAAGGTGCGAAAAGAATCACGCAGGCAAAAGCCTGCGGCTACCAAAACAAAAGTTGGGAACAAGCCCCAACGCTACAAAGGAGGGGCAGATGTCAAAATCAGCCCCTCCCCTTTTAGGATTAGAAGTATATCTGTCCCTGGAATACTATCTGATCGTTATCAGGCTCATCCACACCATCTGGAACCTCTTCCTTCTTTATGATGTAGTTCAGCGAAAACTTTACGTGCTCCCCATCTAAGAAGTAGTTTGTTCCTAACGTTATCCAGGTTTCTGCATCATCATCTGTATCTGTGTCCGGGTCAAAGTTATCATATCTAAGAAGCAGTTCTATCTGGGGTTTGACCTTAAATCCCAGATGTGCATAGTAGCCAGCACTGTTGACATCGGCAATTGCTCCTCCCTGCTCATCTATTCCCTTTACATATTCACCCTTGAAAACAACAGACATTTCTTCGCTTAAAGGGTAATTCACAATGGCACCGCCACCGAATCTATTTCTTGCAAAATCCAACGTATCCGCCATAAGCAGATTTCCGAACCAGCCGTAACCAAACAATTTTAGGAACTCAGCAGGTTTACCAGCAACTGCAAAAAGTACATCCTTGGCATCATTGTCTTCAACCCATTTATTTCCACCTCCGTCATCGTTGTCATAGCCATTGAAGAGACCAACGTTAAAATCAACGGGGTCTGTCTTCGTCGTTGTCTGGACACCTATCTGCCGCCACATTGCATAATGTCCGACCATCAATGGATAGTTAATCATATCCAGCATTGCTGTTGAGCGCGGCATATAGTGAGTGAAGTTTGGGAGGAAACGACCGACAGTAATAGTGGTCATTGGAATGTAGTCAGCAAAAATCAGTTTTGTGTCAAGCACATAAGGTGAACTTACTCCCTCTGTCTGAACGAAATACTTAATTTTATCATTCAGGATTGTTCCCCAGAAGAGAAGTCTCGACCTTTTCAAAGCAAATGCTGTCTGAACATCGTCTTCATCCATATTGTAAGTAAATGTGCTCTGCATTATGCCACCGATCTTAAGCGTACCATAATGGGAAAGTACCCCTTCATCCTGTGCAAGAAGAGGGAGTGCAAAGATCAAGATGCATATAAAAGCAAGAATAAATCCTTTCATTAAAACACCTCCTTTTGTTATAATTGATGGGAGTGGGTCAATGCCCACACCCATCAATTTTTGCTGCGAATACTGTCAATGCGTCAACATTTCTCTTTTTCTTTTTCTTTTACTGCTTCCTGTCTAACCGTTTTCAGATACCCTATGGCAAGTCCAACCACTGCTGCAGTAAGTGTAGCAGCACTGTAAGGTTTGAGAAAACCTTCAAGTAACCCAATGTCTTCGGGAACCTTCGGGCTTTTCGGAAGGTCATAGAAGTCAAGCCCTTCGGGAAGTACATAGATTTTATGCAAACCTTTAAGTTCTTTAATGCCATAAATATACGGATTCTTTCCTGCCATTTTGAGTTTCTTTGCTATTGCCTTTGCCTTCTTAAGCATCTCATCTCTATCACCAAAGATAAGCGCACCGCTTGGGCATGTCTTTACGCAGGCAGGCTCAAGTCCCTCCTGAATCCTATCGATACAGAAGGTGCATTTCTTTGATTTCTCGTCCTTCTCATCCACATGTGGAACACCGAAAGGACAGTATTCTACACAGGCTCCACATCCAATACAGCGTTCCTCATTAACATAGACAATACCGGTCTTCTCATCCCTGGTCATTGCCTTAGGCGTTACAGGACAGACAGCTATGCAGGCAGCATCGGAGCAGTGCAGACACTGGTGTTTTCTAAATGCCCAGATAAGACTACCATTCTCTTTCTTCTCAAAGAATTTTACAAGTGTCCAAGTCTGAGGAGAGAGGTCCTTGGGATTCTGGTAACCAGGACCTCCAAAGAAGGTAGTTTTCTCGGCTGGAAGATCATTCCACTGTTTACAAGCTACCTGACATCCCCTGCAGGCCATACATTTAGAAAGGTCAAGAAGTACCGCTTTCTCAGCCATTTTTATTACCTCCCTTAAGCCTTCTTTACATCGCACAGGAATGCCTTGTATTCAGGAATCATTGTATTTGCATCCCCTACATGCGGTGTCAGGCAGTTTGCACTATCTCCCTTACTTAATCCTATGAAACCGTAGTGCCATGCGAGCCCAATCTCTTCGACCACTTTACCATTAAGTTTAAAAGGCTGAAATCTGTCCGTAACGAGTGCATAGGCCTCTATCTCACCTCTTGCAGATTTGATCTTCACATTATCACCATTCTTGATACTTTTTTTCTTTGCAAGAGACTTACTCATTTCACAGAACATGTTAGGCATCAGTTCAACGAGCCATGGAAGACTTCTTGTCATCGCACCGGTCTGCCAGTGTTCTGTCACTCTATATGTTGTGGCAATTATTGGAAATGTATCACTTGTTCCAATTTTATCCATTTCCGAATCCCAAACCTTCACTATAGGATCTATCTGCACACTGGAAATCATGTTTTTCACTGGCGATTCAACTGGTTCATAATGTTCAGGAAATGGACCATCCGCAAGACCCATTCCAAATATGCGTGCATGTCCTTCTGGCTTCATTATAAAAGCACCAACGTTCTTTTCTGGAGGAACGGTCTTGCCATAATCTGGCACGTCCCCAACCCATTTTTCTCCGTTCCATTTGATGACATACTTATCGGGGTTCCAGGGATTTCCCTTTGTATCACAGGATGCGCGGTTATAGATAATCCTTCTGTTTACGGGCCAACACCATGTCCATTTTGGATAGAGCCCAATACCAGTTGGGTCATCGAGTTCCCTCCGAGCCATCATGTTTCCATCTTCCGTATAACTTCCAGAATAGAGCCAGTTCCCGCACATTGTTGTTCCATCATCCTTCAGTTTGGTGAAGTTGGCAAGTAACTTCCCTGTTGTTTGATTATATCCGTTTATTTCCTTGGCAACTGTGTGAGAGCTCGGATGTTCCCCATAATTCCAGGCAAGTTTTGTTATTGGCTCCGGGAACTTACCGCCTTCCTTTTTGTAGAGATTCTGAACCCTGGTGAAGATAGCATTAAGTATCCATAGATCGTCCTTTGCCTGTCCGGGTGGATTTACTGCCTGGTAACGCCACTGTGCCCATCTTCCACTGTTTGTAATACTACCCTCTTTTTCAAATGATGCTGCAGCAGGAAGCAGAAAAACCTCTGTTTTTATCTTTTTAGGATCTACCTCAGGACCCTTCCAGAACGAAGCAGTTTCTGTCTCCCAGAGGTCAGCAGCAACCATCCAATCAAGGTTCTCCATTGCCTTCCTCTCCATCCTCGCATTGGGACCGCCAACAGCAGGATTTTGACCTAACAATATCATTCCTTTGATGACACCCTTATACAATGCCTCAAAAAGGGCAATGTGTGAGTAATTTCCACTGATTTTGGGAAGATAATTGTATGCAAAGTCATTTTCCTCTGTTGCTGCATCACCCCAGAATGCCTTAAGAAGACTTACTGCAAATTTCGGATAATGCTTCCAGTAATTCACGCTCTTCGGATCCTTCGAAACAGGAGTATAATGCTTAAGATAAGTCTGTAAGTCCTTATCCCCTGCCTTTGGTGTCTTGAGGTATCCTGGGATGATATGGAAGAGTAGACAGTGGTCTGTTGAACCCTGGACGTTGGATTCTCCTCTTAATGCATTGATGCCTCCACCTGCTAAACCCATATTACCAAGAAGTAACTGAAGGACTGCATAACTTCTGACATTCTGGGTTCCGTATGTATGCTGTGTTGTTCCCATAGCATACATAATCGTTCCAGCCTTGCCTCTCTGTCCTGTTTCACAATATTTTTTTGTAACCTTGAGGAACATAGCCTTTGGACACCCTGTAACCTTGGAAACCGTATCTGCATCATAGCGACTATAGTGTTTTTTCATCAACTGAAAAACACAATTTGGATCCTTAAGGGTTTTGTCCTCCTTTGGTATTCCGTTCTCATCGAGCTGATACTGCCAGGTTGACTTGCTGTATTTGCTATTTTTTTGATCGAATCCTGAAAAGTATCCATCGCTGAATCCAAAACCCGAGTTAATAAGATGTGATGCATTAGTAAACTCCGCCACGTATTCCTCATTGTAAAGTCCATTTACAAGGCAGTAATTTATTATTCCTCCAATGAAAGCAATGTCTGTTCCTGACCTCAAAGGTGCATAAATATCCGCTTTTGAGGATGTCCTTGTAAACCGAGGGTCAACGCTGATGAGTTTTGCTCCATTCTCCATTGCCTCTGTTACCCATTTGAAAGAGATAGGATGATTTTCTGCTGCGTTACTTCCTATAATCATTATACAATCACTGTTTCTAATGTCTATCCAGTGATTTGTCATCGCACCTCTGCCAAAACTTTCCGCCAGACTGGCGACTGTAGCAGAGTGTCATATGCGTGCACAGTGTTCAATATAGACAAGACCGAGTGCCCTTGCCATCTTTGAGTAGAGATAACATTCCTCGTTATCGAGAGCAGCTCCACCAAATGTTGCGATTGCTTCTGTCCTGTTCACCACATTTCCGTTTTTGTCCTTTTTTACCCAGTTCTTATCCCTTGTTGTTTTTATCTTCTCAGCAATCTTCGAAAGTGTCCAGTCCCATGAAACTTCTTTCCATTCGGTTGCATAAGCTGCCCTATACTGAACCTTTGAAAGCCTTCGGTCATTGTTTGCAATCTGGTAGAGAGCAGAACCTTTACTGCAAAGCGATCCCTGGTTTATTGGATGGTCAGGGTCTCCTTCTACATTAATGACCTTGCCATCTTTTACTGAGACGATTTGACCACATCCAACACCACAGTATGGGCATATAGTAGTTGTCTCTTTGGCGTATTTGATCTTCAATGGTTGAGCATAAGCAGCCTTTGGTTTAAGAAGATTAAATCCCAGACTACCTAAGATGGCACCTGCAGTTGTTGCACCAGAGATCTTCAGGAATGTTCTTCGAGATAACTCCATTTTTACACCTCCTTTCATTTTTTTTCACCCAAGAGGAATAGATTCTATTCACTTCCTTCCTCTATATAGTTTATAATTTTTTATAACCTTCTTTTCCTGCAATATCATTCAGATAAAGGGTTCTCATATCCTCTATCTCAAAAATGGTCTTTTCCTCTTTATCTCTTTTTCTCTCATCAACCGTCTTTATATATCCCTTACAAACATCACATACATCAACCCTGTAAGGACTTTTATCATCGAGACAGAAAAATCTCAGAAGTTCATGGTCATCATTCCCACAGAAAGGACACTCCATTCTTTTATAAACCCACTCAGCTCCACAGAGTGGACACCAGAGTACCCTTCTTCCAACTTCCTTTTCAAACTTCGCCATTGCAGTGTTTGTTCCGCAAAAAGGGCAGCTTCCTTTCTTCCAGACATAATCTTTAATTAAATCCTTTCTTATCTCCACACAGAATTCAAAGATTGGTCCATAGACAGTCAATGAGATGAAATGGAGGAGTTCTTTACTAACATTTATCTTCTTAGAAAGGGTGTTAAAATAACTAAGCTTGTGCAAGGCAAGGTTCTCCTGGATTTTCGTAAAATCAATCTTTCCGTTATCAATTGCTTCCTCTATCTTCTTAATTTCCTCTTCCTTTTCACTATTAAACGATTTTCTTATCTCGCAAATTTTATGGAATGCTTTGATAAGAAAATTCCTATTAATCTCTATTTTTGAAAAATCAGCAATTTGTTCACCCTGCTCTATCTTCTTTTTAATGTTCCCACTGTAAGCAGGAGATGTATCTATTTTTTTCTTTGCCTTTCTCTTTATATCCAATTCAAATCTAAAAATCTTCTCTATGTTTGCTAGGGAGCTATTTACAAACTGTTCTGTTTCTTTTAGACTTTTTATTCCCTTTTTTATCTGTCCTATAGTCTTAAGCGACATACCCCTCCTATACTATTCGCCATTCCTCTGTATAAACATTCATCCTTTTACCACGGACAAATCCTATTAGGGTCAACCCAAGTTCTTTAGCCATCTTTATTGAGAGACTCGAGGGAGCGGATTTAGATGCAATGACAGGTATACCCGCTGCTCCAACCTTTCTTGTTATCTCAGATGTCGTTCTTCCACTCGTAAGAAGAATTGTATCCCCAAGATGAATGTCAGAAAGAAAGCATTCTCCTATTATCTTGTCAATGGCATTGTGTCTGCCTATATCCTCTCTAAAAAGTATAATTTTCCCGCCCTTTGCAAGGGCTGACGAGTGAACACCTCCCGTTTTTTTAAAGATAAGAGACCTTCTTGCCATTTCCTTCATCAGATTAATAATAGTATCACTGCTAAATTTCTCTTTGGAGGTTATCTCCTTGAAATTCTTTACATCTTTCGCTCTGTAAAAACTCGTTCCTCCGCAGCAACCTGATGTAATAACCCTTCCTGAGGACAGCTTCTTTGAAGCATCACCATTATTCTTTGTGTTGATATTGATTATCCCTTTACTATTATAGAATCTTATTGAATCAATATCTGATCTCTTTTTTATAAAACACTCTGAGAGAAGGAATCCGACTGCGAGTTGTTTCGAATAGGATGGTGTATGAAGCAGGGTAACAAGTTCTTCACCGTTCAGGAAGATTGTAAGGGGTGCCTCTATACTGACAGTATCCCTGATTTTCTCCCCACCTTCGTCTTTAATTCTTAAAATATCAAAATCCTCAGTTTTTTGCACAATCTCCTTTATTAATAGCCAATGCTTCTTTATAATCATCCGTTGTATTGACATTAAAGAACATATTACTACCGAACGCTTTTATATCTTTTTCTTTAACATACAATGTGGAAAATTTACTAAAAAGTGAATGAACACTCAATCGGTTCTGGATTATATAATCCCTTATAGTATCTTTTGAGCTCTGTGCATAGATGGCATGGAGTGGCTCTATTTGTCTTTTATAGAGAGGAACGATTGCATCGTATCGCTTATCAATCTTCTCTATCATATAGTTTATCAATTGAGTACTCAAAAAAGGCATATCGCAAGCAAAAACAAAGATGTAATTCAAGTTAATTAACTCAAGGGCGGTATAAATACCACCGAGTGGACCCCGTTCAGTAAAAATGTCTGATAAACAATTTATACCTGTTTTCTGGTATAAGAAAGGTTTATCCGTTACTACATATATGTCATTAAAAATCCTTTTTAATTTCTTAATTATTACATCCAGCAAGAATGAACTACCAATATTGAGAAATGACTTATTTTTACCCATCCTTGTACTTTTTCCACCAGATAATACTACAGCCGAAATTTCACTCTTCAGTAACCGCCTCCAGATTAAATTTCTAGTATACTACTATACTATAAAACCATTTTTTTGTCAACAATTTTTTTGTGAAAATTTTCTCGAACTTAGTGGCATAATCCATTGCTATCTTAATCTGCTTGACCTGTGTAATACAAGACTTTGTAGGATATATATTATTACACAGTGGTTGCAATGTTAAATATGAAAATATTTGACTGGCTGAATAATCGAAGTAGGTGCGTTCACTTGAACGCCCCTACCCTTCAGTTTTTTAATATCCCCTGAGCTTTTTAAGTAATGTTTCCTGAAGTTCCTCTGGCACAAAATCATATTTATGGAATTGCATTGAGTATACTGCTCTCCCTTGTGAAAGGGATCGCAAGGTCGTAGCATAACCAAACATCTCAGAAAGTGGCACAAAGGCTTCTATGATTCTATTTCCCTCTCTGTGTCTCATTCCAAGTACCCGGGCTCTTCTTGACTGAATATCTTTCATTATTTCACCTATATATGAGTCAAGAGCAACAATCTCAAGTTCCATAATTGGCTCAAGAAGGATCGGCGAAGCAGCCTCTGTGGCTTTATAAAACGCAATAGAACTCGCTCTTCTGAAAGCAATATCAGATGAGTCAACAGGATGGTAGGAACCATCTAAGAGGGTGGCTTTTATATCCACCACGGGGAAGCCTATAAGAACCCCGTTTTCCATTGCTTCAACTATTCCCGCTCGAATAGCAGGGATAAATTCTTTGGGAATTACTCCCTGTCGTAAATTATTTTCAAAAATAAATCCCTTTCCTCTCTCGTGTGGTTCTATCTGAATCTTGACATGTGCATATTGACCCTTTCCACCTGTCTGCTTTACAAATCTTTCTTCCGCTGTCTGCGGTTTTCTTATAGTCTCTTTGTAAGCTACCTGAGGGTTACCAACATGCGCCTTCACGCCAAACTCCCTTATCATTCTATTCAAAAGGACATCGAGATGCAATTCACCCATACCAGATATAATCATTTGTCCTGTCTCTTCATTATATTCAACTTCAAATGTTGGGTCTTCGTCCCGTAATTTCTTTAACGTAGTATCGAGTTTTTCTGAATCTTTCTGTGAGGTAGGTTCAATAGCAACAGAGATTACAGGTTCAGGAAATGTGGGTGTTTTGAAAAGGATGGGATGTTTTAAGGTTGAAAGTGTATGCCCTGTGCGTGATTCTTTTAAACCAACAAATGTTGCAATATTCCCACATGAAACACTATGGATCTGTGATCGCTTATTTGCATGCATGTGAAGTATTCGGTTTACCCTTTCATGTTTCTTAATGTTTGAATTATAGACAGCCTTTCCTTCCTCAATTTCTCCAGAGTAAACCCTTACAAAAGCTACTTTTCCCACATGAAAATCCGTTGCTATCTTAAAAACAACAGCAGAAAAAGGTTCATCAATTTGAGCTAACCTCTTTTCTATCTTTCCTGTTACTGGATTGGTTCCCTCAATTGGAGGAATGTCAAGGGGCGAAGGGAGGAAATCTATAACTGCATCGAGCAGTTTCTGAACACCTTTATTCCTGAATGCGGCACCACAAAGGACAGGATGAATGGTATCTTCTATGGTTCCTTTTCTGATTACTCTAATAATCTCATCTTCTGTAATTGACTCTTCCTCAATATACTTTTTTGTAATGTTTTCATCAAGATCACATATCCTCTCAATCAATAATTCATAATAGTGATGTGCCTTATCTACATAGTTTTCTGGGATATCTTCCTCAAAATAATCGATACCCCATCTTTCTTCATACCATTTTACAGCCTTCATACGTACAAGATCTATTACACCCTCAAAATTTTCTTCCTTTCCAAGAGGTATCTGAAGAAGCAGTGGGTTTGCGGATAACCTCTCTTCCATCATCTTAACAGTTCTGTAAAAATCTGCACCCATTCTATCCATCTTATTTATGAAAGATATCCTTGGAGTATTATATTTGTTTGCCTGACGCCAAACAGTTTCAGATTGTGGTTCAACACCTTCTACAGCACTAAATATGATAATTGCACCATCCAGAACCATTAACGACCGTTCCACTTCAACTGTAAAATCAACATGCCCTGGAGTATCTATGATATTTATCTGTGCATCTTTCCATATACAGGTCGTTGCTGCAGATGTGATTGTAATCCCTCTTTCCTTTTCCTGCTCCATCCAGTCCATCGTTGCAGAACCCTCATCCACCTCTCCTACTCTGTGAACCTTGCCTGTATAAAAAAGGATTCTCTCTGTTGTGGTTGTTTTCCCTGCATCGATGTGAGCCATTATTCCAATATTTCTTAGTTTTTCAACTGAATATTTCTTCATATATAATAAGGATTAAAGTTGACATTTAAAATAAAGCCGCAGGCTAATGCCTGCGTAAATGAAACCATAAAAACCCTAACATTTAATCTTGTATACCTGTTTCTCCTTTTTTATCATTAAACCATTTGTTCTTTTTCACTTTTTTCTTATATCTCGTTTCAATATCTGTGAATCTTAATTATTCTCAGGCTGAGTATTTAATTCCCAATTCCTAATTCTCAATGCTTAATTATATTCCTACCACTTAAAGTGTGCGAATGCCTTGTTTGCTTCTGCCATTTTGTGAGTATCTTCGCTTTTCTTTACAGCAGCCCCCTGATTTTTACTTGCATCAATAAGTTCCATGGCAAGTTTTTCCTTCATTGAATGTCCGCTTCTTGCACGTGCTGCTATAATTATCCATCGTATAGCAAGTGTTGTCTTTCTATTTGCTCTCACTTCCATTGGAACCTGATAGGTGGCTCCACCTACCCTCCTTGGTCTTACCTCAACTTTTGGCATAACATTTTGGATTGCTTTCTCAAGTATTTGAACACCCTTTTTACCTGTCTTGTCTCCAATTATTTCAATGGCACCTTCAACTATTTCTTCGGCAACACTTTTTTTACCGCTTTTCATTATATTGTTAATCATACCTGCAACGATTAAGCTGTTATAACGAGGATCTGGTGAAATTTTCCTTCTTTCTGGTCTCCTCCTTCTTGGCATAATTCCTCCTTATTAGTTCTCTTCTTTTTGACACTGATTACACTGATTTCCACAGATTAACTTCATTTTCTCAATCTTACTTCTGCCAACGCCTTACGCCCTACGCTCTTCGCCTTACACCCTACTTCCTACTATGTTTTCTTTTCTCTCTTTGTTCCGTAAAGGGACCTACTTTGCTTTCTTCCTTCTACACCGCCCGCGTCAAGAACACCCCTGATTATATGGTATCGAACACCAGGAAGGTCTTTCACCCTACCACCACGAACAAGTACAATCGAATGTTCCTGAAGATTATGACCCTCACCTGGGATATAGCAGGTAACCTCAAAACCACTTGTAAGCCTTACCCTCGCAACCTTTCTCAAAGCAGAGTTTGGTTTTTTGGGTGTCGTTGTATAAACCCTGGTACAGACACCCCTTCTTTGTGGGCATTCTAAAAGAGCGGGTGTTTTCTTTCTTTTCGTTATATTCTTCCTTCCTTTTCTTACTAACTGGTTAATTGTTGGCATCAAACCTCCTCACTTATTATGGAACTGCTTCTTTTGTTTGTTCTTTCTCCTCTTTAACAGCTTCCATTTCGGTTTCTACGCTTTCCTCGACTTCTTCCTCTTCTTTAACCTTTAACTTAATATCTGAGTATTTTCTTACTCCTGTCCCGGCAGGAATAAGATTTCCAACTATTACATTTTCCTTAAGACCCAGAAGATCATCCCTCTTTCCCCTAACAGCAGCATCTGTTAGTACCCTTGTGGTTTCCTGGAAAGATGCTGCAGAAATAAAACTTTCTGTACTGATTGCTGCTTTTGTTATACCCAGAAGTAATGGTTTGAAAACAGCAGGTCTTCCTCCTTCTTGTATAAGTCTTCTATTCTCCTCATTCACCCTCCATTTTTCAACTAAGTCTTCCTCTATGAAACCGGTATTTCCAGGGTTATCTATTAAAACCTTCTGAAGCATCTGTCTTACTATAACACCAATATGCTTATCATCTATCTTCACACCCTGCAATCTGTAAACCTCCTGGATTTCGTTTCTCAGGTATTCCATAGCAGCAACAGTACCTTTAATTGCAAGAATATCATGAGGATTGATGGGACCATCGCACAATTTGTCAGCAGCATTAACCTTCTCTCCATCATGAACTATCAGATGTCTTCCATATGGGATTTTGTATTCCCTTTTATCTCCTGTTTCACTCTCAACATGAATAGTTCTTTCGCCTCTTTTTATAGGTCCAAAACTTACAGTCCCATTTATTTCAGAAATTATTGCTGCATTACCAGGTACACGTGCTTCAAACAATTCAGCAACCCTTGGTAAACCTCCTGTAATATCCCTTGTTTTTCTTATCTCTTTCGGGATTTTAGCAAGGAGGGTACCTGGAAATACCTTTTGACCTTTTTTTACTAAAAGATATGCCCCAATGGGAACGGAATAACTGACAATATTTTTTCCTTTTCTATTCAGGATATCAATTTGAGGATTAAACGTTTTTCCTCTATCCCTTGATTCTACAATGACTTGCTGTCTGCGCTGTGTTCTGGTGTCAAGTTCTTCGACCATGGTGATATTCTCCACGATATCTACGAATTTAATCTTTCCTTCTTCTTCTGAAATTATAACGGTACTGTAAGGATCCAGAGTAAAAGCAATATCACCTACCTCTATTGTGTCACCTTCTTTAACCTTGAGAATTGCACCATAGGGGACTTTCATCTTGGTCTTTTTCTTTTTACTCTTATCTTCTATTACAATGTAACCATTTCTTGATAGAACAATCTTCTCATTATTTACATTCAAACAGTACCTGATATCTTTGTATTTTACTTTGCCACTATAGGTTGATTCAATTTCAGACTGTTCTGTAATTCTTGTTGCTGTGCCGCCTATATGAAATGTTTTTAAGGTTAGCTGTGTTCCTGGTTCCCCAATACTCTGAGCCGCCATAACTCCTACTGCTTCACCTATTTCTGCGAGTGTTCCTGAAGCAAGGTTTCGACCGTAACATTTTCTACACAACCCTCTTTTTGCTTCACAGGTAATAACAGAGCGAATCTTAACAGATTGAGTTCCTGTCTTTTCTATCTCTTTTGCTTTCTCTTCTGTTATCTCCTCATCCGCTTTTATCATGATTTCGTTTGTAAAAGGATGTATAACATCTTCAAGTGCAAACCTTCCCTCTATTCTATCACTTAGTGGTTCAATTATTTTTTCGCCCTCCTTTAATGCTGTAATATCTAAACCGAGCACAGCATTACAATCTTCTTCTGTAATAATAACATCCTGTGCAACATCAACAAGCCTCCTCGTGAGATATCCAGCCTCTGCTGTCTTTAGTGCTGTATCTGTTAAACCCTTTCTCGAACCATGGGTAGAAATAAAATATTCAAGAACAGTTAAACCCTCCTTAAAATTATTTAAGATAGGGGTCTCAATGATTTCACCAATTTGACCTGTTATCTTTTTCTGGGGCCTTGTCATAAGTCCTCTCATGCCGCCAAGTTGTCTGACTTGTTCTGTGGATCCTTTCGCACCTGAATGGCTCATAACATATATAGGATTAAATCCATCTCTGTCCTTACTCATTTGTTCTATTAGAACATTTTCTACAGCTTCAATTGCATCCGTCCATGCATCAATGATCCTATTATATCTTTCACTATCGGTTATAATCCCCTTTTCATAATTCTTCTGATCCTTCTCTATATCCCTCATTACATTTTTGATAATGTCCTTTTTCTCCGGAGGTGTAATTATATCATCAATTCCAATAGTTAAGCCAGAACGGGTGGCATACTCGAATCCTAACTCCTTTAATCTATCCAGAATCTCAACGGTCTTCCTATTACCAAATGCCGAGAAACACTTTGCAACAAGCTCCGCTAATGATTGCTTATCCATTAAGGCATTAACAAAGGGGATTCCTTCCGGGATAATTTCGTTAAAGATTACTCTTCCTGCTGTTGTATTAATCAGTTTACCATCAACATGGTATTTAATCTTTGAGTGAAGATCAAGTGCACCACTCTCTAAAGCCAAACTTACATATTCAGCATCTGAAAAAGCTTTATTTTCGCCTTTTCCGCCTTTCTTCTCCCTCGTTAGATAATAACAACCTACAACCATCTCCTGGGTAGGAGAGGTGAGTGGCTTACCATGGGCAGGAGATAGAATATTATTTGTAGAGAGCATTAACATTACTGATTCTATCTGCGCTTCATAGGATAATGGAATATGGACTGCCATCTGGTCACCATCAAAATCTGCATTGTAGGGAACACAGACGAGCGGATGAATTCTTATCGCCTTACCTTCAACGAGAACAGGATTGAAGGCCTGGATACCGAGGCGATGTAAAGTTGGTGCCCTATTGAGTAAAATTGGATGATCCGTCACTATCTCTTCTAATATACTCCAGACCTCTGGTGATTTCTTATAGAGTAACCTCTTTGCTCCTTTTACACTCTGTGCATATCCTCGCTCTTCAAGTTTTCTAATTATAAATGGTTTAAAAAGTTCAAGTGCCATTATCTTTGGAAGACCACACTGTTCGAGTTTCAAGGTCGGATCAACTACAATAACAGATCGTCCAGAATAATCAGTTCTTTTACCAAGAAGATTCTGTCTAAATCTTCCCTGTTTTCCTTTTAAGGCATCAGAGAGTGATTTCAAGGGTCTATTTCCTCTACCTTTTATTGGTCTTGACCTTCTGGTATTATCAAGTAAAGCATCGACGGCTTCCTGCAACATTCTTTTCTCATTTCGCAAAATAATATCTGGTGCCTTTATCTCAATCAGATTCTTAAGTCTATTATTTCTCGTGATTACCCGCCTGTAGAGGTCATTCAAATCAGAAGTGGCGAAACGACCACCTTCGAGAGGGACAAGAGGTCTCAAATCAGGTGGAATAACAGGTAAAACATTTAAAATCATCCATTCAGGTCTATTTTTTGATAAACGGAATGCCTCAACAATCTTTAACCTTTTAAGAATTGACCTTCTTTTAGCAACAGATGTTTCAACCTTAAGGTACGATTTCAACTTTGCAGAGATTTCATCAAGATCAACTTCGCAGAGGAGGTCATAAAACCCCTCTGCTCCCATTTTTGCCACGAAACCCTCAGGATACTCAGCCGACAGCTTTGAATAGTCCATTTCTGATAAAAGTTCACCTTTTTTTAAAGGTGTATTTTCAGGGTCAACCACAATATATGATTCATAATAGAGTACTCTCTGTACAACCTTGGGAGAAATACCGAGAAGATAACTGATCCGAGAAGGAATTGTTTTATAGAACCAGATATGTGCTACAGGCACAGCAAGTTCTATATGCCCCATCCTCGATCTTCTTACCTTTGAAAGGGTTACCTCAACACCACATCTTTCACAAACAACGCCTCTGTATTTTACATGCTTATACTTTCCACAACTGCACTCATAATCCTTCACCGGACCAAATATCCTTTCACAGAAAAGAGCATTTTTCTCCGGTTTCTGTGTTCTATAATTTAATGTCTCTGGCTTTGTGACCTCTCCATAAGACCAGCTTCTTATGGTTTCAGGAGATGCTAACCTAATCTTTATATACTGAAAGTCCCGTTGAGTTACATTCTTATACTGCATTCCTATTAACAATTTTTACACCCCCCTTTTAACTTTTTTCCTTACCAAGTTCGATATCAAGACATAAACCCTGCAATTCTTTGATTAAAACATTGAAGGATGCAGGAAGACCCGGGTCAGGTGGATTTTCACCTTTTATTATGGATTCGTACAGATGGGTTCTTCCACTCACATCATCTGATTTTACTGTCAATATTTCCTGTAGTGTATAAGCTGCTCCGTAAGCCTCAAGAGCCCATACCTCCATCTCACCAAATCTCTGTCCACCAAACTGGGCTTTACCACCAAGTGGTTGTTGTGTAATTAGTGAATATGGACCGCTGCTTCTTGCGTGTATCTTATCATCAACCATGTGAGATAGTTTCATAATATATGCGTAGCCAACTGTAACTTTACTTGCAAAGGGTTCTCCTGTATATCCGTCATGGAGTACTGCTTTTCCTTCCTCTGGCAGTTGAGCTTTTCGAAGTTCCATCTTTATCTCATCTACCGTTACACCCTCAAATACAGGAGTTGATATTTTATATCCAAGGGTTCGCACAGCCCATCCAAGATGTGTTTCAAGTATTTGTCCCAGATTCATTCTTGACGGAACTCCAAGAGGATTAAGGATAATTTCAATGGTTGTTCCGTCTTCCATGTAAGGCATATCTTCCTCAGGAACAATCCTTGCGATTACACCCTTGTTACCATGCCGACCTGAAAGTTTGTCGCCCACAGAAAGCCTTCTCCTCTCGGCAACAAAAACCTTTATCTTTTCATTAACACCATATGGTAATTCATCTCCCTTTAATCTATTTTCCTTTGTCCTTTTGTAGTGTTTATCAAGTTCTTCCATTTTTTCGTTGCACTTGATGTATAATTTATTGATATCAACTCCATCGTAAACAGAACCTTCAGGAAAAATTAGGTCGTCAAAATTTACTATTTCCAATTTCTCTTTAGTGAATACTTTCTTTTTCAAGAAGATAGTTTTACCTTTTATATTCTTGACATTCCCAATGCATTTTTTCCCTTGTAAGAGTTTAGCTAAATATTCATCCCTTTTCTTAAGGAGTTCCCTTTTTTCTACCCGTATCATCTTCTCTATTTTTTTCAGTTCCGACAACTCTTCTGGATCAAGTTTTTCCCTTTTTGACTTCTTTCTCAGGGCCTTTACATCTACTACAATTCCTGAAATACCGGGGGGCACCCTTAACGATGTATCCCTTACCTCAACCGCTCTTTCTCTGAATATTGCCCTCAACAGTTTCTCCTCGGGAGTAAGTTCTGTTTCCCCCTTAGGCGTTACCTTACCAACGAGAATATCATCAGGCCCAACTTCTGCTCCGATCATCACTATCCCATACTCATCCAGATATTTAACAGATTCCTCTCCGACATTGGGAATTTCCCTTGTTAATTCTTCTGGTCCCAATTTCGTTTCCCTAACTTCTGTTTCAAACTCCTCTATGTGAATAGAAGTAAATTTATCGTTCTTTAATAGTTTTTCAGAAACGATAATCGCATCTTCAAAATTGTAACCCCTCCATGGCATAAACGCTACAAGAACATTTGTGCCCAATGCCAGTTCACCCTTTTCCGTTGCAGCACCATCAGCTATAACCTCGTTCTTTTTGACTACGTCACCAATACGTGCAAGTGGCTTTTGATTGATGCAGGTATTCTGATTCGTTCTCTTAAATTTCCTTAGATAGTATACATCTTTTGAAAAGATTTCTGTTTTATCTTTTTTATTCTTTTTTTCGCTCGGTTCAATCTCTATAATGCATGAATTTACTCTCTTTACAACACCTGCTCTTTTAGCAGTGATAACTGTCCCTGAATCGACCGCAACACGCAATTCCATACCTGTCCCTACAATAGGCGATTCAGGGATGAGCAAAGGGACTGCCTGGCGTTGCATGTTTGACCCCATCAGTGCACGGTTTGCATCATCGTGTTCTAAAAACGGAATAAGCGCCGCGGATGTGCTAACAAGCTGTTTCGGTGAAACATCCATATAATCCAACTTTTCAGTCGAAACAATAGGGAAATTGCCCCTTCTTCTGCTGAGGATTGAATCGATCTTTATCCTGCCTTTACTGTCGATCGGTGTATTTGCCTGGGCTATTGTATACCTATCCTCTTCGTCTGCAGTCAGATACTCTACTCTACCCGAAACGGTTCCATTTTTTACTTTGATATATGGTGATGTAATAAATCCGTATTTGTTAATCTGCGCATATGTTGATAGGGAAGTGATAAGACCTATGTTCGGACCCTCTGGTGTCTCAATTGGGCAAATTCGTCCATAATGACTGTAATGTACATCCCTGACTTCAAAACTTGCTGTTTCTCTTTTTAATCCCCCAGGACCAAGAGCAGAAAGTCTCCTTTTATGAGTCAGTTCTGAAAGCGGATTTGTTTGTTCCATAAACTGAGAAAGCTGGCTCGTTGCAAAAAAACTTTTTATTGAACTTGATAAATATCGTTCGTTAATCAAATCAGAAGGCGTCAATTCATCCTTATCGCTCAGGAGCATCTTCTCTTTAATTGAACGTCCCATCTTTGATAGAATAACCCTGAACTGATCGTTTAAAAGCTCGCCAACACTCTTCAAACGTCTGTTCCCAAGATGGTCAATATCATCAATGAATCCTTTTCCTTCAGTCAGCTGAAATATGTACTTTACGATATCCAAGATATCATCCTTTGTCAGGGTAAATGGCCTTTTCTTCATATCGTATCCAAATTTACTTGCCATTTTGTATCTACCGACATCACCAATATTGTACTTTTTATCTGAGAAATAGGTATTAAGCAGATACCTCCTAGCCAGATCTATATTGGGAGGTTTTGTTCCTCTTAGAATGGAATAAATATTTTCCAGCGCCTCCTCCTCTCCTCTTACACCATCTTTTTTCAATGTAGTGGTTAGTAACTCTATTGCATTATCAGTATCAGTCTCCACCGTTTCCACTTTTCCCACTTTAGAAACCACTATCGAATTAAGGAGTGCAGGCGTTATTTTCCTTCCCGCTTCTGCAATAATCTCACCTGTTAATCTGCTAATTACGTCTGAGGCAATATATTTCCCTAAAAGAGGAGATTTAGAAAGATTTTCAGTGTCCTCTATTTTCATTACGCTGGTATTAAAAAGGTATTTTATTATCTCTTCATCCTCTTGAAAACCAAGTGCTTTGAGAAGAATTGTAATAGGAAACTTTTTCCTTCTATTGAGGTTTACATAGAGTATGTTTCTTGTGTCAAAGGAGAACTCTATCCAGGAACCCCTATACGGTATAATCTGTGCAAGATATATCCTTTTCCCTGTAGGATGAATGGACTCAAAAAAATATGCGCCTGGCGAACGATGCAGTTGGCTAATAACAACCCTTTCAACACCATTGATAATGAATGTCCCTGTTTCAGTCATTAGAGGAAGTTCACAGAGGTAAACCTCTTGTTCAATTGCTTCACTAATCTCTTTATCCTTTCCAGAAATTATCAAGCGGAAAATCCCTTTGAGTGGTGCAGCATGTGTAACCCCTTTTTCAATCGATTCTTCTGGGGTATAATTGGGTTTCCCGATAGAATACTTTACATACTCGAGTGTGCAACGTCCATGTGTATCTTCGATAGGGTATGTCTCTCGGAAAACTGCCTCCAATCCCTTCATTTTCCTTGCCTCAGGAGGTAAATCAACTTGAAGGAAATCCCTAAAGGAGTTAAATTGGAGACTTATGAGATTAGGAATATCAAGCAAAGAACCAACTTTTCCATAGTTTTTTCTTTTGGGTATCAATGAAAACTCCTTTTGTCTTAATATTAAAAATTAGATTGTATTTGTGAATAGCGGTCTTAACTCTGAATTATAACTACTAAATATTAGGCTTTCAATTCACTGATTATTTCAACCTAATTGCTTTATTACATTAAACTAATTGTAAAGAGTTATTTGACTTCTACAATCGCACCTACAGCCTCGAGTTGCTTTTTTATATTTTCTGCATCCTCTTTTGATACCTTTTCTTTTACCGGTTTGGGCACACCATCCACCAGTGCCTTTGCTTCTTTTAACCCAAGACCTGTGATTGAACGAACCTCTTTTATCACCTGTATTTTCTTGTCACCAAATTCTTTTAATATAGCATCAAATTCTGTCTTCTCTTCGGCTGCCTCTTTCGCTGCCTCACTTACAGTTGATGACATCTGCATTACAGGAGCCTGTGCCTTGACATTAAATTTTCCCTCAAGGTCTTTAACAAGTTCAGAAAGTTCAAGCACTGTCATCTTCTCTATTAAAGAAATAACATCCTTCTTTGCATCTTTTTTTGCCTTTGTCATTATTCCTCCTTCAAAATTTAATTGTTTACTTTTTTCTCTTGTTTCTCCTCTTTAACTTCTTCTACCTCTTTTTGTTTCTCCTCTTTAACTTCTTCTACCTCTTTTTGTTTCTCCCCTTTAACTTCTTCTACCTCTTTTTGTTTCTCCTCTTTAACTTCTTCTACCTCTTTTTGTTTCTCCCCTTTAACTTCTTCTGTTTCTTTCTCTTTTACCCTTTTAATCTCATCCAACACCCTTACAAAATTAGAGAGAGTGTTTCGTAAGAGGCTTACAAATCGATTGATAGGACTACTGAATAGATTTAAAAGCTGACCAAACAGAACCTCCTTTGATGGTAATTCTGCGATTTTCTTAACATCATCTGAGGATAACCACTTCCCTTCGATATAACAGAGTTTTACTGTGGGAAGATTATTCTCTTTATAAAAATCACTAAAAATTTTGGCCGGTCCAATAGGATCTTCATAAGATATAGAGATTGCATTTGGACCAGTGAGAACCTTTGAAACCTCTTCAAGACCCAATTCATCACTTGCACGTTCCAGAATCGTATTCTTAATAACGAAATACTCAAATTTACTATGTCTGAATCTTCTTCTCAAACTGTTCATATCATTTGCATTTAATCCTGTATAATCCACAATATAGAAAGATACGGCTTTCTTCAGCTTCTCTGTTAATTTCTTTACTTCTTCCTTTTTTCTTGCTACTACTGTTTTTTCCATATATACTCCCATTTAACCCATTTTTTTACTTAACGCATTGCTTTAACAGCTTCCTGCGAGTCGATTTTTAAACTGGGCCCCATAGACGAAGTAATATAGATACTCTTTATATAGGTTCCCTTGGATGTAGCAGGTTTCAATTTAATTACCTCTCTCAATACTTCAAGTAGATTCTCTTCTATTTTTTCTAAGCTAAATGATAGTTTGCCAATAGGAATGTGAAGATTTGCTGTTTTATCTACTTTAAATTCAATCCTTCCTTTCCTTGCATCATTAATTGCCTTCGTAACATCTTTTGTGACTGTTCCAACTTTTGGGTTCGGCATCAAACCCTTTGGTCCAAGGATTTTACCTATTTTACCCACCTTTGCCATCATCTCTGGAACTGATATTGCAAGGTCAAAATCTGCCCAACCTTTTTGGATTTTCTCAATCAAGTCATCACCCCCAACATAATCTGCGCCAGCCTCTTGAGCCTCCTTTTCCTGATCACCTATTGCAAAAACAAGGATTTTTATCTTCTTTCCTGTCCCATGAGGAAGGAACACAGTTCCTCGAACCATCTGGTCAGACTTTCTTGGATCAATTCCTAATCTTACTGCAACCTCAACTGTTTCATCAAACTTGACCCTTGAGTTGTCCTTTAAGAAAGGAATAGCTTCACTAATAGAATATTCTTTATTATCTACATGTTCTTTTATTTCCTTATATCTTTTACTCCTTTTCATTGACTATTTCCTTTTCCATACATTAAACTACAACAATTCCCATACTTCTTGCGGTTCCCTCAATGATTTTTACAGCGCTTTCAATAGTATCTGCATTCAAATCCTTCATCTTCTCTTGAGCAATCTTTTTTACTTCTTCCATTGTTACCTTTCCAACCTTTTCCTTGTTAGGCTGAGGAGAACCCTTTGCCAAACCTGCCGCCCTTTTAAGGAGTATTGAAGCAAGAGGTGTTTTGGTAATAAATGAAAATGTTTTATTTTTATAAACAGTAATTATAACAGGTATAATAAGCCCCTCCTTACCTTTTGTTTTCTCGTTGAATTCCCTACAGAATTTCATGGGATCCTGCAAATGCTGTCCAAGAGCAGGGCCAACAGGAGGAGCAAGGGTTGCTTCACCGGCTGGAACATGTAGTTTAATTATCCTTTCGACAGGTTTCTTTACCATATACCCTCCACGTTTCTTTTCACAGAAAAACCCGAAAATGCGAAAATGGAAAATTGGAAAATAGAAATTATTAACATAAAAAACAATTTCATAATTTCATAACTTCGTAATTTCTGTTGTATCATTTTTCTAATTTCGGCCTTTCTGTCTTCGTTTAATCATTAGAGCAGTTTAATCTGTAAAAAATTCAATTCAACGGGTGTCGCTCTTCCAAAGATTGTTACTACAACCTTTACCTTCTCTCTATCAGGATAGACCTCCTCTACAACTCCATTGAATTCAACAAATGGTCCATCAATGATCCTGATCGCATCACCCTTTCGAAATGGTATCTCTCTTGAGACCCTATTAACCTTTGTTTTCATAATATCAAGCATTCTTGCTACTTCTTCTTCTGAAAGGGACTGTGGATTGTCGCTACCAAGAAAATCCATTACCCCTGATGTATTCTTTATAAGTCTAAAGTTTTCATCACTTGGTTCCATCTCCACAACAAGATAACCCGGGTAAATTCTTTTTTCGGTAATAACCTTTTCCCTGTTTCGTATCTTTGCAACATGTTCAATAGGAATATAAACATAGCCAAATTCATCCTTTCTCTCTTCAAGGGCAATTCTTTCCTCCAAGATTTTTTTTACCTTTTTCTCCTGTCCTGTGAAAACATGAACAATATACCACTTTTTCATAATGCTATCTTGCTAAAATGAATATTACAACTCTACTTATTATTGTATCTGCTATTCCAATGAAAATGGAAAGTATTAGCGAAAGTATAAGAACAACTGTAGTTGAACCAAGTAGTTCATCTCTTTTTGGCCAAGTCACCTTTATAAGTTCTATTTTTACCTCTCTAAGGAACTGAATTATTTGTCCCATTTAGTTTTCCCTTTCAATTCAGAAACCAATTCCAGGGATACTCACTCTTTTAACCCTGGACATGGCAGGCCTGGGAGGATTTGAACCCCCAACCCCCGGATTTGGAGTCCGGTGCTCTATCCGTTAGAGCTACAGACCTACCTTGTTTAACGAGTCTCCTTATGTTTTGTATGCTTTCTACAAAAAGGGCAGAACTTTTTGTACTCAACCCTTTCTGGATGCTTCCGCTTATTCTTTGTTGTGGTATAATTTCTATGTTTACATTCAGTACATTCAAGTGTTATAATTTCACGCATCCTTCGCTCTATTCTTTAATTTTTGTAACAACCCCTGCACCAACTGTTTTACCACCTTCTCTTATTGCAAACCGTAATTCCTTCTCCATCGCTATCTCAGCTATTAACTCAACATCCATCTCTACGTTATCACCA